>Ga0209636_10000116_pt1 | contig 63198 bp, 54 predicted proteins | sample DeeMarSWOR152_54_FD_187464 | JGI IMG/M metagenome (GOLD analysis project Ga0209636, IMG submission 187464) | Marine sediment microbial communities from White Oak River estuary, North Carolina - WOR-1-52-54 (SPAdes) (version 2) | ecosystem: Environmental > Aquatic > Marine > Intertidal zone >...
ACACCTTCATTTATGCTCAATAATATAAACATTATATCCCGGCTTTCAGTAAAATAAAGACTATCACTTTGTTTGTTGTATAATTTCTATAAAATGTCGGCATTTTTTACCCTTCGGGCGAGCCGATCTTGCTACATCTGCTTCGTTACGGCCCATTCGCGGTGGCCAGCCACAGCTTCATGGGCCGACGCCTCGCATCTACAGCAACCTCGACTCGTGAATAATCCAGGTTAGTCATCTTTTAGGCTTTGAACTATCTGGGGAAGAATCTTTCCGGCCTCATCATTAATCACATAATCTGCCATAACATCCAGGGGAGTTTTCTGTTTATTGATGAGGGCTAGCATGCCACCTCTTTGTTTTGCTATCCGCGGAATTTCAGCCGCAGGATAAACAACCAAAGAGCTTCCCACAGCAAGAAAAAAATCGCAGTTTTCGGCTTCCTCAAAAGCCAGGCGGAGGACTTCTGGATTTAATGCCTCTCCAAAAAAAACAACGGCGGGCCTCAAATTCCCTTTACACTCTGAACAAAGGGGAGGAATCTGGACTTCCAGCATGGAGAAGACTTCATCCATGGAATATTCGTGGGAACAGTTCAGGCAATAGATAATCCTTGTGGTCCCGTGTAATTCGATGACAGAAGATGACCCGGCTTCCTGATGAAGCCCATCTATATTTTGCGTGATCACTGTTCTTAAGTTTCCTGCTGCTTCCAACTCAGCTAAGGCCAAATGGGCTTTGTTGGGCCTTACCTTCTTGATCATCGGATATCGGACCTCTCGGAAGAAATTCCAGTAATAAGAAGAATCTTGATTGAAATAGGTTATGTTGGCATATATATTAGGATCATATTTGCTCCAGAGCCCGTCTTCTCCTCTGTAAGTTGGAATTCCACTTTCTGCTGATATCCCAGCGCCTGTAAAAACAACTATGTCTTTAGAGTTTTTTATTCTCGAAGCCACCGCCTCTATGATATCATTCATAACCTTTTTCTCGTTTTCCATTTTTTCATACAATCCCGATGATATGATTCAATGATAACAGCACCTTTCAAAAGTTGCAAAATCTAAAAGTAGAAAAAAATTTACAGCTGCAAAAGTTTTTTACACAAGATCCACTAATTAACCTAGTTAAGTGCTTAAGGGTACTACTTCTATAGGAATTATATTTGGCATGAATTTTGCATTATAAAAGAACAGGGAGAACGAAAAATGCAAACAGCGCAAGACACAAATATTCAAAAGCAAATAGATGAGGCCCTGAAAAGGGCGAAGTGTAAAAAAGTGCTCTATTTCTATGACGAAACCGGTCATAAGAAATTGGTAGGTGTATTCGACAAAAAAAAGGCCTCTCAGGTCAAAAAATACTATCGAAGTCGAAATTTAATTAACCGCTTAACAGAATATGAAGTGGTAACAACTGAACCAGATAGTATTTTTCCGGATAATATAGAAAAGGAACAATCTATTCTGTAGTAAAAAGGGCACAGGCTCCATTTTATTGATACGGGGAACGTCCCCCCTATTTTTATTGATACAACAAGTGCGGGCTTGATAAACCTGGATTATTCACGAGTCGAGGTTGCCGCAGATGCAAGACGTCAGCCCATGAAGCTGTGGTCCTCCACCGCGAATGGGCTGCAACGAAGCAGATGCGGTGAGATCGGCTCGCCACCAGGGAAAAAATGCCGATTAATATAGATAGATTCTTTTCGAATAAGTATTTATCAGGATCTGCAGCAATATCAGGATATCTTTTTGATATTGCTGTAATTGCAGAAAGTATCGGCATTTTTTATGAATAATTCAGGTAAATCAAGCTCCTGCAATAAATAACAAGCAGAAGATGTGTTTAGCTCCCATTCTTTTAAAAAAGTAGCCTGTCCCCTTTTTAAATCACCTGACCCATCAGGAAAGCCTTAGGGTGCTTTGCCAGTATATTTTCAATAATGCACTCTTCAATTTCTTGAGCAGTCTTTAATGTCATCGCTTTTTGAATGACTCTTTTTACAGTTCTATACTCTACTGAACGCAAGGCCTTTTTTATCCTGGGGATAAAGATCGGGTTCATGCTAAATTTTTTCAAGCCGAACCCAAGCAGGACAATAGCAGAAAGAGGATCTGCGGCCATCTCTCCACAAACAGTAATTTCTTTTCCCTCTCTATGCGCAGTTTCAATGACAAACTTAATGAGCCTCAGTATCGAAGGATGCATAGGCTTATACAGGTATGAGACAAACTCATTTGAGCGATCGACTGCCAGGTAATACTGGATTAAATCATTAGTGCCAATGCTTAAATAATCGACTTCTTTCACTAATAAATCTGTGATGGCCGCTGCAGCAGGAACTTCTATCATCACTCCAAGAGGAATTTTTTCATCGAATTTAATCCTCTTTGCTTTTAGCTCATCTTTGACCTCTCGAAAGATAAGCTTGACCTCCTCTATCTCCTCAATTTCTGTTATCATCGGGATGAGAATCTTGACATTTTTTTGGATACTTGCTCTCAGTATGGCCTTGAGCTGGATTTTGAAGAGGTCTTTATCCCGAAGGGAAAATCTTATGGCTCTCAAACCAAGTGCAGGATTAGGTTCCTTCTCTATCTTCAACTGGGGCAGGTTTTTTTCTCCTCCCACATCTACGGTCCTGATGTAAACCGGATGAGGATAGGCCTCTTTTGCAATTCGAGAATAAATTGAAAAATGATCTTCCTCACTAGGAAGAGATGTACTCTGAAGATAGATAAATTCAGACCTAAAAAGCCCGATCCCTTCAGCTCCAAGAGAAAGAGCAAGGTTTACCTCTTCAGGGAGCTCGATATTGGCCAAGGGAGAAAACTTAACATCATCCAAGGTCAAAGAGCTCAATTTTGCTGTTTTTTTAAGCTCTTTTCGGTAATCATTATATTTTTGTTTCTTACTTAAAAATTCTTTTCTTATAGCAAGAGGAGGGTTGACCAGGACCTCCCCATCTGTACCATCCACGATCAAAGTGTCTCCATTTTTGACTTTCTGAGAAATATTGTGAAGGCCTACCACTGCCGGCAAATCTAAGGAACGGGCGAGAATGGCTGTATGAGACGTTTGTCCACCCATATCGAGCGCACAAGCTAAAATATTTCCTTTGCTGAATTTTAAAGCAGCCTCTGAAGGAAGGAGTTCGTGGGACACCAAGATTTTTTCTCTCGCTTCATCTTCTTTTTTCTTCTCCACAGATTCAAGATTCCTGTAGACTCGTGCCAATACGTCTGTTATATCTGACTTTCGTTGCTTGAAGTACTCATCATTAAGAGACGCAAAAAGCTTATCGTATTTATCATGAACTCGCGAAAGCGCCCATTCTGCTCTGCAATTCTCTTCCTTGATGATTCTCTCGAAGTCTGAGTGCAGCGACTTACCCTCAAGGATAAGAAGGTGCGCTTCAAAAATGAAGGAATACTCCTCCCCCATTTTCTGTTTTGTTTGATCTTTTATATGAGTTAATTGTTCTCTTGTTCTTTTAATGGCATTCTTCAGCCTCTTTAACTCTTCATCAACCTTATTAGGAGGAATTTTCTCTTTTCTTTCAGTAAAAATAACTCTTTCCGTGAGCATAACCTCACCCAGGGCAATACCTGGCGAAACTCCGATTCCTCTCAGCCTGAAGTAATCCATAAAATACTACTCTCTCTCCTGAAATTTATTATTGATGAGGGCCACTAAGGCCTTAAGAGCTGTTGCTTCATCCTTTCCTGACACTGTTAAAGTGATTTGGGAGCCTTTGACCGCGGCTAAAGTAAGTATCCCTAGAATACTCTTGCCGTCGATTTCCGCTCCGTCTTTTTCAATTCTAACTGAAGAACCGAAACGGTTTGCCAGATTGACAAATTTAACTGCGGCCCTGGCATGAAGCCCCAGTTTGTTCTTCACCGTGACTTTCTTCTTGAGCATCTCCTCTGCATATCTTAATGCTTGGAACTCAGTAGAGCACTGGCAAGATGGATATTCTTTTTTCCCTGTTCAACGACCTTTTTAACTACTTCTTTTAGGTTATTGCTTCTCTGGAGGGAAACAAACTTGATAAGCATCGGGAGGTTGACGCCTGTAATGATCTCCACTTGATCATTTTTAAGAAAAGAGAAACTCAGGTTAGAAGCTGTTCCCCCAAACATATCGGTGAAAATCACCACTCCACTTTTCTGGTCGACACTTTTCAGTGATTGGTTGATCTTTTTTTTCGATTCCTCAACATCATCATACCACCCGATCGAAATAGCCTCTATGTTCACGGCCTCACCGATTATGATCGTCAGCGCGTTTAAAATCTCCTCGGCTAATTTTCCATGGGAAACGATGACTCCACCGATCACTTTCTTCTTCCGTTAGTCTGCTTAATGCAAGTCTTTTTCATTGTATATTTTCATCTCAAATTATTACCTAATACATTTTACCATTTACTCATTCCAATCTTAAGTTTTTTTCAACGATAAGTCGAGCAGTTGTCCAACGGCCGTTTTATTCATATCCTTTCTTGAAAAGACAGAATAACGATCAACAGAGTCACTTATCTAAATAAATCGCGATGGTAAATTCTTACATTATAATTTTTATTCTTAAGGTGATCCCTTAGCTTTTCAGCCAATATTACAGACCTGTGCTTCCCCCCCGTACATCCTGTAGAAATTGTCAAGTTGCTTTTTCCTTCCTCTATGAATCTGGGTATCAAGAAATCGACAAAACTGTACAATCTGGAAAGAAACTTTTTGGCTTCTTCTTCTTTTAATACGAACTCCCTGACCTTAGGGCTCTTTCCTGTCTTGTTTCTCAACTCATCAATATAAAAAGGATTAGGCAAAAACCTTGTATCAAAAACCAAATCCGAATCCAGAGGAATGCCATATTTGTAGCCAAAACTGACAACCATAATCTGCATCTTCCGATCTTTTTTCTTAAAAAACGTTCTCGTAATATGTTCTCTTATTTGAGAAAGATTGGTCGATGTAGTATCAATGACTTCATCAGCCAAACTCTTTATTTCAGCCAATCTCTTCCTCTCCAGTTGAACGCTCTCCATCACCGACCTCTTCCTAGCCAGAGGATGAGGTCGCCTGCTCTCGCTAAATCTTTTAACCAGGGCCTCGTCTGAAGCTTCAAGAAAAATCACGCGAGGTGATATTTTTTTTCTAATAACCTTTAAAACCTCTGGAAACTTTTTGGAAAATCCAGCTTCCCTGATATCCACTACAAGAGCGACTTTTTCTATTTCGAATTCTTTCCTTGTCCAGAGTTCAACTAAATTGGGAATAAGCTTGGAAGGCAAATTGTCTATACAGTAATACCCAAGGTCCTCGAGAAACCTACTGACGACAGTCTTCCCTGATCCTGATAATCCTGTTATAATAAGGAATCTATTGTCCTTCACTTTTTTCCCCTTCTCGCCTCAGCGAAGGTAGAGGGCACGATTGAGCTTTCGGACTATATCCTGGGGTGCATGGTAGCCTTTTTCTTTTAAGATGTGGACCTGACATGCAACCTCTATCAAGGTTGCTATGTTCCTGCCAGGACCTACAGGAATATTTATCTGAGGGATCTTCACTCCTAAAATTTTATAATCCTTAGGGCTTTTTAGGCCGAGGCGGTCGTCCTCGTTCCTTCGCTGCCTTTTTTCCAACCTGATAACTAAGTCAATTGCTGACCGCTTCAAGACGGCCTTGGGGCCAAAAATCTCTTTAATATTGATTATTCCTAAACCTCTTATTTCCATAAAATTGCGAGAGATTGGGGGAGCTGTTCCTGCTAATCTACCGTTATTTTCTCTCTTAATGTGCACCGCATCATCACAAACAAAACGATAACCTCTAGAGACGAGCTCTAAAGCACTTTCGCTCTTTCCGAGGCCGCTATCCCCCACTATAAGAATTCCCAGGCCAGAGATTTGAAGCAACTCTCCAGAAATTATGACTTGATCCGGCAAGTTATGGGAAAAAAAGCTCCTCATTCTTTCTCGACACATTTTTTGAGAGAGTGTGGAGCGGAAAAGCATTAGTCTTTCTTCTCTCGCCTCATCCTCAATTTCCGGAGAAAGGGATAGATTATCGGCAAGAATAACACAGGGCGGGCTTTCCTGGAATCTTTTCCTTAAAAAATCCTTCCTCTCCTTGGAAGAAAGTTTTTCAAAACCTTGAATTTCTTTTTTTCCCCAGGCCTCGACGTATATACTGCCTTTTTCCCCCACTTTTTTTGAAAAATCAATTTTTTTAAATGCTGGTCTTAGCTTCAGTAAATCCTTTGCCCTCTTGTAAAAATCTTTGACATCGATATAGTTATCCATCTAGTTTCTCTTCTTCTTCTCTAATAATATCTAAGACTGCACTGATATTTTTGGCTTTAAGAATTTTCTTTGCCAAAGAGCTTGACTTCCGGACAAGGTGAGCAATGGCTGCTAAAATTTGAAGGTTCATGCTTGGATTATCTGGAGAAGACACGACCAGAAAAAAAATATGAGAAGGCTTTCCATCTAAGGAACAAAAATCCACATTTTTCTTCGAAATTGCCAGCATAACGATTGGATTTCTTACGCCTTTCATCTTGCAGTGGGGAATGGCAACGCCCTCTCCGATAGCCGTGCTTCCAAGTTTCTCTCTCTGAACGAGCTTTTCGTACAGTTCCTTTTCCTTTGTAATTTTGTCTCTCTTTTTTAAAAATCTGACCATCTCTTTGAGAATATCCTCTACATTCTCGGATTCCAACTCAGGGATAATCATATCTTGCGTCAATAAATTCTTTAGCTTCAATTCTTTCTCACTTATCAAAAATCATTCAGGCTCCACCAAGCCATAGTTTCCGTCTTTTCTTCGGTATATTACAGCCCATTTCTCTGAGCCCAATTTTCGAAAAACAAATACTTCTTTTTTGTTTAGATCAAATTGAAGAAAGGCTTCCTCAAGAGACATAGGCTTCAGGGAATAGTCCTGACTGCTGATAACTCTCCTTTGCTTCTCTTCTGGTTCGATGGGGAGAGAATAGGCTTCTCTTTCTCTGTTTTTTCTTCTTTTCCTTTCTCTTAATTTCTCCTTCTCCTTTTTGACTCTCTTCTCTATGTTGTCAAAAGCCAAACCAAGGGAACCAAGCATATCATTAGTTTCTTCCACTGCATTTAAAGTCGCCCCTTTGGTTTTCACATTGATCTCGACTTTATGTCTGTATTTTTCAACAGATAGAATAAGATCAGCATCAATCTTATACCCTAAAACTTTCGCAAAAGATTTAAGTCTTCTTTCACAATACCGCCTTATTTCAGGAGTTATACTTGTATGCCGCGCGGTGAAATTTAAACTCATTAAGCTTCCTCCATCTCGAATTTTCTTTTCCTTATGTGGGATGGTTGTATACGGAGTTGCTTCCTGTACTTGGCTACAGTCCGACGAGCAACTCTTAAATTTTCCCTGGCCAGTACTTCTCCTATTTCAATATCACTTAACGGTTTCGCTCTATCCTCACTATCTATAAGCTTTTTAATCCTCTCCTTGATTCTTAAGGAAGAAATTTCTTCGCCAAAATCTCCCGGGAGGGATTTATGGAAAAAGTATTTTAATGAAAAGACACCCCGAGGTGTCATGATGTACTTATTGGCAACCACTCTTCCCACGGTAGACTCATGAACTCCAATCTCTTGGGCCAGCTCTATTAAGGTTAGAGGCTTAATGTGTTCAATACCCTTCTCGATAAATTCTTTTTGCTTATCAACGATGTATTTCGCCACTTTATAAATCGTTTGATTCCTCTGGTCCAGGCTTCGCAAAAACCAAAATGCTTTTTTCATCTTATCCTTCAAAAACCTGTATGTGTCAGGGTTATCTTTTGAAGCTTGAGCCAGAAGCTTTTTATAGTAGCTGCTTATTCTCAGCCGGGGCAAGCTTTCGTTATTAAGCACGATATTAAGTTTATCATCTTCCTTTGTGACAATAATATCTGGAACAACATAAAAGGTCCTTTCTTGACTGTATTTCCTTCCGGGCGCTGGATCCAGGCCTTTGATAATTTCCATATGACACTTTACTGCCGAAAGAGGAATGCCAAGCACCTTTGCCAGATGAGAATAATCGGATTTTTCCAAAAGATGAAGATGATCGTTAATGATAGCGCAGGCTACCTCGTCCTTGATTTGAAGATAGTCAATTTGAGCCAAGAGCGCTTCTTTGAGGTCTAGGCTCCCTGCACCTACAGGATCAAATCCTTTGATCTTCTCTCTGATGTCATTTACCTTCTCCACGGGAGCCCTGCAGGTTTTTGCTATCTCTTCCACCGAAATAGCAAGATAGCCATCTTCGTTTATATTTCCGATTATATGCTGAGCAATTTCTTTATCCTTTTTATCAAAAAATGTCAGATTCGCCTGCCAATTGAGATGATCCCAAAGAGAAGAACCTTTAGAAACGATATTTTCCAAAGAAAGAGCTTCCTTTTTCTCCAGGAAAAAGGAACGAAATCTATCATCAAAATATTCTTGAAAGTAAGATTCAAATTCTGAGTCTTCGTCTCCTTTCTGGGTCTCACTAACTCCTTCTGACTCCAAATCCACTGGTTTTTCCTCTTGTTCCTTTCCTTTTTCTTCTCGTTCTTTCTCTGCTTCTTCGGCTCCTTCCCCCGTTGTTTTTTCTATCGTTTCTTCCTCGGACTCGAGTACGGGATTCTCGGAAAGCTCGGTGTCAATGATTTCGATAAGCTCTAAATTGGTTAAGGGAAGGAGTTTAATAGCCTGCTGAAGAGCGGGAGCAAGAATTAATTTTTGAACTTGTCTCTGATCCAGCCGTTGTTTCAGTACCATGATTATGCTCGAATCGATCTAAATCTATAATGTCAAGAAAGACGAAAATCTTCTCCTAAATAACTTTTCTTCACTTCTTCAGAAAAAACCAATTCCTGGGGAGTTCCTTCCATTAAGATCCTTCCCTTATCTATTATATAAGCTCTATCCGTAATTTTTAATGCTTCCCTAACACTATGATCTGTTAAAAGAATCCCTATTCTTTTATCTTTAAGGCCGAGGATGATTTCTTGTAGGTCTTGTATGGCCAAAGGATCGATGCCAGTAAAAGGTTCGTCCAGAAGGATAAATTCAGGAGCTGTGATAAGGGCTCTAGCAATTTCAAGCCTTCTTCTTTCTCCCCCTGATAAAGTATATGCTTTTGCTTTTTGAAGCTTATCAAGCCCAAATTCTTTAAGGATGCCGCCGAGATCGCTGTTTCCCTTTGATTGGATGTTCCTCTTTGTCTCAATTATAGACAGCAGATTGTCCTCAACACTTAGCCTCCTGAAAGCTGATGCCTCCTGCGGGAGAAGACATAAACCTTTTCTAGCCCTGGCATACATTGGTAGCTCTGTAATATCTTCTTCATCCAGGTAAATTCGCCCCGAATCTTTAGAAATGAGACCGAGTATCAGAGAAAAGGTTGTCGTTTTCCCTGCTCCATTAGGCCCCAGAAGCCCAACGATTTCTCCTTTTTCAACATTGAGAGAAACATTATCGACGACTTTTTTCTTTTGATAGCTTTTTTCCAGCTTGATAGCTTCCAGAGAGTTTTTCATTTCTCACGTTTTATTACTGTTGCCGACCTTTCTCTAGCTTTATTTTCAACAAGGATTCTATCATCGGCCAGGTAAAAAGTCAATTTGTCTCCCCTGGTTATCCCTCTGTCTTTATCTATCAGAACTGGATTTCCCAGAAGGATAACAGATTCCTTATCCGGGTCGTATATCGCTTCTTCTCCCCTTCCTTCTCCAAGACTTTGAACAATGACAACATTCTCGCGGGCAACTATATTCTCCATGTCTCCTTCTTCCTCGCTCAGATAAACAGATACGGATTGAGCTCGAAGATCAATGTCCTTAACCTTCAAAGAACTTCTTTTTTCGTAGAAAATGAGATTCTGCTCAGGATGGTAAATCATTTTATCAGAGGATATTTCCACTCTTTCCTCTTTTTCTTCATCTTTTGGCTTATGAGGGAAGACGGATTTTACGTCTCCTTTGGAAAGAATTTTTCCCGTCTCTTCATAAAGCACGATTTCATCGGCGAGCAATATTCTCTTCTCCTGCCAAGCTTTTATATCGCCATTGAAAAGAAAACGCTTTTCTTCGTCGAAATATCTCATCTCCCTGGCATTTATGAGAATAGGGGATTCTTTAGAAAAGAGGCCGATGCGCTTCTTTTCTCCTTTTTTTTGATTCAGAACGACCTTAACACCTCTTATAACCTCTAAGTTATTGTTATCAAGGGAAATGGATATCTCCTCGGCAAAAACCTCGCTGTCTGAAGAAGCTACGCGTGCTTCATATGGACCTTCTCCCTTCACCAGGAGAACATCTGTTTTGTCCTTCATTATCAGGGAATCTCCTTCAACAAGCCTTGTCTCTTCCGAGCTTTGTTCTTGATCAATCATCCTCGCCTTTTTTAGTGCCTCAAATTGACTAAGCTCTCCTTCTTGATCGAATAGAAATTTTACATATTCGGCCAAAATATGAGTAAAGCCTCCCGAAGAGGATACAAATTTAAGCGAACAATTCCCGCTCGCTTCTAAGGCCTGAACTTTCTGAAGGAAGGGGAAGGCTCTAATTTCTATTTCTTCAGCTTCGACCTCGCGCATTGTACTTTGAGAAAATAAAGAAGATTGCCTCGATGAAGAAATCTCTTTCTTCTCCTCTTCTCTAATAATCGCTTTGGCTTTACCTTTTAGAACCAAGGTTCTGAGATTGTCTTCATCTTCTGATAACTCAAACCTTAAATTAGAAGCTGTGGCCCGGCTCTCTCCGTGAAAAAGACGCACTCCTCCGTCAATCACACCTTTCCTGTTTTTCCGGCTGTATTCCAGCCTTTTCCCTTCTGCAATAAGGGGGAAAGATGTCTCAAGATTTGGCCTTAGGCGGAGATTGACGTTCTCTTGGAGGCATAACTTTTCCTCTCTCATCAAATAGTCCAACTTCTGGGCAGTTCCGCTTAAGCCCTCTGAGGAAAAACTGACTCCTTTGGCGGTGCTGAAAAGTTCCTTTTTATTGTCATAATTCAACAAAACTGACTCAATCACCAAATCCTCATATTTAACTTTTCCATGGCCAGACAATACAAAATGATTCCAACCCTTGTCATAGACAACTTCACTGCCGTAGACGAAAACATCTTTGCCTTCTCTTTTTTTCAGAAAAACAATTTCTACATTCCCCTCTGCGTGATAATTCTTATCTTCACCAACGTAGTGCTTATCTGCCTTGAACCGAACACTTTCCTCTCCTCCTTTGATTTCGAAATGGACAATCTTATCTTTCTTCTCAATTTTCTGCTGAGTTAGATCATCCGTTTTCACAGGGACCTGGGGCTTTCTGAGCGAACGAATAATAAAATATCTCACTATTATCGCCAGAATTATTACAAGCAGAATTATTATCCCGGCTCTCATGATCTTCGGGACATTCATGTTTTTTCCTTTAAACCTTCGCTTGGGTTTTTATGTCTTCAAGAGAAAGGCTTAGCTTTTCTTCCCCCATGTATTCGGAAAATTGAAAAGAATAAGCCAAATCGATTTTATCGCCTTTCTGGACGCTCTGGGCCCATTCGCCTCTTTCCCACCCTAGAGCTTCAAAAATCCTTCCTTTCTGCCTTACCAAAAGCTTGGCGTGCTTTCCCTGAATTTTAAGTGGTTCCCTAACGACTTCTACTTTCTCCGTCAGAAAAACTGGCTTGGGATTTCCAACTCCAAATGGAGATAGGAGAGAAAAATTCTCGATGAAACTAGAGCTTATATCAGAAAAGTCTATCTTCGAGTCTATGTATATTTTTCTTTTCAAATGGTCATCAGTTATTCTCGAGTCGACATAGGCATTTGCCGCCTTCTTAAAAAGTCCCAGATTTTCTTGAGCAAGCACGCAACCGACGGCCATTGAATGTCCTCCATAATTCAGGAACAGGTCTTTACATTCATCCAAACACGCGACAAGAGGAAATTCATTGATGCTTCTTCCTGAGCCATATGCCTTTCCATCTTCATAAACAAAGATCAAAACGGGCCTATGAAAGTGGTCTTTTAGCTTTGAGGCCACAATACCGATCACTCCACGGTGCCATCCCTCGCAGCCCAGTATCAGAAATTTGTAACGTTTATCAAGAGTTCTTTCCCTGATCTTCCTCAGGGCCTGTTCATGAATTTTCTCCTGTGTTTTCTGCCTCTCGGAGTTCAGCTTATCAAGATGGCCTACCAGTTCAAGCGACTCTGGGAGAGAATCCGTAAAGAATAGCTTAACCGCCAAATCAGTCATACCCATTCTTCCAGCAGCGTTTATCCTCGGCCCGATCCTGTACCCAACATCTCCTGCAGAGACTTTTTTTCCACTCAAACCGCATAATTCCATAAGACTCGATAATCCAGTGTTTGCCACTTTTTCCAGCCCTTTTAGTCCGAACTTAACAAAAAGCCTGTTTTCACCTTTCAATTCTACAACATCAGCTATTGTCCCTATAGAGACCAGCTTCATATAATGGGGAAGAGAAGAAGACTTGCCCTCCTTCTCAAAAAGAGCCTGGACCAGCTTGAAGGCCACTCCGATTCCGGCTAAACTCCTATCGGGATATCCAGAGTCGTCAAGCACAGGATTAAGGATTGCCTTCGCTCGAGGAAGGGTATCTCCCGGGAGATGATGGTCAGTTATGATGATATCAACTCCTACCTCTTTTGCTCTTTTTGCGAATCGCGTCGCTTTTATCCCGCAATCCACACTGATCACTAAGCCAGCTTTTCTCTCAAGGACAATATCAATATACTCCTCTTTAATCCCGTATCCCTCCTTCAATCTGTCAGGAATAAAATAATCAACCTCTGCGCCCAAGGACTCCAGGGCTTTGGAGAGGATAACAACAGAAAGAATGCCGTCCACATCGTAATCGCCAAAAATCAATATTTTCTCCCTCTGGGATATCGCCTGTCTGATTCTTTCCACTGCCTCCTTCATGTCTCTCATCAAATAAGGATCATGAAGGCCATCCAAATTCCCGAAAAGAAATTTATTGGCAGCTTCTGCGTCGCATAAATTCCTGTTGACCAATATCTGAGCAATCTCTGAGGGAATTCCTAGCTCAGCAGAAAGAATCTTCGCTTCCTCCCGGTAAGGAGCCAACATCCAAATAGTTTCGATCATCAGCTCTTAAACTTAACACAAAAAAAGGGGACAGGCTACTTTTTTATCGGGGACGTTCCCCAAAGTACCATCCTTTTCATATAGGGGTCAGGTCTTGCTTTTTGCCTGCCTTAAAAATCTTGTTCAAATAAAAACTCATTAAAATCTCACTGCACAATGGGAGGCGCCATCTATACGCCATCTATATGTCATATCTTCATGCTAAGATTTCCACGCTCCCCTGGCCATTTATAAAAAGAGCGGGGCAGCTGGCGAGATAATTAACCTGAATTATTCATAAGAAATGCCGATACTTTCTGCAATTACAGCAATATCAAAAAGATATCCTGGTATTGCTGTAGTTCCTGATAAACACTTATTCGAAAAGAATCTATCTATATTAATCGGCATTTTTTCCCTGGTAGCGAGTCGATCTCACCCCATCTGCTTCGTTGCAGCCCATTCGCGGTGGAGGACCACAGCTTCATGGCCTGACGTCTTGCATCTGCGGCAACCTCGACACGTGAATAATCCAGGTTAATTAGTACAAATTGCGTAAATAGCGTTTGTATGAATAAAAGCAAATAACAAGACCTGACCCCAATAGTAAATTGACTTTAAAAAACTCGAAAAATATAATAATCGTGCTGTGATCGGAAATCTAAAAGAAAAACTAACAGAAACACGAAATGCCTTCAAAGAAAGGTTCGAAGAGCTTGTCCGGAGTGAAAAAGACAGAGAAGAAATTCTTGACAGGCTTGCCGAATCCATGGTTCTGGCTGATATAGGAATTCCTTCTACTGAGAGAATAATCCATTCTATAAGAGAAAAGAGCAAAAAAAACGATTCTTTTGAGACAATTAAAAAAATATTAGAAGAAGAAATTATAGATGCTCTCTCTCAATTCCCGTCCGACTTCAAACTTGATCACTCTCATTCTGTTATCATGATGGTCGGAGTAAACGGCGGGGGAAAGACAACCTCCCTGGTCAAGCTAGCTTATCGCTTTACGAAGGAGGGAAAGAATGTACTGATGGTGGCGGCTGATACATTCAGAGCAGCTGCCCAGGAACAGCTGGCATTATGGGGAAAGAAATTAAACATCCCCACGATAAAAGGCCAGTATGGAGCTGACCCTGCTTCTGTTGTTTACGACTCCATTCAATCCTTAAAGGCCCGTTCCTTGCAGGTTCTTCTTGTAGATACTGCCGGAAGAATACACACCAACACCAACTTAATGAAGGAGTTGGAAAAAATTAAACGGATTATCTCAAGAGAAATCGAAGGAGCTCCCCATGAGATACTGCTCGTTCTGGATGCCAGTATAGGCCAAAACGCTCTGATTCAAGCCAAAGAATTTCTTAAGTTTTCGGGCTTAACTGGAATCTTCCTCACTAAGCTGGACGGAACGGCCAAAGGAGGAAGTGTCATCAGCATAGTAGACGAATTGAAGCTCCCGGTTAAGTTCATCGGAATCGGGGAAAAAGAAAAGGACTTGCTTTACTTCTCTCCCCGGGATTTTGCGAGAGCCCTTCTTTCATGAAAAACCTTAAAGATATTTTCTACCTCCAGATGGCCTATGCTTTAGCTGAAAAAGCTAAAGGATGGGCAAGCCCAAATCCCTACGTGGGCACAGTGATCGTACGCAAAGATGTGATTGTAGGCCATGGCTATCATGTAAAACCCGGCCAGCCCCATGCTGAAGCCGTTGCTCTCCAGAGAGCAGGCTCTCTTTCCCGAAACAGCACTGCTTACATCACTCTTGAACCTTGTGTTCACTGGGGGAAAACACCTCCTTGTACCGAAGCAATACTCCAAGCCCGCTTGAAAAGAGTGATTATCTCCGCCCTCGATCCAAATCCCCTTGTTTTTAAAAAGGGATTTAAAAAAATAAAGCAGGCTGGAATAGAAGTTTCTGCAGGTCTTCTCGAGGAAAAAAACAGACAACTGAATGAAGTATACTTAAAATACATCATAAAAAAATCTCCTTTTATCATCGCTAAGGCTGCCATAAGTGTCGACGGGAAAATAGCCACCAGAAGATTTTCGTCCCGATGGATCTCTTCTCCACAGACAAGAAAATACTTTCATCTATTAAGAGGAGAGTATGATGCTCTTATGGTTGGTGTAAATACGCTTATCAAGGACGATCCTCTGCTTACTGTGCGCCATGCTAATTGGAGGGGAAAAAAGATTGTGCGTGTTATCCTCGACTCCCATCTTCGCTTCCCTTTAACAGCCAAAATTCTCTCCACCCTCTCTAAAGGGAAAATTCTTGTCTTTTCTCTTAATAAAGCCTCCCAAAGGAAAGCTGAAGCTTTGCGCAAAAAGGGAGTAGAGGTCATTTTTCTCTCTTCACCAACTTTGGACTTAAAGGAAGTACTATCGTGGCTGGGCAAGAATGAAATATCGAGCGTACTGGTGGAAGGCGGCAGCCGAGTGCTGACGTCAATCCTCGAAGGAAGGCTTGTAGATAAAGTTATGGTATCCATCTCTCCCAAATTGATCGGGGGAAAGCATGCACCATCTCTTCTCCAGGGAGAAGGGGCAGATTTCATAAAAAATTCTATACATTTGAAGAGAATAAACTATTTTCAAATTGATGAAGACATCATCATGGAAGGATATCTCTAATGTTTACAGGAATCATTAATCATACAGGTTTGTTCAAAGGATACCGCAGAGGGAAACAGGAAATAACCATCGAGGCTCCCTCTATCATCTCTCAAATAGAAATCGGCGAGAGCCTGGCTGTAAACGGGGTCTGCTTAAGCCTCATCAAAAAAGAGAATAAAGCCCTTTTCTTCAATCTTTCTCAGGAAACTATCCAAAAAACCAACCTGGGCTCTCTAAAGCAGGGTGAAATGCTAAATCTTGAACAGCCTCTTACGCTCTCTTCGCCCTTAAGCGGCCATCTCATCACAGGTCATGTCGACGCCCGAGGAAAGGTCCTCCTGATTTCGCAGAAAAGACCAGGAAAAAGACTGAAAATCTCGTTCCCTCCAGAGCTCAGGCCGTATTTTATCCCTGAAGGTTCAGTAGCCCTGAACGGAGTAAGCTTGACAATAGCTCGTTTATACCCCTCTTCGTTCGATGTTGAGCTTATCCCCATCACATTAGAAAATTCTAATTTAGGTAACTTAAAAGCAGGAGATGCGGTCAATGTGGAGTGTGACATGATCGGAAAATACGTGTATAATTGGATAAGTAAAGACAGGCGATAGAACAATAGGAAGAGAGAGAAGGATATAAAATGAAAAGGAAATCACAAACTATCTCCGTAGAGCAAGCTATAAAAAATGTAAAAGCGGGAAAGCTCATCATTATCGTAGATGATGAAGACAGGGAGAATGAAGGCGACCTTATGGTTGCGGCTGAAAAGGTAACTCCGGAAATCATCAATTTCATGACCAAACACGGGCGTGGTCTTATCTGCATGCCCCTGAAAGAAAAAAGACTAACGGAACTCGAGATCCCTTTAATGGTCCGAGATAACACAGCTCCTTTCCAAACGGCCTTTACCGTTTCGATAGATGCTAAAAAAGGAGTTACAACGGGTATTTCAGCTTATGACCGGGCTAAAACGGTTCTGACTGCCATAGACAGCAAAACGCGCCCCACAGACTTAACTCGACCCGGCCATATATTTCCCCTTCAGGCGCAGGAAGGCGGCGTTCTGGAAAGGGCGGGCCAGACAGAGGCATCACTGGACATCACTCGTCTGGCTGGATTAAGGCCTGCAGGCGTTATCTGCGAAGTCATGAACGAAGACGGTACCATGGCCAGAATGCCTCAACTAGAGGAATTTAGCCGCGTTCATGATATTCCCATCCTGACTATCGCTGATCTCATCAAATACAGGATGAGGCATGAAAGGCTTGTCAATAAAATTGAAGAAGCCGATTTGCCGACTAAGTTTGGGCACTTTAAGGTGATGATTTTTGAAGACAGCATCCATAAGGAACAACATATAGCCCTGGTCAAAGGAGAAATTAAAAAGGACGAACCCATACTTGTCCGTGCTCACTCTCAGTGTTTGACTGGAGACACATTTGGTTCAGCTCGCTGCGACTGTGGAGAGCAGCTTCACCGATCCATGGAAATGATCAACGAAGAAGGAAAGGGAGTCATCCTTTACATCCTCAATCATGAGGGAAGAGGTATCGGCTTCGCCAACAAAATCAAAGCCTACGCCCTCCAGGAACAGGGGGTAGATACTGTTGAAGCCAACCGAAAACTGGGTTTTAAGGCTGACCAGAGGGACTACGGAATAGGAGCCCAAGTCCTGGTTTCTCTTGGTGTCAACAAACTGCGTCTAATAACAAATAATCCTCGAAAATTCATCGGGCTCTCAGGATATGGATTAGAAATTGTGGAAAGGGTGCCTATTGAAATCCCCCCCAACAAGGTAAACCTCAAATACCTGAAAACCAAGAAAGAAAAAATGGGCCATATCCTGGATATGGTCTAAGAAAAAAATACTGCCCCTGCCTTAAAATCTAACCCTCAAAAGATTTTTTCTTTTCAAGAATAAAAGTAACAGGACCATCATTGACCATGCGGACATCCATCAGGGACCCGAAAACTCCTGTTTCTATCTTGATACCTCTCCCTCTTATTAGATCAACAAAATAACGAAAAAGCTCCTCAGCTCTTTCTGGCAGCTCAGCTCTGTCAAAACTAGGCCTCCTTCCTTTCTTTGTGGAGCCAGCGAGAGTGAACTGAGAAACTGCGAGCACTCCTCCTCGAGCCTCTGACAGGGATAAGTTCATTTTCCCTTCCTTATCCGGGAAAATCCGGAGCTCCACCACTTTTTTAGCCAGATATTGAGCATCATCCTCTGAGTCCCCTTTTTCGATGCCAACAAGGAGGCAAACTCCCCGCTCTATTTTTCCTGCGATCTTTCCCTGTACTTCAACCGCAGCCTGTTTGACTCTCTGTAAGACAATCTTCATCCTCTTACTCTCATTACTTCAAAATTCTCTCGCGAGAAAAGACATCTCTTAAGCTTCTTAATTCTTCATGGTTAAAAAGCAAATTAATCAGGAGATAAGCGAGGAACCCCATTAAAATTGCCGAGAGCAAAACTCCGAGCTGTTCCAAGAAAGCGAGACGCTGGAAGTCAAAATGACTCATAAAAAACCAAACACCCAATCCCATCACAGCTGCCGAAAAAGAAGATTTCAAGGCTGATGCTGAAAATCCTCTCCGTTCTATCTTTCCAATCTTTCGTTCCAGCAAGATAAAAAGTAGCAAGAAATTCAAGACGGCGGAAATGGAGAGGGCCAAGGCTATGCCTCCCACCCGAAGTTGCCTCATTAAAATCCAAGAGAGCGAAATATAGCTTATCATCACAAAAAAGGCGACTATAACAGGGGTTTTAGTGTCTTTAAGGGAATGAAAAGCAGAGGCTAAAATTTTTACTCCCGAAATAAAGGGAAGTCCAAAAGAAAAAAAGAACAGGCACGAAGCACTCATGGCTGTTGACTGCTCATCGAAGACACCCCTTTGAAAAAGAACTTGAATGATGGGGTGGCTTAATACAAGCAGCCCAACCATAGCGGGAATAGTAACAAAAAATACCAGCTTAAAAGAGAAGATAAGAGTCCTTTTCATGCCCAGAATATCACGATGGGCAGTCAATTCGGATAGAGTGGGAAGGAGGGCAATGGAAAGGGCGATCGAAAAAATTCCCAGGGTAAGCTCCTGAACTCTTGTTGCATAGTAAAGAGATGAGACGCTCCCTTCCTCCAATACAGAGGCTATCATCCGGCTTATAGCAAGGTTTATCTGAATAATCCCGGCACCAAATATTCCCGGAATCATGAGCTTAGCCACCTTACGAACGGCTGGATTGGAAAAAGAAAGACTTAATTTAAACCGCATTCCCCTTCGCCAGAGATAAGGAAGCTGGAACGCAAGCTGAAGAACTCCTCCAAGAACAACCCCAACCGCAAAGACAAGAGCCGGCTCGTCCGCTTTTCTTGCAAAAATAACCGCCATGCTGATGATCGCCAGGTTAAAAAGCACAGGGGTAAAGGCAGGAACGAAAAATTTATGGAAAGAATTCAGGATTGCCATGGCTAGCGCTGCTAAACTGATTAAAAATATGTAGGGAAACATTATTCGCGTCAGAAAAATCGTCAGTTCCCATTTCCCTTCTACATCCTCAAAACCGAACGCTATAATTTTAACCAAAAGAGGAGAAAGGACGATACCCAAGACTGCAAGAACAGCCATAACAAGGGTCAAATTAAAAAAGAAGGTATTGGCAAATTTCCAGAGCTCTTTTTTCGATTTTTCCTTTTTTACCTGAGTAAAAACAGGAATAAATGCCGCTGTCATCGCCCCTTCGCCAGTCAATCTCCTGAGCAAATTAGGGATGATATAAGCGATGTAAAAGGCATCGGCACTTTTGCCTGTTCCAAGGTAGTATGCCTGGATCATGTCTCTGATATAACCGAATATTCTACTAAGAAAGGTGGGCGCGGCCACGGCAAAAGTCGACCTCACCAATCTTCGATCTCGGTCTTTTTGCTTCATCACTTCCTTAATAGAAAAGGGGACAGGCTACTTTTTCCGTACAAAGAAAGGGCACTGTCCTCGTACAACGTCCCGGTCCAGAAAAAGGCAACTGCCCCCTTTTTCTGACTGTCCTTCCAGAAAAGCAGCCTGTCCCCATTTTTTCTTTTCCAGAGGTTGACTTTGGAATAGAGATATCTTATCATACCAGTTCCAAAAAAGAGAGAGAAATGGCCATTCATAAATCCGCAATACAACAGTGGAAACGAAGCCTGCGCAGGAATTCTATAAACAAAAGAAACAAATCTGCTCTCCGTAGTCAGATAAAAAAACTAAATGAGGCCATTAAAAATAAGGACCGGGAAACAGCCCAGAAGCTTCTCCCTCTCACTTTCTCCCTCATTGATAAGTCAGTCAAAAAAGGGACTATTCATGAAAACAAAGGAAACAGACACAAGTCAAGATTGAGCCGGCAGGTCGAAATGATTAATCCCTCCGCTCCCTCCAAGTGATTCTTTCCTTCTTTCGAGGCCCACAATAATCAAACAGGAAGCTTTCCAGAAGCGTTTGAGGAGTGAGAGAAGTTGTCTTCATCTTTAAATCAACCTCTTCAAGCACTGCCAAAACTCGATTCAAATCTCCCATAGAAAATTTTTCGACCAAATAGAAAAATTCTCTAAATTTAGTGGCATAAAAGTTACCAAATTTTTCATGGATATGGGGCCTCAATTCCTTGAAAATCGCCTTCCTATCCATACTTTTTTCCTTAAGTAAAAGCTTGGCCAGAAAAATATCACGAAAGAACTTGGCCATCGAACCCAGAATATACTCAGGCTTCACTCCTTCTTTAAACAAGTTATTCATAACGATGAGACTCCGTTCATAATCAGCCTTTCCCAGGCTATCAGCTATTTCCCATTCAAAAAAGCTCTTGACCCAGCCGGAAACTTGGTTGACATCATCCAACTCAATCTCGTTTTTATCACCTACGAATGTTATAAGTTTTTCTATCTCATTACTCACCTTTCTCAAATCATTCCCGGCAAGCTCCTGGAGCTTTATTTTCGCTTCATGAGCCGCTGTCTTTCCCTGAGAAAGAAATTTTTTATCCATCCAAGCAAAAAGAGCTTTTTCTTTTAAGAACCTTAACTCCTTCAAGCCAACAACTGCTGAAGAAAGGGAAGAAAAAAATCTGAAGAGGGAGGTATTTTTTTTTATTTTTCCCGAGAAAACGATGACAATGACAGTCTTCGAAGGGGGAGAGGAGAAATAGTCCTTCAATATTGATTCCTCGCTGGAGGAAAGGCTTTCCTTCTTGCCTTTGGGAACTTCGACGACAATTATCCGCCATGGTGAGATAAAAATAGGAAGTGCTCTGGCCGAATCAATGACTTCCGCCCATGAGCTATCTTCAAGGTCGAATCTCTCCGCACTGTAGTCTTGAATTTCGGGAGAAATCAGGGCTTCTTTGAGTTCGTTAACAAATTCCCAGGCAAGAAAAGTCTCCTCTCCATAAAAAAAATAACAGGGGAGAATATTCTCTTCTTTTATTTCTTTACCCTGGAAACTTGCCACTCTCCTAGAATCCTTCTAAAATCGTGCTTACTAAACTTCTAGCAAATTTCACGGCGACCTTGTCCAAAGCTTCTGATTCAACGGTCTCAAAATCTACTCCTTCTGGCACCTCGTATTCTTCCACGTATTGAAAATTTGGTGTGGAAAAGATAATTTTCTGATTAGCCAGGTCTTTAAGGGTGATCTTAGCTGCGACAATGATATTGTATCGATCAGCCGTTGCCTCTTTCGAAAAAGCTATAGGGGTAACTCGGAAGCTAATTATTTCCCCTATCAGGATAGCATCTGCAGACTCCATATTTCCGGTGATCTCCACTTTTCCTCTTGCTACAATCTCATCAATAACGCCTTGGGTTAACTTCAGGTCAAGCTCAAAGCGTGTGGTTAAGTTTTTGAACATGGGAATGTTCATTTTCTTTATATGGGGAGGGAGAAAGCTTCCAGTCCCCCGAAGATGGTAACCACATTGCACAAAGAAAAGGCATAAGAGAAAAAGAAACAAAAATTTTTTCATAACAGGCTAAGAAAAAACATTTACAATACTATGTTAACCAGTTTGTTCTTGATGTAAATTATTTTTTTGACCTTTTTCTCTCCTACAAGACTTTTGATCCGATCTAAGCCCATAGCCATTTCCTTAATTTGATCCTCAGCCAAATCTCTTTCCGCTTCAAATTTGCTCCTCAGCTTGCCGCTGACCTGAACTACAATGGTGACTTTCTCCTCGGTGGCTAAGTCAGGATCGAAAGACGGCCAGGGAGAGTGGATAAGAAAAGTTCTATGCCCCATTCTTTCCCATAATTCTTCGCAAAGATGAGGGGCAAAGGGCGAAAGAAGCAAAACAAGGGTCTCCAGGGATTCTCTCAGCAGATTCTTCCCTGTAACGCTTTGACCCAACGTCTCCTTTTCTTTCTTGATCAGGTTGTAAAACTCCATTATAGAACTTATGGCTGTATTCAAATGGTATCTTTTGTCAATATCATCGCTGACTCTTTTTATAGTCTGGTGCATTTTTATTCTCAGTTTACTGGCTTTTTCCTCTATTCCTGTCTCTTCTCGAGAACTGAACTTCTGTTTAAACAGGTCCAGGCTTTCCTGAATTGTCGCCCAGAGACGATTCAAGAATCTGTAGCATCCATCTATCCCTTCATCATTCCAGATGAACTCTTTTTCCGGAGGAGAAGCGAAAAGAATGAAAAGCCGTAGCGAATCTGACCCGTATTTTTCTACTATATCGTCCGGATCGACAACATTTCCCTTTGATTTGGACATCTTGGCTCCGTCCTTAACAACCATGCCCTGGGCAAGCAAGCGAGGAAAAGGCTCATTTATTTTTGTTAATCCAAAATCTCTGAAATATTTACAGAAAAAACGAGCATAAATCAGATGAAGAATTGCATGCTCCACTCCGCCTATATAAAGATCAACAGGAAGCCAGTAATCGGCAGCTTGGGCGTTAAATGGAAGCTTTTCTTCGCTGGGGGAGGTATAACGAAAGAAATACCAGGACGAATCAAAAAAAGTGTCCATGGTGTCTGTTTCCCTCCGCGCTTCTCCTTTGCATTTGGGACATGTAGTCTTGACAAAGCTTTCTACTTTTTCAAGAGGAGAACCCTCCTCTCCTTTTAATTCAACATCAAGAGGGAGTACAACTGGCAAATCTTCATAAGGCACTCCGACTATTCCGCAGTTCTGGCAGTAAATAACTGGGATAGGGGTACCCCAATAACGCTGCCTGGAAATGCCCCAGTCCCTGAGCCGATAGAGTATACTTTTTCTTCCGAATCTCTTTTCTTGCGCGTGCTGGCACATCTCTTCTATAGCTTCAAGAGAGGGTTTCTCAGAGAAAGGTCCGGAATTAACGACCACGCCATAATCTTCAAAAGACTCTTCCAGCGCTCCTGGGGAAGATTCCCCTTCGGGAACAATGACAACTTTTATAGGCAAGGAATATTTCTTAGCAAACTCGAAATCTCTCTGGTCATGGGCAGGAACAGCCATGATTGCCCCGGTTCCGTATTCCACCAAAACATAATTGGAGATCCAAACCGGAATCGCTTCACCGCTGAAGGGATTAATGGCTTTCTTGCCTGTATCTATTCCCTCCTTTTCCGCCTCTCCCGGTTCCTTCCTGAGACGGAGGTTCTCTATATTCTTATCTATCCACTTCTGTAATTTGTCTTTCTGTCTTGAATCAGCGATTAACTCTTGACTTAACGGATGTTCAGGAGAAAGCGCCAGAAACGTAGCGCCATAGATTGTATCAATCCTCGTGGTAAATACTTCTATTGAAAGTGGAGTGTCAGGAACAGGAAAAGTGATATAAGCTCCTGTACTCTTTCCGATCCAGTTCTTTTGCATGAGAAGGACATGCTCAGGCCATTTCTCTAAAAGATCATGACCTGAAATAAGCTCTTCTGCATAATCAGTGATCTTCAAGAACCATTGCTCCATTTCCTTCAGCTTGACGATAGACTCACACCGCCAGCACCGCTCCCCGACCACCTGTTCGTTCGCCAGGACGGTCTGGCATTGAGGACACCAGTTAACCTTACTTTTCTTGCGGTAAGCCAGATTCCTTTCAAGCATCTTCAGAAAAATCCACTGGTTCCATTTATAATACCCGGGCAGACATGTGTTTACTTCTCTCGACCAGTCATAGCTGAAGCCTATTCTTTTCAGCTGACTTCTCATGTGGGCTATGTTACTGAGAGTCCATTCTTGAGGATGCACTCCCTGAGTAATTGCTGCATTCTCCGCAGGCAGCCCGAGCGCATCCCATCCGATCGGATGGATCACACTAAATCCCTTCATCATCTTATAGCGGGAAATCACATCTCCGATCGTGTAATTTCGGACCTGGCCCATGTGGATGGCCCCAGAAGGGTAGGGATACATTTCGAGGCAGTAATATTTTGATTTTTGGGGGTCTTCACAAGACAGAAAAACTTCTTTTTCTTCCCAGATCTTTTGCCATTTTTTCTCGATCTGCTGGAAATTATACTCTTCCTTCATCTTTTTAATCTTCTTAAGCTGTTTTCAGGAGTTAGGACAGAAGAGAGACAGCCTTTTCTTTTGTCCTTTTTTTCTCTGAAATTCAATCATAAATATTAGATTTATTACCCCTAAAAGTCAATGGGGTCAGGTCTTGCTTTTTGCCTTTTATCATACAAACTCAATTTTATTTGTGGGGTCAGGCCTTGCCATCGGGAAAAGATATTTTCCTACGTCTTGTCCCTATGGCATTCCGTTGGATAAGGCCTGACCCCGAGGATTGACGGCCGGCCCTGCTCTTTTTATAAATGGGCAGGCGAACATGACAAAATCTCCTCCTGAAAACAAGAGATGCCTGTGCCGCTCTTATCCTCTTTTATCCTTGTAACGAGATATTAATGCGTTTATATGAGATTTTTAAGCCAGGCAAAAAGCAAGACCTGACCCCTTATGACTTGATTATTATTGGGAAATTATATATTTTTCTCATTGTCTTTCTAAAAAATACATTTTCTTATCATTTAAGATGGCACTTCTCGAAGTAAAAGACCTCTCTGCAGGATACGAAAACGGGTATGTTGTGGAGAATATTTCTTTTTCCCTGAAAGAAGGAGAGTTCCTCTCTATTCTTGGGCGAAACGGTTCAGGTAAAAGCACATTGATAAAAGCTCTCCAAGGACTATTAAAGAATGCTTCAGGTCAAATAACAGTTGATGGTGAAGATATCTTTTCTTTAAGAGCGCGGCAGCTCGCCAAGAAAATAGCCTATGTCCCCCAGATATTCAGCTTCTCCTTTGAGTTCAGTGTGATGGAAACTATTCTTATGGGAAGGTATATTCATCAGGGCCGTCTGGGAGGAATCTCTTCCTCAGACTCCGGGATAGCGGAGGAGGTCATGAGCCTTGCCCATATTGACCATCTAAAAGATAAAAAGATAGCGCATCTAAGCGGTGGTGAGCGACAGAGAGTTTTCATCGCTCGGGCCTTAGCCCAGGACACTCCTTTTCTTTTTCTCGATGAGCCCAGTTCCCATCTGGACATAAGCTACCAGGTAGAGATATATCAGATACTCAAGCGCCTGCAGGAAGAGAAAGGCAAAACCATCCTCTCCACCGAGCACAACATTAACCTTGTTATTCCGTATTCTCAGAGACTAATGTTCCTAAAAGAGGGCAAAGTTAGGGCCTTGGGGGAACCAGAAAAGTTGATAACAAGGGAGAACATTAAAGATGTCTTCGAGGCAGATGTAGAAATAAGAGAAAATATCCATTCAAAGCTTCCTGAAATATCTTTAATCCCGAAAGTAGGGGAGAAGTCATGAAATCGAAAAGAATCCATGCGGTGTTTCTGCTATTTTCGATTAATGCTGTTCTCTTAGGGAACCAGCAGAAAACGATAAAGGACGACCTGGGATTTCCTTTTGTTATGACTTCTCCTCCTCAAAGAATCATCTCCCTGGCTCCCAACATCACAGAGATTCTTTTTGATCTTGATTTAGGGGAAAAAGTTGTCGGAGTCACCCGCTATTGTGATTTTCCGGAGAAGGCCTTGAAGAAGGAAAAAATCGGAGGATTGGTTGACCTTAATCTGGAAAAGATAATCGCCCTGAAACCTGACTTAATCATAGGCTTTCGAGGAAATCCTCTCAGGATCATCGAGCGTCTCAGGGGCCTTCATCTTCCATTGTTTGTCTTAGAGATGGGAACAAATCTTGAAACGGTATTCATCGTCATCGAGAAAATAGGAACAATCACCCAGAACGATAAAAAGGCAGATATCCTTGTAGAATCTCTGAAAAAAAGATACGACAAAACTCAGGCAGCAATCCGTGATGTGCAGCATGAACCAAGAGTCTTTCTATCTATCCATGGCACTGGTCTCTGGACCTGTGGAAAAGGGAGTTTCCTTAACGACCTTGTTGGAAAGGCCAGGGGAGTGAATATTGCCGGCAAAATCCCCAGGAAATGGCTTCACTACAACCGAGAACAACTCATCCATGATAATCCTGAGGTCATCATCACCTTATCCAAATCACAAACAGAATTCTCCAAAGTCAGGGAATGGATAAAAAACGAAGCTCATCTTAAGGGAATAAAGGCCGTCGAGTCAGACAGGATTTATTTTCTGGATGAAAACCTCGCTACAAGGCCAGGCCCTCGCCTAATAGATGCTCTTGAAGAACTGGCTCGAATCCTCCATCCTCAATTTTTTAAGGAAGAGCGTTGAAAACAAGGATGAAAAAACTCAGGCTTCTCCTTGTTCTTCTTATCCTTCTTGTTGCGGGTATCTTAATCTCTCTTCTTGAAGGTCCTGTTGAGACCAATTTCAATGATCTATGGAATCTTATAATCAATAACGATAGCACCTTCAGGACAATCTTTATCGACCTCAGGCTTTCCCGGGCACTTTTGGCTTTCCTGGTAGGAGCCAGCCTATCGCTTTCCGGAGCAATCCTCCAAGGATACTTCCAAAATCCGATGGCTGGTCCGTTTGTCGTTGGCGTCTCCTCTGGAGCTTCTTTCGGGGCTGTCCTCTGTATTTATCTGGGATTAAACTTACGAATCATCGGTTTCTCTGTTCAGAGTATTTTTGCCTTTGCTTCAGGATTTGCCATTGTCTCTCTCGTCTATCTCCTTTCCCAAAGAAAAGGTGTTTTTAAGGTTGAAACTCTGCTCCTGACAGGAATCGCCGCAGGGGCTCTTGCCTCAGCTCTAACGTCCTTTATGATATTCCTGAAAGCAGACTCCTTCGAACAGGCTGTGTTCTGGCTCCTGGGAAGTTTTGCTCTTTCCGACTGGAATCAAATCACTGCTGTCTTACCTTACTTTTTTCTTTGTTTTATCATCGCTCAGTGGCTGGCTAAGGACATGAACCTTCTGGTTTTGGGGGATGATGTAGCCCAATCACTGGGTTGTCCTGTTAGCGGTGTCAGGAAAACCTTCCTGGCCATTTCCACGTTCCTTGCTGCCTCCTCTGTCTCTGTCAGCGGAATCATCGGCTTTGTCGGACTGATTGTTCCCCATTGGATCCGTATTCTCATAGGGCCTGACCACAGGCACCTCTTCCTCTTCTCTTCTCTGACAGGGGGAATCTTTCTCCTCTACTCAGATCTTCTGGCCCGCACTCTGCTCCACGGTGAGCTGCCTATCGGAATCATCACTGCAGTCGTGGGGGCCCCCTTCTTCATCTATCTCCTCAGCCAGCGAAAATAGTAACAAGATTTGTCTATTCTCCAAGAGAAATGTTAAAATGAGCCACACTCATGAAATTCTTCTTCGTTCGAGACCACGCTAGGAAATACAGATATTTTTCTTCTGAATCCTTAACTCAAATCAAGGTCAAGTCCTCTCGCTGGAAAGAAATCTGGGAATTGGCTAAAAAGAAGCTTATGCTCCTGCCTCAAAGAGTTCTCAGGCAGGAACAGGCTTTCGGAAGAGTCCTGAAACTGGAGGAGAAGAAGGTCCAGGTTTTTCACTCAGGCCAACTGGATGAGAAAAGAATAAGAAGCAAATTTTATTTCTTCCTCCAGAAACAGAGAACAAAGCACATATTCCTTCTCACCGGAGAAGCTCTGCTTCTTCCCATCAGCGGATTGGCCGCCTTCCTCCCAGGACCAAACGTTTTCTTCGGCTACCTGGCTCTTTTAACGATTACTCACTGGCGGGCTTTCAAAGGAATAAACCGGTTGCTGAAAAAAGAACATGAGTTTATCTCTTCTTCATTCTTCAGAGATTGGGAACAGACCCTCGAATCTAAGAAAGAAGAAAGCTTTGGTCAAACTCTTGAAAAAATTGAAAAAGAATACAACCTTCAAGACATTAGCAAAGTCCTCTGGAAATAGGAAGGCTGGAAAAACCACAAACATTGATCAGGCTGAGTGATTGAGAAAACCGTGAGAAAGGCTGAGCGGGGGTAAGACTTTATCATGAAGCGATGTTCAGAGATGAAATCTAGCCCTATTCTCAAAATGATGTCAAAGTCTGACCCCGAGCGGGATTTCCTCGCCGGGAAATCCCGCGTGTTTTCGAAACATCCAGCCTGATTTTTTCCTTGCAGTCACGGAAAAAGATGCTTACGGTAATCCTTTTTCATTTGACAAAGCATAGATTTTATTTTATCTATTAATAACTGTAATGTCGTTAACCTTAAACCAGTTTTTGTTCCTAGTTATAACAATCTGCATTGTTGTATCTGTCGCATTCCTTATCGCTCTTATTGTCCAGCTTCGAAAGACAGGCAAAGAAGGTGAAGAAACTCTGGTTGAATTAAGGGACCTAATCGAGGACTTGAAGGAAACAGACAAAAAAGTGAACGCAAAAATAGATGATTTAACCCCGGTGATCGAAGCCACAAAAACCACTGCTGCCCGAATATCAGATATCGCCTGGCTTTTCACGGCAAGAGTCTTCAAGCCCTCCTCCAAATACTGGCCTTATATATTTCCCATACTTCGACTTGGTTGGCGACACTTGAAAAAAAAAGGAGGTAAAAATGTCAAACGATAGAGGCGCAAGTTTCTTTGAACTCAGCTTCTCATTTCTTATCGGCACAGCCACAGGCTTTATCCTGGGTGTCCTTTTTGCTCCTGCAGCCGGAGCAGATACGAGGAAGAAAATCGGGGAAACAGCTGTTAAAACGGGGGAGAAAGCTAAAGAAGGTTATGAAAAAATCGCTAAAGAGGCTGAAAGAGGAATAAAGATCGTAAAAGAAAAAACCTCTGAAGGACTTGATACTTTAAAAGAGTTTGTTGAGAAGAAGCAGGAGGAAATCTTTAAAAAGAAAGAGGACGCCGCTAAGGAGGGAGAAGGGAAAAAGTAATCTCTTTTCTTGATCAACTCAGAAACAGCTCTTTTTCAGCAAAAATACCCATACATCTATAAAAAAGCCGCATAATTCCATGACAGCAAAAACAGCGATAACTGAAATAAGGGCCAGAGAAATTTTAGACTCAAGGGGAAACCCTACCATAAGCACCGAGGTTGTCCTCAGTTCAGGAACAGTAGGAAAGGCAGCTGTTCCTTCTGGAGCCTCAACTGGCACGCATGAAGCGTTGGAACTAAGAGATGGAGATCTCTCCCGTTATTTTGGAAAGGGAGTTCTAAAAGCAGTCGCCAATGTTAAAGAGATCATTGCGCCTCAAATTTTAGGCTTAGACGCTCTTGAGCAAGAGGAGATAGATAAGCGTCTTATTCAACTTGATGGGACGCCTTCCAAAAAAAAACTGGGAGCTAACGCCATCCTGTCAGTTTCAATGGCCGTCGCTCATGCCGCTTCACAGGCCATGAGCTTACCTCTTTATAGCTATCTGGGGAAAAAAGAAACCTATCGGCTGCCCGTTCCTCAGATCAACATCCTAAACGGCGGCTCTCACGCCGATAACAACGTCGATATCCAGGAGTTCATGATCGTTCCCACAGGAAGCCCCAATTTCTCTGAAGCCATTAGAATGAGCGCAGAAGTTTTTCATCACCTAAAAAAAATCCTTCAAAAAAAAGATTACAGCACTGCCGTGGGAGACGAGGGAGGATTTGCCCCGAATCTGAAATCGAATGAAGAAGCCCTTGAATTGATCCTCGAAAGCATCCTAAAGGCAAGCTACAGACCAGGCGAGGACATCTTTCTCGCGCTTGATGTGGCTGCCTCTGAATTCTTCATCGACAATAAATACTTCTTTAAGAAGTCGGATGGTTCGAAAAGATCATCTGATGAGATGATTAATTTTTACGAGTCTTTGGTCCAAAAATATCCCATTATCTCCATAGAAGATGGCTTTGCAGAGGATGACTGGGAAGGCTGGAATCTTATGACAAAAGTGCTTGGCCAGAGAATCCAGATCGTAGGTGATGATATTTTTGTCACCAACCTGGAAAGGTTCAAAAAGGGCGTAGAGAGGAAGATAGGAAACTCAATCCTGATCAAGTTGAACCAAATAGGAAGCCTGAGCGAGACAATTGAAACAATAAGATATGCACACCAGAAGGAATATTCTACGGTGATATCCCACCGCTCTGGAGAGACCGAGGATACTTTCATCGCAGATTTAAGTGTTGCCGTTGACTCCGGCCAGATAAAAACAGGCTCTTTGAGCCGAAGCGAAAGAGTGGCCAAATACAACCGGCTCTTGGAGATAGAAGAGGAGTTAAAAGACAAAGGAAGCTATGCAGGCTCGCAGGTCTTCGCCAGGTACGTCTCCTGATTGGAAGCAGAATTCGGTATTGAAAATATATGTTAAATCATGAAAAGAACTTTTGCCACGGCTGTGACGAAGAGAAGATTACCATAGAAGTCTGAGCGGGCTATGGCCTCGGATAAAGAAAAAAAAGATAAATTTTTCACTCCCTCCCAGATTGAAATTAAGAAAATCTACAGCGAAAGAGATCTAACTAACTCCGACCTGTCCCGGGATCTGGGTGAGCCAGGTAAATATCCTTTTACCCGGGGAATTTATCCAACCATGTACAGGGGAAAGCTATGGACGATGCGCCAGTATGCTGGTTTTGGAACAGCGGAAGAGTCCAACAGAAGATACCGCTTTCTCCTTTCCCAAGGCCAGACAGGACTTAGCGTGGCTTTTGATCTTCCAACCCAGCTGGGTTTTGATTCGGATAATCCTCTGGCCAAAGGGGAAGTGGGCAAAGTCGGAGTGGCTATCGACTCCCTCGATGATATGGAGATACTTTTCGACCGCATTCCCCTCGATAAAGTCAGCGTTTCCATGACAATCAACTCCACAGCAGCCACTATTCTCGCTATGTACTTAGCCTTAGCTGAAAAAAAGGGAGTTGCCTGGAGCAAGCTCTCAGGGACAATCCAAAACGACATTCTCAAAGAATATATAGCGCGCGGAACCTATATATACCCTCCTCACGCTTCTCTAAAAATCATTACAGACATTCTTGCTTTCTGCCAAAAAAATGTTCCTCAATGGAATACGATGAGCATCAGCGGCTACCATATCAGAGAAGCGGGAGCTACGGCCGTTCAGGAACTGGCATTCACCTTGGCTAATGCTATCACCTATATCGAGGCTGCTAGAAAAGCAGGCCTTGAGGTGGACGCCTTTGCTCCTCGACTTTCTTTCTTCCTGGCTTCCCATAATAACTTCTTTGAAGAGATTGCCAAGTTTCGCGCTGCAAGGCGAATATGGGCCAAGCTCATAAGAGAAAAATATAAGGCGAAAAATCCTCTCTCCTGGAAATTCAGGTTCCACACTCAGACAAGCGGAGTGACACTTCTGGCCCAACAGCCTGAAAACAACATAATCAGGATCACCCTTCAAGCTCTAGCCGCAGTCTTGGGAGGCACGCAATCTCTTCACACAAACTCCAGGGACGAAGCCCTGGCTCTCCCCAGCGAGGAATCGGTCCAAATAGCCCTCCGGACACAGCAAATAATTGCCCACGAAAGCGGAGTGGTTAATACAGTAGATCCCTTGGGAAGCTCTTATTTTATCGAGAGCTTAACCAATCAGATTGAGGAAAAGGTAATGGAATATCTCCAGAGAATAGAAGAATGGGGCGGAATGCTCGCCGCTATTGAAAAGGGATTTATTCAGAAAGAAATTCAAGAAAGTGCCTATAAATATCAAAAACAAATCGAAAGCAAAGAACAGATTATCGTCGGTCTCAACGAGTACAAAAATAAGGAAGAAAAAATTCGCTTTAGGCTCTACTATCCTCCTAAAAAGTTAGAAAAAGCTCAGATAAAAAAACTCAACTTATTAAAAGAAAAAAGATCAACAAAACAGGTGGATAGCGAGCTGCAGGCACTGAGAGAGGCGGTTGAGGCTAAAGAGAACCTTCTTCCTTATATAATCAATGCTGTCAAAGCAAAGGCTACTCTGGGAGAAATATCCTCTGTCCTAAAAGAAGCTTATGGCACTTTTAACGAATCAATCGCCATCTGAGCCCCCTCATCCCGTTCAAAGCAATCATCTCAAGTTCCGTAATAACCAAATGCTAAGGCATGAGTTTTGAGAGATAGCTGCAGCGACCATTGAAGAAAGGCTCAGGCTATTTCCCAAAACTTCTTTTGATAATGGGAGTGGAGATTCTTTCCACCTCATATGATTTCTTGACATTGACCCGCAGCAAATCTAAGATAAATCCATGCGCGGGAATCTTAGGTATAAAATTTTGCTTTTCTCGTTTGCCCTTTTTCTTCTTTCCTTAAAAGGCTTCAAAGTCGATAAATCCATGGCTCCCCCTTCACAATCCGTATTTTAATTCTGATGAAGGAAGCATCACCCTTGATATCAAAATTATGTGCCACCTTCTATTGGATTGTCTCGAGCGGCAGATCCATCTTGAATCATATCCACCTTAGTCTTCGTTAAGCCGATGCCTTTTCCCTTTCTCTTCCTGGCTTTATCGCTGGCATCAGGAATCTTGCTCTCATCTCTTCTCTCTTTCTCCCTGCTGACGTGGATCTTATTTCTGGTAGCATCTCTCGCTTTCGCCTGGCTCTTCTTTCTCCTCAGAAAAGAAAGGCAGGCTTTCCTTATTATTCTCATCTCTACTTTTCTTCTCGGTGCAAGCCTCTATTCTTTCTTTAACAGGAATTTCGATGAAAATTCTCTTCGCAGGCTGGAGCTCTCAAATTATGCCGACTTTTACGGCACGTTGTACAAATCTCCGTCTCGTGGGCCTGATAGGGATATTCTCTTCATAAAGGTGAAAAAAGTTTTTTACGAGAATAAACAGGAAAAAATACGAGGAAATCTGAGGATCACTATACCCCATTCCTCAGAGTCTTCCTCCCCGCTCAGACTTTTTGTCCATGACAAAATCAAGGTTTCTGCCAGTCTTCTATCTTCTAAAGGCTACAGAAACTTTAAAACATCTAACTTGAATGCCTATCTCAAAAGCCAGAACATACACAACAGGGCTTTTTCCAAAAGCGCACTTCTTGCAGAAAGATTAGAATCCGGAAAAAAGTATTCTCCCTTGCACCTGATATCTGTTTTTCGCCAAAGCTTGCAGAATAAAATCGAAAGCCATTTTTCTTCTGGAACAGGCGCACTTTCTCCTCAGGGAGCTGTTCTCGAAGCACTCCTCTTAGGCGAAAGATCAAGAATGGATCCCTCTATCACCCAATCGCTGCAAAGGGCTGGAATTTATCACCTTTTTGCTATTTCCGGAGCTCATATTGCAATTATTTCCTTCTTTCTTTTCTCTTTTTTGAAGCTTTCAAGAGTGCCCACACGCATCTCTTATCTTTTGGTGATTGCTTTTCTCGTTTTTTATGCCTTCTTGGTGGAAGGCAGGCCTTCTGTCATGAGGGCTACAATAATGGCTGTGGCATTTCTTTTGGGGAAACTTATCTGGAGGAATGTCAACCTCATCAACACCATCTCCATCAGCGCCTTTATCATTCTTTTATTCAATCCCTTTAGCTTGTTCAATGTAGGCTTTCAGCTTACTTTTGCTGCCACTTTTTCCATCATTCTTTTTTTTCCCAGGATCATTAAATATTTTCCCCGCCTTCCCTTAAGAATCAGCGAAATCCTGGTCCTCTCTCTCACAGCCCAACTTGGAGTTTTTCCTTTCATTGCCAGCTCTTTCAACAGAGTAACTTTCTCCTCTCTTATCCTTAACTATGCAGCCTTACCTCTGGTCGGGCTGATCATGGCCGGCGGATATATATTCCTTCCTCTTTCCTTCGCAAGCTCTTTCCTGGCCCAGCTACTCGCCAAAGGCATAGAGTTTCTCATAAACCTCCTAATCAGTTGTTCACACCTCTTTGATAAAGTCTCTTTCATTTCCTACCGAATACCCACGCCCCATCTCCTCACTATAATCGGCTATTTCCTTTTTTTCCTTCTCTTGCTCCTGCCTTCCAAAATAAGGAAGCAAAAATTGGCCCTCTCCGTCCTTTTTCTTGTCTTCTTTACTGTTTTGATATCCTATCCTTTTCCCTCAGTATCCAAAAACCTTAAGCTTACTTTTATCGATGTCGGACAGGGCGAGTCTATATTGGTTGAATTTCCCGGCCGTAAAAAAATGCTTATCGATGGAGGCGGTCATCCAGAGGGCACTTTTGATATAGGCGAACAAGTAGTTTCTCCTTTCCTTTGGAAGAAAGGAATAAAAAAAATTGATTACCTGGTTTTAACCCATGCCCATCCCGATCATTTAAACGGCTTAAAAGCAGTTGCCAGAAATTTTAGGATAGGTGAATACTGGGAGACTTTCAGTCCCTTAGAAAATGCTCCATACACGGAATTCAAAAGACTGCTCTCTTCATCTGTCTCTCGCAAAAGACTTTTCCGCGGGCACTCCCATCAGGAAAAAACGGTGAGAATCGAGGTTCTCCATCCTGAAACAGGAGAGCCTTATGTTTACAATATAAATAATGACCACTCTCTTGTGCTCAAGCTCTCCTACAATCAAATTTCATTTCTTCTCCCAGGCGATATCGAAATCGATGCTGAAGAAAAGATTTTAGAAAGCTCCGCGCAAATCAAAAGTCAGGTACTCAAGTCCCCTCACCACGGAAGCGATTCTTCAAGCTCCGAAGCTTTTCTCGACAGGGTATCTCCCGAAATCGTCGTGATCTCGGCAGGTGAAAATAACAGGTACGGCTTTCCAAATCATGAAATTTTAGAAAGATACAAAAAGATAGGGGCAATAGTCTACCGCACCGACGTTCACGGAGCAGTAGAGATCTCCTCAGATGGGCGGAAAATTTTTATTCGCACAGCCCAGTAGAATAAAAAAAAGAAAAAAAGGGGACAGAAAAAAAGGGGACAGGCTACTTTTTCAGTAAGAAAGTGTAAAGTTTTTACTCGCGGACAGAACAACAGAAAAGGGGGCCTGCCCTTTTTTTAAAAATGTGGACTTGATAAATCAAGCTCCTACGTAACGAACAACCCCTTAAGAAAAAGTAGCCCGCCCCTTTTCTTCCTCTTTTTTTGCTCTTTTTTTATTAAACTGGAGTGGTGAGAATAGGTCATCTCTTTAGGTGAGGAAAAAAAGAAAAAAAGTCATTCCCCAAATCATCTCAAAGGGGTATTTACTTATTCGGGAGTTTTTATTAACTTTATTTTGTGCAAATGGTGAATTTCCGACTTTTTTATTGCAAAATTGAGGTAAGATAGAGCCAGTAATCCTTGTTGATCGCCAACTATTCGCTTGATTGACATAAAAATTTCTGATGCATAAAATAAATTATAAAGAGAAGGAAAAATGAGTTTCAAAAAAATTATCGTAGGAATCTCTCTCCCTTTATTCCTTACCTCCGTCCTTTCCTCTCAAAGCTTGGTTGAGTTAGCCAAGAAGGAAAAAGAAAGAAGAGAAAAACTAAAAGGCCAAAATAAGACAGTCGTTACCAATGCTGACCTAACAAACATTAAAAGAGGCCCGGCTCTTACTACTTCGAGACAAGCAGATACTATGGGAAGCGAAGTGACAGGAAGTTCCTCTGAATTATCTGAGCGAGATAGGGCAGAGCCATCAGGATCCAAAGCTAGACCCACAATTGCTAAAGGCGCAGACAAAGCGGAACCTCAAGAAAATTCGCAGGCTAAACTCGAAAATAAATGGAAAAGCGCAAGAGAGCAAGTAGGCTTATTAACCACGAGGATGAACGGTCTGTGGCAAGAATTTTACAGCATGGACGACATGAGTTCCAGAGAAAAAATTCAGAGAGAAATAAGCGAAACTTCTCTGAGACTTCAGAAAGCTAAGGAAGAAGAAGCCAGAGCCAGGAAAGAATACCAGGCGGAAAGGTCTGGAGCCAGCAACAAAAGATAGCCCTAACAGGAAAGCAAAGAATAAAGGAATAGAGTAACCTTTCTAAATTCTTCTGATTCCCCTCAGCAGATCTAAAAAAAAAGCAAATTCTCCCTCATTTCCGTCTACCTATCTGAAATAAATAAAAGAAATCTGAATCCCTAACTCTCTCTCATCCTCAGAACTAAGTATAACCTGCTTCGGGATAAACGTTTTATCTGTAGAGATAGCAAGGTAAAATTTATCATCCTCGCCGAGGATTTCCTTTTTTATCCTGTATGATTTCTCGAATTTGATTTCTTTTGGGATGAACTCGTCCAAGATCGAATCGTTGACCTTGACGATAACTTTTTGATTATTCAATACTTCCAGGTTCACTCCTCCTCTTATAAACAGGTGAGCATCCCGGCGAGGATTATCAATTTTGCATCTTGCTTCCTTGCCTGTCCATCTCCACCTTTTAAGAGAAGTCTCCGGCCTTATCTCTAAATCATACCATCCATCTTCGTAACTGATTTCGGGAGTATCGGCAGGAGCAGGTAAAAACTTTAGTTTTTTTTCAAAAAGAGGCTTTGGTAGTCTCCCTGACCTATCATAAGGAGAGTTCAATCCTATAGACAATCTCAGGGTGCCTTCTCCCTTGAACTCAGGATCAGCCCTGTCAATAAAAGTTGGAATATATATTCTTCGTGAATAAGCGTACTCCTCTCCCGGCTCCCATCGAGATGTAGGAATTTCCGGGGAATGATTATCGTAGAAAAGAAGGTTATATCTATGCCAAAAATGCACATAAGCATAGTAGTCTTCCTTTACCTCCACAAAGTCCTTCTTCGTCTTCCATTTATACTGGATATCAGTGATCAAATCATCTGATAAAGTCGCTTCAGAAAAGCTAACTTCAAGTTCAACCCCCCTGATCTGCGTTTCTCTCTTGCAGCCAAAACAGACAAATGCTATCTGAATGACAAGAAAGATTACTGCCGCTTTTCTTATGATCTCGATCCTCCTACTTCTTTTAACAGGGGCTATTGCTCGGAAAAGTCAATGGGTTTGATAAATCAAACCCCTGCAATTCAATCCAACAGCACCTATCCTTTCTGCCAGTTCAGTGGACCTAACTAATTTTTATTTTTTTCCCAACAAAGATCCGGGGAATATCGTTTTTGTTCATCAGCTCGTTCAGCTCGGGGATATCTATCTCTATTATCTTGTTTATCCTCCCGATAAGAGTCTTTAACTCATCAGAATTTTTCCTGATCTGCTGAATATGATGCTCAGACGGAGCACCTGTATATCCTCCGACAGACCATCCGGCCATGAAGAGACGTCCCCGGACTGAAAGGCGCATGCCCCTCCAGCCCAACCTCGGGTCTCCGATTAATTTAAGCCTGATATCATCGATCTCTTTGGAAATAGCTTTAATCGATTCATGAATTGCTGCCGGGACATCAGGAATATTTTTAAGTGCGCCTTCCTGTTTTTTTATTTCCTTCCTTATACTATCTGAAGCACGGCTTGCTGCAGAAATGGCAGGCTGCAGCTTATATATGCTCATCAGGGCATCGTGCTGGGCTTTCCTGTCCTCAAAGGAAATATCTATCCTCTGGTCTCCCTCAACCTTAACAATCTTTGTCATCTCCTGGCCTGCTGTTTGCAATGTCACCTTATATTCTCCGGGAAGGACAAAGGGCCCTCGAGCTCTGAACCGACGGCTAATCCCTCCATCACTGGGCACATCGGGAGGCGCATACCTCAAATCCCATGCCAGTCGATTAATTCCAGCATTTTTCTGACCCTTGAGCTCCCTTATTTCCCTTCCTTGGCTATCTTGAATAGCTATCTTCACATCTTCTTTCGCTTCTTCTTTCAGGTAGTAGCTTATAATCGCCCCAAAAGCCGGGTTTTGAGCGACAAAAAATTTGTGACCAAGATTTCCCTTATGGTTGTAAGGATTAAAGATTGTGGCCTTCCTGATGTCAAAAAGATAGGCGGAAGAGGCCAAGGTGTCTTTGGTAAGCTGTTCTAAAGGAGTGATATCATCCAAAATCCATACACTCCGGCCATGGGTGCCAAAAATCAGGTCATTCTCTCGAGGATGGATGGCAATGTCATCAACCGGAACGGTGGGGAAGTTGCCCTTGAACTTCACCCACTTCTTTCCCCTGTCAATAGAGAAGTAGGCTCCTCTTTCTGTTCCGACAAACAACAGGTTGGGATTCCGGTAATGCTCTCTTATAACATTAACGATTCCGCCTTTGGGCAGGTTACTAGAGATATTCGTCCAGCGTTCCCCATGATCAGTCGTCATAAAAACATAGGCCTTAAAGTCATTATTCCGATGGCCGTCAAATGTGGCGTAAGCTGTCCCTTCCTTAAAGCAGGAAGCTACAACCCTGGTGACATAGGTATACTTAGGCATCCGAGGAACCTTGCTGATCACATTCTTCCAGGTCTTTCCGCCATCCCGGGAGACCTGGAGGTTTCCGTCGTCTGTTCCTGCATAGATTAGACCTTCCTTAAGAGGAGACTCAGAAACTGTGGTGATATCACCGTAGTAGGCGATGCCGTCGTGTCGGGAAAGGGTGTTTCTATCAGGAAGGATTCCCATAAGCGGAAGTTTTTCTCTATCCTGTTGAGTCGTCAGATCAATCGAGGCTTCCCATGTTTCCCCTCTATCCTTGGATTTAAAGAGTTTGTTTCCACCGTAATAGATTGTTTTGGAATCATGAGGAGATATCAAAATCGGAGAATTCCAGTTAAACCTGTAGCGCTCCTTCTCGTTATTAGGTTCAGGGCTTATGGACTTGCTTTCCCCCGATTTTACGTCAAACCTGTAGAGTCTGCCATTCTGGGATTCGGCATAGATAGTATTGTAGTCCTGGGGATCGACTTGGGTATAAAAGCCATCTCCACCGCCGATTCTAACCCAGTCTTCGTTGGAAACTCCCAGTCTATTCAAGGTTGAACTGGGACCTCCCCAGCTTCCGTTATCCTGTAAGCCTCCATAGACATAATAAGGATTGCGGAAGTCAAAACCTATTTCGTAAAACTGTCCAAGAGGAAGAGTATTGACAAAATCCCAGGTTTTGCCGCGATCATAAGAAAGATAAATCCCTCCATCAGAGCCCAGTACCATGTGATTGGAGTCTGAGGGATTAATCCACATCGCATGATGGTCGCCATGTACTCCTCTTACATAATTAGTTCTGAAAGATTTCCCTCCGTCCTCAGAGACATACATGGAAGCCCCGAGAACCCAAATCCTCTGGTCATTATTCGGGTCAACCCGGATCTGGCTGTAATACATGGGCCGAGGATTGGTGCTCGACATCTTTTTCCAGCTCAGACCCTTATCTTCAGATCGAAAAACTCCCCCGTTTTTGTGCTCGATAACTGCATAAACAACATCGGGGCTGCTGCGGTAAATATCTATTCCGATGCGCCCCGTGTTCCCTGAAGGCAGTCCGTTAGTCAGACGCACCCATGCTTCCCCACCATCGGTCGTCCTGTAAAGACCACTGCCAGGTCCTCCTCCGTTAAATCCCCAACCTCGGCGTCGCCTCTGATAAGCTGCAGCATACAGAACATTTGGATTCTCATGGTCCAGGGCAACATCCACAAAACCTGTATTTTCATCGATAAACTTGGTATTGGTCCAGGTTTTTCCGCCGTCCTTGGTCCGAAACAGACCCCTTTCTTTGTTCGGGCCCCAGAGATGCCCCAAGGCTGCGACATAAACAATATCTGGATTGGTCGGATGGATGACAATGCGACCAATATGATGAGTATCACGAAGCCCCATATTCTTCCATGTCCTGCCGCCATCGGTAGATTTATAAACTCCGTCTCCCCAGGAAGAGCTCTGACGATTGTTTGACTCTCCAGTGCCAACCCATATTATACCCGGATTTGAAGGAGCAACGGTCACATCGCCGATGGTGCTCGTAATCTGGTCATCGAAAATGGGTTCCCAGGTTACACCGTTATTGATGGTCTTCCACACTCCTCCTGAAGCGGTTCCAGCATAAATAATTTTATGGTTGCTTTCCACAACAGCAAAATCATCAATCCGTCCCCCCATATTGGAAGGGCCTATACATCTCCAACTCATCCCTTCAAGGATGGATTCCTTGATAAGAGGCTCAGGCTCTTTCTTGGCCTTCTTCGCACCGAGGAAAAGGCTTAGGGCTAATGCCATGCAGAGTACAAGTAGAAACCGAGACGAAAAAATTCCTTTTTTCATATCATATCCTCCTTTTTTTGACGGACAAGCATTACGCCCAAATATTCATCTTATGTTTTGAAGAGAAAGCAAAAATTATCATAAGACAAAGAAAAAAGTCAAAGCAAAAATGGGCAGGAACAGGAAAAGGGGACAGGCTACTTTTTTGCAAGAAAGCGGACATTCTCATGGGGTCAGGCCTTGCCGTCGAGAAAAGATGGCTTCTTACTTCTGGTCCTCATAGCATTCTATAAGATAAGGCCTGACCCCAACAACAGAACTAAGAAAATGGGGCTAGGCCCTATTTTTAGTAGCCCCATTTTAACAAGAGAACAGAACAACAGAAAAAGTTTCTATTCCTTCTTTTCCCGTGCTTGGGAATGCTTATAACAGGTAGCGCTCATAAATGACTTCTTGAAAGAGAAAATCGAATATAGTATATTCCCCAGAGGATGAAATTTCTTTTATTCCTTTTCTCTCTTTTCAACCGCTCAGGATGCCTGATTAAAAATTGGTTTTACAAAAAGAAAATTTTAACATCAAAAAAAGCACCCTTGTCCGTCATCAGCGTGGGAAGCATCGCCTTGGGGGGGACGGAAAAAACGCCGTTAGTCATAAATCTGATAAACTATCTCATTAAACACGGCTTCAAACCTGCCCTTGTCGCCCGTGGGTATAAAGGGAGATGGGAAAAGAGCGGAGGCATTCTCTCTGACGGAAAAAACATTCTTGCTCACTGGGAAGATTCTGGCGATGAGCCTTTTATGGTAGCCCAAAATATTCCTCAGGCAGGAATTTTCATCGGCAAAAATCGTCTTCTTTCCTGCCAAAAAGCAAAGAGCTTGGGTTTTGAGCTCGCTGTGCTGGATGACGGTTTCCAGCATCGCCGCCTCCGCAGAGATCTGGACATTGTTCTCTATACTCCTGCAGAAAAAATTGCATACCGCGAACCTGTCTCTTCCCTTAAAAGAGCCGACATTCTTTTGATGAAGAAAGGAGTCGATCCTCAGATAAAAAAAAAAGTGATGGAACGTTTTCCTGAATCAAGCGTCTTTGAGTACTCTGTTAAAAATAAGGGCGTCTTCAGACTAATGGAGAAAAAAATACAGCCAGGTGAAGAGCTTAAAGGAAAAAAAGTCATCGCTTTTTGCGGAATAGCTCGGCCTGAAAGATTCTTATCAATCCTCCACAAAGGAGGAATAAAACCATCGTTTCTCTTTAAATTTCCTGACCATCATCCCTACCCCAAATCTACCATAGAAATAATTATAGAAAAATACAAAAAAATAAACGCTGAAGCAATCATCACTACTGAAAAAGACGCCTTGAAGATTATTCACAACAAGAGCCTTAAAAAAATTCCTGCTTATTATTTAAAGATCGACCTCAAGGTGGAGGACAAATTTTACGCAAAAATTTCAAATATGCTCCAAAAATGGGCGTAACATTCTAAAATGGCAAGTTTTAAGGAATTATCAGAATTCTTACTCTTTCAAATAACCAAAGCTCCTTTGTCCGTTCTTTCCCGGAAGCTAAGTCTGTTTTTGGGACAAACCATAGGATTAGCCTTTTATTACCTGGATAAAAAGCATCGCCTTATCGCCCTATCCAACCTGAAAATCGCTTTTGGAAAGGAATTGTCCACTTCTGAGCTTAAAAAAATAGCCCGCAACTCATTTATGCATTTTGGAAAGACCTTCATGGATATCATAAAGCTTCCTCATCTTGCAGAGGAGAAAAGAAGTGCCCTCATAAATGTCGAAGGCGAAGAGAATTTACATAAAGCCCTTCAAGAAAAAAAGGGAGCGCTCCTCTTCTCTGCCCACTACGGAAGCTGGGAAATCGCTCCGTTTATTCTAACCAAGAAGGGAAAGCTGAGTGTTATTGCCCGCCCCTTGGATAACAAGCTTCTGGAGAAAGAACTCCTCAAGCTCAGGACAAGCCAGGGATCAAACGTCATCTACAAACATCAGGCAACAAAAAAGATACTTCTATCTCTGCGAGAAAAAGAAATGGTTGCCTTCTTGATAGATCAGAATGTTCTCAGAAATCAAGCTGTCTTTGTCGATTTCTTTGGCAAGAAAGCGGCCACAACTCCAAGCCTGGCAGCTTTTTTCCTCAGGACAAAATCACCTCTTATCCCGGTCTTTTGCTATCCCACCGCATCCCACGCCTATCACCTTAAAATATTCAGCCCTCTAAGCATAACCTCGGAAGGGAATTACAACCAGGAAGTATTGAAAATTACCCAAATATGCACTAAGATTATAGAAATTCAGATACGGAAAAATCCGGATTATTGGTTTTGGTTCCACAACAGGTGGAAAACGAGGCCAGAGGAAGAGGAGGCTTGAATCTTGAAAATGGTCAAATCCTTGATATCCAAGGGAAGAAAAATGAAAATTTCAACCAACTTTCCCGTGTGGATAAGAGCATTCTGAAGGAAAGGGGAAAATGAGAGCCGATAAAAGATCTTTCGACGAGTTAAGGCCGATAAAAATCAAACCAGATTATCTGGATTTTGCTGACGGCTCTGCTTTCATAGAGCTCGGCAAAACCAGAGTCGTAGCTGCGGCTACAATTGAAGAAAAAGTTCCCCCATTCCTTAAGAACAGCGGAACTGGCTGGATTACAGCCGAATACTCCATGCTTCCCCGTTCCACTGAAAAAAGAACCATAAGAGAAAGAACACATCATATTTCCGGACGAAGCCAAGAGATTCAACGACTCATAGGCCGCTGCCTTCGGGCTGTGACAGACCTTAGCGTCCTTGGAGAGAAGACTATCATCCTGGACTGTGACGTCCTCCAGGCCGACGGCGGAACAAGAACAGCCTCGATAACAGTGGGCTGCCTTGCCTTAGCCCTGGCCCTGAAAAAGATGATGGATGAAAAGATCATCGACCAGATGCCCCTCAAGAACCTGGTCAGCGGAGTAAGCGTGGGCATTGTGGAAGGAGAAATTCTCTTAGACCTCGATTACAGCGAAGATTCAAAAGCAGACATCGATATGAATGTTGTGGCAACAGAGAGAGAACAACTCGTAGAACTACAGGCAACTGCAGAGAAAAATCCATTTTCAAGAAAAGAACTGGGCGCTCTTTTAAACTTAGCATATAAAGGAATAAAAGAAATAACCCAAGTGCAGAAGGATGCCCTCAAAAAAAAGAGCCTTCTCTTCATGGCTTACGGATAAAAGGAGAAAAAAAATATGAATCGTATCCTTATAACAGGAGGAGCCGGTTTCATAGGCAGCCACCTTTGCGACTCTCTTTTAGAAAAAGGAGCGGATGTCGTCTGTATAGATAATTTCTTCTCGGGCTCCAAAGATAATATCCGACACCTCTTTTCCCATCCTTATTTCGAACTGATCCGGCACGACATCATCCATCCTCTGTTTCTGGAAGTAGATGAAATCTATCACCTCGCTTGCCCTGCATCACCTCTCCACTACCAGCACAATCCGATAAAAACGGTAAAGACCAACGTCATGGGAACTATCAATATGCTCGGCCTGGCCAAGAGGATAAAAGCCCGCATCCTCCTCGCTTCTACATCTGAAATATACGGGGACCCAACTGTTCATCCTCAACCGGAAAGCTACTGGGGAAACGTCAATCCAATCGGCATTCGAAGCTGCTATGACGAAGGAAAAAGAGTAGCTGAAACGCTGATGATGGACTACAACCGCCAGAACAAAGTTGAGACCAGAATAGCCCGTATATTTAACACCTACGGCCCGCGGATGGCTATAAATGACGGAAGAGTCGTCAGCAACTTTATCGTTCAAGCTCTTAGAGGAGAACCCGTCACCGTTTACGGAGACGGAAGTCAAACGAGATCCTTTTGCTATGTCTCAGACCTTGTTGATGCTCTCATGATGACGATGGATAAAGAAGATTTTACTCAGCCCGCGAACCTGGGAACTCCAACAGAATCCACTATCCTTGAGCTAGCCGAAAAAATAATTAAACTCACAAAAAGCTCTTCTAAAATCGTCCGTAAGCCTCTGCCGTCGGATGACCCGGTGCGTCGATGCCCGGATATCTCATTAGCTAAAGAAAAACTCGGCTGGACACCGAAGATAGGATTAGAGGAGGGACTGCTCGAAACAATCGCCCACTTTAGAGAAAGACTGGACCTTCATAAAAAATAGCCCCCCTATTATCAAAAAAGGGGACAGGCCCCATTTTCCTTAATCAGGCACAAATTTTACATAGCGAAGCTTAAGCTAGGGCACAGGTATCAGCTAAGGCAGCATTTGGCATATTTATCAAGAGGAAAGCATTAATAACCAATTAAAAAAATGCGGGATATATCAGATGTTGAAACCTGAATCTATCTTGACAATAATTCAGCTTCGCTATAACATTTCCGCTATCAGAGGTCTTTAGGAGAAGCAAAAAGCATTTATAATTATGAATAATTCATCTAAATCCTTCCTTATCTTGAGAGGCTTGATTCCAAGGAGGCTATAATGAATATCATTACCAAGCTGATCATATTAGGCATTATACTTGTTTTCTTAGCCCTAATAATTCTTCTTATGGCCAAACAGTATCGAAAAGTCGGTCCCAACCAGGCTCTTATTATTTCAGGAGGAAGAAAGAGAACAGTAATCGCTCCTGATGGAACCAAGAGAAAAGTTGGCTATCGCTATCGTCTTGGGGGAGGTACTTTTGTTTTGCCCTTCCTTGAAACGGTTGACGTCTTGCCCATGGAAGTGATCACATTGAACATAAAAACCCCAGAAGTTCTCACCCGGGGAGGAGTTCCCCTCATGGCTGAATCCACTGCTCAGGTCAAGATAGATTCTTCTGACCACTCCATTCGCCTGGCCGCAGAGCAATTTTTGGGATTGGGAAAAGAAGGCATCCAAAGTGTCTCTATGACCATCCTCGAGGGAAAGATGAGAGAGGTTATAGGTTCCATGACCGTGGAGGAAATTTATACGGGAAGACACGAATTCTCGGCAAAAGTGATTGAGGTCGCTTATAAAGACTTTGCCCTGATGGGTCTGGTCATGATGTCCTATGCCCTTAAAGATATAAGCGATACCCAGGGATACCTTGATGCCCTCGGAAAGCCACAGATAGCTGCAGCCAAGAGAGATGCTGCGATTGCAGAAGCAGAAACCGAAAAGCAAGCTATAATCAAATCTTCAGAAGCACGAAAAGAAGGGGAGGTGGCGCGCCTCGCTGCTGAAGCCCTCATCGCCAAAGCCGAGTGGGAAAACGAAGGCAAAAAGGCCGAGTCGCAGGCTATGGTCAACCAGAAAAAAGCCCAAGCAGACCTCTCCTACGAACTTGAGCACTTCCGTATAGACCAGGAAATAAAAAAAGAACAAGCTAAGGTAAAGCTCATAGAAAAGGAACAATCCATAAAGATAGAGGATTTAGAAATCGGCCGTAAACAGAAAGAGCTTGAGTCCAGTGTTATCAAACCTTCTGACGCCCGCAAGTACCAGCTAAAAGCAGAGGCAGAGGCAGAGGAATACCGTATCTTGGCTGAAGCCAGGGGAAAATCTGAGGCTACAAAACTCGAAGGGACTGCCGCAGCCGAAGAGCTCAAGCAACGAGGTTTAGCCGAGGCTGAATCAATGATGAAAAAGGCTCAGGCCTGGGAAAGGTACAACCAGGCCGCTCTCTTTGACACCTATTTTAAAGTCCTCCCTGACCTAGCCAAGGCCGTCTCCGAACCTCTCTCCAAGGTTGATAAAATCGTGATAGTAGGAGGGGATAAGGGCTTGGGGACTTCAAAAATTACCTCTCAAGTAGCAGAAATTCTGGCGCAAATGCCAGAGGTAGTCAAGTCCCTGACCGGAGTTGACCTGAAAAAATATCTTAAAGAAAAACTCGCGCCTGAAGAGAAAGAAGAATAATAATAATTCCCCAGGAAAAGTAGGTCAGTCATGATATCAGAAAAAGCTAGTCAAATCGGCATATCTCCCACCCTAAAAATAACAACCAAGGCTAAAGCAATGAAGGCCGAGGGAATAGATGTTATTGACCTCAGTGTAGGAGAGCCAGACTTTTCCACTCCTGATAATGTTAAAGCCGCCGGTATTCAGGCCATCGAACAAGATTTTACCAAGTATACGGCAAACGATGGAATCCCACCCCTCAAGGAAGCAATCGTAAACCGCTTGAAACAAGATTTTGGCCTCACATATACTCTGGATGAAATCATAGTCTCCTCAGGAGCAAAGAGCTCGCTTTACCATCTGGTTCAAGCGCTGGTGGATGAAGGCGAAGAGGTCATCATCCCAGCTCCCTATTGGGTAACTTATCCTCATTCTGTCTCTCTCGCTAAAGGCAAAGCCGTCATAATCCCTACAAAAGAAGAAAATGGATTTCTTTTGACGCCTGATCAGTTAAAATCTGCCATCTCGCCGGCTACTAAGGCTTTGATCCTGAACAATCCTTCCAATCCTACAGGAGCAGCCTACGAAAAACACGACCTTGAAGCCTTAGCGGATATAGTTCTGGAAGAAGACATCTTCGTTATTGCTGATGAAATATATGAGAAAATAGTCTATGATGATTTTCGTTTTGTTAGTTTCGCTTCCCTGGGAGAGGAAATAAAAAAGAAAACAGTAATCATCAGCGGTGTCTCAAAATCTTACTCCATGACTGGATGGAGAATAGGATATGCAGCCGGCCCTGCAGAAATAATCAACGGCATGTCCAAAATCCAGAGCCACACCACCTCCAACGCCTGCTCGATCTCTCAAAAGGCAAGCCTGGAGGCCTTGACCGGTCCGCAGTATGAAGTTTCTAAAATGGCATCTGAGTTTCAGAGACGAAGAAATTACCTCTTGATGAGGCTCCAGAGAATCCCTCAGCTCTCCTGTTTCAAACCGCAGGGAGCATTCTATCTTTTTCCTAATTTTTCCGCTTATTACGATAAAGAATTCAACAATGTCCAGATTCGGAACTCCTACGGCATGGCTTACTATCTTCTAAAAGAGGCTTTAGTAGCTATAGTTCCAGGAGATTCCTTTGGTGCCGATGACTATATACGTATATCCTACGCAACTTCCATGGAAAACCTGGAAAAAGGTATGGACAGGATCACAGAGGCCCTCTCAAACCTTAAAACTGCCAAAAAAATCAAGCGCATATCTTTAGAAAACACGATAACCCGAAGAAAAAAATCTGTGCCCGTAGATTCCTCAATCTCTGTCAAAATGAAGGATGCTCTGGTCGCTGAAATGGAAAGTCATCTCAGCTTCGAAAACTATTTTGAATGGAACGCCAACATCAACGGCGTCATTGTTCAGCTGCGCACGAATGTCTCCCACCTCAATGATTTTTGGATCGAAAACTGGTACCCGGCTCAACTTGAAGCAGATTTGGAGCCCCACGGCATCATATACGCGGTCGATGGAATAACAGGACGCGAGCCGCACTCTTTCTATAACTCAGAAACAAACACAGGAGTGCTCGTTAACGCAGACAATTACGTTTCTCTGCGCAGTCTGGCTCTCGGTCTTGTCATGGACGTCTCAGAAAGGCTTTTTAATATTCACACTATCCGGGGAATGTCGGCTGATATTGACGGAAGCGGGCTCGTCCTGGTCGGGCCAAAAGGGACAAAAAAAACTGAACTTTTCTTCGCTCTTCTTCAAGACGAAAGATTCCGTTTGCACTCAAACGACATCATCTTCGTCCGCCTGGCAGGAGGCCCGGCCCTGGCTGATTCTGTCGAAAGAAAGCTTTTTTTCCCGACAAACACGGTTGAATCCTATCCTCGCTTAGCTCCTCTTTTCGACTCCAGTAAATGTGAGAACGTAATTACGCTCAAGGAAGACTGCCAGGATGCCGAATGTCTTCGTATAGACGACTGCCGTCTTGACCGCGGCTCTCCTTATTGCTACAAAGCCTCTAAAGATGCCCACGCTCTTCTTGATCCCTATTGGATCGAGGGACCAGCAAAACACGTCAAGCGTACATCTCTTCGCTGGATATTTATCCTCCGCTATGACACTGTCTCTCCTCCAGTAGTGGAAGTTCAGGTTGAGGATGCCCTGCGCATTCTCGAATCCGGACAAAGCCTTGGACTTACGCGCGGTCTCAGCCCCTCAAAAAGCCAGCCTTTTTTCAATCCCCATCTTTTGCTCACAACTCCTGAAAAGATGGAACTCCAGAGGACCTTTTTTGAGCGCCTTCTCGAGAGCACTTCCTGTTATCTATTTAACAGCGGAAAAGCATCAGTTGATGACCTCAAAAAAATTGTGACAGGCGAGCCAAAAACATAATAATTTAATGGAAACGCAATTATTCCTGTGTCATCGCGAGGAGCGAACAAGATTCCTTCGTATGTCATTGCGAGCCCCTTGGGGGCGAAGCAATCCCTTACGAAAAGGTTGGGATTGCCGCGTCGCTACGCTCCTCGCAATGACAATTTACTGTATAGGATTGCCGCGCTGCGCTCGCAACGGCGGATTGCCACGCCCTTTCAGGGCTCGCAATGACATTGTAAAAATATATATAGCGCTTATATTAACAAAAGAAAATGCGTAATTCCGATGAATAACAAAGGAATATACAACCAGGAAGCCTACAAAAAATTCAAGGAGGAGCTCCTTCGCGTCTTGAAGGGCCCGAACATCAGAACTGTAGACCTCAAATGGCTCGAGCCAAGAGCCAAAGCAGCGGGAGTGAAAACAAAGTTCGGTTCCTACGGCTGGCGGGCAGCCATATCAAGCCGCATTGCTCCGAAAACTGTTTACTTAGGGAGTGAAGCAGTTCATCTTCCCTCTCCCACAGCAGAGCAGCAAACACTCATCGCCAGGGCACCGGAAGAGCTGGACAAGGTCCTCCATCTTCTGCGAACTCTTCCCTTCTACCACATCCGGAGACAGATGGGAGAAAATGATTCCTACAACCCCATCTGCAATCTTTATGTTTCCGAAGCAGATATTGTGAACTACCGCATCGGATTTATGTGGGGACATACCATGTTCAAGCAAGGAAAGCGTCCTGGCCCTGAGTTCATCATGATTCATATTCCGGAAGAGCATCTTCTGCGGCAGCAAGTTCTTGCTCTTCCTGAAGAAAAAATTAATATCGCTCTGGGGACTGATTACATGGGAGAAGACAAAAAAGGTTTTCTGCGCCAGGCCATGTGGTCAGCTGATGAGCTGGGTATGCTCGGTCTTCACGCCGGAACAAAGCTCGTTACGGTCAGAGATTCCAACAACAAGCTCAAAACCTACGGAGTGTTTCTGTTTGGCCTGACTGCAACGGGAAAATCCACCTGGTCCTGCCACAAGCTCGGTCTTGATTATGATAAGGGAGAAAAGACCATAGTTACTCAGGACGATATTGTCTTCTTGAAGAATGACGGGTCTGCCTTAGGGACAGAAGACAACTTCTTTGTGAAAACAGATGTTGAAAAAGAAAGCCAGGAAGCTATGTACAGCGCTTTAATCGACAAATCTGCGCTGTTTGAAAACGTCATAATCAAAGCCAATGGAGAAGTTGATTTTCTCGATGAAACTCTTACGGCAAACGGAAGGGCAGTTGTGAGGCGTGATAAACTCAAGGTCAAGATAAAAGGGAAAACGGTTAACCTCTCCTCCAAATCTATCAACCTCCCTCATCTTGAAGAACTTGACGGGCTAGTCTTTGCTTTCATCACCCGAAGGAATACGATAATGAGCTTCGCCCAGGAGTTAACCCCAGAACAAGCTGTGCTTGCTTATCTCTGGGGAGAAAGCACCCACAGCTATGCCAGCCAGCCCCTCAAAGCAGGTGAATCAGTACGCATCGTAGGAACCGATCCCTTTATCGTCGGACCCAGGGCTAAAAAAATCAACCGCTTCTATGAAATAATCATGACCCTGGTTAGCAACTACCCGGGAAAACTCAAATTCATGCAGTACAATACAGGGGGGCTCGGGGAGATCATCGAAACTTATGAAGAAAACGGTCAAAATAAAAAAAGATTAGTTCGCAAGGTTAGCCGTGTTCCCATCAATCTTATGGCTCAAATCCAGAGGGGCGATTTAAGGGGAACCAACCACTATGAGAGAGGGCTGCTGGGAACCAAGGAAATAAGGCTCTGCGAGGGAAAGAGCCTTGATGAATACGCTCTCCGCAACTTCTACACTGAAGAGCAGATTCAACACTATATCAAAGATTTGGTAGCCGGAAGACGGAAGTTTACAGAGGAAGTCTCCTCTGAAGGACTCAGAGAAGAAATTCTTTATGCAGCAGAGAGGTCGTTCCGCATCGACAAAAGCGAAAAAAAAGAAAAGGAACCTGCGCCTGAAAGCCCGGATGTGGAGGATAAGCCCGTCATCATCAGGGAATCCAAATCCAGACCGCGGCGGGAGAGGTTCTGGCGGTCGAGGTAAAGAGCTTTATTCCAACCTCTTCTCTATCTCCTGAGCTAAAAGATGGAGCAGGAGAAGATGAACTTCCTGGATCCTGGGAGTGCTCTCTGAAGAAACATCAAGGAGATAATCAACAAGAGAGCTGAGCTTTCCTCCACCTTTTCCGGTAAAGGCCACGGTGAGCAATCCTCTCTTCTTAGCAACTTTCATGGCTTCTATCACATTGGGTGAGTTTCCACTTGTAGAAAGGCCTATGGCAACATCTTCCTTATCTCCAAGTGCTTCTATCTGGCGGCTGAATACATGATCGTAAGATATGTCATTAGCGATAGACGTGAGGGAAGAAGTGTCTGTGGTTAAGGATATCGCTCGTATAGGAGCCCTTTCCTTTAGATATTTATTCACAAGCTCTGCAGAAAAATGTTGAGCTTGGGCAGCGCTTCCACCATTGCCAAAAATCAGGATCTTACGGCCAGCTCTAAGCCTTTCGACTGAGAGGATCACAACTTTTCCAAAAAAATCACCCTTGGCTGAAAAGAAATCCTCGGCAATTTGTCTCCATTCCTCGATAACATTTTTATAATCCATCTTCCCTCCTGGCTAAAAATAAAGTTTCTTGAAAATTTTCAATCTAATCCACTCTGTATGACGCTTCTGACTTTACCCATAAGCTGGGAGAGATTGTTCTTGTCGAATCCCTGGACAGAAACGGGAGAATGAAATATCACCCCCACTTTTCCTTTTTTTGCAAAAAAAGAGCCCTTGGGCAGGAGTGCGTAACTGCCCTTTATGCTCAAAGGAAATATGGGAACCTGGCTGTTGACCGCCAGGAAGAATCCTCCCCGTTTGAAAGGCTGAAGTTTTCCGTCTCGACTCCTCGTGCCTTCGGGAAAAATCAGGAAGGAATAGCCCTTCTCTTTTATCATGCGAGTTGCTCGATCTATGCTCTTTTTTCCTCCTTTTAAGCCTTTCCGATCAACAGAAACAAAATCCACCTGCCTCATAGCCTGGCCAATAATGGGGATCCTGAAAGCTTCTTTTTTCAGAAGAACTCTAACAAATTGAGGAATGAGCATAAAGAGTAGGGGCCCGTCGATTAAACTCAGGTGGTTGGCCATAAAAACATAGGACTTTCTTCTATCGATTCTCTCGATTCCGGAAGCATCAAGACTAATCCCCAATATTCTCTGCCCGGACCACAAGACCCACTTAGCTATTAATATAATAGGCTTAGCAAACTTTATCGGGTAGCAGAAAAGAAGGACGGGAATGAGAAGAATCGCCAGAAGAGTATAAATGATCAAAAGGACAATTGTTCGCATTCCTTGTTGAGGAGATTATATCATAAGTCTTTGAAGAAATGGAGAGCGGTGATCTTATCTGGCGTCAGGCCTTAATCGGGGTCAGGCCTTATCCGGGGTCAGGCCTTATCCCCTGGAATGTTGTATAGGCAAAATGCAAGAGAAGATCTCTTCTAGATGACAAGGCCTGACCCCATATAGGTAAGAGTGCAAGAGATGATCTCTTCTCGATGGCAAGGCATGATCCCAGGCAAGGCAAAAAAAAAGCGATACATTTGGTAATGTACCGCCCGGTAAAGGTAAAACTTACTTAAATCATGAACCACGAAACAATATTCGGGGGGCATGGAGCCAAGCCCCGTTTAAATTGACCAAATCATTATCGAAATCCGCAACAGAGTTTATCCGGTATATGCCGGCTTCAGGATTATCGACCTGATATGTAAAACTTTCATTTCCGCCATCCTCGCCGTCCCGTCCAAGGGAAACAATTAAAAAGTCATCATCACCAATATCTTCTGCAGGAATATTGTAGACTGAAGCCACGGCTGTGCCTGCATAAACTCGAAAAGGATTTCCCCATTTATCATTTAAAGGGCAAACTTTTAAAAACGTCGGCGAAATAGAACTTATGAAATTCGAACCAGGTTGAAGAGGGCCTGACTGATTTCCAGCATCAGGAGCATATCCAACCGAAGTTACATAATCTGCACAGGCTGTCGCCAGACCGACAATCTGCTTCATAGTTTGTTTTTGTTTAGCTTTCTGTATGGCGACTACGGCATTGGGAATGACAAGCGCCGAGAGGATGCTGACGATGGCAACGGCGATGAGTAATTCAACCAGCGTGAAGCCCCTTGCTCTTTTTAACATTTGAATTCTCTTTTTATATCAAACCCAGAGCGGGTATTATACTCTACTTTGCCTCCTAGAAAGAGAAGAGGGCGATACACTGTTTGATGTATCGCCCTTTTCCAAGTTTGGAAAGTACTTTAGCGAGTGCTAGCTTTAAATTAGGTACCTGCTGCAGCAGTCCTTGGAGCACTAATCCAGGAACCATTCCACATAACTAAATCATAGTTGAAATGAGCTGTGGTGGAGACCACAAACAATCCAGCTTCAGGCTGATCAGCCGAAAAACCACTCCAACTCCGACCGTCAGCACCTAAGGCCTTATCACGTCCATAGGAAGCAATACAGAAATCATCTCCAGATGCTCCAGATATTCCCCATTTTCCATTTGCATCGGTACCGCAGTAAGCATAAAAATCATTGCCCCACTGGTCGGTAAGAGGGAGAACTTTGACGTAGAACGGAGAAAGCGCGCCATAGAACTCAGAGCCGGCTGTGTAAACACCACTTTGAGTAGGAGTTTGTCCGTTATCAGTAACAAAATCTGTGACAGCGGTGGAGATGACAGTGATATCTTTCATGGTACTTTTCTGCTTCGCTTTCTGAATGGCGGTAATAGCGTTGGGGATGAGAAGGGCTGCAAGAATTCCGAGGATAGCAACAACGATGAGCAACTCAATTAGTGTAAAACCTCTAATTTTATTTAACACTTAAGACCTCCTTTATTCTGGTGACTTTATTGTTTTAGTCCGCCAGAAAATGTTAAATTTGACATTATTTAATATGCAACATTTATTAAGCAATTTCTGTGCCAAATAATAATAATATTAACTTATTGAAAATAAATAAGTTATATTTTATAATATCAATTTTTCTGCTCTAAAGTGACATATTTTGCCTTGCTTTTGACAAAATATGTCACTTTTGAGACGAAAAATTATTATCTCCTTTGATTTTCCTTGTTAAGGAGTTTTTCAGGAGGATTTTAAGCCATATTTGTCTATGAGGTACCGTAAGGTGCGGTAGCTGACGCCGAGGAGAGAAGCTGTTTCCTTGAGGTTTCCGTTAGCAGCCCGGCGAGCTTCTCTGATATAATCTTGGGCAATCTCATCAAGATGTGAGTTGAGGTTAAATCCCTTCTGTAAGAGGGGATTAGATTCTGCCTTTTTATGAGGTTTTAAAAGTTCTTCAGGAAGGCTCTCTTCTGTTATCGTTCCCCTATCCTCGATAGCGACGATTCGTTCTATTAGGTTCTCGAGCTCCCTGATGTTCCCAGGCCAGGTGTAGGATTCGAAGGCATTCATCACTTCGGGAACAATCCTCTTCATCTTTTTTCCCATCTTTTTACAGTATTTATCGAGGAAATGGGAGACAAGGAGCGGTAAGTCTTCTTTTTTATCTCTTAAAGGAGGCATTTCAAAAGAAATGACATTCAGACGGTAAAAAAGGTCTTCCCTGAATTTTTCTTCCTTGATTTTCTTCTTCAAATTCTGATTTGTAGCGGCGATGATTCTGGCATCAACCGGAATTTCCTCAGTGCCACCCACTCTTCTAATTTTTTTATCCTGGATAGCCCCAAGGAGTTTCACCTGAGTCCAAGGAGACATCTCTCCCACCTCGTCTAAAAACAAAACTCCTCTCTCTGCAACTTCGAACATACCTTTTTTATTGGATACCGCACCTGTAAAAGACCCTTTCACATGGCCAAAAAGCTCGCTCTCCAGTAGATTTTCGGGAAGAGCGCCGCAGTTTAAGGAGACAAACGGATTTTCCCAGCGCCAACTCAGAAGATGAACCGCTCTTGCAGCCATCTCTTTTCCCGTACCGCTTTCTCCGGTTATAAGAACAGTGGAATCTGTTGCTGAGATCTTTTCAATCAGGCTGTATATCTCCTTCATTTTCTTACTCTTGCCCACCATGTTCTTGAAACTGTATTTCTCCTTGAGTTCCTTTTTAAGAAGAATATTCTCTTCTTTAAGTTTTATTTTTTCCAGTCCTTGCGAAACAATGATTTTCAGCTCTTCCACATCAAAGGGCTTCACAACATAATCTATGGCCCCTGCCTTAAAAGCCTCCACTGCCTGCTTGATCGTCCCATAAGCCGTTATCATGACGACAGGAATTCCTGGTTTTTTCTCTTTTATTTTTCGGAGAAGTTCCATTCCGCTCATCTGGGGCAGCCTTATGTCGGAAAGGATGAGATCAAAGTCTTCTTCATCTATCCATTCAAGGGCTTTCTGAGCAGAAAGAGACTTTTTTACTCTGTAGCCTTCCTTCTTAAAGACTACGTTGAGCATATCGAGAACGCTCTTCTCATCATCTATTATGAGTATTTTTTCCATCTTTCTTTTTCTTTGCGCTTTTCAGTATTCTTCGATTTCCAGGTCCCTCCAGGGGAAGAGTTATTATGAACTCAGTTCCTTTATCAAGCTCAGAGTTAATCTTTATTTCCCCTTTATAGTCGTCCAGAATGCGGTGAACAACAGCCATCCCAATTCCCTGTCCACCCTCGAAGCCAGAATAAAAAGGCTCAAAAATCCTCTCTTTTTCTTCTTCGGTCATGCCTTTTCCGGTATCAGTTATCTTCAACTGGATTTTATCCTTTTTCTGCTGGTTAATCTGGTTAATATCTATAGTCAAAGTCCCGCCATCGGGCATTGCTCTGAGGGAATTCTTAATGATATTCCAGAAGAGCTGCTTGAATTGGCTGCTGCTTCCAAAATATTGAACATGGACTGATTTAAAGTTTCCCTCAACCCTAAAGTCTCCGTTCAACTCGCCACTACTCTGGAGCAAGAACACGGTTTCTTCTATAATATCTGATAGGTCGATAATGGAAAATGCTTGTTTAACCGGGGAAGCTAAATTCAGGAATTGCTCAATGGATCGAGAAACTCTCCCTGATTCCTTGACAATGATATTCATCAGATCTTTTTGCTCATCGCGCAGTCCCAACTCGTCTTTCAGAACCTGAACAGAGCCTGAGATTGCTGCGAGGGGATTCCGGATTTCATGAGCCAGATGGGTAGAGACCTCTCCAGCAACCGCTAGTCGTTTTTTTACTTCAAGCTCTTTTTGGATCAGGCGAAGCTCGCCCCTTGTCTTTTTTAAACTCCCGGTCAGGTAGTTCATTAAAAAGGCCACGAGGAAAAACGCACTCCAGGCAATAAAAATATTGTTTATGACAAGACCCAGGGAGATCTCCAGGTTTTCCTCGGGAGCAAAAGATGGAATGATCCTCCGATACATTAAAACCACAAGATAACCAAAAAAGATGGCAGAGAGAGCCGCGGTCAGATATGCAGCACGCTTGGAGAGAACGATGCTTGCCGCTATTATTTCAAAAATATAAAGGAAGTAAAAAGAACCTTGTAATCCTCCAGAAATATAGACAAGAGCTGTAATCAAAAGGAGATCGAAAAATATTTGAAGATAGGCCTGGATTCTGAGAAATTTTCCCCAGATATAGAAAATAAAATAGATGAAAGTCAGAATATAGAATGAGAGCACTAAGTAATAAAAAGGATTAAGCGGGAGAAAGACTGAAGTGCTGTACTGAATTATAACGGCAGAAACTAGAAGGGAGGTTACAATAATTAAGCGAAGAAGAATTAGCCACAGGATGTCTTTTTTTTTTGTGCCTATCTCCTCAGTTTCCAGTCTTTTTTGCATTTTGGGTGTTCTTCTGGATTTTTTTCCATCTCCTAGCTAACTAAAGTTATTTTTCTCCCCTGTCTCTCTTCGCCTTAAAACCGCTGCATCAGACTGAAAACAGGCAGGTACATGGAAATAACGATCGCTCCTATCAAGCCTCCAACCACGATAAGGAGAATTGGCTCCAATATGGAAAGAAGGGAGCCAACTGCAGATTCAACCTCATCATCATAAAAATCGGCTAACTTGCCTAACATCCCATCCAGAGTTCCCGTGGCCTCACCCACGCTTACCATCTGTGTTACCATTAAGGGAAAATGAGCTTTTTCTTTAAAGGCGTCCGTAAGATTTCCCCCCTCGGAGACCAGGGTTCGGGCCTCAATAATACGATCTTCCAAGATAACGTTACCTGCCGTAGTGGAGGTTATCTTAAGACTCTCCAGCATGGGCACACCTCCTGAAAGGAGTGTGGCTAAGGTTCTTGTGATTCGAGACAAGGCAACCTTATACATCAATCCTCCAAAAAGAGGCATTTTGAGCGTTGCCTGATCGATGGTCTTTCTTCCAGACTCTGTTTTCTTAATATACTTGAAAAGAAAAACAGAGCCTATAAGCCCGACAAAAATAAACAATATATATCTCTGGACAAAATTACTGACTGCCAGCACCAGCACAGTGAGGAGGGGCATATCTGCTCCCAACTCTATAAAAATATTAGAAAAAACCGGAACAACTTTCCACATCATGAAAATAGTTACTACTAAAGAAAAAACCAAGACGGCCAAAGGGTATGTCATTGCTTGTTTGACCTGGGACCTTAACTTGACAACATTTTCCAAATACTCGGCTAGCCTCCGTAGCATAACATCGAGCGAACCGCTCTGCTCTCCAGAGGCCACCAGATTGCAGTATAGGTCATCAAAGACCTTGGGATATTTCCTTTTGGCCTCATTCAAAGTGGAACCAGCTTCAACATCTTTCCTGATGGTTTGAATTACAGTTTTAAAATAAGCGTTCTTTGTCTGGTCGGCCAGCATGGTCAAACTTTGAATAAGAGGAAGATCTGCGTCTACTAAAACAGATATTTGCCTGCTGTAGACAGCTAATTCTTTGAGGTTGACTTTCTCTCTTTTTAGAAAAGGGATCTTTAACTCAACTCTCTTCTTTGAGACATCAAAGACGGTTATCTGCTCTCTCTTCAGGATTCTTGTCAAGTCCGCTATTGACTTAGCAACTCGCTCTCCGTCGACAACATCTCCATAACGATTTTTACCTTTCCAGATAAAAACAGCCATTTCGATCCTCCTTTTATTCTCTCATTTTAGCCGGAGTATATCCTTCGGATGCCACTTTGCGTACTCCTCCTCTTTCAATAATTTCAGTCAATTCCTCAGGTTTGTAGGAGACTCTCATGGCGGTCTCAAGGGTGATTTGACCTCTATTATAAAGGCTGGATAAAGATTGGTTAAAGGTTAGCATTCCATATTTCTCTTGGCCCATCTGCATAGCGGAGTATATCTGGTGGAGTTTATTTTCTCTGATGAGATTCCTGACCGCCGCGTTAGGGATGAGGATCTCCATTGCCAGAACTCTTCCGCTTCCGCCCGCTCGAGGCAAGAGGGCCTGAGTCAACACCGCCTCTAAGCACATGGAAAGTGTGATTCTCACCTGTGACTGGTACTGGGAGGGAAAAATATCGACAATCCTGGAAACTGTCTCAGAGGCAGAATTCGTATGAAGGGTTGAGAAAGTGAGATGCCCGGTTTCCGCTACGTGTAAGGTAGCTTCAGTGGTGGGTAAATCTCTCATCTCCCCTACAAAAACGACATCTGGATCTTCTCTTAAAACAGAGCGGAGGGCATTGGGGTAGGATAATGTGTCAGAATGGAGTTCCCTTTGATTGATCATGGACTTACGAGGAGTGAAAAAATATTCAATAGGATCTTCTATGGTTACTATATGGACGCCTCTTTCTGCATTGATGTGATCAATCATGCAGGCCAGAGTTGTTGACTTCCCGCAGCCTGTCGGCCCTGTTACCAAGACCAATCCCCTCGGTAGATAGCATAGCTGGGAAACTCTTGGAGGAATGCCCAACCTGGGAAAGCTCCACATCTGGCTTAGAAATCTCCGAAAAGCTCCGGCAACTGATCCTCTCTGCATGAAGACATTCGCCCTGAAGCGCCCCAGATCCTTTATGCCAAAGGAGAAATCAAGCTCCAGTTTCTCTTCAAACGTTCTCTTCTGCTTATCAGTCAACAAGCTGTAGATAAGATTCTTGGTCTCACTGGCAGTTAAAGGTGGGTGGTCAATTGAGATCAATCTTCCATGAACTCTGATCCTGGGTGGGATGTTGGTTGTTATGTGTAAGTCACTGGCATCCCTATCACAGGCAATTTTAAGCATTTCGTGGATTGTTTGTGTCATTCTCTATCTCCCCGTCTTTTACGGTTTCTCTTAAAACTTCCTCGATTGAGGTTACTCCTTCTTTTATCTTAACCAATCCGCTTTGACGCAATGTAGTCATTCCCTCCTCCATAGCTATCTGTTTTATTTCCCTGGGTTGTCCCTTTCTTAAAATAACATCTCTTATAGCGTCATTTAATTCCATGACTTCAAAAAGCCCGGTCCTTCCTTTGTAGCCCGTGCCATTGCAAGCACCGCAGCCCTTGGGTTTAAAAGCAGTCACTTTCTTAGCTTCTTCTGGAGAAAAGCCAATGTCAACGAGAGCTTCAGGAGCAAGCTTTTGTTCTTCACGGCATTTACTGCACAGGCGTCTGACAAGCCTTTGAGCCACGATTAGTGCAAGTGAGTCTGAGATCAAAAAGGGCTCGATATCCATGTTCACAAGCCTGACAATCGTGCCCGCTGCATCGTTGGTATGAACCGTGGAAAAGACCAGATGGCCGGTTAGTGCGGCTTTAATGGCAATATCAACTGTCTCATAATCCCTCATCTCACCGACGAGCATGATATCAGGGTCTTGCCTTAAGAAAGATCTAAGAGAAGAAGCAAAATTTAAGCCAATCTCTTCCTTTATATTAACCTGGTTTATTCCAGGCATATAAAATTCTACAGGATCTTCAGCGGTCATTATGTTCTTCTCCTTGGCGTTCAAGTTGGAAATAGCGGAATACAGAGTATTTGTCTTCCCGCTTCCTGTAGGCCCCGTAACCAGAATAATTCCCCAGGGTCTGACGATAGCTTTCTCAAAAACATTAAGAGAGTTCCTCTCAAAGCCTAATTTCGTAAGGTCTAACTTCAACATTTCGCGGTCAAGAATACGGGAAACAATTTTCTCCCCAAAAATAGTCGGGATGGCAGAAACCCTCATATCAACTTCTTTGCGATTGTTCTCCCCCCATTTTACCCTCATTTTTATCCGCCCGTCCTGGGGCAGTCTCTTTTCTGCTATATCCATGGTAGAGAGGATCTTCACCCTTGAGATCACGGGATTTTTGAACTTCATGGCAAGATCCATCATTTCATGAAGAACGCCATCTATGCGGTATCTCACTCTGAAGGAGCGCTCATAAGGCTCAAAATGGACATCACTGGCTCCTTTTCTTATGGCGTCCATAAATATCGTATTCACAAGGGTGATAACAGGAGCTTCCTCTGTAGAGTGAACAAGCTCCTCCATATCGAACTCTTGGTCTTCTTCCTCTATAACGTCTAGTGCTCCGCCACTATCACCAGTCTCAAACTCTTCGATTATTTCTTTAACACGTACGGAATTAGACTCACCGTAGTATTTGTTTATGGCATCATTAATCCCCGACTCTGAGGCGATAACAGGCTGGATGCTCAAGCTCGTGCGAAATCTGACATTTTCGATGACGTCCAAGTCTGTTGGGTCGACCATAGCCATCGTCAGAAAAGACCGAATTCTGTGAATGGGCATAATCATGTGTTTTTTGGCGATGTCTACAGGGATAAGGTTGATGACATCGGGGTAGACCTCGAACTGACTGAGGTCAATATAAGGATACCCCAGCTGGCGGCTTAATGCCTGGGCCATTTCTTCTTCTGAAATATGACCTAAAGTTACCAGGGCACTTCCAATAGAAACTTTATTCTTTTTCAGATAATCAACAGCAGCTTTCAGTTGATCTGTATTGATAAGTTTTTCCCTGATAAGAAGTTCGCCAAGGTTTGATCCCATTATTGCTCCTTAAGGGGTTCCTCTAAAATAAACAATTTGACAATATTTGTCAACTCTTTCCACCTTTGTCTTTCCTAATCATCTCTCAAATGATTCATATATATTAGACGGTCACCGCGAGTCATTTTTCTCTTCTTCCCAAAAACAGTTTCCTCAGATAGAATCCACAGATTAGCTACAGCAAAACCATATGGTTGCAGAGAACTCTTATACTGTCAATCATCAGTAGGGGGGATATGAAAGGTGAATTTTCTATTCATTCCCTCACCTAAAAAGGCTAAAGGGTTCACCGCAGTCGGGGATGCGTGTGAGCCAAAAATCACCCTATAGATTAGGATCCCACGGCTTTCCTTTGGGAAATAACGATAGTCCCAATTCTCAGACCAATTTCCGCGGAAAAAATCGCAGAAGGATGAGGGCCGGACTCGAACCGGCAGACGAAAACACCAGGGAACATCAAATATACATTCCTAAAATTTAAAAATAAATAATGCAACCATTTTTACTATAAACTCGTCTAAATAGTATGAATATATACAAGTTTCTTGTATTCGTACGAAAAAGGATTTTAAATGAAAGAACTGACCAAAGCTGAAGAAACACTGCTCTTAACCATCCTGCAGCTTAGAGACAATGCCTACGGAGTGGCAATAAAACTACACATCCAAAAAAACACAGGCAAAGCCATACCATACGGCACACTCTATTTTATCCTGGAACAACTGACTAAGAAGGGATATGTCAAACGCTTCACAGGGGAAAACAAACCTGAACGGGGAGGCCGGAGCCGGATCTATTATACCCTCACATCCGAGGGAAGCAGAGCGCTTGAACATGCCTTTGAGATGCAGCAAAAAATATGGAATGGATATGCAATGCTGACCTGGGGAGAGAAGACCAACAGATGAAAAGAACAAAACCTCCAAAACTCGCTGAAAGAATTCTCAGCATACTTTCCTCCTCAAAAAAAATCGGCATCCTGGGCGACACGGAAGAAGAATACCGTATGATCCTCTTGGAAAAAGGTCGATTCAGGGCAGATATGTGGTATGCCTGGCAAATTTTCCAGCCGCTTCCGTTTTTTATTCGATCAACTATTTATTGGAGTTTTGAAATGTTTAAAAACTATTTAAAAATCGCATTGAGAATCATAAAAAGGTATAAGGTATATTCATTAATCAACATCACCGGACTTGCTGTGGGTTTGGCCTGCTGCATCCTGATCCTGTTGTGGATCCGCAATGAATTGAGTTACGACCGGTTTCACGAAAAGGGAGAGCGGATTTTCAAAGTTACAATCGAATCACACCGGTCGGACGGCAGAATCGAACCGTTTTCACACACTCAATTTCCTTTAGCGCCCGCCTTAAAAGAAAGATACCCGGAAATTGTAAATGCAATCAGAATTTTTGAGGCTAAGGTGCTGGTCAGGTATGGATCCCAAGCCTTTAATGAAGATCGATTTTACTTTACAGATCCTTCATTTTTCGAGATGTTTACATTTCCTCTCGTAAGCGGCAATCCTGAAACAGCGTTAACCAGCCCCAATTCTATTGTCATCACTGAAGATATAGCAGAAAAGTATTTTAGGAATGAGCATCCCATTGGAAAAACTATGTCCGTAAATGTTAAAAGAGATTTCATTGTCACTGGCGTGATGAAAAACTTGCCACCCAATTCCCATATTCAGTTTGATTTCTTAGTACCGAGCGCAATTTTAGAGAACTTAGACAGAGAAAGACTTCGACAGGAGTGGGATGCTAGTGGCCTTAATTCCTGGGGGGCAACGTATGTACACACCTATGTACTGCTCCAGGAATCATCGTCCAACCTGGATGTTGAGCAAAAGATTTCCGGTTTTTTGAAGGGGGTTAAATCAGGTACCAGCAGGTGGATGTTAAGGATGCAGCCTCTTTTCAAGATTTATCTGTTTCCAATTAATGGCAGCAATACAGTTGTCAAATATTTGACCATTTTTTCAATCATCGCTTTTGTCATCTTGATGATAGCCTGCATCAATTTCACAAACCTGACCACGGCTTACTCAAGCAGGAGATCAAAAGAGATTGGGATGAGAAAAGTCGTTGGAGCCCAGAAAGGAGATATTGTCAAACAGTTTTTTGGTGAATCTCTCATGTTATCATTGGTTTCATCCGGAGTGGCTGTTCTCCTTGTTTTTCTATTTCTTCCTGCCTTTAATACTCTTTCAGGAAAACAATTATCTTTTACAGATTCCTTTGATCTATCCCTGTTATTGGGACTGCTTGGGATAACCGCCTTAACAGGATGTTTATCAGCCATTTATCCAGCCCTGCTCCTCTCTTCGTTTAGGACAATTGGAATTATAAAAGGATCGTTAAGCTCAGGTTCGAAAAGACCGCTGTTTCGAAGAGCGCTTGTCGTTGCCCAATTTTCGCTTTCCATAATTTTCATCATCGGGACGGTTGTCATATATTCCCAACTCGAATACATTCGCAAAAGGGACTTAGGCTATAACAAAGAAAATCTCATCTATCTCCCGCTCCAGGGTGAGACTCAAAATAAATACCAGCTTTTAAAGAATGAAATGGTGCAAAGTCCCAATGTCTTGAATGTCACAGCCAGCAATGCATTACCGTCTTTTTTGGACACCGGTGCCGGAGGATTGGATTGGGAAGGAAAAGATCCAAAACTTGATGCTGTATACAATTATGCATC
>Ga0209636_10000117_pt1 | contig 63141 bp, 51 predicted proteins | sample DeeMarSWOR152_54_FD_187464 | JGI IMG/M metagenome (GOLD analysis project Ga0209636, IMG submission 187464) | Marine sediment microbial communities from White Oak River estuary, North Carolina - WOR-1-52-54 (SPAdes) (version 2) | ecosystem: Environmental > Aquatic > Marine > Intertidal zone >...
CTTGTAAAGTCCATCTTCCAATTTTATGATCATTCCTTTTCTGATCTGTGTGGCGTTGATCATCTCTCCTCCTTTCGCTCTCTATAGGGGGTAGGTTCAATGCGGGCTCCTTCATCCACACAGACGATGGCGACTTCTGATCCGATTTTTTTTATGGCTTCTGCAACCTGCTCTGTTTTTTCTGGGGCATAGGCGAACATACATCCTCCGCCTCCAGAGCCATTGATCTTTGCTCCCAAAGCTCCTGCATTGAGCCCTTCCTCAATCATTTTATCTATTTTAGGAGTAGATGTTTGAATATAGTCTCTGAGCACAAGATGTTGTTGGGTAAGAAGTTGGCCAAATTCTTGGTGGTCGAACGTTTCTGATTCAAAGAGAGATTTTCCCTGTGCTGTCAGATCACGAGTCATCAGCGTTCCTTTGAGCAGCCTCTTGTTATCTGGAGGAAGGTTCTCGATTTGCTCCTGTTCCTTCTGGCCCAAAGGTTCCTTCAGACTGAAACCTTCGATATTTTTGTGGATAATTTGCACCCCTTCAAGAACATGTGTTTTGATGTACCCGAGCATCCCTGTAGTGTCCTTTTTTTGGAGGGAATTGGCAAGGACAAAGCGTTTCAATGGGTTTCTCAGTTTTGTCGCCTTCAACTCTCCCTCGAAGGAGACGTTGACAATACCCCCTAAAGAGGATGCATAGTGATCCATCTTTCCACCTGGCTCATTGAATTCGGCGACTTCGGTAAGAAATCCGAGCTCAGCTATGGTCTCAGGAACATTCAGCGTGTTGTCTTTTGCTGTTTCCAGCAAAAATTTTAACCATGCAATGACTAGAGCCGATGAGCTGGAGGTTCCTGCATTGATGGGGATAGTCCCATGGAGATGGCAGTCCCATCCGAAAGGGAACTGTATCCCTTTTCTTCTAAGAACATTGACCGCACTTTTGAGATAGTCCCGTTCTTTCTGATAAACCAGGTCTCCTTCAAGAGAGAATTCTTCTTTTTCACCTAAGTCAGGTAGACTGACCCTCATGATTTGGTCGTTTCTGCGCGTTCCCCGGATAAATATCCTTAAGTTAACAGCGGCAGCGATGATGGGCAATGCAAAATAATCCTGGTGTTCGCCGAAAAGACAGATTCTTCCTGGTGCAGAGACAGAAATTTCATCATTCTTCATGCCTTCTATTATCCAAAGTCAGCCTTGACTGTCAACTCTTACGGAATGCAGGAATCTTCATTTCCGTAACCAAAGAAGAGCATTGGAGATGCAAACGCTCTTGCGTGGATTCAGATTTTTTTATATAAAGAATGCGATTCATTAAGGTCGAGAACAGGATATTGTGAGCGAGCTTTATTTTATCGGAACAGGAGGATCTGTCGCTACAGAGGACAGGGATAATACATCTTTTGTGCTTCAAACCCGAGAATCTTTGCTGTTGATCGACTGCCCGGGAAGTACGATACAGAAGCTGAAGAAGTTGAATTTTAATCCAAGAAGCATCAATGCTTTGTTAGTCACACATATCCATCCTGATCACATCTACGGATTGCCCTCTCTAGTACACAGCCTTATGTTAGATGAATGTCTTTTACGCATTTATGGATCAGAAGAAACAGTCCGTTTTTGTGCGGAATTACTCGATCTTTTTGACCTGCGGGCTGAAAAAGTCAAATGTCGGGTAGTTTTTATACCTGTAGAGGACAGAGAGATTCAGCAGATATCACCATCGCTCAGCTGTACTTTTTTCAAAGTCCCTCACAGTCCTGAATCTATGGCTTTTCACTTTTACCTTGAGGAAGAAGGAATACATTTCATTTATTCTGGCGATACACCTGTCTATCCGATGCTGTTCCAGGAGGCTCTAAACACAGATTATCTGGTTCATGATTGCAGTGCACCTTCCCGATTTTTTCGAAAGTATCCATCGCTCCAATCCATGCACACAGATGCACTATCCTTGGGAAAACGTGCTCAGGAGGCTGGGGTGAAAAATCTTCTGCCCTGTCATTTTTTCGGTGAAATTGATTTCCCGCTCAAAGAGATAGAGGAGGAAATCAGAAGATATTTTCGCGGGAATTTAATCATTCCCGATGATTTTTCAAGAATTCCCTTGATTTCTGCAAGACGTAGAGTCATAAGTTGATAGATTAGGATGGTTGACCAGGATTTTGCTGAGCCAAGATCGCAATGAATAGGAATAATTTCAATGAGGCGTATGAGATCCTTTAGGCGGAATAGATGAAAGGCTTTTCGATCTTCATTATGACCGTGGTTTTTGTCATCGGGGCTTTCTGTCATAAAGAATCCGAGAGGGAAGTCGCTGATGTCGTTCTTCTCAACGGCATGGTCTGGACGGTAGACCCGGCGATACCTTGGGCGGAAGGGATTGCTCTCAAGGGGAATAAAATTCTCAAGGTGGGATCTACATCAGAGATCAAAGGATATATCGGGGAGAGGACAAAGTCCATTGATTTGAAGGGATCCTTTGTGTTGCCTGGTTTTATAGACTGCCATACCCATTTCCTCGATGGGGGATTTTCCCTCTCCAGCGTTCAGTTAGGAAATGCTCGAACCAAGGATGATTTCATTGCCCGAATTGGACAGAAGGCCCAGGAGCTTGGGCAGGGCGAGTGGATTCTTAGAGGGAACTGGGATCACCAGCAATTCGATCCTGTTGAGTTACCCAGGAAGGAATGGATTGATGCTGTTACTCCTGACAATCCTGTTTGTGTGAACCGTCACGATGGACATATGGTCCTTGTGAACAGCCTGGCGCTGAAACTGTCCGGGATCACCAAAGATTCAGCAGTACCGGAGGGAGGTGAAATCGTCAAAGATTCCCTGACAGGAGAACCAACCGGGATTCTTAAAGATGCAGCCATGGATCTTGTTATGGATCACATCCCAGAGCCTTCTCTCGAGGATAGATTAAGGGCAGTGGAAGCAGGTTTAGCACATGCTAAGAGTTGGGGAATAACCTCTATTCACGATATGGATTATACGTCCAGCTTCGAGGTTTACGAGAATTTACTGGAACAGAACAAATTGACAGCTCGTCTCTATGTGTACATTCCCATCTCAGATGTCGAGCTTTTGTCCGAGCACAAGCTTGTTTCGCCACTTCAAAGTGATGTTTTAAGGATTGCTGGACTCAAAGGATTTGTGGATGGATCTTTGGGCTCCTCCACAGCGCTTTTTTTTGATCCCTATACAGATGATCCAACAAAGAGAGGGCTTCTGGCTTCAGACATGTTCCCTGAAGGAATCATGGAAAGGAGGCTCATGGAGGCTGATCGGTCAGGACTCCAAGTCGCCATCCATGCTATCGGAGACAAAGCGAACCATATGATCTTGGATATCTTCGAGAAGGTTATGCGTGCGAATGCCGACCGAGACCGAAGATGGAGAATCGAGCATGCACAGCATCTTCTTCCCGAGGATATTGAGCGGATGAAAAAACTGAGGGTTATTGCTTCTGTCCAGCCCTATCATGCAGTGGATGATGGACGGTGGGCCGAGAAAAAAATCGGAAAACAAAGAGCCCAATACACCTATGCGTTTCGCTCTCTTCTTGATGAAGGAGTACACTTGGCCTGCGGTTCGGATTGGACGGTTGCTCCGTTGAATCCGTTGACTGGAATCTTTGCGGCGGTCACCCGACAGACTCTGGATGGAAGAAATCCTGATGGTTGGATCCCTGATCAAAAGATCAAATTAGAAGAAGCGATCAAAGGATATACCCTTCACGCAGCCTACACAGAATTTTCCGAACACAAAAAAGGCTCGTTGGAGGAGGGAAAATTAGCGGATTTAGTTGTCCTCGATCAGAATTTGTTTGAAATTCCGCCTGAAAAAATATTGGAGACAGAAGTTCGGATGACCATCTTTAACGGCAGAATTATCTACGAAAAACAATAGAATCTAATGATTTATGTTTATTTTCTAGCCTTTATCGTAGCCTTCGCAGTTCTTTTCAAGAGTGCTTCCCTTTTTGTTGAAGGGGCCTCAGGCATTGCTCAAGTTTTGAATGTCCCCAAGATGGTGATCGGAATAGTGTTGGTCGGCTTGGCAACTACGGCTCCTGAGTTCGGTGTGTCTTTCATCGCAGCCATAATGGGCCAGCCAGAAATTGCTCTGGGAAATGCTATCGGATCTGTAATCTGTGATGATGGCGTAGCTCTGGCTCTGGCAGCTTTGCTGGCTCCTGCGGCAATCTCTGTAAACTGCCGACTGCTAAAATCAATCGGAGTGTTTCTGGTAGCTATCGATATCCTGGCCTACGGGCTAGCCAGGAACGGCACAATCGGCAGACTGGAAGGTTTATGTCTTATCCTGATTCTCTGTGTTTACTATGTGTTTGTCTTAAGAAGTCAAAGAAGAAACATGAGGACCAGAAAGGTTAAGGAGCCCTTATCCGACTCAGATGAAGCACGCCCACAGCGCGAAAAAGAGGCCTTGAAACGGTTGGCCATTCGCTTTTTAGCCGGATTCTTTGGGGTGGCTGCCACCAGCTTCCTTATTGTTTGGGCGGCAAGAAACATAGCTTTACACTTTTCTGTTTCTGAAATCATCATCGGTTCAACTATCGTGGCGATCGGGACCTCTCTGCCAGAAATCAGCACATGTATCACTGCTGCTTTAAAGGGAGAGGGGGAGATTGCCGTGGGGAACATAATTGGAGCGGACATTCTCAATATACTCTGGATCATAGGCATGGCTTCCTTAGCCAACCCGATAACAGTGGACCTGGATATCATTAATTTCTCATTTCCCTATATGATTCTGATAGTGGTAGTCATGCTGGTAAGTATGAGAATCGGGTGTCGGCTTGGAAAGGCAAAAGGATTGATCCTAATAGTCCTGTATGCTCTGTATGTCTTTCTGGTTTTAAGCATTTTTGTCTAATTCCCTTTAGATCCAGCCTATCATCTGCTGAATCCCAAATTTTCTTGACTTAAAATATTGATTTGATATTATAATCAGTCCTTTGGGAGCATGGAGGACGGCATGAATATTGGAGTCATCAACGAGAGCAACAAGATCGAAAATAGAGCGGGTCTCTCTCCCAGTGGCGTATCCTTTCTAGCCGAGAGAGGACATACGGTCTATTTTCAGGCTGGAGCAGGACTGAAATCAGGATATTCGAACGAGGAATACACATCCCTTGGCGCGAATATTGTATTCACCAAAGAAGAGGCCTTCGGGCGTTCGGATATCGTTCTCAACATATCGCCTCTGGATGAGGAAGAATGTAAGCTGGTGAAAGCAAACCAGATCTTGTTCGGGTTTCATCATCTGGCAGTTTCTCGCAAATGCAATGTAGAGGATATGCTTAAGAAGAATGTCACTATGATAGGTTATGAAATTGTCCAGAAGGAGAATGAAGAACTCCCTTTTATTGAGAGCTTGAGTGAAATCGCAGGACAGATGTGTTTGGTCATATCAGGAAACTACCTTCAGACGAGCCAGGGAGGCCGCGGTCTTGTTATAGGGGGAGTGGTCAGTGTCCCCCCTGCAACTGCTGTTGTAATCGGTAGCGGGGTGCTCGCGAAAAGTGCGATCAAAGCCATGCTTGGAGCAGGAGCGCAAACCATAGCCTTAGGGAGGGATATGGACAGGTTGAGAGAACTCGAAGAGATTACCTCAGGCAGATTGATTACTTTGATGGCCAGCCAGTATAACCTGGCGCGCATGGTGAAAGTTGCTGATATCCTGATAGGAGCTGTCCTTCTTCCGGGAGAAAAAGCGCCTGTTTTGATTACCCGTGACATGGTCAAATCCATGAAAAATGGATCTGTATTGATTGACCTGGCTATCGATCAGGGAGGCTGTTCTGAAACTTCCCGATTGACTACCCTTGAACATCCGACTTATGTTGATGAGGGCGTCATACATTATTGTGTCCCTAACATCACATCCACAGTAAGCCGGACCTCCACAAAGGTTCTATCGAACATGGTTGTTCCCTACTTGCTCGATATTGCGGATGGGGGGATCGACCAGACTTTGAAGGAAAATACATCTCTAGCTCGAGGAGTGTATGTATATAATGGAAATCTTGTCAAGAAGGGTGTTGCCGAGAGATTTTCTATGCCCTACAAAGAGCTCTCTTCTTTATTATAAAAAACAGGTTTTAAGATGAAAAAATTATTAACCGAATCCGAAGCCAATCAAAGAGACCTCATTCATATTCTTCATAAGGTACAGGCCGAAATGGGCTATATCTCCCCAGAAGCCATTGCTGCTATTTCTAAACATCTGAAGATCTCGGAGAATGAGATCTATGGTGTTCTCACTTTCTATAAAGCTTTTAGCCTTAAACCCAGAGGTGAACATCTGGTCACGATTTGTATGGGAACTGCCTGCCATGTAAGAGGAGCCCCAAGGATATTGGATGAATTCAAACGGGGTCTTTGCATCGAACCAGGAGAAACCTCAGAGGATAATCTGTTTACTCTAGAAACGGTCAATTGTGTCGGAGCCTGTGCATTAGGTCCTATTGCGATCATCGACGGAGATTATCATGGACAGTTGAAGACCAGAGATGTGGACAAGCTGATCGGCGAAATAAAGAAAAATTCAAAGGAATAAAACGGGAAGGGAACAGTATAAAAAAAATGGAAAAGATCAACGCGACAAGATTAGAAGAACTCAAAGCGGAAATCCTTGATTCTCGCAAGGACCAGAAGACCTGTATTACGGTATGTGGAGGCACAGGCTGTCATGCCTACGGATGTCTTCAGATTGCAGATGCTTTCAGGGATGAGGTTAAGAGGCAGAAGCTGAAAGCCACGGTTGACGTGAGAACCACGGGGTGTCATGGTTTTTGTGAGAGGGGCCCGATTACAGTGATTCAACCTGATGGGATTTTTTATCAGAGAGTAAAGCTTGAAGATGTGGCAGAGGTTGTGACTGAAACCATTAGGAACAAAAAAATCATCGACCGCCTTCTGTACATTGATCCACGAACTGGGAAGAAGATCATCAAGGAAAAAGAAGTTCCCTTTTATAAAAAACAGAAAAGGATCATATTCGGAAACAATGGTTTCATCGATCCCACGGATATAGAGGATTATATTGCTTTGGATGGTTACAAAGCCCTGGCCAAGGTCCTCTTTGATATGACGGCTGATGAGGTCATCGCCGAGGTCAAAGATTCTGGACTCAGGGGCAGAGGAGGAGCAGGATTTCTAGCTGGCCTCAAGTGGGAGATCTGCCGCAATGTCAGTTCCGATGTGAAATACATCATCTGCAATGCGGATGAAGGAGATCCTGGGGCCTATATGGACCGGAGCCTGTTGGAGGGCAATCCGCACAGTGTCATCGAAGGCATGATCATCGGCGCCTATGCCATAGGGGCGTCCGAGGGATACATCTATGTTCGAATGGAATACCCTCTGGCCGTCAAAAATATCACCCTCGCTCTTGAACAGGCAAGAGAAATGGGTTTTCTTGGGGACTCTATCCTCGGATCTGAGTTCAGCTTCGATATCCATGTTTTCAAAGGGGCTGGAGCCTTTGTCTCCGGGGAAGAAACATCCATGATGGCCTCGATTGAGGGACGCCGGGCCTTCCCGCGTCAGAGGCCTCCTTTTCCTGCCCAGGAGGGTCTTTGGGGAAAGCCCACCAATATCAACAATGTGGAGACGTGGGCCAATATTCCTCTTATCTTGAATAAAGGTGCCGATTGGTATTCCCATATTGGGACCAGGAAGAGCAAGGGAACAAAGATCTTCTCCCTGGTTGGGAAGATCAACAACACGGGTTTGGTCGAGGTCCCGATGGGTATCTCCCTGAGGGAGATCATTTATGAGATCGGGGGGGGGATAAAAGATGGAAAAAAGTTCAAGGCTGTCCAGACAGGAGGTCCTTCAGGTGGATGTATTCCTGCGGATATGCTCGATCTAACGATAGATTTTGACACCTTGACCAAAGCAGGATCTATGATGGGATCGGGTGGAATGATCGTCATGGATGAGGACACCTGTATGGTGGACGTTGCCCGATATTTTCTTGAATTTACTCAGGAAGAATCCTGTGGAAAGTGTGTGCCCTGTCGAGTAGGAACAAGACAGCTGGTGGAAATTTTGACCCGCATCACCAAGGGAAGGGGAGAGGAGAGAGATATCCAGAAACTTCAGGATCTGGCAAAGACGATAAAAGCCGGTTCCCTCTGCGGATTAGGGCAAACAGCTCCCAATCCCGTGCTGACCACTCTTCGCTATTTCGAGAACGAATACGAGGCCCATATCAATCAAAAGAGTTGTCCTGCGCTCGTTTGCAAGGATTTGATCATTTACCATATCGATCCAAAAAAGTGTGTGGGTTGTCTCTTGTGTTTGAAGAACTGTCCGGTAGATGCCATAAGCGGAGAGCGGAAACAAGTTCATGTGATTGACCAGGACCTGTGCATTAAATGTGGAGCATGTTTGGATGTCTGTCCGCCTAAAGTCAGTGCTGTCGTCAGATACACTGGAAAGAAGAAAGAGAGAGTTTTAAAAAACGTTCAGTCGAAAAGAGCAAAGAAATGAAAGTAATCATTGACGGAAAAAAGCTGGAAGCCGACGGTCACAAAACGATATTAGAAACGGCGCGGGAAAGCGATATATTCATTCCTTCACTTTGCGATCACCCTCAACTTTTACCCTTCGGCGGGTGTCGGCTCTGTATCGTTGAAATCAAGGGACGTAAGGGGCTTGTTCCTTCATGCAGTACCTATCCCGAAGAGGGGATGGAGGTGAAGACCGATTCTGCGAATCTCCGCAGGATGAGGAAACAGATATTGGGACTCATCCTCTCAGAGCATCCTGATGCCTGTTTGATCTGTTCTGAAAAGGAAAATTGCGACGAGTACAAATCCACTATCCGTAAAGTCGGAGAAGTCACGGGATGTGTGCTCTGTCCAAATAATGGCCGCTGCGAGCTTCAAGATGTCGTGGAAGCCATTCAGATCGATAAGATAGATTTCCCCTCGGTTTACCGAGATTACGAGGTCAGGAGAGATGACCCATTCTTTGACCGGAACTATAACCTGTGCATCCTTTGTGGACGTTGTGTCAGAGTCTGTCATGAAATCAGAGGTGCCTCCACAGTCACCTTCGTCTTCCGGGGATCCCATGCTGTAGTGGGGACTGTTTTGGATCGACCTTTACAGGAGGTTGGATGCCAGTTTTGCGGTGCATGTGTGGATGTCTGTCCCACAGGAGCTTTAACCGAAAGAGCCATTAAGTATGAGCCCTTACCCGATGACCAGGCCAAGACCATCTGCCCTCTTTGCAGTATGGGGTGCGAGTTGGACGTGATGCTGAACAAAGGACGGATATTGAGCACTCGGCCTTCCAAAGAAGGAGCCGTTAACCTAGGGCAGGCCTGTGTCAAAGGACGTTTCGCGATCAAAGACACAGTTTATAGTTCCCAACGAATCCTCAAACCAATGATCCGACGAAGAAAAGAACTCGAGGAGGTCTCTTGGGACGAAGCCTTGGATTTTGTGGCCCAACGGCTCAAGTCTTATAAAGGAAAAGAGATCGGTTTGATCCAGTCTCCCCAGATCTCTTGTGAAGGCAATTTTCTTGTGGAGAGATTCGCTCGAGAGGTTGTCAAGTCCCAAAATGTAGACTTCTCAACAGGAATCTCACCCCTGGAAGCCTTTTATGAGACAGCACACAAAGACAAAGTCAAACCTCGGTTCAATTTTAAAAGAGAAGAAATCTCTGAAGCCGATGTAATCCTTCTTGCAGGATTGAATTTGGCCGTTTCCCATCCCATCCTTTGGCTGGAGGTATTGAAAGCTGTCCGGAAGGGAACAAAACTTATCATGGTCAGCCCTGATGAGCCTCTGGGTGGTCGTCATACGACCGTGTGCCTCCGAGTGAAGCCTGGATCAGAAGCTTCGTTATTCAATTATCTCTCTAAAAGACTTCTGAAAGATGAGCAGGCTGATGGGCGTGTGCTCGAAGGACAAGAATTTTTCACGACAGATTTGGCCAAGCTTACCGCGGCTAAGGTCGTGGAATCTACAGGGATTGACGAAAACACGCTAAACTATGCGGCAAGGCTCCTCTCGGAAGGCAAGTCTTGTTTCATTTTCGGAATGGGATTGATCCAAGATTCCAGGATCGAGCAGAATCTGGCAGCACTTTGGAATCTTGCCCTTCTGAACAAGGGCCGGATTATTCCTTTGGGATTGGAAACTAACAGCAGAGGCCTTTTTGAAATAAAACGGAAGTCTGGGCAAAAAACAAAACCTTTTGACCAAATCGTGCAGGAGGTCAAGGGAGGACAGATAAAAGCACTGTATTTATTCGGTCCGGTTCCAGGTAACAAGAAGTTAAAAACAGAGTTTTTGGTTGTTCAGGACAGCTACCTCAATAAGATGTCAGAGAGGGCGGATGCTGTGTTTCCGGCTGCCACTTTTGCAGAATCAGATGGAATGTTTGTCAATGTAGAGGGAAGGATGCAGAGTTTCCACAGGGTCATCGAGCCCCTCGGGGATGCAAAGCCTGATTGGTGGATTGTTTCACAACTGGCCCTTAGATGGGGGAAAAAAGATTTTTTATATAAAAAATCTTCAGATATTTTGAGAGAATTGAAAAAAGCGATTCCAGCTTTTTCCAAGGTCAGTACATCGGCTCAGAAAGGAGGGCTGCCTCGCTTTATCCAGGAATCCGATAAGGAGAAAGAGAAATTCATGCCGCTTAAATACCAAGAAAGAACTGAGCTAACCAGCAAAACGTACCCTTTCCTTCTCGGTTCGGAATACAACCTGGATTATTACAGGAGCCTTATCTTATCCGATGAAATAAAGGGATTTGAAATCATCAGAAATCCTCGATGGTTCAAGTTGAATCCCAAAGACGCCAAGAGGTTGGATCTAGAAGATGGAGATGAGGTTGAGGTCGTCTCCCCCGTAGGAAAGATCAAGGGAATCATCAGAAACACAGATTCTGTTCCTGAAGGCATGGTGAGATCCTGTCTTTTCTGGATCGAGGAGCCAAGTTCCAGTCCCCTTCTTCCAGTTAAAATTAAAAGAGGAAAATAATGGCTAAGATACTAAAAAGAGAACGGCTTGTTCCAAATATTCATCTCATCGAAGTCGAAGCTCCGGAAATCGTTCGCAAATGCCGACCCGGACAGTTTGTCATCGTCATGCCTGATGATAAAGGAGAACGGATCCCGTTGACCATCGCGGATTGGGATATTCAGAAAGGTTCGATCACTTCAATTTTTTTAGTGGTAGGAACCTCAACTCATAAGCTTGCCAATCTTCATGCGGGAGATGAAGTTCCTGTCTTTGTTGGGCCTCTAGGAAAACCCTCTGAGATCGAAAAATTCGGGACGGTACTTTGTGCTGGCGGCTGTTTTGGAATCGCTGCCATCTATCCCATAGCTCGTGCTCTGAAAGAAAAAGGCAACAAGGTCATTACCCTGCTGGATGTCAAGGCGAATTACCTCCTTTACTGGGAGGATAAACTAAGGGCGGTGAGCGACCATTTCAGCATCTCCAGCCGGGATAATTATTATGACTGCAAAGAATACATCCCTTACTCCCTTAAGAATATTCTTAAGAAAGAAAAGAATATCGATCGAGTGGTATCCATCGGATGCACCTATCTCATGTATACCTGTGCCGAAGCAACAAGGTCGCACGAGATCAAGACCATGGTAAGCCTCAATCCGATCATGGTAGACGGTACTGGAATGTGTGGGGCGTGCCGTGTGACTGTAGGTGGCAAGACCAAATTCGCCTGCGTGGATGGACCGGATTTTGATGGTCATCTCGTTGATTGGGATGAGCTTTTCATGAGAAGAAAATCCTATTTCGATGATGAAATCCAGTCCATGTGTTATTGGGAAAGGAAGAATTTTCCCTGAAAGTTAAAACAGAAAAGAGCAAAAAATGGCTGAGAACAAAAAAGAAATGCCTCCAGAGCTGAAAGAAAGACTGCGGGCCGGCTTCAACCTCGATTGGCGCAAGGAGCTGCGGAAATCTCTCCCTGTCAAGGAAAGGATGAAGATCAAGCGCCAGAAAATGCCAGAGAGAAGTCCTGAAGTGCGGAACCAGGATTTTTTTGAAGTAAACAAAGGCTTAGAAGCAAGGGCAGCCGTAGAAGAAGCCAAGAGATGCCTGGATTGTGCAAATCCTCAGTGCGTAATGGGTTGTCCCGTTGGCATAGATATTCCCACCTTCGTGAAAATGGTCGAAATCGGCGACTTCGAAAAGAGTATACGCAAGATCAAGGAAACCAATGCGCTTCCTGCCATATGCGGTCGAGTCTGCCCCCAAGAGACCCAGTGCGAGGTTGTGTGCAACCTGAAAAAGGCCACGGGTACGCCGGTGGCTATAGGGAATCTAGAGCGATTCGTGGCTGATTATGAAAGGGACAAAGGGGAGATGTTTATTCCTTCCCTTCCCTCATCAACTGGGAAAAAAGTGGCGATTATTGGCTCCGGTCCTGCCGGCCTCACTGTAGCCGGAGATTTGGCTCTCAAGGGGCATCAGTGCACGATTTACGAGGCACTTCATGTCCCAGGCGGTGTGTTGTGGTACGGCATCCCTGAATTCAGGCTGCCCAAGAATATATTGGAAGCCGAGGTAGATTATCTTGGAAAGTTAGGTGTCGAACTGAAGACCAATTTTGTCGTGGGGTTGACAGCCACTCTCGATGATCTTCGTGAAGAAGGATATGATGCCTTTTTCGTCGGCACTGGGGCTGGATTGCCGAATTTCATGCGGATACCAGGGGAGAATCTGATCGGAGTCTATTCGGCGAATGAATATTTAACCCGGGTCAATCTGATGAGAGCCTTTGCCTTCCCAGAGTATGATACTCCGGTCTATCTGGGGAAGAAGGCTGTTGTCCTCGGAGGCGGTAATGTGGCCATGGATTCGGTTCGGACGGCAAAACGACTTGGCGCTGTGGAATCGACAATTGTATACCGCCGCTCGAGAGTGGAAATGCCGGCAAGGATCGAAGAGGTGCATCATGCCGAGGAAGAAGGCATCGTGTTTCATTTTCTGACCACTCCTATTCGGTTCATCGGAGATGACAAGGGATGCGTCAAGGCCATGGAGTGCATCCAGATGGAACTCGGTGAACCGGATGCATCAGGCCGGCGCCGACCCATTCCTATAGAAGGCTCGGAATTCATCATGGAAACAGATCTGGTCGTGGTAGCTATTGGAAACAGTCCCAATCCTCTGATCCCCCAGACAACTCCTCAATTGAAGGTGGGAAAATGGGGAAACATCGAAGTCAATTGGGATACTATGGAGACCAGTATGAAGGGTGTCTATGCTGGAGGGGATATCATCCGTGGAGGAGCGACAGTCATTCTGGCCATGGGAGATGCCCGGATAGCTGCCAATGAAATAGACAAATACCTTCAAAACCATAAAAAATAGGACATAACTCTCAAAAGCCATACATCTGGGTTGGAGATAAGGGAGGCTTAAATGCCTTGGGTAGATGATTACAAAAAAAAGTTAGTGACTGCCGAAGAGGCGGTTTCGGCGATCAAGAGCCACGATCGTGTCTATATCAGTGGAAATGCAGCCACACCTTACGTGTTGATGAATGCCTTGGCTTCGAAGAAAGACGAACTGGAGGATGTCGAGCTGGTTCACGTGCTCTTGATGGGAGACGACCCCCTATCGAAGCCAGAGATGGAGGGGCATTTCCGTCACAATTCACTTTTTGTGGGTCCTGCCGACAGGCGGGCCATAAACGAGGGAAGGGCGGATTACGTCCCCATATTTCTGCATCAGATTCCCAACCTGTTCTATTCTGGGCAGATGCCGATCGATGTGGCAATGCTTCATCTTTCCCCTCCTGATGAGCATGGTTTTATGAGCTATGGCGTCGAGGTTCTGGCTTCCAAAGGAGCGGCTGAGACAGCCAAAATCGTCATCGCTCAAGTCAACGAGAAAATGCCCCGTGTCTTGGGAGATTCCTTCATCCACGTCTCCCGCGTGCACAAGATTGTCGAGATTTCAGAAGACCTCCCCCAACTGGAAAAGAAAGCTTTCACTGAGGTCGAACGCAAGATCGGACATTTCATCGCTGAACTCATCGATGATGGATCCACGCTCCAATTGGGTATCGGAGGAATACCGGATGCAGTTTTATCGGCTCTCAAAGGAAGAAAAGATTTGGGCGTCCATACCGAGATGGTTTCCGACGGCGTGATGGAAGCCATAGAGTCAGGAATCATCACAGGAGCGAAAAAGACCTTTCATCCATACAAAGTTATTCTGACCTTTATGCTGGGGTCGAACAGACTGTATGATTTTGCCGATAATAACCCGATATTTGAAGCGCACCCTACAGATTATACGAATCATCCGTTCAAGGTCGCCCAAAACGATAACATGATCGCCATCAATTCTGCGATCGAAGTGGATATCTCTGGACAGGTGTGTTCGGATTCGATCGGAACATACATCTACAGCGGGTTTGGTGGTCAGGTGGATTTCATCCGGGGAGCTGCCCATTCAAAAGGGGGAAAACCCATAATAGCCCTTCCTTCTACAGCCAAGGGGGATGAAGTGTCCCGGATCGTTCCCTTCCTCAAAAAAGGGGCAGGAGTCGTGACAACCCGGGCGGATGTCACATACATCGTGACAGAATATGGTGTGGCGTATCTCCACGGAAAAAATCTTCAAGAGAGAACCAAAGCACTCATCGAAATCGCCCATCCTAAGTTTAGAGATGATTTAGTCAAGGAAGCCAAGGAGCGGCACCTCCTGACCTGAGAGATTTTATGTCGATGCGCCAGCCTGGATTATTCCCCAAGGTAAAAGGACATATCGGCACGGATGAATCGGGTAAGGGGGATTACTTCGGTCCACTCGTCGTGGCGGGAGTATTTGTCCCGGATGAGCAGGTGCAGGTGCTGAAAGAATTGGGAGTGAAGGACTGCAAAAGGTTCTCGGACAACAGAGTCCGAGAACTTGCTGATGTGATCAAAAGGGGATACAAACATTCGGTGGTGGCAATAGGGCCAGAAAAATACAATGACCTCTACAGTAAGCTTAGAAATTTGAATCGGATTCTGGCTTGGGCTCATGCCAGAGCCATCGAAAACGTTTTAGAAGAAGTTCCCTGTGACCAGGCCATTACGGATCAGTTCGGAGACAGGCTTTATGTCGAGAATGCATTGATGAAGATGGGAAGAAATATCGAACTCATCCAGATGCCTAAGGCCGAAGAAGACACGGCCGTGGCAGCAGCATCTATATTGGCTCGAGCAGAGTTTTTAAAACGCCTGTATTTTCTTTCCCAAGACTTTGGAATTGAAATTCCCAAAGGTTCATCGCCTCTCGCAGAGGCAGCCGGTGTAAAACTGGTACAGAAGCACGGAGCTGAAGTTCTGGATAAGGTGGCAAAGAAACACTTCAAATTGACTCCCCGTATTCTGGAATTACTCAAAGGTAAACATTAACTTCCGGAGGCATCCGCCAAATCCGAGATTGAAGAAGAGAGCGAGCCGGAGTGCAATCGAGTTTGCAATTTTCTTCTTGAAGATTTACCATTTCTAGCAGGATTCGAACAATGGCAGAGAGAACCGAACGGTTGTATTTTAAGGATGCCTATCAGGTCGAGTTTGAGGCCCGGGTCATAAAAAGGACCCTTCATAAGGGTAAGCCAGCTCTGGTCCTCGATCAAACGTGTTTTTATCCCGAGGGGGGTGGACAACCGGCTGATGAAGGGACCTTAAATGGGATTCAGGTTATAGCAGTCTTGGAAGAAAATGGCGAGATCCTCCATTTGGTTGAGAAAGAGGTGACTTCTGATAAAGTAAAGGGAAAGATTGATTGGAACAGGCGCTTCGATCATATACAGCAGCACGCAGGGCAGCATGTCCTTTCCCAGTGTCTGGTCCAGCTTTTTGAGGCTGAAACCCGGTCCTTTCACCTCGGGGAGAGGACGTCCACGCTCGAGATCGATAAGAGAGATATAACCGAAGAAGAAGTCGAACACGTAGAACAGCTTGCGAACGCGATCGTTTTCGAGAACAGAGAAATCAAATCACAGTTGATAAAAGAAGAAGAAATTCAGAAGGTTCCTTTGAGAAGGCCCCCAAAGAAAGAAGGCGTGATTCGGGTCGTCGAGGTCTCTGATTTTGATTATTCTGCATGTGGCGGAACCCATCCGCAACGAACGGGCGAGATAGGGATGATCAAAATTCTGAGGTGGGAGAGAATCCGAAACAACATAAGAGTCGAATTCTTGTGCGGCGGACGGGCCCTCCGCGATTACATCCAGAAACACAAAGACATGCGTCATCTCTCAAACCAGTTGACCGTCGATGAGAGTGAAGTGATGGCTTCTTTCGAGAAACTTGTCTCCGAACTCAAGGCTCAGAAGAGCAAGGCAAGAAAGACAGAGGAGAAACTCATCCAGTATGAAGCAGAGGAGCTCATGAAGGAAGCCGATAACAAAATCATTCAAAGGATATATGCGGAACGGACACAGGAAGAGATCAGGCGTTTGGCCCTTACAGTCATAAATAAAGGGGAGTTTATTGTTCTTTTTGGTCTCAAGGGAGAAGAGCGCACCCATGTGTTTCTCGCCTGCTCGGAGAGTTTGGGCTTGGATATGCGAGAGCTGATGCCTGTAGTCTCACCTTTGATAAAGGGAAGAGGAGGAGGGCGACCGAGCCTGGTCGAGATTGCAGGAGAGAAAAAAGAGGATCTGAAGAAAGCACTCGAGAAGGCTTATGAACAGGTGAGCCGAAAGCTCTAGCCCTCGATTATCGTTACTCGTAGCGGAGAGACACGATGGGATCGAGCCGGGCCGCCTTCTGGGCTGGGAAAATTCCGAAAAAGATCCCTACAGAAACAGAGACCATCAAGCCCAGGAACACTGACCATAGCGTGACCGAGGCGGGGAGTGGAGTCGCTGCTTTTACAAGGAGTGCTATTCCAGAGCCGACAAGGATTCCGATGATCCCTCCAGTTCCTGTCAGAAAGACTGCTTCCATAAGGAACTGCTTCAAAATGTCGGCTGAACGAGCACCGATCGCCTTCCGGATGCCGATTTCCCGCGTCCTCTCTTTCACAGAAACCAGCATGATATTCATCACCCCGATACCGCCGACAAGCAGTCCGATGGAGGAGATCACGATCATCACCAAATAGGCGGCTCCTGTCAGCTGATTGTAGAGACCGACAATTGTATCTTGGGTGTAAACCGCGAAATCGTTGGCTTTTCCAAAAGGAACTTTTCTCCGGATTCGGAGAAGATTTATGATCTGTTCTATGGCTAAATCGAGATATTCATGTTTTATGGGAGTCGCGACGAACTGGAGCTGAGAGAGGTCATAAGGGTAATGTTTCATCAGAGTTGTTATCGGGATGCCTACGAAGTTATCTTGGCTCTGACCGAAAAAGCTGCCTCGCTTTTTAAGGACACCGATGACGATGAATTTTTCTGGTCCGATTCTTATATCCTTTCCTAAAGGATTCTCATGGGGGAAGAGATTTTCTGCCAGATCGTATCCGAGAACACAGACTTTAGTGCGGTGGGTGACATCATTTTCAGTAAAAAACCGTCCTCTCTCAGGAAGATACACGGAAAGGACTTCGGGCTGTTTTTCGTTCATGCCCAGGATAAAGGCATCACGATTCCTTCTGTTCTGATATTTAATCGGAATATCTTCGAAGACATCGACAACAATCGAAGCCACGACTGCCTTGACATAGGAGCATTCTTCCTGGATTGCCAAAGCATCCTCAAATGCAAGGTCTTTTCTTTGTCGTTCTTCCTCAGATAAGCGTCCATGTTCTATGCCAGGTTCGAATTTTTCTACGATAATGATGTCGGAACCGATAGATTCCAGCTCGCTCAAGAAGGAGCGGTTCAATCCATTGATCACAGAAACCATCCCGATCACTGTCATGACACCAATCACGATTCCCAGCAGGGTCAGAAAAGAGCGCAATTTGTGGGCCTTGATCGAATCAAAGGCCATGCCGACGGTTTCTCTTAAAATGCCCCATCTCATTGTTCTGACCTTAGCGATTCGATAGGATCTAGTTTAGACGCCTTGCTGGCTGGATACATCCCAAAAAAGATTCCTACTGAAGCAGAGACAAGAATAGCGATAATGATGGATAGAGGTTCTACACTCGAGGGCATGGAGGTGGTGAGTGTTACAACCTGGGCGATCAGGAATCCCAGGAGAATACCAACGAGGCCGCCAACCGTAGACAGCGCCGCTGCTTCTATCAAGAACTGAAACAAGATGTCTCTCCGGCGCGCTCCAACGGCCATGCGGATGCCTATTTCTTTTGTTCTCTCTGTGACTGCTACAAGCATGATATTCATGACCACGATTCCTCCCACAATAAGGGCGATCGAGGAGATGGCAATCATGGCAAAATAGATGCCTGAAGTAGCGGCTTTATAGATTTGTATAAAAGTTTCTGATGTTCGGAATGCAAAATCATCAGGATCATTGAATGACAGATGACGCTTGGCACGGAGAATGGTGCGCACCTCTTCCTGAGCTCCTGCCATCTGTTCTTGGGAAGAAGTGTGGATGTTGATATCGATGGATCGTCTTGAACCGTATATTTTTTGAAAGGTTGAGATGGGAATACGAACGTAGTTATCTTGACTCATTCCGAGGATTTTCCCTTTTTTCTTTCCTAAGCCCACCACAAAAAAATTCTGCTGTCCGACTTTTATCCACTTGCCTAATGGATCCACATAAGGAAAAAGCTTGTCGACGACATCTGCTCCGATCACACAGACATTCCGGGAATGATTCTCATCCTCTCTCAGGATGTGTCTTCCCCTGTCCAGTTCCTCGACGCTCCCGATCATATGGTCAATATAGGTGACGCCTCGGATTTCAACATTTTTTAGGGATTGTGGTCCATACTTTACAGTGCGAGAAGTGGACGCTGTCGCTCCCACCAGCTCGCAAGTTTGACACTGCCGGCGAAGGAGCCTCATATCCTCGAGGGTGAGATCCTTCCGCTTGAGCTGTTCTCTATACTCTTGAATGGACCTTATTCCGATGGAGAATTTTGAGATCGAAAAATCATTCGCTCCGTAGAAAGCCATCTTGCTGTACACATAATTGTTCAAGCCCTGGATTATGGAAACAACAGCGATAATGGTGAGAACGCCGATGATGATTCCCAGTAGGGTGAGGAAAGTCCTGAGTTTGCTTGCCCAGAGTGAGCTCATAGCCATGGCAATGGATTCGCCGACCTGAAGTTTGGCCATTCTTCTCCTTTAAAGGTAATCTTACCTGTTCATTATATAAGATACGGGAAGACAAGAAAATGGTTTTGGAAGCTTCTCTATTTCCGTGATGATATTATGTTTTTGGAAATCCCTCTGCTCCGTTCAGATTTTTAACGCCATTCCCTCTTTGTTCTTCTCAGCGGTTGCGGAACTCCGCACGTTTGCTCTCAATTACCTGCAGTTATACCGCTTGTTTACATCTAAGCCCACATCTTACCGGTAGACGTGCTCAATACATCCTCACCGCCTGATTTCATCAGGTGCCTTCGAAGAACAAATCGGGAAGGCTGGGTTAGGTTGGGTCGGGATCTTCAAGGTCGCTTTAGGTCTTTCCAAAAACTATTCCATCAATAATTCACATATCACGAAAATAAAAAAAAAGCTTCCTGTTTTGAAACGTCGGTCGTGAGAGAAAATTGTTGTTGACAGGTTTTGGATGAGGAAACAAAATAGGGTGAAAACCATGAAGGCTGTGATTCTCAAAGAGCGAAGAATCAGCGTTAAAGAGGTCCCCTTGCCCTCGGTTGAAGAGGGAGAGGCGTTGATCAGGGTCATCAAAGCAGGGATCTGCAACACAGACTTGGAGATGATCAAAGGATACATGGATTTCGAGGGGATCTTGGGACATGAGTTTGTGGGCTGTGTTGTGGAAGCTCCGGTCAAAGACTGGATCGGAAAAAAGGTCGTGGGAGAGATAAACATCTCCTGTCACAAATGTGAAATGTGTCAGGCAGGATATCCCAAACATTGTTCTTCGAGACGGGTATTGGGAATTCAGGGAAAAGAGGGTGTTTTTGCTGAATTCATAACCCTCCCGCTGTCGAACCTCCATAGTCTCCCCTCAGAGATATCTGACTTAGAGGCTGTCTTTGTCGAACCCTTAGCAGCAGCGCTTGAAATATTAGAGCAAGTTCAGATCCGAAAAGAGCATGAGGTGTTGGTCTTGGGCGATGGTAAACTGGGTCTCCTGATCGCACAGGTTATCCGAACCCAGACACGGGAAGTCTTTTGTGTTGGACATCACCCGAGAAAATTGGCCATACTCCAGAGAAGAGGAATCCAAACCTGCTTAAAAAACTGTGATCGGGATCAAAAGTTTGACATAATAGTGGAAGCTACAGGAAATCCAAAGGGAATATCAGAGGCCCTGAATTGGATAAAGCCGAGAGGAAAGATTGTGATGAAAAGCACATTCTATGGACAGTCAGGAATCGATATCTCTCGAATGGTTATCAATGAGATTCAATTGATCGGCTCCCGCTGTGGCCCGTTTAAAAGGGCCCTTGATTTTTTAAAAAGCGAGCTCATCGATGTGAGAGACATAGTTGACGGTGATTATCCTTTGGAGGATGCACAAGAAGCATTTGAACTGGCGAAAAAACCGGAGACGATCAAGATCGTTATGACTCCATGATTGCTCCTTTGATTTCTATGATATGGTTGAATAATTCAGGATTGCTTGGATAATTTATGAGTAATCCGGGTTGCTTAATTTACGAAAAAAGGCTCAGATTGAAAAGGAGATGAATGAATGATTGAGAGTCCAACCACAAAACAGGAGGCAATCACTTATCCCTGTATTTATTTTTCTTACCCAGGACGGGAAAATACAAAACGAACCTTGGAAATTGCCGCTCAAAGGGCAGAGGAACTTAAGATCGAAAAAGTCCTTGTGGCCTCGACCTCAGGGCAGACTGGTCTGCAGGCTTGCAGGATTATCCCCAGCGTAAAGGTCATCGTCGTCACCCATTCCACAGGATTTGTTAAGCCCGACCATCAACAGCTCGATCCAGAGCTGAAGCAGCAGATAGAACAGACCGGGGCTCGGATCCTCACCTGTCAGCATGCCCTGGGAGGTGTGGGACGTGCGGTCAGGAAAAAACTGGGCACGTATGAGCTAGAAGAGATCGTAGCCTATACGCTGCGCATCGGTGGAGAGGGCTTTAAAGTGGCAGTTGAAATTGCCCTCATGGCCGCCGATGCAGGGCATGTTTCGACACAAGCGCCCTGCATCTCCATAGGAGGCACAGCAGATGGAGCGGATACAGCAGTCCTGTTGCGCCCAGCTCATGCCCAGAACTTTTTTGACCTGAGAGTTCTGGAAATCCTGGCCAAACCCCGACTATAATAATAGCGGTAATACGAATTAAGACGGAGAGAGAACAATGAGAAAAAAAGTTTTTCAAATGTTTGTTTTAACAGCACTGAGTGCTCTGATTGTTTCAGGTGCCAACGCTCAAGGTGGCTTTTTTATCGGTCTCCAGGGAGGGTGGTCCTCCCAAAAACCCGGCCTTGATGATGTGGAATTCAACTCGAACACAACTTTTCTTTATGGCGCTAGAGTGGGAGTGAAATTCATGATGGTGGCTGTCGAGTTGAACTACTTCCAGGCTGCCCACAACCTTGAGGTTAAAGAGTTGCTCACCTTTGACTGGAATGACAGGGATATCGATTACAACTATCTAGGCCTAAATGTAAGGATCTATATTCCTCTTGTCATCGTACATCCATACTTAACGGCAGGATATGGAAATTATTCAGCCAACATCAAAGATATCGGAAAGGATAAAAACAGAGGGATCAATGTGGGAATAGGAGTGGAGTTAGGGCTCGGGGACAAATTTTCGCTCATAGCGGAAGGAAAATATCACCGAGTAGAATTGGACATTGAAGAGAACGACCTGAAATTGAACAATTATACTCTGAGCGGAGGTTTCAATTTCTATTTTTGATAATCCCATTGCAGATTGAATGAAGATCAGGTTGAATAAGTACCTCGCACAAGCAGGAGTGGCTTCCAGGAGAGAAGCCGATCGGATGATTGTTGAAGGACGCGTGAGCCTCAACGGGAAAACTGTGGAATCTTTGGGAGTTCTCATCGACGAGAGAACGGATAAAGTCGAGGTCGATGGCAAAAGAATCAAAATCAAGAATGTCCCCCATCTCTATCTGATTTTGAATAAGCCACCCGGTTATCTGGTGACAGTTAAGGATCCCTTTAAGAGACCCACCGTCATGGATTTGCTTCCTTCCTTAAAAAAAAGGGTATACCCTGTGGGGCGGCTGGATTTTAATTCGGAAGGATTGCTCCTGTTCACCAACGATGGGGATCTGGCCTATCGTTTGATGCATCCCAGATACAGAGTCATGAAGGAATATTTGGTCAGGGTCGAATCCAAACCCAAGGCATCTGCGTTAGAGAGACTTGAAAAGGGCATTTACCTGGATGGAAAAAAGACAGCTCCGGCAAAGATACGCATGCTCACTACCACAAAGGGGGGAACCCATATCAAAGTTGAGCTTTTTGAAGGCAGGAAAAGAGAGTTAAGGAGAATGTTCGAGGCGGTCGGGCACAAAGTGTTGGCATTGAAGCGGATAAGATTCGGGAGCCTGACTTTGGGGAATCTCAAAAAGGGCCAGTGGCGTCATCTCTCACAAAAAGAACTCTCCCGTCTTAAGAAGGACACTCGGCTAACGTGATCTGTTACTTCAATCGGATCTTCTGCTACTGCTCAGCGTCTTTTTCCTTCTCGCTGGGTGCCGCGAAAGTCTTCCAACTCTTAGCCAGTCTCTGCAATTCCTCGTCAACCAAATGATTGAGTGTGCCTTCTTCGAAATTTCCGTCTTTTTGAATTTCTCCTGCTTTGACTCCGGTCAGGATTTCAATCCCTTGGTCTATAGTCTTGACGGGATAGATGTGGAATTTTCCTTTTGAGACTGCTTCGATAACATCTTTTCTGAGCATCAGATTTTGGACATTCTGGCTGGGAATGATCACTCCCTGCGTTCCAGTCAATCCCTTGGCTCTGCAAACATCGAAGAATCCTTCGATTTTTTCGTTCACTCCACCGATGGGTTGGATTTCTCCTTTCTGGTTCAAGGAACCCGTAACAGCAATATCCTGACGAAGCGGAATCTTGGAGAGGCTGGAGAGTATGGCATAGACCTCTGTGGAGGAAGCGCTGTCCCCGTCCACCCCAGCATAGGATTGTTCGAAGGCAAGGCTGGCGGATAAAGAGAATGGCTTGTTCTGGGCATATTTTCCCCTGAGATATCCACCCAGGATAAGCACGCCTTTGTTGTGGGTTCTACCACTGAGATCCGCTTCTCTCTCGATGTTGATAACTCCTGCCCTCCCCACTGCAGTAGAAGCCGTTATGCGAGTTGGTTTTCCAAAAGAGAATTCTCCCATGAGATACACAGATAGGCCATTTACCTGCCCCACCGTACTTCCTTCTGTATCGATCATGATCGTGCCTTCCTCGATCATCTCCTGAATTTTGTCTTCAATCAGGCTGATCCGCTCAAAACGTTCCTCGACAGCCTGCTCGACGTGGTTCCGGCTGACTGTTTTGCTGGTATCCTTCTGCGCCCAATAACTGGCCTCCCTGATGATATCGGCGAGGATGTGGAACCGGGTGGATATCTTTTTTTGCCTTCCGGCGAGTCTGGTTCCGTATTCAATTATGGCAGCCATGCCTTCCTTATCGAATGCATTAAGCTTATCCTCATCGGATATTTTCTTTATGAATTTGGCGTATTCCGAGATCGTGTGGGCGTCTTTTTTGGTTTCTGAATCGAATTCGGATTTGACTTTGAAGATTTTTTTGAAATCCGCATCGAGAAAATAAAGAAGATTGTAGATATAGGCCTCTCCGATAAAGACCACTTTGACGTCGATTTTTATGGGCTCTGGTTTTAAACGGCTTGTGGAGATCAAATAAAGAGACGCCAGGTTCTGGATCTCCAGGGTTTGATACTTCAATGTGCGTTTGAGCGTAGGCCAGACACCGAATTCCACTAATGCATCCAGAGCATTCATCACCAGGTATCCTCCGTTTGCCTTGAGAAGGGATCCGGCTTTGATTTTAGTAAAATCTGTTTGCCACATCCCGTACCTGTTGACTGCGGCGTCGATCGATCCAAAGATGTTGAGATAGTTGGGATTGGTTTCCATGACCACGGGCGTTCCCTTAAGCTCGGAATTGTCGATGAGAAGATTGACTTGATATTCTAAGAAGGGATCGACAATCTCTTTTTCTTTGGGGTCTTTCTTTGGTGCTTTAAAAAGTTCGATATGGCTGACCAGGCTTTTCTCCGCATCATCCAGATATTCTATGATTTTTGGCAGATCGAACCTTGATCGAATTCCAGAAATACTTCCTGTGATGATTGGAGTTATGGATTCTTCGTCCCAATCTTTGAGCATGTTCCGGGTTCTCTCTTCGGATTCCTTCATCTTCTCGAAAACTTCTTCCAGTTTGCCTGTGAGTTCATCATATTTATTTCTGAGTTCTTCCAGTTTTTCCTTCGGAAGTTTTCCTTCTCTGACCAGGGCGTCTAACTGGTTAAAGGGAGTCGGCTTCCCTTCTATCACTGGAATAAGATCCGGTTTGACAAAAAGACCCATCTGGACTTGAATCACAGAAAAACCTTGTTGAGCGACTTCCTCTTCGAAACTTTTCAGGATTTCCTTTTGAATTTTCTGTTGGGTTTCAACAATCTCATCCCTTTTTTCGGTGTAGTATTTACTCTTCAGCAGCTCGGGGATATTTGTTTTTAACATATTGATCAAGTGTTCCATAGCTTCTTTGAAGTGTCTTCCTTGACCAGCTGGAAGAGTGATCAGCGTCGGCTCATCCCGATTTTTAAAATTGTTCACATACAAGATGTCGTCAGGCGTTTCCTCTTCGTTTCGCATTTTCTCCAAGAGCTGCTTGATGGTTGTCGTGCGGCCTGTGCCGACCATACCTGTGACAAAGATGTTGTACCCGAGGCTGCGAATGTCTAAACCGGTTTGGATGGCCTTCAAAGCCCGCTCTTGTCCGATGATTCCTTCGCAGGCTTCACAATCATTGCTCGATTTAAAAGGGATTTCTTCAGGATCCAGGCTCCAAGACAGTTTGTCCGGGGATAGTTCTTCGAATTCCGTTGTCTTTTTCATCCTATTTCCTCCGTCTGATCGAAGAGATAAGAATAAACTATTTTGTAGCATAATTCTTCCCTAATGTAAATTGACCACGATCGAAAGGGCATGTTGAACTCCATTGTGACATAGCAGCGTGGTAAGCGCAGGAGGAAGCCATACAGAGGCGAGCGGGCGTCGCGAGTGAAACATGGCGGTCCCTTTGAATGAGATTGCTTCATAACATTTGCAATGATACTATAAGTCTTTGGGGAAATCCGCGGGCTGACGAATCAGCTTGTCTGACTGCCTGCTTTGACTTTTAAAAAAGACCTTTATCTGTTAAAATAATGGAAATTTTTGGAGGGAACTGGAGTGAACGATATTCGCATCGAACGCGTCGAGACCAAGAAAGGTAGAAAACATTTCATTTTTTTCCCCTGGAAGGTCTACCAGGACAATCTGAATTGGGTTCCCCCCCTAGTCATAGACTTTAAAGAGAAAATCAATAAGGAGAAGAATCCCTTCTTCGAGCATGCCGAAATGGAGCTTTTCTTAGCTTACAGAGACAAAGAAATCACCGGGAGGATCGCTGCCATTATAGATGAGAATCATAACAAATTCCATGAAGAAAAAGTGGTTTTTTTCGGTCTTTACGAGAGTTTTAACGATTTGGATACAGCAAAGGCTTTGCTCGACACTGTTGCCGAATGGGGAAAAGAGAGAGGAATGGAGATACTCCGCGGACCGATGAACCTCTCCATGAACGATGAATGCGCCTTTCTTCTCGAAGGGTTTGATTCGCCTCCAGTGGTGATGATGTCCTATAATCCAAGATACTATTTGGACCTTATGGAAAAGTGCGGGCTCATCAAAGCCAAGGATCTCTATGCTTTCTATATGACAAAGGACCACCAGGCGGTCGAGAAAGTCAATCAGATCGTTGAAAAAATCAGGGAAAAATCTCCGGTAACCCTTCGTTCGGTAAATCTCAAGAAAATCGAAGAGGAAGCCGAACGCATCAAATATATCTACAATAATGCATGGGAGAGAAACTGGGGATTTGTGCCCTGGACCGAGAAGGAAATGGACCATATGGCCAAGAAGCTGAAAATGGTGGCTGATCCGGCTTTGATCATTCTGGCGGAACACGAAGGGAAACCGGTTGGCTTTACCTTTGGCCTTCCCAACTATAATGAGGTCATACAGAAAATAGGAGGGAGGCTTACACCTTGGGGAATTGTGAAGTTCTTGTATTACAGGAAAAAAATCAAAGGAATCAGGGCTGTGGTTTTTGGCGTGCTCAAAGAATACAGACAGAGTGGAGTCAGCTATCTCCTGTATTCAGAGCTTGAGAAGAATGCTCTCTCCAAAGGATATGAATGGTGTGAGACTTCTTGGCAGCTCGAGGACAACGAAGCCATCAATCGCTTTGTCGCATCATTGGGGGGAAAAGTCTATAAGAAATATCGCATTTTCGAGAAGAAAATCGTCTAAAACAAGGAGGATAGGTGGATTACACGAATTTACAAGTGAATAAAGAGCCCCCACTTGGGTATATCATCATCAACCGTCCGGACAAGCTAAACGCGTTGAGCGCAGAAACGATTAAAGATCTGTATTCAGCTTTTCTATCCTTTCGTGAGGATGCTGAAGTCAGGGCTGTGATTTTATCCGGCTCAGGAGAGAAGGCTTTTGCAGCCGGGGCAGACATCGGTGAATTGGCCCGCTTGGACCAGGTGGAAGGTAGAGACTATGCTCTGGAAGGACAAGAACTCACAAAATTGATCGAGAACTACAGAAAGCCCGTCATTGCAGCTATCAACGGTTTTGCCCTGGGTGGCGGAACGGAATTAGCACTTTCCTGTCACATAAGGATTGCCTCAGAGAATGCCAAGATGGGGCAGCCAGAGGTTAAATTGGGATTGATACCGGGATTTGGAGGGACACAAAGATTGGCTAGGTTGGTCGCAAAAGGAAATGCCATGGAACTCATCCTCAGCGGGAAAATGATCGATGCCCAGCAAGCCTTAGCGATCGGATTAGTGAATCATGTCGTTCCCCTCAGCGAGCTTATGGAGACCTCTGAAGCAATGGCCAGGGAAATCGCGGACAACGCTCCTTTGGCTTTGGCATATTGTATAAAGGCCATCAATGAGGGTTTGGATAAGCCCTTATCTGAGGGATTGCTTCTCGAGGCTGATCTCTTCGGCAATGCCTGCTCCACTGAAGATGGAAAGGAAGGAACCCAGGCATTCTTAGAAAAAAGAAAGGCAAATTTTGAAGGAAAATAAAGGGAGAGGGAAAATGGAAACGTATCAAGGAAAACTCCAGGCCGCAGGTTTAAAGATCGGCATCGTTCTCAGTCGCTTTAACCAGTTTATTTCTGACAGACTTCTGGAAGGCGCTTTGGATGCGCTTCAGAAGTTAGGGGCTGAGGATGAGGATATCTTTGTCTATAAAGTTCCTGGTTCTTTTGAAGTTCCAACTGTGGCAAAAAAATTAGCCACATCCGGAAAGGTCGATGGGATTATCTGTTTGGGAGCTTTGATCAGAGGCGATACCCCTCATTTTGATTTTCTGAGTGCAGAGGTTACCAAAGGATTGGCCCAGATTGCGATGGATGAAAAGGTGCCTGTAAGCTATGGTATCCTGACTGTAGACACGATCGAGCAAGGCATCGAAAGGGCAGGCACCAAATCGGGCAACAAAGGCTATGATTCGGCTTTTGCTCTGGTGGAAACGCTGAATTTGCTCAAGGAATCCGGACTTGATTGATCGACACCTTTATGGGTAAAAGAAGGAAAGCCCGAGAAAGTACGCTTCAGATCCTTTTCCAACTTGAATTCAATGATAGTGAGTTGGAGAACCTCTTCAAGTCCTTCTGGCAGAAAAAGAAAGCTGCGAAGGAGATAAAAGATTACAGCCGCTGGTTGGTGCAAGGGATTGTGTCCCATAGAGAGCGTATAGACCGGCTCATTCAATCTGTTTCCGAGAATTGGCGGATAGATCGGATGGCACTCGTGGACCGTAATGTTTTGCGGATCGCCGTATTCGAGCTCCTCTACGAGGAGAGAATTGCTCCAGCCATCATTATTGATGAGGCAATTGAAATTTCGAAAAAATACAGCAGTGAGGAAGCTGCCACATTTGTCAATGGTATACTTGATGCGGCCCGCAAGAAAATCGAAAAAATGCAGGAACGGCCAAAGGAAGAAAAAAATGACTGAAAAAAGGGATGCGCAAAAACAGGAATCCATGCAGAAACCTCAAGCAGAGAAAAAAATCGATCAAGAGATTATCCGCGAGCAGAAAATGGAAAAACTTATTCAGGAGGGTATAGATCTTTTTCCCCATAATATCACCAAGACACATTCTATTTTTAATGTGGTTTCTTCTTATGCAGAGGTTTCCTCAAAGGAACTGGAAGATCGAAAAATCAAGGTGATTGTACCGGGACGGGTGATGTCAATCCGCCGCATGGGACGAGCTGCGTTTTTTCATATCGCAGATTGCAAAGCAAAGCTTCAGGCCTACTTGCGGGAAGATAAGGTTGGGGAGGAGAACTATGGTCTTTTTTCTCTTATCGACATCGGAGATTTGGTTTCTGTAGAGGGGATTCTATTCAAGACAAGAACTGGAGAATTGACCATCTTAGCTGATTCCTTCACATTTCTAGCCAAATGCATGCATCCCCTCCCCGAGAAGTGGCATGGCCTTCAGGATGTTGAGCTTCGGTACAGGAAAAGGCATTTGGATTTGATCATGAATCCAGAAGAAAGTGAGGTTTTCAGACTCCGGAGTGCTATGATTGCCTTTATGAGGAAATTTTTCGACGAGAGAGGATTCATAGAAGTGGAAACTCCTATGATGCAGACGATTCCCGGTGGAGCATTGGCCCGACCCTTCAAGACATATCACAATGCCCTCGGGATGGACCTCTATCTAAGGATAGCACCAGAATTGTATCTCAAGAGGTTGATCGTTGGGGGATTGGAGAAGGTCTATGAAATCAACCGGAATTTTCGCAATGAAGGAATATCCTCCGAACACAATCCTGAGTTTACCATGCTGGAATGGTACCAGGCTTACAGCGATTATTACGATATGATGGAACTGACTGAGGAACTCATTTGTGATATGAGCGAAACGCTTCTGGGTACAGAAGAAGTCAAATATGGGGAGCATAAGCTTTTTTTGAAAAGGCCCTGGAAGAGAATAAAGTTCATGGATGCCTTGAGGCAGTTCAGCGGCCTTGCGCCCAATAGGTTTGATGACAAAGCAGGAATCATGGAATTCGCCTCAACGCTCGCTCCAGATAAAAAATCCCTCTCTTATGGAAAGGCTTTGGATATCGTTTTTGATAAGAATGTGAAACACCAGCTCATCCAACCGACATTCGTGATCAATCCTCCAAAGGAAGTCTCGCCCCTGGCAAAGGCATCCAGGGACAATCCTGAGGAGGCAGAAAGATTTGAGCTTGTCATAGCAGGTATGGAGTTGGCCAACGCCTTCAGCGAGTTAACCGACCCTAATGAGCAGAAAAAAAGGTTTGAGCAGCAGGATGAGGAGAGAGAAAAAGGAGATGAAGAATCCCATATGATCGATCTGGATTATGTCCAGGCTTTAGAATATGGTATGCCGCCGACAGGTGGCGAGGGGATTGGGATCGATCGTCTGGTTATGATATTTGCCAACAAAAAGTCTATAAGGGAAGTCATTCTTTTTCCGTTGCTCCGGCCGAAAACATGAAAGGACCTATGATTTTGGTTTATTGCATGAGTTATCATCATGAACTATGAATTGTTTATTGCCAGGCGGTATTTAACCGCCAAGCGAAAGCAGGCCTTCATTTCGGTCATCACCTTTATCTCTATTCTGGGCATTACTATCGGCGTGATGGCACTTATCATCGCCATTGCTCTGATTACCGGTTTCCAGAGCGATGTCCAGGACAAGATTCTCGGCTCCACTTCCCATATCATGGTCCAGGATGCGCTGGGTGAGGGCTTGAGTGATTATTCTCAGCTCATAAAGAAGATAAAAGATCAAGAAGGGGTGATTGGAGCCTCTCCGGTTGCGTATGAGACCGTACTCTTTTCTGGCCCTTTTCAGCCGCACGGAGGGATGCTCAGAGGCATTGATTTCGAGCTGGAAAGAGAGCATTCAGAATGGCTCCAGGACCTCCAGGGACGAATCCCTGATCCAGGAGAGAGGACAGAAGGTATCTTGCTGGGTCGGGATCTAGCCTATAGTCTAGGAGCAGGTATAGGAGATCTGGTCAATGTTTTAACTCCTTCCCTTCGGCTCTCTCCGACAGCCCTTATCCCCAAGCAAAAAAAATTCGTGGTGACCGGCATCTTTCACACAGGTCTTTATGAATTCGATAATGCGACGGCCTTGATTTCGTTGGATGCAGCCCAAAAGCTGTTCAAGCTCGAGGACAGAATAAGTCTCATACAGATAAGGATTCAAGACATTTTTCGTGCTGAAGAGGTGGAGGAACGGATCGAAGGGATCCTCCCGGAAAATGCCTATGCGACCACTTGGATGGAGATGAATAAACCTCTCTTCTCCGCATTGAAGCTGGAGAAACAGCTTCTTTTTCTGACCATAACACTGATCGTTCTTGTCGCTGCTTTGAACATTGTTGCCACTCTCATTTTGATGGTTATGGATAAGACACGGGATATAGGGATTTTGATTGCGATGGGCGCCACTTCCAAAAACATAAGGAAAATATTCTTTTTTCAGGGAGCATTGATCGGGATCATAGGAACAGCCCTTGGGACGGGACTGGGGCTTTTATGGAACTGGCTGGCCAACACCTTCGAAATCATAAAGATCCCGATAGAGGTATATCATATCGCATACGTCCCCTTTCGTCTGAAGTTTCTTGATCTGGCGCTGATCATCGGTGTTGCCCTTTTGATCAGCTTTCTTTCGACACTTTTTCCCTCTCATAGGGCCTCGAAGGTCGATCCTGTGGTGGCGTTGAAGTATGAATGATATAGTCAGAGCAGAAGGACTGAGCAAGGAATATCCCTTGCCGAAGGGCACGTTATGTGTTTTTAACCAGGTGAATTTCGAGTTAGAAAAGGGACACATAGCAGCGATCATGGGAGTTTCCGGCGTAGGAAAGACCACCCTCCTTAACTTAATCGCTGCAATCGACAATCCATCCGAGGGCACAGTCTTTTTGGAAGGGGTAGATATCTTTGGATTGAGTCCACGGGAAAGGGCTGAGATAAGGAACAAGAAGATCGGATTCATCTTCCAGTTTTACCATCTTCTTCCAGAGTTTACTGCTTTAGAAAATGTGAGTTTTCCTCTTCTAATTGGAGGGGCTGAAAAGAGAGAAGCCCAGGAAAGAAGCCTTCAGATTCTCCAGGAAGTCTTTTTGGAGGAAAAAGCTCAACTTCGGCCCGGAAAGCTGTCTGGTGGAGAACAGCAACGGGTTGCCATAGCCCGGGCTTTGGTCAATGATCCAAGACTTCTTTTAGCTGATGAGCCAACCGGGAACTTGGATTGGAGGACCGGCCAGAGTATTTTGGAGCTCATCAGGAATCTCCATGTAAAACGTGGCCTTTCTTCCATCATCGTCACCCACAATGAGAAAGTGGCACAGTTTTGCGACAAGGTCTATCTCATGGAGAGAGGCCAGTTGAAACTTTTATCCCACCTTTAAAGTTTTATTCTACGTGAAAGGATTAAATCCTGCCCTTCAAGTCCGGCTTTATGAGCTGGCGAGTGGAGGATGCCTTTATTTTTAAACATGAATATGGTATAAGGATAATGACATGAAAAGACTCATTTTTATACTCATTTTTGCCTGTTTGCCCCTGAATCTTATCGGCCAGGAAGTGATACAGCGGATCGAAATCGTAGGAAATGACCGGGTTACAAAAGAGACTATCATGTATTATCTCTCTTCTAGGGAAGGGGAGTACTACAATGAGGATTTACTGAAGAGAGATTTCAAGATTCTGTGGTCAACAGGATTCTTTTCGAACATCAAGATAGAACACGAAGACGGAGCGTCGGGTAAAATTATCAAGATCACCATCGAAGAGAATCCGATTATCAAGGAGATTAGCTATAAGACAGGAAAGAAAGTTAAAGAAGGGGATATCGTCGAAAAGCTCAAAGAGAATGATGACTATATACTTCCGTATTCATACTACAGCCCGTCCAAAATACGGAGAATTACAGCCACCATTGAAGATCTTCTGGCCGAGAAAGGCCTTATGGATGGGAAGGTAGAAGTCGAGACAAACGAAAAAGGAACCAATGAGATAGACATCGTCATTAAAATAGATGAAGGCCCCAAGCTAAGAGTCGGAGAAATCGAGTTCGAGGGAAAGACGAAGTTGCGTGAGAGCACCCTAAGAGCATCAGTCAAGGAAAACAAAGAACACAGCATCCTTGCCTGGGTGATGGGGAAGGATTCCTATCGGCCGAACAAGTTGGATGAAGATATCGCCAACATCAAAAAAACCCTCCAAGAAAACGGATACATGGAGGCTACAATCGGTGAACCTCGCATAGAGGATGTGACAAAGAGAACGATCTTCTTGAAGAAACAGACCATGAAGAAGATCATCATTCCGATTGATGCAGGTTACAGATACTTCGTGGGCGAAGTTGGCATTGAGGGAAATCAGATCATTTCCTCTAAATATCTTCAAGGACTCATCAATCTGGAGAAAGGAGACATATACAGCACAAAGTACCGGGAAAAAGCGGTAGAAGACATAAGAGAGGCCTATAACGATATAGGATATCTGTACGCACAAGTCATGCCTGTGGAAAGCCTGGATCCTAAGAGAAAACTGGTCAATGTTACATTCAATATTAGCGAAGGCGAAGTCGTTTATCTTCACCGCCTAAATATAAAGGGAAATACATATACAAAGGATAAGGTCATCCGCAGAGAGCTCTTGGTCACAGAGGGCCGTAGATTCAGCCTTGCCCTGTTCAAGGACAGCATCCTGCGGATGCGCCAATTGGGATTGGTAGAACTGGATGGAGAGCCAGATATCAGACCCAATCCTGAAGATCCCACCCAGCTTAACGTCACTCTTCGGGTAAAGGAATTGCAGAGAAATAACATCCAGTTCACAGCCGGTTACAGCGGTTATGAAGGGACTTTTGTGGCTTTGAGTTATTCTACGGTGAATTTTTTAGGAGCTGGAGAAACTCTTGAGCTGATGGGGCAGTACGGAAAAAGAATCAAGAACTATAGTTTTGGTTTTTCTGAACCTTATGTTTTTGATTTGCCTATAACTTTGGGTTTCACCATTTATAACCGTTACATGATCTATCCTGCACTGTTCGATCAGAAATCCCAGGGTATTGATCTTCAATTTGGGGCCAGGGTTGTAGGCTATTGGAGAACGGGTTTAGTCTACAGCTATCAGAAACTCAAGCTTGATGAACCATCGATTAAGGAAAGTTATTACTACAATCCTTATTACACGCCTTATTACGGTGTATATGGCTATCATAGATACAACATGAGCAGTATCACGCCCACAATTTACAAGAGCACGATAGACAGCCCACTAACACCATCAAGGGGCACCCTGTATTTGGCATCCTGTAAGTTTGCAGGAGGGCCTCTGGGAGGCGATATCAAGCTCATCAAGCCTCGACTCGAGTTCACCTACTATCAACCCACATTTGCAGAACAAAGATTTGGCATCCATGTGGAATACTCTTTTCTCAAAACATACGGTGAAACGGACATCCCCTACTGGGAAAAATTCTATTTAGGCGGGGAGCGATCGATCAGAGGTTACGATATCTACACCATAGGGCCTCGCGATGAATACAACCGAAATTTGGGTGGCGAGAAATCTCTCGTCTTCAATACAGAATATATCATCCCTGTTGGGGGACCGATATATGCCATCCTCTTTCATGATATGGGGAATGCCTATGCCAAAGGCCAGAAAATTAGCCTGAACGATATGTTCACTTCTACAGGCCTGGAGCTGAGGGTCTTTGTTCCGGCTTTGCGTGTTCCTTTCCGGCTTATTTTTTCCTATAATAACAAAAAAATCTATGTTGACGATTCCAATTTCGCATTTCGTTTCGCGATAGGAACCACATTTTAATATTAAACGCTATTCTAAAAAAGGAGGCTTAGGATGGTAAGAAGAAGCACAAGTAAAGCAATCCTGTTGATTCTCTTTGTTGCTGGCATCGTGTCTTTGAGTTACGCTCAGCAGCCCATGAAAATCGGTGTGGTGGATTCCACGGAGGTCTTAGAGAAATCTCAGGAGGGGAAAAGAGTCACTGCGCAAATCGAGAGCAAGAACAAAACACTTCAGGAAGATTTGGTTAGACTCGATGACACGATCAGGAACCTGGAAACAAAGCTCAACACACAAAGGCTCACCCTCACTCAAGAAGCCGCGAATAATTTGCTTTCTGATATAGATAAAAGGAGGACAGAAAGAGCCCGGTTTGTCGAGGACTCCCGCAGGGAACTGAATGACCTCACCCAGAGGCTTTTTAATAGGCTCCAGAGTGAACTGCGTCCGATCATCGCTGACATCGGAAAAGAGAAGAATCTAGATCTCATATTCGATGTAGGATCGAGCGGCATCATTTATTTTAATCCTGCTGTGAATCTGACTCAAGAAGTCATTCAAAGATATGATGCGTCGAAGGGTTCCAATTAAGCGAAATTGCTTAAAATAGAAAAGATTCTAAATATACTTCCCCACCGTTACCCTTTTTTATTAGTGGACAGAGTTCTCAAGCTTGAGAAGGGGAAGTCCATCATTGCCATAAAGAACGTCACGGTTAATGAACCTTACTTTCAGGGCCATTTCCCTGAATATAAAGTCATGCCTGGTGTTTTAGTGGTGGAAGCCATGGCACAGGCTGGTGGAGTCCTTCTCTTTCATTCTATTCCTAACCCTGAAGACAAGCTGGTGTTCTTCAGCAAAATCGATAATATGAAATTCAGGAAACCTGTGGTCCCGGGTGACCAACTGAGATTGGAATTGGAATTTATCAAAATCAAGAGCCGATTCTATCACATGAGAGGAAAGGCGTTGGTGGACGAAGAAACCGTTGCTGAAGGTGATATCATGGCCTTTCTTACGAGTCTTGAGGAACTGAATGGGTGAGAGGGTCCTATCGATTCATCCTAAAGCCATCGTCCATCCGAATGCCCAATTGGAATCAGGTGTCCAGATTGGTCCCTATTCTTTCGTTGGGGAAGATGTTCTCATCAAAAAAGACACCGTTCTAGAGGCCCATGTTTATGTCGTTGGAAATACGGAGATAGGGACAAACTGCCGGTTTTTACCGTTTTCTTCGATCGGAACAGAACCGCAAGATGTCACTTATGAAGGAGAAGAGACCTTTGTCAGGATTGGGAATAATAACATTTTCCGTGAATTCATAACTGTTCATCGAGGGACTGTGAGGGGGAGAGGAGAAACAGTCATAGGAAATGACAATTATTTCATGGCCTATTCTCATGTGGCACATGACTGCATTGTAGGGAATGAAACCATTTTTTTACACGGGGCAACTCCAGGTGGGCATGTGATTATCGAAGATTTTTCAACAGTCGGTGCCTGGAGCGGTATCCATCAATTCTGTCGGATCGGTAAGTATGCTTATATTGGTGGGTATTCAGTCATCACGCAGGATGTCCTTCCCTTTTCCCGTGTAGCTGGAGGGAGGCCTCCTCTTCTGTATGGCTTAAATGCCCTTGGACTCCGAAGGAAGGGATTTTCACGAGAACGATTAAGAGCCTTGAAGGGTATGTTCAAAGTCATCTTTTACTCCGACCTGAATACGACCCAGGCTGTAGAACGGATCGAAAAAGAGTTTCCTGCAAGCGAAGATAGGGATGAGATCCTCAGTTTCATCCGGGATTCCAAAAGGGGAATTGTGAAGAGAGCATCCGAGGCATGGAAGGAAGACTTGGCATAATAGCTGGATCCGGAGACTTCCCGTTTCATGTATGCGAGGAAGCCCAGAACTTGGGATATAGCTGCGTGGTGGCAGGAATAAGAGGAGAAGCTGAGAGCTCCCTTGGGGAAAAGGTCAGCATTTTTGAGTGGTTTGATGTCTCTGAGATCACAAAGGTGGTCGCATTTTTCAAAAAGAACGGTGTGAAAGATGCAGTATTTTCGGGGAAGATAGATCACCGGATTATCTATCAAGGTGATGCGCTGGGAAAGATGTTATCTGGGCTGTTGGAAGAAGGCAGGGAAAGAAGCCCCACTGTTCTTATCCAGGCCGTAATAAAAGTCTTTTCTGTGCAGGGCATAAACATACAAGATCCGACAAAATATATTGCATCGGCCTTCTGTGCACCGGGTGTCCTGACCGAAACCAAGCCCTCAAAAGAAGTGGAGGGGGATATCCTTTATGCTTGGGTGTTGGCAAAAAAACTTGCTGATCTGGACATCGGACAGACCGTGGTTGTCAAGAATAAAGCTGTCGTTGCCTTAGAAGGTATGGAAGGAACAGACGAAACCATAAAGCGCGGCGCAGAGCTGGCTGGGAAGGGGATCGTCGTGGTGAAGGTCAGCCGGAGTTCACAAGATCCAAGGATTGATCTTCCAGCCATAGGACTCGAAACAGTGAAGAGCCTTGTTCATAATGGAGGGACCGCTTTGGCTTTTGAGGCCGAAAGAATCCCTTTTTTCCAGAGAGAGGAGGCTCTTTCTCTTGCTGAGGCGTATCGGGTATCGATAATCGCAAAAAAAGATGTATAATGTTCAATCGGAGAAGAGGCGATGGATAAGGTAAAAGTAGGGATTATCGGGGTGGGATATCTAGGCACACAGCATGCAAGAATTCTGTCTTATTTAGAGGAAGCTGAACTCATCGGTGTGGCTGACATCGATTTTAAGAAGGCCATGGTGATTGGCAACCGTCATGGTGTCAAATATTATGAGAATTTCGAGAAAATGTTGGACGCAATTGACGCTGGTATTGTGGCTACTCCAACCTCTGAACACTTTGCTATAGCCACAAGACTACTCAAAGAAGGAAAATCTGTCCTGGTGGAAAAGCCCATTACAGAAACAGTAGAACAAGCGGAAGATTTAGTGGCTGAAGCCAATAAGAATGGAATTATCCTCCAAATCGGCCATCTCGAGCGATTCAATCCTGCCGTGGAGGCCCTCGAGAATCTGATATCAGAACCCAAGTTCATCGAGGTTCAAAGACTGGGATCTTTTTCAGCAAGATCTCTGGATATCGATGTTGTGCTTGACCTTATGATTCATGATCTGGACATCATAATGGCCTTAATGAAGGACGAGGTCAAAGTTATCCGGTCCTCGGGAATCCATGTCCTTTCCGATAAGATCGATATCGCGAATGCCAGATTGGAATTTGCATCCGGCTGTATCGCCACTCTTACAGCCAGTCGTGTCCACCAAGGAAAGGTCAGAAAGCTCCGGATATTTGAGCCTACATCTTACTATTCGATCGATTATATTGATCAGGAAGTAAAGATCTTCCCTCTCAATGGTCGTCAGACAGATATCAAAACATTGAAGATCAAAAAAGAGGAGCCGCTCAAGAAGGAACTCCAGAATTTTTTCAGGTGTATAAGGGATGGGAAGAAGAGAAAAGTCACAGGTGAAGAAGGGCTCCGGGCTCTCAAGCTTGCTTACAGCGTGCTTGACGAAGCGGAAGCGTAAGCTAAAATTAGCTCGTTTTACATCTCATAGAGACGAAATTCTCTAAAGACCCGAACGTATCTTACTTGACGGTCTTGATAATCTGACCCCGCTTCGGAATCTGATCCAATTCTAATGCATTCATGATTGCAAACTGGGACGAGAGGTCTTTGTCCATCCCGGCTTTCTGGAACATGGTCTGGAGGCTTTCTCTGCCGTCTGCTTTGATAAGTCTAATTCTCAAGGGTTTTCGGTTAAGGTACCGAGCATCCCTGAGTTCATTGAAAGAGCCAACAATAGATTGGAAATGTCTATCGTATTGATTGAAGTCTGATTTAGTGCTTAAAGCCACAAAGGTATAAATGGTGCTACTCTTTTTAACGAAAGAGAGGCGCGTTCTTAAATCTTCTTTATCCTGTTGAACGACATCATATACTTCATGATAGGAAGCCAATCCATTTATTTCATAGCTTTTTTTATCGATCAATTGTCCGTTCTCTATCTGAGAGGTTGTTTTTTCAGCGTATTCCTCAAGGTTTTCCGAGGACTTTTCTGCTTGAAGCAAAACGGCAGCGTTACCATCTTTAGAGGCCAGTATGACTTTTGCAGGGGTGTTCTGGACGTTCCATTCTTGAGGAATGGAGAAGAAAAAACGCATTTGGGGGTGATAAAAGACATTCCTTTCCACGTAACCTTGCCTGGGATCTGGGCCATAGACCATGTTGTTCAATTTGTTTAAATAGCCAATTTTTTCAATTTTTAACTGCTTATCTGCATCTAAAAGTATATCTCTGGTATTCTGAACCCGCTCGCTTGTTAAGGGGTGGGTGGAGAGAAATCCGGGAAGGCTTTGTCCTCCGGATAAGTCTCCCAATTTTTCAAGCGATGAAAAAAAGTTGATCATCTCGCTTGGATTGTAGCCGCCTTTTCGGGAGTATTCAACACCCAGAGCATCAGCCTCTCTCTCATCGTCACGGCTGAATTTGAGAAAAAGGAGTTGAATTCCGATACTGGCTGCGCCGGTAATTTTGGCAAAGGTTTCGCTTATGGCCCCCCCGATAGCTAGGCCAAACTGGGCAAGCATCAATTGGCTCAGTTTGGCTACACTGTGGCGGGCATTGACGTGTCCGAGCTCGTGGCCTAACACAACTGCAAGCTCCGCCTCAGAGCTCATCAACGCTAATATGCCCCTCGTGACGTAGATATAGCCTCCTGGAACTGCAAAGGCATTCACCACGGGTGTGTCTAGGATAGCGAAATGGTAGGTGAGATGGGGGCGATGGGTATGAGGCGTCATGCTCTGTCCTACCCTTTGCACATAGGCGAGCACGGCAGAGTCGTCATACACACCATATTGAGCACTGATTTCTACATCGGTTTGTTTCCCCAGGGCGATTTCGTCCCTCTCTGAGATGAGACTGAGCTCTCTCTTTCCCGTAACAGGATTGACGGCACAGCAGACAGAAAGGAGGATCAAGGAGAAGCATAAAATAGGGACTATCTTTTTCATTCTTCCTTCGAATCCAGAAAGAAGGAATCCGTTTATATTCTGATAAAACTTTTTATTAACTTATTATTTCTTGAATAACGAATCCTCCAATCCGGAGTTGAATTTGACATCTGTAAACGTCATGGTTATGGCTTCTTCACCGTCTTGGATAATCCGCATCGTGTGGGCTATCATCAAGCCTTCAACTTCTTTATAATCGGACACAAAGACTTCTTGGTCGACCTCCATTCCCATTATACTCGTACCTTTGGATGCTGATTTGTAGAGGAGATCGGACTTTGTGTCGATATAAAGAGTCATGGTGAATCCATCCTCAAAAGTCTGTTCGAGCACATAATACTCATTGCCTTCGATGGTCTCTTTCCCTTTGTAGGCATAGGTGATGCCGTATTTTTCCGGATGGAGGACAGCATCATTACCCAAGGACTGCCTTTTCATTTCTTTTGCTTGGTCTTCGGGCATATCTTCTACGCCCCCTGTTTGGGGATTTACCCCCCAAGCGGTCTCACCGTCAAAGGCTTGGGTCATGGCCATTCCCATAAACTCCATATCCATACGCATTTTGTTGGGCTCTTTTTGGTAATAAGTCAATGAGCCGCTCATGCCCATCTGAATGATTTCCATAGTGCCCGTAAGGGTTGAGTCCTTGATTTTCTCGAGCGCTGCTTTTCCGCCTTGGGCCTTGATCATCTTGGCGACAATATCTTCGGCTGTTTGGCTTATTCCAGGAGAAGTCAATATGCTGAAAAGAAATAGGCTGAAAATACAGGAAACGGTGATTTTTTTCATTGATTCATACTCCTTTATTTTTATTTTGCTCGTCTTGAATCTCACAACACCAGGTTATGATAATTCAAAGCCTCACAAAAAAGCAAAGGGAAATTTTAGGGAGTGAGAGAGAGCAGTTCTTGAAATGGGAGAACTTTTTAAGGTAGGATTTTTCTTCTGGAGGAGGAGAAGACATGCAATTTAAACCGATCAAATACATGGAGTGGTTCAAGACAAAATCCCAGGTCTCGATCGATCTGTGTTCGAGTGGTGTGGAAAGCTTGACTTGGAAAGACTTGGACCTTCGGTGTGAGGACTTGGAAATATCGGGAGATAATTTTTATGGCTATCCTCCTCTACTGCAGGCTATCGGAGAAAGATACGGCGTGAGCGAAGACAATGTCGTCTCTACCATCGGCACCTCTCAGGCTCTTTTTTTGGCCTGTGCCGCTCTCCTCGATCCAGGGGATGAAATTCTGGTTGAAACTCCAGTCTATGAACCGCTTTTAGCTGTACCAGAAGCCTTCGGTGCTCGTGCCGTAAGACTCGCCAGAAGATACGAGGAGGGTTACCAATTCTCCTTGGAGATCGTGAAACGGTTCCTCTCTCCAAAGACACGATTTATTCTTCTGACAAATCTCCATAATCCGAGCGGAGCACTCATCCCCAGAGAGCTCCTGAAGCAGGTCATTCAAATCGCGAGAGAAAAAAATGTCACTGTTATCGTCGATGAGATTTACTTGGAATTTTTGGATGATGAGCCTACTGCCTTTCATCTGGCTGATAATGTCATTGTAATCTCTAGCTTAACCAAGGTTTTTGGATTGGGAAATATCCGTTGCGGATGGGTGCTGGCCCAGCCCGAATTGGCGAAAAGCATGAGAAGGATCACTGATTTCATGCATGTGGAGGGTGTGTTCATCGGAGAAACCATCGCCCTCAGGGCCTTTGACCGTCTCGAAGAGATCAAGAGGAAGAATAGAGAGCGGATCAGCCGCAACAGAGCTCTCTTGCGTGATTTTATCAGTCAAGAGGAATCTCTTTCCTGGATTGAACCAGCAGATGGAGTCGTGTGTTTTCCTAGGATAGAAACTCCATTGGTCAATGGCGACACACTGGCAGATGTATTGCGGTCCAAACATGATACAGCTATCGTACCTGGAAGCTTTTTCGAACAATCCCAGCATTTCCGTCTAGGTTTTGGTGTTAGTCCGAATATACTAGAAGCTGGTTTGAGCAATATCAGGAAGGCTTTGAGGGAGTTTTAACTCTTTCCCTTTTCTCTTCTATTTATCTATTTTCTTAACGGCTTTGACCTTTCCTGGACGGCTGCGGATGAACTGAATCTGTACTTTATCCTGTAATTCTTCTTCGATGCGTGCGATTTCGAATTCTGCTTGAGAGAGATATTTGGCATGTGCTCGCAAATAGGTCAATCCTTGAGTGCAGAGAAAATCGAGCCAGTGGCCCTGAGCCGTTTCATCCATTAACTCTGGTGTTTCCTCCACATAAGTCATTCGAGTTCTATCAGACAGCCTTTGTTCCCGGGAAGATCTCCTTTTTGCATACAGGTTCACATCCTGGTGTATCTCAAGGTAGTTCATATGGGGTTGCCAGCGTGTGGCCCAACGATAGTACCGATCGTAGAATTTCCTGTTTGATAAGCGTAAATCTTTATCCGCATTGATTTCCCTAACGATGAATTCCAGCAGGTCTTCCCCGGCCTTTTTCCATTTTTCATATAAGGGGAGGGATATGGCCCGATAATAAGCGAACCATCCCCTTGGCAGCCAGTAGTCACGGAAAAGATAAGGGGAATAATTTGAAAACTGCTGTATCCATTCATGGGAGGGATAGCCATGAAGATTGAGGTAGATGTCCGGCAGCCATCTGTCATAGAGCTCTTTTCTGATTTTGGCTTCAGGCAGCAGGGGCCTGGCAGCTCCAACTTGGTAGCCCACATCAATTCCCAAGGATGTGTAGCGTCCTGCATGTAGGCTGTGAAAGGGTGTGAGTTTTTGGAGCTTATAGGCTAGCTCAGCGCCATCGGGATTTTCCATCGGGTGAAGGATGAAATTCATATTTTTTAAGTATTTCCTGTAAGTCGAGTCCTTAGCGAGAAGTTCGGCGAATTTGAGGATGTAATTTGTGGCAGATACTTCATTGGCGTGCTGGCGGCCGCTGAAATAGAGAGTGGGTTTAAAGGTGATGAGTCGAGGGATGGAGACATATTTATCCAACGGAGTGAAGACTTCCAGGGCAGGGATTTCCCGATTCTCATAAGATCTTCCTGCGATATATGTTTGGATTGTGTCAAACTGTCCGAGCTGGTCTACTAAGTCCAAACACATCTGGGGTGAAAGAATTTCCGTTGTGGGAATAGAAACGTCTTCGAGATTTTGTTTGGAAGGGGACCTTTTTTCCTCCAAAGGGGTTATCGATGGAAAGAAAGATTCATCTTTTTCCCAATCCTTGTGCTTTATTTTTATGATCATTTCTTTGAGATTGGGATATCTGAAGGTCTGAGTTATGATATTTTTTTCTTGTAAATTTTTCAGTGAGTCGAGAATTGCGACAAGAGTTAGATAATCCTTTTCTTTCTCGAATTCCACTTCGGTCTTAAGTTTTTCAATCCTTTCCTCCAAGCCGTTGTAGGTAAGGGAAGGAAGACGGATGCTTTTGGCCTTCATTTCGGGGAAGGTGAATTTTTTGCTTTTTTCTCTTCGGCCTGTTTCTTTCCATTCCAAAATCATTTCAGGCGATCGGGCTTTCCAGTCCTCGAAAGTGACCTTTACCTTTCCCTTCTCTCCTTCAGAGGAGGGATGGATCATGGGGAGGATGTTTCCTGGGGCTGAATATCGGGAAGTATCTTCAGGAATTTCTTCTTCCTCCAGTTCCACTTCAGTGATCCCTCTGATGAAGTCAAGTGTATCGAAATAGATTTCATCGTGAAGGGCTTCCAGGCTACTGATAAGTTCCTCATCTAATCCGAGCCTAAAATCAGGTTCGCTGAACCACATCTCGATCAGGAGTCTCTTAAAATAAGGTTGCTTTCGGAAAGTGGGCTCATTGCCGGTCTTGCTCAGAATGTAGTTGTACAGCTCTTGAATGATTTCTTCTTGATAGTACTCCCAAAATTTCTCCAGATCGCTTTTCAGTGGAATATCCAGCACAATTTTTTTATCCTGCACCATCCTTGCCCAGCCTGTGGTCAACTTGACATTTCCCCATTCAGGAAGAGCATTTATGTAGATAGCCTCCCTTGTGCGTGGGGAAAAATGGTCATTATAGAGGATGTTATTGTCTTTATCAGATGCGGTAACTTCATAGATTGGCTCGGCTTCCTCTTTCATTTCAAAATCGATCCTATCCAGAGGAATTTTGATCTCGTCAGCAATGAGTTCATCTATCGGGTAAAGCTCCTGTAACCAGCGGTAGGGTTCGCTGTAGAACCGTTTAAGCTGAGAAAAATTTTCTTCTTCTTTAGAAAATTTGATGACTAATCGATGGACATCCTTATCCTTTAATGCAGGAATGACATGTTCTTTCATCCAGAAAAAACCTTGCTTGTAGGAGGAGAGCACTTCGACTTCATATCGGGAGAGGCTTTGTTCTTGGAGAAGATTTTCGATTTTCTCCTTCAAATGATTTCTGACTTCCGGAGACTCACTCACTCCCACACTGATATTTAAGGGGGACAAGGAGGGTTGGAGGGCTTTTATTTCCTCTTGGATCAGAAGAAAAGCTTCATCGCCTTCCCAAGGAAATTCTTTTTCTTCCTGGAAAATGGTTTTGCTCTCTTGGAGGAGATGGGATTGAATGTCGATTGTCTCTGAATGCAGATTCTTCTTAAGATAATCGTAAATATGCTGGACAAATATTTCGCTTTTTTCGGGTAGATAAAGCCGGACATTGAAATCATCGAATTCCTTACCCTCCGTGTCTTCAATGAATTTTTTCAACTCATTCCAAAAGTGGGCTTGGGCACTTCCATGTTTTCCGTTCATGAATTCTTCGAGGGAGGCGGGAACATGGTTTACTTTTGGATTTCCCTCCCCGAACTCGTCAAAATAAGGAAATGTTTGGCTGAGAAACGAGAGGGTTTTCTCGAGTCCAAAATCATCGTTTCCAAGGATCACCAGAGCATCCGATTTGTTGAAAGCTTGAGAGACAACCTGCACACATCCCCAGCCATCTTCGAGCTGAGGCAGCAGAGTTTTTCCGGTTTTAGCCAACTCTTGGTAATACATGTTTTCTTTTCCGATAAGCACAGGAACTTTGAGTGATTCGATGTTTTCGACTTCTCGGTCCAGAGAAACTATCGGGAAAGATGCGCCCGCTGTATGGAGCGTCAATCGGGATGACAACCATTCTATTCCCGCGCAGGAAAAAAGATCAGGAAGGATTAGAGTTGCATCGAGGCTATCCAGTATCCCGTCCTTGTTCGAGTCAGAATAAAATCCTTTGGATGTAAAAAGGCTGAGAAGATCGAAACTTTTTCCTGTTTTTGGGTGCCTGACTCGAGGTTTATAAGAGGGCGTGAGCATCCTTTTGGGAAAGCCCACTCGGGACAAAGACACTGATTTTACTTCAAGATCATTCTGGAGTTCAAACGTAATTTGAGCGCAGCCTGGATAAGAGAGTGTTTCGGTCTTGATACCGCGTTTGTGTTGTAGTTTGAGCTCTATGAGGGCTTGGTAGGCTTGATCCAGAAGTTTGTTGCTTTCAAGGTCTATCGAGACGACCAGATTTTTAATTTCTCCCCGATCGAACCTCAATTTTTTTATAGCCTCATATGGAGATTTTATGGCAGAAAATTCATACAGAGCAGAAGAGAGGATGAGGTTGGATAAAGGGATTTTTGCTTTTTCAAAAAATTGTGAAATATCTTTCTCCAGAGAAAAATAGGTATCTCCTTCCTCACGACCCCATATGTCCCAGAGATAAGGCCATCGAAGGAAAAAAGCCCGGGCTGAATGCAGAAGTGCTTCCTGGGAGCCGGCTACCAGAACAACACCGTTGTGATTATCATGGGAAAAGAGCGAAACCAGTGCTTGATCTTTTTTGATCCGAGAGAGAAGGATGTTTTTTTCATCCGCCCATTTTTTCACCTTATCTAGGTTCTGTCCGATGAGGATAGGATGGAAAGGGGAGGAGAGTTTGTGGAATTCAGATTCAGTTTTTACAAGGGTGAAATCAACAACAAGACTTTCCAGGTTTGCACGAGCTGCGATCTCTGAGGCAGCCAAGCGCTCATAAGGAGTTGGAGCATCAGGAATTACGATACATAGTGCGATCTTGTCAGCAAATCCATCATCATCTTTATCGAGGAGTCCTCTGTGAAGCTGAAAGACGTGGGTAAGACTCATTATTTCGGAAGCCGCACTGTTCACTGCCAGCAAAATAAAAACCCAAACGACAAACCATGTTTTGCGCACCTTACCTCCTTTCTTGGGGTGAGAAATTCATAGCTTTCATCATTCTATCATGATGGAGTCAAGCAATCCTAATTTTGCTTTTGTATCGCTTCCCTGATCCAAGGAAGCATCTCCAATACCGTGATCGGAAAAGAGAGCCAGTGGGGAATGTTTTCACTCCAGTCAGATTTTTCACGCCATTCCCTCACCAAACTTCTCGGCGCTGCGGAACTCCGCATGATTATCTTTTCTTACACATCGGTTGTCCTCTGCCATCCTCAGGCCACTCCAATTGATCAAACCGTGCTCAAGCAGCCCTCGCGGCCGACTTCGTCGGCTTCCCTCCAAGTTTGGCTTGGGAAGGCTGGGTTAGGTTGGGTCGGGGTCTTCCGATGTCGCTCAATCCATTCCCCACTTCTCTCTTTTCTCTGGCCTAATGTTTTTATGCTATCACGGAAATAGAGATGCTTACCTGACCCAATTTTGATTTGACTTTTTTCGGCTTTTCCGCTATGGTATGTGTTTCATAACAAAAGAAAAACAGTACTACATATTGTATGAATAATAAGGAGTTGTTGAATATATTGAATTTTTTCTTGACATCAAGCTAAATTTTTATATACAATCCAACCAAGAAAAGCCAGCCAATGAGAAAACCCCGGACTAATAACTATAAGCATTTCGTCATACTTCTTGCCTCCTTCTTCGTCCTAGGAGGGCAGCCCATCGAATTTGGTCAAGAGAAGATATTTTTTCACGGATTTCTGATCGAGAAACCTGTAATTAGAATTGGACTTGGAGTCAACTTGAGTGACATCAAAATCACATCCTCATCCGGCATGAAAATTTATGAAATCAACTCCCAATACAAGCTTATTGCCGAAAATGTAGAAGAGGCATGGATAAGGGGAAGGAAGGAGAAGCTCACCCAGAAATATATCATACAAGTTGCCCAATCCAAAGATTGGGAAGAAGCAGAACTCATCGCCCAGGATCTCCGTACAAAAATCGAACAAAAAGTCTTTGTAACCAGGGACGAAGAAGAAGGTAGAGAAGGAACCTTTCAGGTGAAGGTCGGGGACTTTTTAACCAGAGGAGATGCCCTTGATTATATCGTCAAATTGAACCAGATAGGAGTAAAAGAACCCTGGATTATAAGGGAAGAGATCACAGAAGAAGAATCAAAACCTCTGTGGATTCTGGTCAATGACGAGCTGAAGAGTCTGCATGATGAAACACTCCTTTACTTTATCCCCAGCAATCCTGAGAGCTTTCTCTCCTTCAACGATAGAGATTATCGAGGTCTGTTCGTTCTTAAAGCCACCCTTAAAGGCATCGTCTTGGTCAATATTCTCAATATTGAGGACTATCTCAAAGCTGTGGTGCCAAGTGAACTTTCTCCTTACGATTTCCATGAGATAGAGGCCCATAAGGCCCAGGCTGTGGCTGCGCGGACTTATGCCTTTAAAAAATTGGGCTCAAATGAGGAACTGGGCTTTGATCTTCGAGACACACCAAATTCACAGTTTTATAAGGGGATGAACGCTGAGCATCCCTTCAGCAGTAGGGCCGTTGAGGAGACCCAGGGAGAGGTTGCTTTCTACAAAGGCAGATTGATCGATGCTCTGTATACGAGCACCTGTGGAGGCATGACTGAAGATGTGGAGGAGGTTTTCATGGGTCCTGCCCTGCCCTATCTCAGGGCTACAGAATGTGTGTATGAAAAACAGAAGGAGTGGCTCCTCCGGTCGTCTCACTCCTCTTTGCCCATCTATATAGAAGAAAAAAACATCGCGATGGAAATCGCTTCCCTTATCAGTCTGGGTGTGATCCCTAGAGAATCTGATCCTTTGTATTACCGACAGGACGCCACCTTTGAAGAGGCTGTGAACTGGATAAGTAAGGCGCGGGCCTTGCTGGGCAAAAAAGAAAATACTTTTTCTCCTGCGCCTTCGTTGCTGAATTTCACGACTCTTGCACATCTTATCGTACATGGATTTGAATGGCTGGATAGGGTGGACAATCTTTTGCTGGAGAGCGAGGCAGAATTCATTCTAAAGAATATCAAAGGAACCGACGGCGAAGAGAAGAACCTCATCGCCTACCTTATCCAGTCAGGAATCTTTCCCGAGTTCGACCAGATGGTTCGGTTGGATAGATCCCTCAGGAAAGGAGAATTAGCTCTCTACTTGTGGAAAGTCATCCAGACCTATGAGGGATTGATTCGCCAAGGAGAGTTTAAAGAACTTAACGGAGAAAAGATCGTACTGGAAACACCAGAGGGTGATGAGAAGTTTTTGCTTTTGCCTGATTTTTTTCTGGTGAGAAATTTTGGCGGTGAATACACCTTTACTTCTCAGGTCTATCTTTTAGGAGGAGAACAGATTAGATGGATTGGTGGGGAAGAAGGGATCAAGCTCCTGGAAGTGATTTACCCTCCACATTCGAATATACTTGACCGGAGCTCAATCTATCATTCTTGGCAGGCAAGAAAGTCAAAGCAAGCTTTAGAGATGAGAGTCAACCAGTTTTATCCCGTCGGAGAACTCATAGATTTGGTTCCTCAAAAGAGGGGGAAATCGAGAAGAGTTGTAGAACTTTTGATCAAGGGATCCAAGACCCAGGTGGTTGTCAAGGGATTGCGAATCCGCAGAGTCTTGGGCCTTAGAGAGACGCTCTTTGTCATCGAGAGGGTGTACGAAACGGATCAATTGACACATTTTGTTTTTAATGGCAGAGGATGGGGACATGGTGTGGGACTCTGTCAAGTCGGCGCTTTTGGGATGGCCCGAGCCGGAGCAGACTACAAGAATATATTGAAAAAGTATTACCAAGGCATTAAGATAAGCAAGATTTATTAACCTGAATCATCCGTAAAAAATGCCGGTACTTTTTATCATTCCAGCACCTTCAGTGAATCACCTTCACGCGAAGGTTTGACTTGCCAAAGATCCAAGTTAACTGAGAAAGGAGAAAAAGTTTGGAGAGAGAGGCCATGAGAAAAAGATTGATCGAAATATTGAAGGAAAAATCCCTACAGACTCATGTCCAGCGGGTCCTCACCTCAGGAAGAACAAGCACCTATTATATCGATGCAAAAATGACGACACTCGATCCAGAGGGATCTAATTTGGTGGGACAATTGATCCTCGATGTTCTCAAATCCTTCGATATCGATGCCGTAGGTGGTTATACCCTGGGTGCAGACCCGATTGTCAGCGTAGTCGCTGCTTTGAGTGCCAAAACCGATCGTCCCCTGCCTGCCTTTATCGTCCGCAAAGAGCCCAAGAAGCACGGCGAACGAAAGATGATCGAAGGACCCTTTCAGAAAGGCTGGAGAGTCGCGGTGGTGGATGATATTGTTACCACCGCCGGTTCGACTCTTAAAGCCTGCAGAGCTGTTGAGGAAGAGGGAGGTGAGGTGGCTGTGGCACTGACCATCGTCGATCGACTAGAGGGCGGGAGAGAGAATCTGGAAAAGAACGGGTACACTTTCCTTTCACTCTTCACGCGAGAAGATCTTCTTGGTTGATTGACATTTTCCATCCTATAGTTTGCCTTTTACCACCCATTTCTGTACAATCTCATGTCTCCGCACGAAAGAAATAATGAAGTGAAAGACAAAAAAAAAGAACTGAAAATGGGAGTGGCACTGATTCCCGTTCTTTTTTTGATCGCTGCGCTTTCCATCACCATAGGCGTTTTTAAGCTTCCTCCTCATATCCCTCTGATACTGGCTGCAGCCGTGGCTGCCATCGTTGCAGCCGTGTACAAGCATCCATGGAAGGAGGTCCAGGAAGGGATGGTGCAGGGCATCACCCTTGCCATGAGCGCTATTTTGATTCTGATGATCGTCGGCACCATGATCGGTACCTGGATTACAGGAGGGATTGTTCCCTCGATGATTTATTATGGTCTGAAAGTCCTCTCCCCTGGAATCTTTCTGGTGGCGACGCTCATCATATGTTCGATCGTCTCCCTAGGGACAGGTTCGTCATGGTCGACAGCGGGAACGGTTGGAGTGGCCTTGATCGGTGTGGGGCAGGGCCTGGGAATTCCTGTTCCGATGGTGGCCGGGGCCATTATATCAGGAGCCTATTTTGGAGATAAAATGTCTCCTCTTTCTGATACCACCAATCTTGCCCCGGCAGTAGCCGGGACAGATCTGTTTTCCCATATCAGGCATATGGTGTACACAACAGCCCCTAGTTATGTTTTATGCCTTATTCTCTACGGAATTATCGGGACAAAATTTTCTGGAGAGGTACTTGAAACCCAAGGCGTAGAGACCATGCTTTCCACCATCAAGTCCAATTTTTTCATACATCCAGTCCTACTTCTGCCTCCCATTTTTGTCATCGTTATGGTCGTGAAGAAGATCCCTCCACTGCCTGCTCTGTTGGGAGGCACAATCCTTGGTGGAATTTTTGCCATGCTGACCCAATCCGATTCCCTCAAAGATGTCATACGGGCTGCACAGTCAGGTTATGTCTCTGATACCGGCGTAAAGATGGTGGACGATCTTCTGACGCGAGGAGGGCTGGAGAGCATGATGCCAACCGTGGCTTTAATCATATGCGCCCTCTCTTTTGGTGGCATCATGGAACGGACAGGGATGCTTGAAGTCCTAGCTCAATCTTTCCTAAAGAGAGTCCGAAGGACTGGATCCCTGGTAGCGACAACAATCTTGAGCTGCATCGGAATGAATGCTATTGCCTCAGACCAATATATTGCCATCGTTATCCCTGGAAGGATGTATAAGAATGCCTTTGATGCCCGGAGACTTCATCCCAAAAATCTTTCGCGATGTCTTGAAGACTCCGGGACTCTGTCCTCTCCGCTCATTCCCTGGAATAGCTGCGGCGCCTTCATGGGAGCCACGCTCGGTGTAAATCCGCTGCTGTATCTCCCTTATGCTTTCCTTAATCTTGCCAATCCTTTGGTTTCGATTTTTTATGGATATACCGGAATCACGATGGAGAAAATAGAAGAAGACCAAGAAGACGAGAGTGGTGACTGATTCTTGTTTCCGCTTCTTTGATCGAACCTTTATCAAGGTCCGAAGAGCTTATCTTTATTGAATAACGCCATACTTTTTGCCGATCTTGGTGAAGGCTTCGATGGCTCTATCCAGGTGGTGCCTATCATGGGCAGCAGAGAGCTGGACTCTGATTCTGGCTTGACCTCTGGGAACAACTGGAAAGTAGAAACCGATGACATAGATTCCTTCATCCAGAAGGTCTCTTGCCATATCCTGGGAGAGCTTGGCGTCGTTTTCGAATTTTCCCAGCATGATCGGAACAATCGGATGCTCGCCTGGAGTAATGTCGAAACCAGCTTCTGTCATCTTTTCGCGAAAATACGTGGTATTATCTGCTAATTTGTCTCTAAGTTCAGTCGTCTCAGAGAGAAGATCAAACACGGCAATAGAGGCACCTACGACAGCGGGAGCCAATGTGTTGCTGAAGAGGTAAGGCCTGGAGCGCTGTCTGTAGAGTTCGATGAGCTCTTTCCTTCCAGAAATGAATCCGCCTGAGGCACCTCCCAAGGCTTTACCCAAGGTCCCTGTGATGATGTCCACACGGCCCATCACGCCCCTATACTCTGGCGTGCCTCTTCCAGTCTTTCCCAGGAATCCTGTGGAATGAGCATCATCGATCATCACCAAAGCATCATACTTATCGGCCAAGTTGCATATTTGATCCAGCTTAGCGATATTCCCGTCCATAGAGAAAGCACCATCCGTGGCAACCAATCTGTAACGGGCACTCTGCGTTTCCTTGAGCTTTTCCTCTAGATCGGCCATGTCGCCATGCGCGTAGATGAATCGTTGAGCTTTACAGAGTCGAATCCCGTCGATGATGGAAGCGTGGTTTAGCTGGTCTGTGATGATGGCGTCTTCTTTACCCAGTATGGGCTCGAAGACTCCACCGTTGGCATCGAAACAGGCGGCGAAAAGGATGGTGTCCTCTGTCTGGAGGAACTCCGATATTTTCTGCTCCAGTATCTTGTGTATGTCTTGCGTCCCGCAGATAAAACGAACGGAACTCATCCCGTAGCCCCATTCGTTAAGGGTTTTATGGGCTGCTTCTATAACTTTGGGATGACTTGAGAGACCAAGATAGTTATTTGCACAGAAGTTCAGAACTTCTTTTCCTCCTTTGACAGAGATTTCAGCTCCTTGGGGAGTCATGATGATTCTTTCATCTTTGAACAGTCCTGCATCTCGGATGGACTGAAGTTCGTTTGTTAAATCTTCCTTGATCTTGCCATACATATTTACCTCCTTTAAGGCTTAAGACTATACCAAAATTTAAAAGTCAGGTCTACACTTTTATGGTTTGAGTTTTACATTTTCAGCGTGCTATAATTTCGGGCATGGCGGAAGAAGGCTTCTATTTTGTGGAGCGTTTCACAGAGAATCTGACCAGAAGCATAAAAGTCGAAGAAGTCTTTTATGAGGGAAAGACCAAGTATCAATATGTGCAGATTTTCAATAACGAGCTTTTGGGAAAAGCCCTGTTTTTAGACAAAAAGATACAATCGGCTGAAATTGATGAATTTATTTATCATGAATCCCTTGTTCAACCCGTTCTCCTGACCCATCCGCTGCCTCTGCGGGTTCTCATCATTGGAGGCGGAGAAGGGGCAACTCTCCGGGAAGTTCTCCGTCATGATTGCGTCAGACAAGCCACAATGGTTGATATTGACAGAAAACTTGTGAATCTGTGTCAGGAGTACCTTCCAGAGTGGTCGGCAGGTGCCTTTTCAGATCCGAGAACAAACCTCAGGTTTGGAGATGCACTGAAGTATGTCGATACATGCAAAAAGAAGTTTGATGTAGTCATTTCAGACCTGACCGAGCCAGTAAAGGAGGGTCCGTCGGTCTACCTTTTTACCCAGGAGTTCTTCCATAGAATTTTTCACATCATGAAAGATGACGGACTGTTTGTCCTCCAGGCCGGTTCCACGGATCCATACTATCATAAATTTTATTGCTCATGTTTTCGAACCCTGCAGACGGTTTTTCCGATTGTCCGACCCTATTGGACATTCATGTTTTCCTTCAGTTCATCATGGGGATTTATTCTGGCCTCAAAGAAAGAAGATCCACTGAAAATTGACGAAGGAATACTACAATCAAGGATCAGGGCGCGGAAGATCAGAAATCTGAGGTTTTATCATGCCGGTAATCATAAAGGCTTTTTCGCTTTGCCCCTGTATCTAATCAGAAGCTTGAGGAGAGGCACCATTTTGACCGACGAAAAACCTTTCATTTGGGAACTATGAGCCAAGGGAAAAGAGAGCCTGTTGAAGAATTTGAAGAAGTGAGGGAGTATCATTCCCGATCGAGCGGCATTTTTTTTGAATTTGACTGCTGCCTCCATCGTGAAAATTCCGCCTATCAGAAAATCGAGGTCATAAATAACTCCCATTTTGGCCATATTTTATTTCTAGATGGGCTGGTTCAGACAACAGAGAAAGATGAGTTTTTTTACCACGAGATGCTGACCCATCCGGCTTTAATCACTCATCCTGATCCTCAGAAGGTCTTGGTCATCGGAGGAGGAGATGGGGGAGTCTTAAAGGAAGTTCTCCGTTACCCCATAGAAAAGGCACAGCTTGTGGAGATCGATCCCCAGGTCATCGAGGTTTCGATGAAATATTTCCCATGGCTTAAAAGCTGCACGAAAGACAGACGCGTACAGATTGTGAACGCAGACGGGAAGATCTTTCTTCAGAATTCAGACCAAACGTTTGATGTGATACTCGTCGATTCTTCCGAGCCCGTGGGCCCTTCAGTCTCCCTTCATGAGGAGACTTTTTATCAGGCATTAAAAGCCCGCCTCGCTGCCCATGGAGTGGCGTGCCTACAGTTGGGATCCCCCTTTTATCACCTGGAAGCCATTATTAAGACAAACGCTGTCCTCAATGGACTTTTTAAAATAGCCCGTTTATACACCGCTCCTGTACCGACCTATCCAGGAGGGCTCTGGTGTTATTCTTTTCTGTCCGATAAGTTAAATCCCCTGGCGATAAAAAGGAATCCTCCGGTTGGACTCAAGTATTTCAGTCAGGACATCCACAAGGCTGCTTTTGCCCTTCCTAATTTTCTAAAAGAAAAGCTGGGATAGTCTTAGCCCGAGAGATTTAGTAGTCCAGCTTGCCCTCGGCGTGACGCTGAGAGAGAACTTTGAGCATATCCTCTGTCATGGCGGCCAAGTCATAACTGGGCTGCCAGTCCCACTCCTCACGAGCAGCCGAGTCATCCAGCGAGTTAGGCCAGGAATCTGCAATGTCCTGACGAAAGTCTGGCTCGTACTCACAGACAAACTCGGGGATGTGCCTTTTGATTTCAGCAGCCAGTTCACCTGCTGAGAAGCTCATGCCCGTGACATTGAAATCAGAGTGATGCTTCAACTTGGAAAAATCCGCCTCCATCAGGTCGATAGCCGCCTTGAGACAGTCCGGCATGTACATCATCGGGAGCATGGTCTCTTCCTTGACAAAGCAGGTGTATCTTTTATTCTTGACTGCCTCAAAATATATGGCCACGGCATAATCTGTGGTTCCACCTCCCGGAAGGGTCTCATAACTGATGATGCCGGGATAACGGCAGCCACGCACATCCACATTGAAACGCTTTTCATAATAATCGCAGAGAAGTTCACCAGCGACTTTTGTTACACCATACATGGTCTTTGGCTTGAGAATAGTATCCTGCGGTGTGTTATCCAGCGGAGTCTCAGGGCCAAAAACAGCGATCGAACTGGGCACGAAAATCCTGGTCATGTCATGCTCTCGTGCTGCTTCCAGTATGTTGTAGGTTCCGTTCATGTTGACGTCCCAGGCCAAATAGGGATTTTTCTCTCCCACAGCCGAAAGGATAGCAGAGAGATGATAGATAGTATCGATGTTGTATTTTTTAACGACTTCTTCGATGGTTTCTCTCTTGGCCACATTGATGAATTCAAATGGTCCGGAATCACGAAGTTCAGGTTTGGGTTGGGTTCGGTGCCCAGTGGCCAGAACATTATCATTACCATATTTCTCTCTCAAGGCCATGGTCAGTTCAGAGCCTATCTGTCCGACTGAGCCAGTAACCATGATTTTTTTCATTTCTTTCGCCATCGTACCTCCAAAATATTCTGATATCTTTTATTTTCTTGTCGTGAAACGAGCAAACGCTGGTTTCCAACGTATGATTAGTTTATCTTTCAGAGATACTTTGTCAATTAAAAATTTGAATATTTGACGATCTATTTTTGGATTTGGGGTATATGATTTTTTCGATCAGAATAATGTGATACAAACCATACTCCTTGAAGAGAAATTTTGCATTATATTCTGAGTTTGTATAAACTTGGGTGAAGTTGAGTGAGATGAACCGAATCGAAAAATTTCCCCTCGGTGTTGTGATCATCTCTGTCGTCATGTTCTTTGTGGCCTTGGGCACGGATATTTATTGGCTTTTAAGGCTGGTGGGTAAGCCTGTTGCAGAAACTCTGCCTGTAGGCCCCGAGGTTTACAAAGCTTTTGTTTTTCCGGATATCGTGCTGTCCGTATTGATGGTTGCAGGAGCTTATGGATTATTGAAGTTGAGGAAGTTCGGGTTTGTGGTTACGCTCATGGCTATGGGGATGTGGTTCTCTGATCTGCTCTTGATTTTCGGTCTCACAAAATTGGATCGTATCAGTTTTATAGGCCCCTGTTTGTTCTTTGTCCTATTTACGATTGGCTATCTCTGGACAAAAAAAGACCTTTTTTCATAAAAGGGGCCTCATAAAGGGGACGGATCTATTTTTTACAGTTCTCTTCTACTTGGTGTGGGTATAATTTTCAATGTTTGTCCTATCCATCAGGCATATCCTCCGCTCTAGTTCAGATTATTAACGCCATTCCCTTGAATGGCGAATCGTGTAGGCTGGTTGCCGCAAAAATAGGTATGATGATCATATGATTTTATGTTATAATCTCTTCTTTTTTGGGTCTCGTAAGAGCCCATTTGGATTCGCAAGGGAGAATTCAGGAAGTTTCGTGGATTTCAGTCCTTTCAGATAATTGCTAGAAAAAGGAGGATCAAAATGGCTATAGTGTTAGATGGTTCAGATCTGACTGTGCAGAAGATGGTGGCGATATCTCGTCACCAGCAAAAGGTAACGCTTCACCCGGATGCATTGGAGCGAATCAAGGCCTGCCGTGCCATGCTTGAAAAAAAGATCCAAGCGAGAGAAGTCATGTATGGAATCAATACAGGTATCGGAGAATTCTCAGAAGTCGTTTTGGATGATGAACAGGTCAAAGATTTTCAGAGATATCTGATCTATAACCATGCTGCAGGCATCGGTGATCCGGCGTCTGTCGAACATGTCCGAGGTGCTATAGCGAGTCGGGTCAACCTGCATGCCAAGGGAAGGTCAGGTTGCCGCCCTGAGATTACTCTGACTCTGGTTGATATGTTGAATAAGGGAGTGACTCCTGTTGTATGTCAGAAGGGATCTGTGGGTGCATGTGGAGATCTGGCACCAATGTCTCAAATTGCTCTTTTATTAATGGGAGAAGGAGAGGCGTTTTATAAGGGAGAACGGCTTCCAGGTGACGTGGCGATGCAGCGGGCTGGAATCCCTATCCCAGGATTGAGAGCGAGAGACGGACTGGCTTCTATCAATGGCTCAAACCTGATCACGTCTATGAGTGCTCTTCAATTGTATGATGTCGACCGCTGGCTTAAGCAGGCTGAGATTGCGTGTGCAATGACCCTGGAAGCTCTGTATGCCAACATGAAACCTTATGATGTCCGTTTACATGAAGCGCGTGGTTTTCCAGGTGCTGTCAGAACCTCCACAGCGTTGATGAAATGTATCGAAGGAAGTGATCTTATGTCAGGGAAGTTTAAGATAAAAGTCCAGGATGCCTACTCTATGAGGTCTTCTCCTCAGGTAATCGGTGCGGCACATGATGCTGTCGCTCATGCCAGAAAGCAGGTGGAGATCGAATTAAATGGCGTCGCAGATAATCCTGTCTTTTTTACAGAGTATGAATTGACTTTAACGGGAGCGAATTTTCAGGGAACCCCTGTTTCCCTTCCGATGGATATGGTCGGTGCAGCCGTCACCATGGTCAGCGTGCTTTCCGAGAGACGATTGAACCGTCTGACCAATCCTGCGCTAAGTGTGGGATTGCCGGCGTTCCTGACCAAAGGAGCAGGCATGTTTTCTGGGATGATGCTCAGTCAGTATACTGCCGACACTCTGATCGTCGAGCAGCGCATTCTCTCTGCTCCTGCCTCCATCATGTCTATTCCTGCGGCGGCTGATCAGGAAGACTTTGTTTCGATGGGCATGAATACAGCCCTCAAAAATGAGCAGATCATAGATAATGCCAACGGCGTGTTGGGAATCGAGTTTATGGCTGCTGCCCAAGCCCTGGATTTCCGTGAATTTACTCCAGGAAGAGGAGTGTCTGCTGCAAAAAAGGTAATCCGAAAATATGTCAAGCATCTTGACGAAGACAGACCTCTCTATCCAGACCACACCCGGATGAAGGAGTTGGTCAAATCCTGTGAGATTCTCGAAGAGGTGGAAAAAGAGGTCGGCAGTCTAGAATAAATCCTTATCTTTCTTTATTTTCCCTTCTCATTCAATTCGCTATTCACTTCTTTCTAATAAAGGTACTAAGAATTTCAACAAGATAACACTTGCTAATTCATGTCCTTTTGCACTGGGATGCAGTCGTTCTATCCATAGATCATCTTTACGGTTGACATTGAACTCTTCATAGAGGTCAACAAATGGTACTTTTATTTCTTCAAGTTTCTTATGGATCTTTTCATGTAAAGAAGCATAAGCATAAACATGTTTCCTCTTTTGAAAGGGAAAGATGACAGCGGCAAATTGAATGGATTTTCTTTTTAGGAGCTTGTTGATTTTGACTAAATGCTGAAAAGATTTTTCTTCTCCCAGCAAGAACATTTCATCGGGTGTGAAATCCTGATTTTTTTTATTTTTTAACCAGGAAAGCTTTAAATTTATTAACTTGAAGAAATGGGAATGTCGCATAAGAAAATATGTGAACTTTGTTTTTTTTATCACGAAGGGAATTGAGAAGTCGTGGTAGGGAAGGAGCGTCAGTCTTTTTCCTTCTCGGAAAGTCTGTATACTAACAGTTCTTTCAAAATCGTTAGGAACGATCTGTAGGACAAGAATATCTGGATGAAAATCTAATGCACTTTCTTTGATGAGATGGTATTCTTGAACGATGTTATATCCAGGTATCCCCATTCCCATGACATCGACATCGTATCCCCCGTCGTTCAAGAGTTTTTCGAGCCGCTTATGATATGTTTCTTCGAGAGAAATTCTCCAGCCGTAAGTTACGGAATCCCCGATAAAGAGGATTCTTTTTTGATTGGCTTTTCTAATACGATATTTTTTATCTCTGAATCCGAAAGCATTAATTATATAATCTTTCCCTTCGATTTTTGCTTTTGAATTGGGAAGTAGTTCATAAAGCAGATTTTTATTTCCTGCGAGCCTGTAAGTTTTGGTAATTGGAAGATTAGCTCTCCCTTTTGGCCTAAATTTGAATTCGTAGGTTGCCCTGATTATTAGTTCAAGAATAAGAAAAGTTGCGAATAGGGAAAGAATTAATACAGAAATATTTATCAGGAATTTTTTAAATCTTTGGTGCATAAAATGATGTTAACCTTGAAGATTCTAATAAATTTTTATTAAGTTTTCTACTCTTCTTTTACCATTTTTTTTATTTTGAAAGAGAAATGAGAAATTTTATAACGGATATCTAAAACAGAGTATAAATAAATGGAGCCACAGCCGAGCCCTGGGTAAAGATGAGGAGCAATCCAAAGAGAATAAGAACAATAATCATCGGAATCATCCACCAAAGCTTTCTCTGCCATAGAAAAACTAAAAGCTCTCTCATTATTCCAAGTTTTGAGATAAACTTTTTTATAGTGCCCATTTACTTGACCTTATTAGGCTTGTCACCTACTTCCTTATCATAAAATTTTCCATCACCAAAACGTCTATATCGCTTCTAGAAAATGTATTATAAGCATTGGCAGGGGTATTCACAATAGGCTCTCCTCTCAGATTGAATGAGGTGTTCAGCAGAACAGGCACTCCTGTCGCTTCCTCGAATTGCTTTATAATGCGGTAGTAGCGAGGATTCCACTCCATCCGTATAGTCTGAAGTCTCCCTGTCCCCATATGGTTTACTGCTTGGATTTTTTTGGCTTTACTGGCATTTAAAGGCAAGACCAGAAGCATATACCGGGCTGGATACTGCAAAACCACATTATCGACAGAAAAAAAGTCCTCGACACTCTCCTCCAGAATGACTGGTGCAAATGGGCGAAAAGGCTCGCGGAACTTGATCTTTGTGTTTACCAGATCCTTCATTTCTTCCGATCGCGGATCTGCAAGGATACTCCTGTTCCCCAACGCCCTCGGTCCCCACTCGAATCTTCCTTGATACCAACCCACAACTTTTCCCGATACAATATCATCCACAACTCTGGTAAGCAGTTGGTCATCATCCTGAAAATATGTGTAGGATACTCCATTGTCTTCAAGGAATGTCCTAATATCGTCTTCTGAATAGCCCTTTCCCCAATAGGCATGCTCAAGAGTAAATTTTCGAGGTTTTCCTAAAAGTCCATGATAGACATGCAGCGCCGCTCCCAGTGCTCCTCCGCTGTCTCCAGCTGCTGGTTGGATAAATATCCCATCAAACGGCGTCTCCATCAGTATTCTGCCGTTCGCCACTGAGTTTAATCCTACTCCACCTGCAATACATAGCTTCGAAAGCCCGGTCTCCTTATGTAAATTCATTGCTAGTCCCAACAAGATTTCTTCTGTCACCTTCTGGATGCTTGCTGCGATATCTGCATAGTGCTCATTCTTTTGACACAATTGTTCATAGTCGGAAGGTTTCTCCCCAAAATAGGTAGGATACTTCGTGTTTGAGGTAAAAAAGTTCATCTCCCGAGGCCTCGGTGTGCCAAAAAGTCCTTCAAACTTTTCATTGAAAGTTTTTTCTTCAGAATAGTGATAAGAAAAATAATCCATATTGAGCCAGAAGGAGCCATCCTTGGCTACCTTGACCAGATGCTCATAAATTCGATCCGCATACCGAGGCTTACCGTACGGGGCCATACCCATCACCTTGTACTCGCCGTTGTTGACCTTGAAACCTAAAAACGCCGTAAATGTGCTATAAAGCAATCCTATAGAGTGTGGAAATTTGATCTCTCTCATCACCTTTATTTTGTTGCCTTTCCCCACTCCCATTGAAGTAGTGGCCCACTCACCTACTCCATCCACCGTCAATATGGCTGCCTCCTCAAATGGTGAAGGAAAGAAACAACTGGCTGCATGAGAAAGATGATGCTCCCCAAAGAGGATTTTCTCGTCTTCCACTCCCAATTTGTCCTTCAAAAGACTTTTCACCCAGAGCTTGTCTCCTAGCCAATTGATCATCGCTTCTCGAAAAATCTTCCAGGAGCGCGGAAAACTCTGAAACGTAGTCATCAATATCCGTTCAAACTTATGAAATGGCTTCTCATAGAAGACCACGAAATCCAGATCCTTTCCAGAAATTCCTCCATGCTCTAGACAAAACCGTATAGCATTATCAGGAAAATTAGAGTCGTGTTTTATCCTCGTAAATCTCTCCTCCTCTGCTGCTGCTAGGAGCACGCCATCTCTGAGCAGTACAGCCGCCGCATCATGGTAATAACAGGATATTCCCATTATGTACATCAGAACTGCCTCCGAAATTCTTCTAAATCCTTGGATGCCTCATCCTTAGAGAGCCAGAAGGATCTTTCCACACTATGTTTTATCCTTAAAGGATCTCCCATCAGCTTTATCGCCAAAGCAAAGGGAGTCACCACAAGAAAAAAAAACAAAGAAAGAAGAATCCGGCTCTGAAAGCTCCCCATCCTCCGCGAAAATTCTTTCCATTTAAGCCATAGTCCTTTGAAAGAAGCTGAATTAGCTTTCTCTGTTTCTTCCTCGGATGGGATGTTTATCCTCTTTAATTGTCGAATTGTCGCGATCACTATTCCCACTATGACAGATACACTGACCCAGATAATAATCAGAAGCCATTTATTGAAATCATGAGCAAATCGGGAATAGATCGCAGCGGCCCAAATGGTCAACACAAGGACCAAATCTATGATTTTCGGTTTCAAATCAACCTCTTTCCCCGCTTTCCCTGTAGCTCCCCCCGAATACCCGACAAGAGACAAGAGGAGCAGAATTATGATTGAGATAGTATTCATAAATCAATTACTCTATTTGTCATTAAAAATAAAAATCTTTGCAGCTTCTTGTAAATCGATAATTTAAATTTTGTTTACAACCCTGTAGTACTGCTGTAGGTCCTTTTGCACATCCATGATGTGCTTTCTCATCAGGCTGGATGCTTTTTTTGGATTCTTCTGTTTGATCGCCTCGTAGAGATCGCGGTGGGCTTTTAAATACCTTTTTTCATCATGCAGGACAAGAAATGCCTCGTGCATAAATTTTTCCATCAAACCTCGGATATTTGCCAAAAGATGGATCATGACCCGGTTTCCTGTTGCTTGGGCAATAAGAAAGTGAAAGTCGATATCCTGCTCGGATAGCTTTTGAGTGTCTCCTTTTTCGCTTGCCTCCGTCATTTTGTCGATCAGGATTCCCATCTCTGTGATTTGTCCCTCTGCAGCATTCTTAGCTGCAAGACGGGCTGCCCCGATCTCAATAAATTGTCTTGCTTCAAGAAGCTCCATAGTTGCTTTTTCATCAGTGATAAAGGGTGCAGAGAGCTGGTCTGCATAAAGGGCAGAGAACCTAGATTTCACGATAGTACCAAAACCCTGACGCTGTTCGAGAACGCCGAGGACACAAAGGGTGTTAAAGGCCTCACGCAGCGATGTTCGGCTTACGCCAAGCTGAGCAGCAAATTCGGTCTGATTGGGGAGTCTGTCTCCTTCTTTGATATCACCGGATTGAATCATCCGCTTAATTGCATCAATCACCTCATCTGCCAGTTTCTTTTTTTTAATCAGGCCCATCGTTCTTCGATTAAATTTTAATCCCGTCTTTCCTTTTGAGTAAAGACAATTTTCAGCGTCTTTCATTCAGTGTCCAGCGGGGAACGATCGATCCTCCATAGCCGTCAGGCTGTTCCCCGGTTAGGAGATAGCAGGCATAGGCGACTTCAGCTTTTTTCGGTATTTTTCCTGTATTGGCTGCATTACAGAACGGATTTTTCAGTCTGCCAAAATTGCCTGATGACCAGTATTTCTGGTAACAATCCTTCAGGTTTCGGGCTCCTGTTGAAGTATTCTGACCCCAACGTCCTGCAAAAACCAGCCACCAGACCTGTCCCACATCGACTTTGTTGGGATTCAACCAGCCATTGCCCGCGTATCGGATGAGCTTATTCCCTTCTAATCCGTAGCCATTGAAAAGATAGTTCTGTAAATTCTGGAAGAGCGGAGATTGGGCTGCATCTTGTGAGGTCGGCACTTTTCCAGAGAGAATACGGTCTTCTTTGCAGATGATTTCCCGAGTATTCACCACACGTACAAGATTGTAGTATGCTTCTTCGGCCGAGTGGGTGAAGCGGGCCAACGTTTCTATGAGAAAGAGGCAGACCGCTCCGTTGAGTTGTGGAGAAACCGACACCTTCCAGGCAAAGTAAGCTTTTGCTCGAATGGCATTTCTCAAGTGTTCTGTATCATCCGTATGACAGGCTGCTGTAAAAAAGAGGGATTTTTTAAACGAGACCGGCCGGGCCACCAGCGTCTGCAGATAGCGCCAAAAGGGCGGTTTAATCGTTACAAACCAGGCACTGTCTTGAGCCACCTTGAGTTTGAGTTCGACTGACATCAGACCTATTCCATCGCTTTCAACTAGACGGCGGTGACCGGCACGGCGCAGGCGCTCCATGACATCTTCGAACTTCTGGCGTGCTTCCTGCGGATTATCTGTCTCGGTTAGTTGCTCTCCAGTGCAAAGGGAGCCGCTGCTCGTACCATGTGTGTAAAAAATGACAATGCCCGGATCTTTCAGGTCAGTAAAGGTCTTGATTAATCCTTCCACGGTGACTCTGGTATCAAGGAGTGTTTGACTGGTGTATCCGCGTTTCTCCAAACGGGCCATGATCTGTTCCCAGGTAAAGTCGTCGGACATCGCTTTGGGGACAATACCGCTCTCTCTTGCCCTGTTAAACACTCCGTCAAACCAGCTGATTACACGGCTGGAATTGAAAGGGGAGATGAACAGGACGGTTTTGTTGTCAGGGTCACAACTTGTGTCATTGCTTGGTTCTGCATTCAGGTGCACTCTAGGGTCATTCACCAGCCTTTTGGGAGTGAGGGTGAGTGCTCCAGGAGGTGGCGGCGACCAACTAAAAAGCAAAACTTCCAGTTTTCTGCCATCCTCATATTCCACTTCAATTCCATTTTTCATTGGTCTGACTCTTTTTGGCAGGTTAGGCCAGTCGTAGGTTGATTGGCTAAAAGACATAAGGTTAGGTCCATGGACATGTTCGGAGAGAACAGGAGCTGCCTGTCCTTGTGTGCCTTCTTGTCCGGCCTGAATTAT
>Ga0209636_10000119_pt1 | contig 62533 bp, 61 predicted proteins | sample DeeMarSWOR152_54_FD_187464 | JGI IMG/M metagenome (GOLD analysis project Ga0209636, IMG submission 187464) | Marine sediment microbial communities from White Oak River estuary, North Carolina - WOR-1-52-54 (SPAdes) (version 2) | ecosystem: Environmental > Aquatic > Marine > Intertidal zone >...
AAAGAAATAATGAAAAAAGCTGGATGTAAAAAAGCATTTGCAGTTTATGAACTGGAACTAAATGATATAGCAGAAGTTAAAGACTGTGACGAAAACGGAGAATCCCTAGAGCTTGAGAAAGATATAAGCGGACTATTACCAACTATTAAACAAAAATTGGTGTTTGACCCAGAAAAACCTATAGAATGTCCGCTAAATGCGTCAATGGATAAATATTTGGAGTTTTTTTTAAAAAATAGAAACATAACTCCTTGTAATCTTAGTGCAGAAGAATGTGAAAGAATTGAAGAGGAAATGAAACCTCTTCTTGAAAAATACAATTGGACAATCAAAAAAAGATAGCTCGTTAAAAGTTGAAAAAGGCGAATAAACATTTAACTACATAATCTCAGTTTCAGAGTATTAATGGATTTTATCACTAGCATAATAATTGTTCTTGCCGCTGCGCTAGTCGGCAGATTTTTATCTAAAAAACTAAAGCAACCTGTTATTTTAGGAGAGCTGGTTCTTGGAGCCATAATCGGAAACATGTTTTTAATGATGAATGAAGGGACACTAGTTTTAAATCCTGCTGTTAATTACATAGCAGATATTGGGATATTATTCCTCTTGTTGTTTGCTGGTCTATCACTCAATTTAAAAGAATTTAAAAAAATAGAAACAAGCTCTGCATTAGTTGCTATATTTGGCGTGATCTTACCATTCATATTGGGTTATCTTACGGCGATATGGTTTGGATTTTCACATATTACTGCTCTTTTTGTTGGGACTGCTCTTATGGCAACATCTATTGGAGTAAATGCAGAAATTTTGCTTGAGTTAAGAATGATGGGGACAAGGTTTGGTAGCTTGATAATGGGAGCTGCCGTGGTAGATGATATCATCAGCATGGTTATCTTAACTATTCTTATAAGTGTCGTAAAAACTGGGTACTTGTTAGTATGGGAGATTAGTATACTCATATTTCTTGCTTTGTTATTTTTCTTGATTGCTATTTTATTAACTAAAGAAAAAGTTAGCAGCGTATTAGATAAATATCTTGCAAAGATAAAACTAGGTAGGGAAAGCCTGTTGATTATGGGTGTTGTAGCGGCCTTACTGTTTTCTTTAGTAGCAGAGAATATCGGATTGTCATTAATAATTGGGGCGTTTATCGCTGGTATAGTACTCGGTCAGCTAAGTTTTTTTAGAGGATTACAAGACTATGTGTCCTTGATAGGGGGAGGGTTTTTCATACCTGTGTTTTTTATAACTGTGGGAATGACTTTTGATTTTAACGCATTTTTATCTATAGGTGGATTCGCCGGTGTTTTGTTAATAGTTGCAATAGTAGGAAAGCTGGTAGGATGTAGCTTGGGGGCGAAACTAACAAAGTTTGATAATCGTGAATCAATCGCGACAGGTGTAGCAATGATTCCTCGAGCAGGTATAGAATTGATATTGGTTAAACTAGGATTAGACTATGAAATAATAAACACAGAAATAGCCTCTGCAATATTAATAATGGTGATTATAACAACACTTATTACACCACCGGCACTGGTAAAGGTTCTAAGAAGGTAGTTTTTAAATACATCATTGAACTTTATCATATGAGAATGGTGAGAGGTAAACGATTATTACCAGAATTCTATGAACTCAAAGTAAAGCAATTAATGGACAAAAGAGTATGGGATTTGCCAATAATTGAAAAAAAAGAAGATATACATCATATCCTAAACATCTTAGGTGCAAGAAATCACATATGGGTTGTAGACAATAAAGAAAATAAAGAACTTCTAGGAGTAATAACAGAACATGATATCCTTTCAATATTGGCTCCGAAAGAATTTCCCTCTTATGTGTTCGGAATGCCTGATATTCGGTCGATTCAGCATGGAACAGCGAAGACAGCAGAGGACATTATGCATCGTAAAGTGATATCATGTAGGCCTGATGATAAAATTGTCGACGCTCTGGAGAAGATGACAATTCATAAATTAAGAAGACTTCCTGTACTGGAAGACAAAAAAATAATCGGAGAAATTACATTACATCAGTTAATCAGGAAATACTATGATGCTACCCAGTATCATCCAATAGTGGAAGAAGATTGATAATACATTGCCTGAAGTTATGCATCCCAAAGAATTAAAACCAAATACAGAATATACAGGATACACATCGGAAACATAACTTTACTTTGGCACATAACAACTCATATGGGCGGGTAACAAAGTGGTTATGTGGCGGACTGCAGATCCGCATACGAGGGTTCAAATCCCCCCCCGCCCTCTATAAAACCGTGGAGGAAATTGTTTGAAATTTAATAGATATGGGGGAGTTCTTTCCAAGGTCTTTATTATCCTATTTATTTTATTATTATCTATTAATCAAACTGTTGAAGCAGAATCCCCGCCTTCAATTATAATAAATGAAGTTATGTATCGTCCAGCAGAAAGTGACTACTACAATGAATGGGTCGAACTGTATAATCCAGCCTCTTCATCTATAGATGTTAATGGCTGGACGTTGTATGATGGGCAACAACAAGATACTTTAGAAGGTGATTCAGATCATGGGAATGGAACTACAATAATACCTCCAGGCGGGTATGCAATAATTACAGATCACGGGACAGAAGTGTATGAAAATTTTAATGTCTCTGAAAATGCAATAAAATTATATGTTGATGATAGCACTATTTGTGGCTATGGATTAAACAACGAAAAAGAAAAATTGTTTCTTAATGACACATCAGGAACTGTTATTGACGCTATAGAATGGGGATATGACTATTTGGATGTTCCAGGATTACCAGCAAATAATGTAAACAAAGGGAACTCACTAGCAAGATATCATAATACAGATACCAACAACTCTATCATGGATTTCTACTACGGAATCACACCAACACCTGGAAGAAAAAATAAGGTGAATTTTGACATTGATCTGTATTCAGCATACATACCAAAAATACAAAACGACTCGGAATATAGTATCCCATTTGCTATTAAAACAAATATGAATAATTTTAATTCCTCTCAAAACTACCAAATAAAAGCATATATAATCAGAAACTTTTCTAGTGTATATCCTGCAACCCAGACATGGAATGGAACCACCTGGAAATGGTCATATTATTATGTTTTCAATATAACGACCGATGAACACGGAAACTGGACTAACTGGCTCCATCTCAGATTCAAAAAAGACTATCAAGAGTACCAAAAAAACATTGAGAATAATGATACAGCGTATCTACACGTAAAAATAAAAAAAGATGATACTTCATATGAAATTTCAAAGGAAGTATATCTTCTTGATATGGATGAATCTACGTCAAATGGTACAACGGGAGGATGTGTCTTAGGAATAGCTAAGGAAAACAATACAATTTTACAAAACAAAACTATCATTGTTGAAAACAACACAGGAATTGTTACCGGCATTTACGTCACAGAAAACAATGAAATTGATGATAATTTCATATCAACACCAGGATACTATAAAATATCATCTCCAGTCGGTTCAGGATATGCTATAAAATTTTTAGACCAGAATGGCAGTGTGATACATATTATGCAAAATATAACTATTAAAAATGGAGAATATGAAGTTGATATTCATTCCCCAGAGGTCTATTATCTTGTGAGAAGAAACGAAACTCTTAACGTTCCATTGACAGTCAAAAATACAGGTGACTTCTATGACATTATAGACGTGGCCATTGATCATGTTACCAATGGTTGGCAGGCGACGTTAGAACAGGAAAACATATCTCTAAATGCAGGAGAAATACATGATGTGAATTTATATATCATCCCCTGTCAACAACATAGCTGTAGAAGCGCTACTATCACTATCTCTGCGACCTCTGAAAAAGATATCGGCGAATCAGATGAAATAACTCTTTACTTAGAGATCCTTGGACCTGATCTTACAATCAAGAACATAAAACTGTATGATGAAAACAGCGAGCAATGCATAAGTGTTTGCCAGGGAGAAAACCTGCGAATAAAAGCGTTTCTGAAAAACCTTGGAAACGAAAATGCGACTAATGTCGACATTCGGTTTTATTACAATCACAAAGATGAACAGCATTTGATTGGAAGTGAAATCTATGAAACTGTTGGTAAATATCAAAAATATCCTTCAGTGGTGTGGGATACCACAAATATACCACCAGGAAACCATACATTGATTGTCATTACTGATGAAGAAAACAAGATTGATGAATTAGATGAACACAATAATGAGTTATCGATTCCAGTAATCATATATGATACGCAACCAACGAGTATTGAAGGCGCACTATTGGTTACTGAAGTCTATTATCATACACATCCTGGGATCCCCAATGAATTCATTACACTCTGCAATCCAAGGAATTCCAGTGTTGATATTTCTGGTTGGTATCTCACCAATCGACCATGGAAAAGAAAAGGAGATCAACTGAAGATTATTTTTCCATACAATACAACGATGTTGCCAGAGACTAAGTTATATCTCACACAAAACGCCAGTGCCTACCAGTGGGAAACAGGGATAAAACCAGATTTTGAATATGCTGTTGACTCAGATGATAATGTATCTCAGCTGGTGGCAACAAAAACGTTTACCTTGAGTAATACGGGTGGCATAGTAGCATTAAAAGATTACTACAACCATACAATTGATGTCGTAATCTATGGAGAGGTTGACCAGAATTGTAGTGGTTGGAATGGAACCTCGATTCCGAGTTCAGGCACTGGTGTGATTCTCAAAAGAAATATCGATCAGGGTCAGCCAGTGGATACGAATTGTTCTGCTGACTGGATTCATCCACGGCGATACGGCATTGGGCAATCTGATTTCTCCTTTGTTACCATGCCATCCGCTGGGGAGATAAACACGTTTGTCTCACCTGATTGCAGTTTTCAAACCATCGTTGAGGAACTACGAGATGCCAATGAATCGATTTACTTTAACATCTATGAGTTTACAAATCCGTTTCTCTGCGATGAGCTAGTTGCAGCTTTGAAAAGAAATGTCTCGGTACATGTCTTTGCGGAAGGATCACCCATTGGAGGAATTGATGACCGAGAGAAATTTATTTTACAACGGATTGCCAACTATGGTGGCAAAATTAGATTTATTGTGAACGATGAGGAAAATCGTGTTCATGCGCGATATACTTTTGATCACGGCAAGTATCTTGTCATTGATAATGAAACGGTGATTGTAGAAAGTTGCAATTGGGCGAAGACAGGCATACCGATAGACCCAACGTTTGGAAATCGTGAATGGGGCATCGTCATCAAAAGCAGAGAAGTCGCGGATTATTTTATGACTGTTTTTCTTGATGATTGGAATCCACAAAGGTGCGATAGCTATTCTTTCTGTGACATGGGTTTTTCGGTTCCACCTGATTTTTACATGGATGAATCAGTTTTGAAAGGATCGTATGAACCACAGTTTGAATCAAAAACTGTTCATGGAAATTTTTCTGCTACACCGGTTTTCTCTCCGGATACAAGTGAGAGGGCGATCTGTGATATGATTGAGTCGGCTAATGAGAGTATCTATATCGAGCAGCTGTATATCTATAAAGACTGGGATGACAAGATAAGTCCTTTTGTTGAACGTCTGGTTAATAAATCTAAGCAAGGCGTAGAAGTCAAAGTAATATTGAATTATAATCCATATTATGAGGCTACTAATGAAAAATGCAACCAGACAAAACAATACTTTGAAGAGCATGGGATAGAAGTAAAATTCATATATACAAATTGGTCATATTTCACAAATGTTCATAACAAGGGGATGATTGTTGACAACAAATCTGTTTTAATTGCGAGTATTAATTGGAATGAAAACTCTGTTACCCGTAATCGTGAAGCAGGTATTATAATAGAAAATGAGGAGGTAGCACAATATTATGCAGAGGTTTTCTTTTACGACTGGAATCTTAGCTCCCCTCAACCACAAAACCAAGAAGAAGGGGCATCAGTAGAATATAAAAACACTATTTATATAGCGGTTATATTTACCATGACTTTCGCGCTTATCGCACGTGACTGGAGAAAAAGACAATGGACATAGTTATACTATCTATAGACCCGGTTTCAGTAATAGCTATCTGTATAATGATTGGTACGCTTATCGTTGCATATGCAAAAAAATTGATGATGACATATGCTTTGATAATTGCGAATTTTATTGTTTTTATTCTTACTATTATTTTTCAAGTGCAGACTCCTTATGGGCCTGTTAGTGTGATAGTTTGGGATCTGGGGTTTAGACCGATTTATCTTTCATTGGATTACTCGCCTCAGCTTTATACATTGTTCACTTCGATGTTTATCCATGGTGGTTTTTGGCATATTTTAATGAACATGTTGGTGTTTTTCTTTATGGGTACAGCATTTGAACAAAGGATAGGTTGGAAGAAATTTTTAGTTATCTATCTCCTGACTGGTGTTTGTGGTGCACTTACTCATTCACTATTTAACTTAGGATCTACAGTTATACTGATTGGTGCTTCTGGCGCCATCTTCGGTATTCTTGGAGCCTTTGCATATTCCTATCCTAGAGATGAAGTTGTTATGCCAATACCTGTAGGAATAATGCTCATCACACGTATCAAAGTGATATATGCCGCTGTTCTATTTGCTGCAATTGAAACAGTTTATGTCTATTTAGGCGCTCAAGATCAAACTGCACATCTTGCACATATTGGTGGCTTGGTTAGCGGAGTGGTTTTAGCGGCCCTACTTATCCGAGGAAAAAGAGCAGAACGGAACGCTCCATCAACGATAGTATACTACGATTCGTTTTCTCCTCAGAAAACAAGAAAAATAGGTTTTTCAAATCTAAAAAAATTAGCGGAAACACAGGAACAAAAAGAGATGTTAAAACGTATAGAAAGTGAAACAGTTCCACAGGTTAGAGATATCTGGCTTGAACACTTTTTCGAAAAAACCAACTGCCCTAGATGTGGAAAACCTTTGAAATTTTTTAATGGTAAGGTCTGGTGTGAAGACTGCGGTTTCAAAACCAATTATTAAAAATCTTTTTTTAGAAGGAAAAAGTAAGACCAGCTAGTTTTCCAAATAATAAATAGCTGGATATAATGTAACCAGCTATTGCGCCGCCACATAGACTAGGCAATCCTGCCTGTGGTTTACCTTTCATAACAAAGATCATAAGAATCATAAACCCAATAAGGGTGCCGATCATCACTGATAGGGCTATTGGAAGACCGTTATTAATGTTACTATACACAGCTACGACTAGAATCCCAGGCATCACTACATCCCCCAGTCCCATGAAAAACGCATCTCGTTCATCTCCTTCTTTAAGTTTTTCTTTCAAACTCTTTGTCTCCTTAATCAATGAATAATGTCTGATTTTTGGAATAACCAACATGACCGGTAGTTTAAGATCCAAGACGGTATCTGCGAGATCAATCATATGCTTAGTTTTGTATACAGAAATTGCATCATAAACAGCCAATCCAATAAGTAAAATAATCACTAAAAAAATACCCAATGAAATACCAAATATAGCAATAGCACCTGCACCTACAATAATGCCACATATATCTATTACATACCATTCAGGGTACTTGAAAAGCATTACAACAAGAATAACTGCGGTTGCCATCGAAAGAAACACTGAAAACAACTCCGTGACAACGAGACCAAATAATGGATAAAAAACATAAGCAGCAGTATAACCTATAGCCAGTAGAATAAATACCTGTATTAACCGTTTCTTCCAAAACCTTGCAATCAACAAAATTACGCCTGTGACAACTAGCAGTATCAAAAAAATGTATATCAGATTCATCGGGTCGTCAGGATTCTTAAATGCCTCCATGCCAGCAGCTTCAAATGGACTCACTACCAACAAAGCTAGACCTTGAATGAAAACAAACAAAACACCCATCAACACAACAGGAAAAATATCATTTATTCCAATTTTCTTATCCTTAGCCATTGCCTCTTAGGAACAACATTTACCTATTTATAGAGTTTGATTTTTATCTCTTAGGAAAATAAAGTGTACCCGAAGAAGGAGTACCAAATAAAGATTGAATAAATGACAAGCATAAATACTCCTTCTTTTCTAGATATAACCTGACCCGTAGACAATATTGGAAGCATCACAATAGTTACCCCAAGAAGAATCAAAAGATGATCTAAGGATACCGTAGCGTTAAGTGGTATAAAAAGAGCTGCGAAGCCTAGTATCAAAAGGATGTTAAACACATTTGAACCTAGGACATTTCCAATAGCAATATCTGACTCCTTTTTATATGAAGCCATTGAAGAAACCGCGAGCTCAGGAACCGACGTTCCTATTGCCACCATTGAAATTGCAATAATAAATGGGTTAATCTGTAAGAACTCAGCAATCACCACAGCTGATTCAATTAAAAGCAATGCTCCTGCAATAACTCCAATGATTCCTAATACAATGAAAAAAAGATTCTTTGAAGTTTTTCCGGTGTCAATTTTTTTTCTTATATCCCTCTCCTTTTTTGCACATATAACAAAATAGACAACAAATGCTGCAAATAAAATAAGGAAAACAACTCCCCCAATCCAGCGATATGCATCTAGTAACCCAAAAAACGAAGAGAACAAAAGAACAACAGTAGCACCAAGCATTATTGGATACTCTCTTTTCATGATGCTTTTTTTTATCTTTATAGGCCTAATAATAGCAGCAAATCCCAATACAAGCAGGAGATTAGCGACACATGAACCAATAATGTTTCCTAATGATATATCTGAATTGTTTTGAACCGCAGCACCAACAGAAATAGCAAACTCAGGAGCAGAAGTTCCAAATCCAACTAGTATCACCGAGATAATTAGAGATGAAATGCCTAACTGCATAGCGGTTTTTGATGTACCATCCACGAGTATATCTGAGCCTTTCCAAAGGAAAAGAACACCAACAATAAATACTGGAAGTGCCAATACGATAGGAATCATAATGATGCATAATCAAAATAGTTGTTTAAATATCTAAGTAATCATTACAGCAGAGAACAAAACTTTTTGTATATGTCACGATTAAGATACTTTGGGTTAATATGTCTAATGGAAGGCTGACATTTATTGGTTTAGGCCTCTATGATGAAAAAGATATATCCTTAAAAGGCCTGGAAGAAATTAAAAACTGCGATAGAGTCTATGCAGAATTCTACACTGCAAAACTATTTGGGACAGATATAAATAAAATTGAAAAAACAATTGGAAAAACCATCGAGATATTATCCAGAAAGGAGACTGAGAAGGGCAGTAAGATCTTAGAATCTACAATGAACGAAAACGTTGTTTTTTTAACGTGTGGCGACCCAATGACTGCCACCACCCATATTGATCTTAGACTAAGAGCCATAGACAAAGGAGTTAAAACAAGGGTTGTTCATGGCAATAGTATTATCACTGCTGTTCCAGGATTGCTTGGATTACAGAACTATAAGTTTGGTAGGACTACAACGCTTGCATTTCCAGAAAAAGATTATTTTCCAACAAGCCCGTATCAGGTTATAAGAGATAACAAGGAGATAGGTTTGCATACCCTTGTTCTTCTTGATATACAGGCTGAAAACGATAGATACATGACTGCTAACGAGGGTATGAAGCTGCTGCTGGAAATGGAGAAAAAACATGGAGAGAGAGTTTTTACTGAGGATAGCGTTGTTTGTGTAGTAGCTCGTGCAGGTTCATCTAATCCAATTGTGATGGCTAACAGTGTTGGTTTTTTGATAGAGAAAGATTTCGGCAAGCCTCTTCACACCTTAGTTGTTCCAGGAAATCTCCATTTTATGGAGGTTGAAGCTCTTGTGAAACTTGCAGGTTTACCTGCAGATCTGGGTAAGAAATTACAAAAACTATAATTATACCTTATAGTTATTATCAGGTTGGATGCAGCAGAAAAACAGCTTTGTCGGTGTTATATATGGAAATGTCGGTTCGACTGAGTTTAATTTTACGGTTAATGGTCATAGTATTAGGAAGTTTGACTATGTAGCTGCACCCCATGGAGAGGGGTATATCCTTGCTCAGGTAATGGATATCAAGAGATATTCTGATCTTAAGTTTGAGGATGCTACAACTCTGAAAAGCAGTGAAGAAATTCCTTATATCAAGAGCGATGTTTCTGCGTATGCGGATGTGATTGGATACCGGGATAAAAAAGGACATTTACTGGTTCCTCGTACTCCTTTTGAGGCGGGTAGTAGGATCACGCGTGCTGAAGAGGGGCTTATACGGCATGTGCTAGGATTGCACGCTGATAAAAAGAGCGGGGCATATATAGGTCTGTTAAAAGGACATAACCTACCAATTTATCTTAACATAGATTCACTTGTTCAGAAACATATTTGTATACTCGCTAAAACAGGTGGTGGTAAAAGCTATGCCTGTGGTGTACTCGTTGAAGAACTGCTGAAGAAAAAAGTACCAATGGTGATAATCGATACACATGGCGAGTACACATCGCTTACACGCCCTAATAAAGACAGGAAAGAACAAAAAAACATGGGTAAATTCAATATTAAACCACGGGATTACTCCAGTCAGATAGCTGAATATTCTCCAATTGTTGGAAGGGAAAATATAAGACATCTCACCCTTAACGGTTTAAACCTGGAGGCACGTGAGATAATAGATCTTCTCTCAGCGAAACTCTCGGGTCCACAGATAGGAGTACTATATCAGGCGATCAAAGAGATAAAAGAATACAAACAAACCTACAATATTAGAGACATAATAGAAGCAGTTGGCCGTAGTAAAAGCAATGCGCGATGGAATGTTATAGCCTCTCTTGAATCACTTGACTCTATAGGTGTTTTCTCCGAGCAGGGTACCCCTGCAGGGGAACTTGTGAAGAAGGGGCAATGCTCTATAATTAACATGAAAGGTGTTCCACCTGATATACAAGATGTCGTCGTAGCAAGGTCGACAAAGGAATTGTTTGATGAACGTAAAACTGGTAAGATACCACCGTTTCTACTCCTTATTGAAGAGGCGCATAATTACTGCCCCGAACGTGGTTTTGGAAATGCTGTCTCATCTAACATGCTACGTACAGTTGCCTCTGAGGGCAGGAAATTCGGCATGGGAGTATGTATCGTTAGTCAACGTCCTGCAAAAGTAGATAAAAACATTATTTCACAATGCAATACTAATATTATATTAAAAGTGACAAATCCTAATGATCTTAAAGCTATTATTCAATCAGTCGAAGGCCTAACGAATCAGACGTATAATGAGATACAGCGTTTGCCTATTGGTGTGGCCTTGATATCTGGTGCCTCTATTCAGATACCAATTATGACTGAGATACGTACACGGGAGACCAGTCATGGTGGTAAATCAGTAGAGATATTCAAGGGAAGTAGTTCCTTTGATTATGTGCCGAAGATACCGAAGATGCCAACGCCTCCACCAAAATCTGAGAAACTACCAGTGTCGCCTTCTCCACCGCAGGCTAAGAAAGAAGGTTTTACTGCGAAAGCGGAAAACGTGCATAGAGTGGCGAATAGACTTGGTTGGGTATCAACAGATAAACCAGATGATACGATAAAAATACTGACAAAAGAAGCAGAGAAGATGAAAGAAAACGTTTACAAATACCTGGACTCGCTAGCTAAACTGGGTAAAAACTTTTGTCATGAAAAAGATCCCGCGTGTATAAAATGCCCAATGAATCAGGGTTGCAAATACCGGGCTGTACATATAAAAAAGAAGATTTTTTAAGGGAAGATAAAAGGTTTATATGAGAAAAAAAAATAGTATCGTTGTAGGTTTGATTCTTGTTTTTTTTATTTTCAGCATGTCCGGATGTCTAGATAATATCTCCTTCGATGGTAGTGTAACCTATGAAGCTCACCCTACAAAAATTCAATATACTATAAGATATGGCTATTTTGTTAACTGTAGCGGATCAGGTAAACATGAGGTAGAATATAATTGCAGTCTACCAGAAGTATTACGGGGTACACTGATTTATGATTTATTATACAAGCAGGATTATGAGAACATCGTAATTGTGAACAACAGCTTTATACGTTGGAATATAACTGGAACCGACGATAACAATTATAAGCTGGGGGTAGAGACTAATGTTTCAGTAGAAAATTTCCTCGTTACAGATCTTAACGGCAAGGGAGCGTCAACTTTGGAAGAAATTCAAACCTTGCACCCTGATGTTGTAGATAAATATTGTCAGGATCAGATAGATAGTGGTTTGGCGTACCTGGAGTCAAATAATACTTTTATAAAATCATCTGCTGAAAGTGTTCTGGATCAGGTTGATAACAATAACTCTTTTTTGGTCGCAAAAGGGCTTTTCCAGTGGCTCAAACAAAATACCGAGTATAAAACACATACAGACGATAATAGCGTCCAACGTGCAATGAGGACGTATCAGCTAAGAACAGGAGATTGTGACGATCTTTCATTTCTTTACATCTCGCTTTGCCGATCCGTTGGTATACCTGCACGATTCATCAGTGGATTTTTAGTAGAGGAAACTAATGGTTTTCAAAGTGCTGTCCGTCACGCATGGGTAGAAGTTTTTGTTGGTGAAAACATCACCGATGACGGATGGATATCGGTAGAATGCGCCTGTAATGCCAGTATAAAAACAGAGATAAACCAGAATTTTGGCGTGGAAGATGTAGGGCATCTACGGTTATTTAAAGACGATGGGAGCAATGAATCTTTAAATATATCTATTTCTCCTGCTCTAAGGGCATATTCATACAATCCGGACATGAACATTGACATCATAAAGTTTGTAGAAATTGATAACTATTCTGTGTTAGAATCAAAAGAGCTTTTCATTGATGGAAATGGCAACAGAGCATATAAATAAGTTAATTCAACGTAATTCTTTGCTAATTTTTCATCCGTTGATATCTACTTTTGGAACTGCTGGTTTGAAGCTAAGAATTTAAATATTAAAACTGCATACTGCCTTACTCCTATATAACAGGTGAAACATGGGCAAGGGAATAAACGCAGCAAGAAAACTCAAAAAAAGCAGAAAAAAACAGCTATGGAACGATAGACACTACAAAAAAAGAGTTCTGCATCTAAAAGAAAAAGCAGATCCGCTTGAGGGAACAGCTCAAGCTAGAGGTATCGTTATTGAAAAAGTGGGGATAGAGGCGAAACAGCCTAATTCAGCCATCAGGAAATGTGTAAAGGTACAACTTATAAAAAACGGTAGGCAAATCACTGCTTTTGCACCGGGGGACAATGCCATTGGTTTTATCGATGAGCATGACGAAGTAATGGTAGAGGGAATCGGCGGTAGAATGGGACGAAGCTATGGTGATATCCCCGGTGTACGGTTTAAGGTTATAAAAGTCAACGATGTGTCCCTTCAGGAGATGATAAAAGGTAAAATTGAGAAACCAATGAGACGATAAACATGGCTGAAAAAAAGAAAGAAAGAGGGAACAATTATTTTTTCCCTATGTTGGCGAAGTATGATACGAGTAGCATCAAAATAGAGGACAAGGGATTAGAGCGATATATGAATCTAGATACTGAGAATATCTATCTTGGTGGTGTTTTTTCAAATAAAATGTTTGCTAAGTCTAAGATACCTATAGTTGAGCGTTTGATTAATAACATAATGAGAACTGAGCATTATACTGGGAAGAAGATTAAGGCGTATAAGGTTGTAAAATCTGCTTTTGAGATTATTGATAAGCGGACTAAATCTAATCCTATGCAGGTTTTTGTGAATGCACTTCAGAATGCTGCTCCGAAGGAGGAGACAACGAGGTTACGTTTCGGTGGGATATCAGTTCCCAAAGCGGTTGATATAGCTCCGCAGAGACGTTTGGATATTGCTCTTCGTAATATTTGTCAGGGTTCTGTTAATGCTAGTCGTAAGAATAAAAAAAGTATTGAATTATGCCTTGCTGATGAGATAATTAAGGCAGGCAAGAATGATGTAGCTTCTTTTGCAGTAGCGAAGAAAAATGATGTAGAACGGGTTGCTAAGTCAGCTAGGTAAATGATTTAAGTTTATATGGTATTATAAAAGGTAGTTAGTATGGGAAAGAAAGAAGACAATATAGCAAAAGCAAAGAATCTGATGAATAAATTAGATCATATTCGTAACATTGGTATAGCTGCCCACATTGATCATGGCAAAACGACGTTATCAGATAACCTTCTTGCCGGTTGTGGCATGATGAGTGAGGAGCTTGCGGGTAAGCAGCTGGTTTTGGATTATGATGAGCAGGAGCAAGCAAGGGGTATCACCATTAATACTGCTTCTGCTTCCATGGTACATGATTTTGAAGGTGAAGAATATCTTGTTAATCTCCTTGATACACCGGGTCATGTTGATTTCGGTGGTGACGTCACACGTGCTATGCGTGCTGTTGATGGATGTATTGTCCTCGTCTGTGCTGTTGAGGGTGCTATGCCTCAGACAGAGACTGTCGTACGGCAGGCGCTTCGTGAGAAGGTTAAACCTGTTCTTTTTATCAACAAGGTTGACAGGTTGATTAACGAGCTTCGGGTTACACCAGAGGAGATGCAGCAGCGTTTTATCAGAATAATTGCTAGGTTCAATGAACTGGTAAATAGGTTTGTATCTGAGGAGTTTAAAGGGAAATGGAATGTCAAGGTAGAAGATGGTAGTGTAGCGTTTGGGTCTGCCTATTATAACTGGGCTATCTCAGCGCCCTATATGAAGAAAACAGGACTTAGTTTCAAAGATATATATGACTATTGTAATAACAATGATCAGAAAACACTGGCGAAAAAAACACCTATTCACGAGGTTTTGCTAGATATGGTTGTTGATCATCTCCCATCCCCAATGGAGGCACAGAAATATAGGATACCACATATATGGAGAGGGGATCAAGATAGTGAACTTGGAAAAAGCATGATTGATACCAGAGAAGATGCCCCCCTTGCATTGATGATTACAAAAATCATTATGGATCCTCATGCTGGAGAAGTCGCCGTAGGACGAGTATATAGCGGAAAAATCGAGCGAGGACAAGAGGTTTATGTAACTGGGATGCCGAAGGTTAACCGTGTGCAACAAGTTAACCTCATGGTTGGAGCAGATAGAATCCCAGTGGAATTTGTGAGCGCGGGTAATATTGTTGCTGCCACGGGTATAAAAGATGCTATCGCGGGTAGTACTGTTACATCTGATCCTGATGTTGAACCTTTTGAACGTATTGTACATATCTCTGAGCCAGTTGTCACTGTTGCTGTAGAAGCTAAAAACATGAAGGATCTACCTAAATTGATAGAGGTGCTTCGTACTGTTTCAAAAGCTGATCCAAGTATCCAGGTTGATATCAATCAGGAGACCGGTGAAAACCTGATGTCTGGTATGGGAGAACTCCACCTTGAGATCACCGAGTATAGAATTAAAAACGAATATGGTGTCGACATTGTATGCTCGGAACCTATTGTGGTATATCGAGAGTCTGTGGCGAAGAATAGCCCTCATGAATTTGAAGGGAAATCACCTAACAAGCATAATCGTTTCTACATCGAAGTTGAACCATTACCTGAGAATATTATAAAAGCTTTATACAATAATGAGATACCGCAGAATGTTAAGAAATACAAGAAAGACGTGATTAAAATATTACAAGATCTAGGGATAGATAAGGTTGTTGCGAAAGGTGTTTTTGGCATCCTGGGGTTAAATATTGCTACAGATGTTACTAAGGGTATTCAGCATCTTTTTGAGACAAGGGAGCTCATTAAAGAGGCGTTTGATGAAGTTATGAAAAGTGGACCTATTGCGAATGAACCATGTCAGGGAGTTCTTGTTAAATTAGTGGATGCGAAGCTTCATGAGGATGCGATACATCGGGGTCCTGCTCAGGTTATACCAGCTGTTAGAAACGCTATATACGGTTCGATAATGTTATCTGACCCGATAATACTTGAGCCTATGCAGAAGGTGTTCATAAGCACTCCGCAGGAGATCATGGGAGACGCTTCAAGGGAGTTAACTCAACGTAGGGCGGTCGTACGAGATATGATAACTGAAGGAGATAGTGTAAACATTGATGCTAAAGCACCTGTCGCGGATATGTTCGGGTTTGCATCAGCGATACGTTCAGCTACCGGTGGACGGGTATTGTGGAATACAGAAAACATGGGTTTTGAACCATTGCCTAGACAATTGCAAAACGAGGTAGTACGGCAGATAAGAGAAAGAAAAGGTTTGAAACCAGAACCAAATCCACCTGATTACTACCTGGATTAAACATTTTTTATTTTCTATCAAAAAATCAAAAATCATTATAATGAAAACCATGTTACACCTTTCAAGGATGCACTATGAAGAGAGGGATCATAGATATAAACAAACAATACGAACTTGAATACCGATATTTTGACAAAGATAACAATTACAAATATTTCAACAGAAAATTTGAGATTTATCTAATAGAAAAGAAGGCACTTAGGAAAAACTATGTTTTACATATGGACAACTGTGATAAAACCCCTGGGAAATGGTCCCCACATGTTCACAAAGCACCAAATGTTAACAAAAAACTATATTTCGGCGTGACAACACTTAACTGGAATGATATAAAGAATAACTTCATGGATTGTATAATCAGTGAAGTAGGAGAAAAATACAAAGAAAACGTGAGAAAAGCTGTTGGAAAACTATCATCACCAAAAATATAAAAAGATTGAAAGCAAGAGTAATCTTTTTAGATTATATTGATTGGTTTAGTACTCCGTAACCTTGTATTTTCCGTGTACAGGCTCATAGATCTGCCCATTGCGTTTAAGCCTGTCTAATGCTTCTTCTACCTTACTGGATTCGAGTCCCTCTATCTCCGCCTCTCTGACTATGTCACCTCTTGCTGCATTGCCATCTTTTGACTCATTGCAAAGTCTTTGTATGATATCTATAAGTGTACGCATTCGCTCATGTTGACTATGGCTTATACCCGTCGCGATGATATCTATGTCAAATTTACCTGTTTCCCGGTCCATTCCTACTCTCCTCAGGTATTGATCTATGATAGAAATCGCTCTTTTCGCATCATCTACATTAACCTCATCACTCAGTCGGACTCGTGCGCTTGCCTCTGCAAGTCGTACAAAGGCTTCTAACTGCCGTGGGGTAAATGGTACAGAATCCTCTGATGACCCCCTGAAATCCACGTAGTAGTTTTTGAAAATCTCTGACGCATCATCGTTCATCACCGGGAAAATATTTCTCTTGGCATATGCCACGTATTTACGGAGAAACTCGGGTGTAAATACAGGCATAACACCTGCCATCAACGCTTGTTCTTCGTCTTTCGTATGTTTTACTTTTTTCGATCGTGCGATGTGCTCAGATACTTCCCCTGCTTTATGAGTCCGTAGGATATGTGTTGCAAGATCTGTATCGGTTTGCCTATTGGGTTTGTCAAGGATAGAGAAGATAAGATCGAATCGAGAAAGCAGCGCAGGAGGCATGTTAATCTGTTCATGAATTGGCATAAATTCATCAAAGCGGCCAAGTTTTGGATTAGCTGCAGCAAGTATTGCACATCGTGCTTTCAATGTAGCATTGATACCTGCTTTTGCTACAGAAATCTCCTGTTGCTCCATTGCTTGATGCATTGAACTTCTGTCAGTCTCCTCCATTTTATCTATCTCATCAATACATGCAACACCCATATCGGCAAGTACTAACGCTCCTGCTTCAAGGGTCCATTGCCCCTCGCCGAATTCGTCTCTCACCGCAGCAGCGGTCAGACCTGCAGCAGTTGATGCTTTTCCAGACGCATAAATACTCCTTGGAGCCAGTTTAGACATGTAGGCAAGTATCTGTGATTTCGCCGTACCTGGGTCACCTACTAATAGCGTATGGATGTCACCCCGTATGTAGGTTCCATCCGGCATTTTTTTAGATAAACCACTAAATAACTGCAAGACTAACGCATCTTTCTCTGCGTCCATCCCATAAATAGTAGGAGCCATGCTCCGTCTCATTTTATCATAAATACTTGGGTCTTCACTTACCTTCAAAATCTCTTTCTCATCCTCCTCTGTCACCTCTACCTCTTCAAATGCTAATTCCTGATGCTCGATACTACGTGCATCCATAATTTTATCAAACGACGTAAGTCTATAGGTGCCTCGTCGTCGCTGCATAGAATGAAGAATGCCATTGATAATGACTCTATCCCCTGGTGCTATCTCCCCTACCATATCATCTTCAAGATATACACTGATGCGCTCAGGCTGCGTTCCACCACGGAGACCCTCAGGGCTTTCTTGAATCTCAATCTTCTGAGAATCAATAAACGTCGATAAACTCGTTAACAGTTTAAACGACGATACCCTCCCACAACCGCCTTGATCCTCATAACATTCCGACGGTTCTTTCAATATATCCTCTTCCTGCTCAATTTTTATAACTGCGCCGCATTTCTGACATTGAAACGCAGCAACCTGAAGCTTAGGTCGTACCTCAGTTACTTTTTTCACCAGTCCCTCAACACCGGCATATTTTCCTAGGTGATTTGCACGGATTTTTCTAATGAGTATTTTCTGATTCTCAGGGAGATCAAATACTCTAAAATGGAGTTGTAACTTGTTTTCCACTGCTACATCAATGTTTTTCAGGGCTTCCTCAGCGTTAAAAATCGCTTTATAGGGTTGATTAATAAGGATATCCGCCAACTTAGAATCAGACTTATCAATATCCCAGTAGTTGACAAAGAGACTGCGTTTTTCAGGATATGACAATGCAACAGTTTCAATATCTGATCTACTGGTTTCCTCAAAGAAGTTTTCCCACGATGCTAGTAGACTCTCATCCTTTAACAATCGTACCACATAGATTCCCCCATTAATTGTAGAACGTGAAATACGTACCTACCTTAATAAATTTTAGCGGGTGCAGAAACACCGCGAGTGGTTGCACGTTTCATACTATTGACTGCCCCTCTGCATTCTTAACCCCGTTAACCCTATGAGCACCAGCAGTCTGCGGTAAGGTTGCTCACTTCCGTGCCTCACCCAGTCCCCGCAACTAAGATGTACATATGACCCTCCGATCATATGTGGTCATCACCTCTGATCCCAAAGGACAAGGTTTCATCGTCAACAGATGGATCAATAAATGCTCGTTACATCGCCTCTTGGTTTCGACCCCAGCATATCGGCGATTTCTGGTAACAGGGAACGCCTAACTCCCCGGTCTATTCTACACCTATCGCCAATTTGTCGGTTTTAGTATGATCTCCGCATAATGACTAGCAAATTCCGGAAGAACTGGAAGAAAATCAACGCGAAAGCAACAGCAAGAAATGCTACATCACGGGCGACAGCAAACCACATATCCGAATTCGGGTTTAACCCCAAAAGATACGAATCTCGTATCAAGAGATAAATGAACAAGCCAATAATGAAGAATAAGATGATATTAATGTAAAATGACCATCTGTACCAGGTTTTTTTGCTTAGTTGATGAATCATATTATCTGCCATTGATAACAACTCCTCTTAACAAACAATGCATTGCAGAATAGATATATGAACGTTATGCTCTCGATAAATTAGAGAAAATCACTTATTTTCATTGTTTTTACCTTATCACTCATGAAAAGAGAATCTATGGATTTCTCCACTAGTTTTATTCGCTGACATGCATAAGATGGAATATTATATCTTTCCGCGATCTCCTTTGAAATTTCCAAGTATTTTTTAACAGATTTCTCATGAACCGTAAGAGTAAGTTTCCCGCCACATTTGATACATGAACCTTGAAGAGGGATCCTCCGGTACGTAATATTACATATAGGGCAACGGACTGACTGCTTACTAAATGCCCTAAGATTACCTAGTATGTCTGGTAAAAAGTGTCTCTCTATAACCTTATACGCGACATCAGCTTCATCCACTGCCCGTATCTTCGCAGCGAGGTTAAGCTGCGCATTCATCTTATCCATCATGGTTTTCAAAGTTTTGTAGGTAGACATTTTTGGTCCGTCTGATATGTTATCAGTATCATGAGTGAAACCAAACTGCTCATATTGTAACTCACTCCCCAACCTCGACGATACCAGACCCATCAATGACTCCAGCTCCTTAGGATTCTCATGCCTCAACGTAGCTTCATAGAAATCGAGAGGATATCTAAAAAGTGTGTCAATATTATGCGCCTCTTTATCCACTTCTGAGGGATCAATACGGGTAGTAAGAATAAGAGGCAAGTCCATTCTACCTCCTCTCTTATCTGGAATATATGAATGAGAAAAATTCAGTAAAGCATCCATAAGCAGTATAAGTCCATCCTCGTCACCATCCGCGTTCCTTCTTTTTGCTGCATGATAAAATGGATGAGCAAAACAGACTTGTGAACTAGTAAAACCTATTATTCTAGCCAAGGCACCAGCAGAAGTATGCGGGGCTAAACCTACAACTAAATGCCCTGTTAAATCCTCCAATTTTTTTATCTTATAAAAACGTTCAAGTTTGTAAAATTTAACTAGGAGATCATCCACGAATTTTGAAATCTGGGCAAAATATTCTGCGCAGGATTTTGAAATAATTACATCTTGTACCTTTAACTCACAGATTTGATCCTCATGCTCCAGAGGATTACCAAGATAGTCTTTTGTATAACCAAGTTCTTTTAATCTTTGTATTGAAACATGGATTTCTTTTGATTTAAAATGTGTGAGTGGCGCATCTGTCATATCAAAACGTATTGTTCCATCCTTAAACACAGAGACATCATACTTCGCCCGCAATATTCCTTTCTCTAAAGGCTCTGGTGTTTTATTTTTTGATATGGTGCCAATAACACCTTTTATCGTTTCAGGGAGACCTCGTTCTCGAATGTTTTTCTGTGCGATCTTAAGTTCCTCTGCAACGTCTATCTCTTGAACTTCAACCCTGCCATTTTTTATCTTTGTATGTTCACCACATGTACAAAAAATTCGATGTGTCTTCTTATTGCATCTTGGACATATACGGACTCCAGCCTCAACCTCAATCTTGCCTTTCTCTGCAGCATTTTTAATTAAACGTTGACTACCACCATGGTTACCTAGCGGAAACAGTACATGAGGTGGTGGTCTCATTTTCCTTGCAGAGGCTTTTTCAGGTCTTCCCATCCGTGTCCCTATACGAAACGGTGCACGTTCCCTAACTGTGATGCCTGCAAGTTTAGAAACTAGAGAAATGGTGTCCTCATTTTTAATATTTTGAAGTATGTTACGTCTCTCGGTTTCAACGATGGTATCATCCTGAATATCTAAGCCACAACATCTGATCATTGGGTAATAATATCTATTAAAGATGAGTTTCTCTTCTTTTTGTTTAAATAGCGCACCAAGCTCTATTAGAATTCGTTTAATCTCATAATTCCAGGGGAAAATCAACGATACATTATTATCATCATTTACTATCATCCCATGTTTTTTAACATAGTTAGATAGGGTGATCAACTCATCTGGGATTATATCATGCCAAAAAAGGTTGTAATAGGGATGCAGAGGGACATTATATTTACTTGAGATTTCGAAAGCGTCCTTGCATGAGGGTTGCTGTAGGTTTATCTCTCTTCCCAGGTTCTCGTTAACTTTTTTCTGAACTTTTTCATCTGCTTCTTTGATGCCGTTAAAGGTGTATTCTTTTGGTAAACAATTAAGTGATTTCTGTAAATCTTGAACCCACCATTCATATACGTAGCTTGCATTAGGAAGAAGTGCATTGTTTTCGATGAACTCTCCAAATGGTATAAGTATCTCACCTAGATCGATTATTTTGCTTACATCTTTTCTTAAATCTTTTACATCATTAATTTGAATTAAATCCCCATTTTGTAATAACACAATAGGCCCTTCTATTTGATTACATGGTGTTCCTATTGTTCCCTTGCCGGGTCGTTCTGTTTTCAGCTGGGTACCCACCGCGACAAATCCATCAAGCAGATACATAGACGCTGGGTTTATAGCAGTAGCTGCCAATCCAGCAGTGCGAGCGCGGCCATATCTTAATCTAAAACCTCCTTTTCTCGACGGGTGTGATAACACAGGTCTACCAGCTATAACCTCACCGATATATTTAGAGGAAGGAATGATCGCTGGGATTTCATTGTTCTTTTTATCTGCCTTGCCATTGTCTTTATTGACGAAAATATCGAGGAATTCCCAGCCTTTAAGTTTAAGTTTTTTAACATGTTTTAATATTTTAGGTGCTTTAAGGCAAAGGCCCTCGGCTATTACAAGGCATGCGCCGCCTCTAAGACGGTTTGTTCCCACTCTTGGTAAATCTCGGTATCCAGTTACTTCTTCGTCTTCTGTTCCTTCTCCATTTATGCAGATTGGACAACCCTCTGTGATTTTTTCTATCTCATCAACTGAGGGGAGATACTGTAGGTGTTGTACCCTCTTGTACAAGAGGATTTCTTCTTTGTACCGCTCTATCTCCCCAGGTGTTGGTAAATATCTTCCAATACCTAATTCTCTCCGAACAACATCAGCAATGAGAACGCTCATAGCCTGACCTGTTCCACCTGCACTTCTAATGGGTCCAGAGAAATAGAGATCAACATAATTTGTACCATCTTTGTTTGTTCCTAATTTTACCTCTGCTATTCCTTCTAGAGGAGCAACTAAAACACCTTCAGTAAGTATAGCAAGCCCTGTTCTTATCGCCTGATCTAGAGCACCTTCAGCTTTATTAAATTTGTAGGTTTTTCCATTAACAATTTCTTTTGCAATTTCTAAAGAAACGATTTCTCTATCATCTAATTTTTTTGTAACAGTCCGGATTCTCGGGGCTATGCCCTTTGGCCCGACGAGTTGCTCTACTCGTGCAGCAAGATCTAATGCCTGTGGTATTTCAACTTTGAATTCTGGGTCAAGACCTTTTTTCCGAGCTTCACTCGCGATAGCGTAACATGTTTCAATATCGTTCTGTAATCGACTGAAATACTCATGCATATCTGAGCTAATTGCAATGTTTTTGGATAGCTCCCCATCCACAATCTCCAACTCCAAAAAGTTAACAATTTTACAAATAACAAAATGAGGTTTAAAGCTTTGTATTAAAGAAACACATCATCAAAATAAAATTTAGGATAGTTTCCTACTGAAATCCATCATTGTCACATTCCCAGTTTTAAGATCTACTATAGGTAATTTCGCTGGATCAGGAATAAAGTTAAGTCTTTTCTGATAAGAAGTCTGCGATTGCCAACTTGAAGCATTAATCAAGGTAACACCTCGGTAATCATCTATCATAGCCTTATGAACATGTCCAGTGACAAATACGTCTGGGACTCTATCTATTATCATGTAATCAGAATGCTCTGGAGCAAGCGGAGTATATCCTCCATAGGTAGGAGCAAGATGATGTTTCCTTAGCATAACCTTCATTGTCTCCACAGGCTCATTATAATTTAGATATTGTATATTAGTTGCAAAATCAAGCAGGCTTTGACCATGATACGATAATACTTCTACACCATGCAAAGATAGATAACACGGGTTGCCGACAAACTTGATATCCTTACCAGAGAATAAATCCTGTATCTCTTTTTCAAAAGTAGGCTGTGGCTCAGCAGGTCTAACAGCATCATGGTTACCAGGTTGCATAACAATTGAGATATGGTCTGGAAGGAGTTGGAATTGTTCAGCCAAAGCCTCATATTGCCTATAAACATCCGTTATAGCGAGTTCTTCTTCCTGATTAGGATAAATACCTATCCCATCTACAACATCTCCAGGTATAACCAAATATTTTATCCTCCCAGCTACATCTTTCTGCCTGGAATTACCCAGCTCACCATTTATCCATCTTAGAAACGCCTGCCATTCATTTTCCATGAACATCTTACTACCAATATGAATATCAGAAAGAAACGCAGCACAAACAGATAGCTCAGATCTATGCCTCTCATTCTGAATGCTGACATCCGGGAAAACTATGTTATGTATAATTACTAAATCACCGTTCCTACTAAGTTGACCTCTTATCCCTATTATCTCGTCAAAAACAACTTCATTTGCAATCTGAACAACTTCATGATTATTTTTCAAAGCAATACAAGTTGCGACATCAGTTTCATCCTCGATTTCTATCAACCTATGACCATTCACAGTAGTTCTAACATCTTTAACTATTCCAACTAGTTGTACGTCCTTCACACCACCCTTTTTAACCCTATTTATGGGGATAACATTTGCCAGTTCTCGCCTTTGACTCTGAAGTATTTTACGTAAAACATTGTACCTGTTGACGAACAACTTTGTAAAATCATTTGTAGTCCCCTCACAAGTACTATTACCAGTTACATCCTTGATTATTTCAATTTCAGATTCATAATCCTTGGACTTGGGTTTCCATCCCTTTACTTTCTTGATTTCTATTACCCCCGGTACTACCACTTCTTCTTCCGTTTCCCCATTTGATATATCAATCTGATCATCCTTGTCAGGGTCATCATATTCTAATTCTTTTTCTTCAAAGAATACCTTACTTCGTGGCTCATTACCATATATGTTCGAAAGCATCTTCTTCTGTATTTCTTTTTCATCCAACGAAACTGCGGGTGGCTTTGGAATCTCTTCAATTTTTGTTGACTGCTCAATATTTTTAATCTGATCAACTGTCAAGACAAGAGGATACTCTCGGAGGTTTTTAGTTATAAAAGATGTGAATTTTTCAGGGTCGTCCTTGGATAAAATATATTCCAATGCATCCGGTTGGACGAATGTGCCATGCTCCGAGAACGATTTAAGTATTGCTTTCATTCTCCTATCCCACAAAAACCCTGTGATGTATTATTTCAGAATATTAGTGTATATCGTGATGGGGTTTTTAGAATTACGGTCGAACCAATAATATAGATCTTAGCAAAAACTCGTAGATAGGTGATATATAAAATTTTCTATAAAAACTTGTTTTTAATCAGCTAAAAAGAAGTTTTCTTACGAAAAAATTCATCTGCATAATTATGAGATATTTTCATGGTCTTTTTTCGAAAGCAATATAAAACAGTATAGACTAATATTAGATATAGACACGAGAAAAAGAAGGATTATATGATAAGCATAAAAATCTACAAACAAGGAAACGACCTACTCATCGGCGCATGCGACGAAAAACTCATCGGTAAAAAATTCAGAGAAGGAAAATTCCAGATAGACGTATCTAAAGAATTCTACGACGGAAAACGAATAAATACAGAGGATCTAAAAAGATATCTAGAGGATGCTACGATTGCAAACCTAGTCGGTGAGATAACAGTAAAATGTGCCATAGAAATAGGTGTTGTAGATCCAGATTGTGTCATCAGAATAAAAGGCGTACCTCATGCCCAAATGGTAAAAATGCTAATATAGTCAACCTTATTTTTGTGAATTTTTAACCATATTGATTTTCTTAATCATTTTATCGTAATGGCTTCCCATCCAATAGATTTTATTGCACTTTGGGCAAAACCAGAATGTATCATTATTATTAAAAACCCTTTCTGGCACCTTATCTTTAACAGCGTTTTTATTAATTTTATCAAGAACAGTGTTACAAAGGGAGCATCTGGACAAAACAGCTGTCTCATCGATTTTTACATCAATTAAAACATGACGTAGTTGTTCATCAATATCAGTTGAAGTTACCCCAATGACTTGTAAATCCTCTTTTCTCCCTATTCTGATTAATTGTTTATCTCTTGTAATAACAATACGATTTTCCTTCTTTGCAACCTGCAATAAATCCTCATCGCTTATTTCAGCGTTTGCATAAAAAGTGTCGAAACCAAAAATACGCAACCATTTCGCAAGTGTCCCAAGCATCTGATCACATAAAAATTTCATGATATCATTTTATAATGAATTAAAATCCCAGGACCTAACCTACGTATTTCAGATATTTCCAGAGGTATCAACTCATCGATACCTTTTATTCCAATACCATCTGCCAGGGTTGGAGTATCTTTACCGCCTATGACTATTGGACCCACATATACATATAAATCATCTACCAACCTTTGTTTCAAAAAACTCCAGATGACTGTACTACCGCCCTCTACCAACAAAGTTTTAATTCCACGTTCATAAAGAAGCTCTAGTAAACTGTTTAAATTGATAAAGCCGTTTTCATCTGTTTCACACTCTATGATTTCTATGTTGTCACCATATTTTTTATCACATTTTTTTACTGTAACGATCAATGTTTTTGCTACCTGGTTTACTACTAGCGCATCTTCAGGAGTTTTGCAATATACATCGAGGATTATACGGATAGGTTGACGTAGGTTTTTTACGTATTCTTCTTTCACTGTAAGCTTGGGATCATCAGAAAGTACAGTTCCGATTCCAACGAGAACTGCATCGTATTTGTTGCGCAACCTGTACATGCGTTCTATGTCTTCTTCACTTGATATCCTTAGTTGTTTTCTACTAGGTAGTGCTATTTTTCCATCAGCAGACATCGCACAATTAATGATCACATGTGGTCTATTCATTTGTTTTCACTTTGGATACATGGGACAGTCTTTCTTGTTTTCAGGGCAGATACCTTTGCTTTTACAAGCAGGACCAGCTTTTTTAAAAATAGTCGGAGCAATTTTTTTCACTTCCTTCAACATTTTATTCGCAAGCTGCCGTATCTCCCACTGAGCATGCAGACAGCATCTTAATTCAAAGAAGTTGAGTAACGAACGAGCATTCATACTTACAATAATATTTGTACACGTAGCGTTTGGTAGTACATACCGGGCATCTTCAGCAGGAATATTCAAACTTAAGAGCTTATTATATTCTTTCCAGATATTCTCCATCGTCTGATCATAGGCTTTCTTCATCTGTTTCTCTTTAGCGATTTTAGGAGGAGTTACATAGTTCGGCTTATTAAGATTAACATATCTTTGACTCTGCTGAGAATAACTAGCGATACGATGACGAACGAGTTGATGTGTCAGCGATCTGCTTACATCGCTTATTGCAAAAGTAAAACATGTATGTTCAATTACGCTTGTATGACCGAGATTTGTGACATGTTCAAGTATGGCTTTTAATTCCTTGTCAGAGGTTTTATCCAAGTCTTCCGGTTTTGTCTTGCTATGCGTAAGCTTCGCTGCCATAGCTGGTAGTTTCTCTGGATCTGGAGTGAACCCTATGAGTTTAACGTTCATAAATTAACTCCCTTCACCCCATATAACATCTGCTTTTATTACTTTTGAGGTGAAAAACGACCTAATTATTTCATTTAAACTAAAGACACCAATAAAAAACCATAAGCTTTTAAAAAGCAATAGAATTACCCTGAAACATAAATTAGAAATATTCGAAGGGAGGAAAATAGATGATAGCGTTTATTGTTACAACTATCATCTGTTTCATTACCTACCTATTGCTCACGACAGGTAGTGGAACAGTAGGACTTTGGAGTGTTGAAGAAATTCTATTAGGAGTTATTCTTTCATTGATCGTTGGATTTATCGCGAGAAATGTTTTTGTGAAGAAGAATCTTAGAATGTTGAATCCTGTGCGATGGTTCATGTTTCTTGTATATGTCGTTGGACCTTTTTTTGTAGCCATGGCAAAAGCAAACGTTGACGTTGCATATCGTGTTATCACTGGGAAAATAAACCCTGGTATTGTGAGAATCTCTCCAGATCTTAAGACGGATCTTGGGGTGACAATGCTTGCGAATTCTATAACTCTTACTCCTGGGACGCTGAGTGTTGATGTTGATGAGGATAAGAATGATCTATATGTGCATTGGATAAACGTCAAGAAGAAGGCTTTGGAGAAGAAACCTGTGGACTGTAAATATGTCTGTGGTAAGTTTCCAGAGTGGGTTAGGAGGATTTTTGAATGATAGAGTTTTCTAATGAACTGTTTATTACTCTGGTTTTTCTTTCGCTCTGTGTTTTTATGGCTTTGATACGAGTTGTTCGTGGTCCAACTGCACCAGATAGGGTAGTTGGTTTGGATACAATTAATACTATTGTGATTGTTGGCATGGTTGTTTTTGGTGCTGCATTTGATGAGGTTATCTATATCGATGTGGCTATTGTTTATGCTTTGCTCTCGTTTATCTCTACATTGTTTATAGCTAAATATCTGGAAGGGGGGAGGTTCTGAATGGTTTTCGAAATCATAATTTACATCCTTCTGGGGATTGGGGTTTTTTTCAATATTCTCGCTGGTGTTGGACTGTTGCGTTTCCCTGATGTTTATACAAGACTTCATGCGGGGACGAAATGTACTACTTTTGGTTCGATTTTCATTTGCGGTTCAGTAGTTCTTATTGGTCTTAAAATGTGGTATCAAGGTAGTACTGATGGTTCTGTTTTAGCGATACATACTGTGGGGGCATTACTCGCCATTCTGATTACTAATCCAACTGGAGCACATGCGATTGCACGTGCTGCACATCGAAGCGGTGTAATGCCAGTTGGAGCTGTTGTTGATGATTTACAAGGTAAAACAGTTAAAAAGACTGGAAAGAAAAAGACAAAAGGTGCTAAGAAAAAGGGGGTTAAAAAATGATAGAGGAACTCATAGACATTGTTCATATTATAATACCAATCTTGATTGTGGTGGCTTCTATATTTGCTGTTTTATTCAGGGATTTGATTGCTGCAGCTATCGCTGTGGCAGCTATGAGTCTACTGCTTTCCTTGGAGTTTTATATTTTGCAGGCGCCAGATGTTGCAATTGCTGAGGCAGGTGTAGGAGCCTGTCTTACTACTGCAATCTTGATTATTGCGATAAAGGCTACAAAACGTATGGAGGAGAAGGCATGATGTCAAAGAGAAACATTGCTGCTATTGTGTTTTTTACTATAGTTGCGGTTTTCCTTGTTTTTAGTGCTCTGAAAATACATTCTTTTGGTGTTCCTGATCATGCGGAGATGGATGATGAGATTATAGCTAATGCTCAGCAGGAGACAGGTGCTAATAACGCGGTGACGTCTGTTGTGTTTGATTATAGAGGTTTTGATACGCTTGGTGAGGCGACTATTTTGTTTACTGCTGTCGCAGGTGTGATACTGGTGTTCAGGAGGTTGAAAAAATGAATGGGATGTCTAAGATTGTTAAAACGATTTCATCCATTATTTTCCCTTTTATCTTGATATATGGTTTGTATGTTATCGCTCATGGACATCTTACACCAGGTGGTGGTTTTCAAGGTGGTGCTGTTGTTACATCGGGTCTTGCAATGATACTTGTAGCATACGGCTCGGTTTGGACGATGGGGAAGATAAAAGAAAAGAATCTTTCTCTTTTTGAAAGCCTTGGTGCAATTTGTTTTATCCTTCTAGCGTTTCTTGGTCTTGGTTTCGGAGCGGTGTTTTTCAATAATTTCTTAGTAGGTTCAGATTTCTTATTCGGAACTATTCCAGCTACTGGTTCCGGTCTTGCAGATATCAACACCGGCGGTGTTTTGCCATTGATGAATTTTGCAGTGGGATTGAAGGTTATAGTGGGGCTGTTTGTTATTGTTCTTGTTATGGCATATGCAAGTAGCATTAAGGAGGGGAAACAATGATTTTTAATATTCCTTTTATTGCGGTTGTCGCCTTGATTCTCATAGGCTTGTACGCCGTTGTTTTCAAGAGGAATCTTATCAAAATGGTTATTGGTATCACGCTTATCGAGAGCGGTGTTAACCTATTCTTAATCACATTGGGTTATAGGGAAGGCAGTGTTGCACCTATATACACTAGTTCGCCTGGCGGAATCATGTCGTTACCCGTTCCTCAGGCATTAACACTGACTAGTATTGTCATTGGTGTTGCTGTTCTCGCGTTGATGCTTTCCTTAGTGGTTCATATCTACAGGCATTATGGAACATTGGATGCTAGAAAGATAGGGAGGGTAGAAGAATGAACATAGTTGATGCTGTTTTAGCTCATTCTCCTGCTCTTATTGTAGCTGTTCCTTTGATCGGTGCGTTTCTTACTCCGCTAGTTAGTAGATTAAATGATAAGCTTAGGAATATCTTTGTTATACTGGTACTCGGTTTAACTAGTTCTCTTGTATTGTTACTTGCATCTGATATTTTTACAAAAGCTACGCAGGGTCTTCCATCCATACATAGGTATGTTTTTGGATCACAAGATCTAGCGCTTCCTGTAGTGCGTATTCTATTTGAAGTAGACGGTATGAGTATTTTTATGGCTATTATAAGTGCGATATTAGCACTGATGGCTGTTATCTATTCATGGGCGTTCATGAAGGAAAACACTGGACTTGACAAGTATTACACGCTTATACTTCTTATGACTGCTGGTATGCTCGGCATGGAGCTCACAGGTGACATGTTTAACTTCTTTGTCTTTTTGGAGATCACATCTATCTCATCATGTGCACTTATTGCTTTTTGGACCCACAAGGGAGAAGCTGTTGATGCTGCATTCAAGTATATAGTGATAAGTGCTATAGGTGCCCTCTTTGTACTTTTTGCAGTAGCCTTATTATATGGTCAGTATAATGCGTTGAATATCGCGGTACTTGCAAATGCGATACAATACACGTTTTTAGATAAAATCGCACTTGTGTTGTTGATTGTTGCACTTGCGATGAAAGCAGGAATCGTACCAATGCATATGTGGCTACCGGATGCATATGGTAGAGCACCATCTTCAGTGACATTAATACTTATAGGTGCTACACAAGCAAGCTTATATGGTGTTTTTAGAGTATGTTTCACTCTATATGGCGGAGTCTTTAACAGCTTAGTTATTACTTCTAACACCATTGGATGGGTTATTGCAACATTAGCAATTATTACGATACTTATGGGAGTCACTATGGCACTTAGACAGAGTGATTTCAAGAGATTGATAGCATATGCTGCAGTTGCAGAAATAGGATACATGTTGCTTGGTGTAGGAACTAGATTAGCATCTACCTATATCAACGACTATGGGCAAATAACATTTCCAGCCTATGGCGCAACAGCGTTAACAGGTAGTATATTTCACATTATGAACGATGCATTAGATGTAGGACTGTTGTTCCTTGTTGCAGGAGCGATCTATTATGCAACAAAGGAAACCTCGCTGAACCGTATGGGTGGACTGGCTAGAAACATGAAATACACTAGCATATTTTTTATCATAGGACTTCTCGCTGTCTCTGGTATGCCTCCTATGAATGGTTTTGCTTCCAAGTTACTCATCTATGAATCAACATATCAGCTTAACCCGATACTAGCGATCATTGCTATACTAGCTAGTATAATGCTTTTAGCTGTTTTTGTAAAAGTATTTCACTCTGCATTCATGGGACCAGCGCTACCGAAGTTCAAGAACGTGAAAGAAGTGTCAAAAAGCATGCTAATTGCTATGGGGGTCATCGCAGCTATAATAATAGTTTTTGGGCTCTTTCCTAATCTAGTAGTAGAAAACATTGTCAGACCAGCGGCAGATGCACTTATTCAACACTCGAGTTATATTACACATGTTTTAGGAGGGATCTAAATATGTTTACCGTAGATACAGGTAGTGGTTTCTGGAATCCTATTATTTGGGTCAGTGCGATAGTGATTGCTTTCCTTATAATGTATATACTACGGGGGTTTGGTAAAAAAGAATACAAAGAAAAAACAGGACAAACCCAGGTTTTCTTATCTGGAAATCCAGAATATGAGAAAGAACAAATGCACATAAAAGCTAGTAACATCTACTGGGGGTTCACAGAGACGCTGAGATGGGTCTATAAAGTCCTTCAGAAAATGCATACAGGAGACGTTAGTGATTATGTTCTGTGGTTTGTGATCGTGATGGCTGTCCTATTCCTTGTTGTGGGGGTGATCTAAACATGGATTATCTCTTGGAGATATCTAAAACAGCTATAACGGTGATAATCGGTACCATTGGGTTAGCCTTTTTCGGTATCGTTTTTGGATTATTTTACAAAGGTGTAGACCGTAAACTTTCTGCTCATATGCAGGGTCGGATAGGCCCACCGATCAGACAGCCTTTCCGAGACCTTGTGAAACTGTTTACCAAAGAAAATATCGTCCCTGAAAACGCTATTCCATGGATTTTTAACCTTGCACCACTCGTTGGTCTTGTAGCAACAATTTCAATCTTGCTATATCTGCCAATTATTCCTAATGATACAGGTGGACTTGTACCGTTATTACCAGTAAGCGGTGACCTTATCTTAATTCTATATCTCTTAATCATCCCGTCTTTGGCATTGGTTATCGGTGGTTTCGCTTCTGGATCGCCATATGCAACTGTTGGTGCACAGAGAGAGATGGCTACCATGATCGCCTATGAATTCCCACTTGCTATCATTATAATATCTATTGCATGGAAACTACAGGTGCACGGTGGTTCCAATGTATTCTCGTTATCCTCTATCGCAACGACACCAGTCTGGAATGTTGCAGGCCCCCTCGGTTTTATTGGTTTTTTAATACTGTTACTTGTGCTAGTAATTGTTACTCCTGCTGAGCTTTCTAAGATACCATTTGATGCACCAGAGGCGGAGACAGAGATAGGAGGTGGATTGCTTGTTGAATACTCTGGTAGAAACCTAGGGATGTTCTACTTGACGGATTGTGTAAAAATCCTAGTAATGGCTTCACTAATAGTAGCATTGTTTTTCCCATATAATCTTGCTCATTTATTTGGTTTAGAGGGTTATCCTGCTTTTGCTGTTGACATCGTGTTTTATCTGGTGAAAGTATTCCTTGTGGTCTTGTTCTCGGTTACTTTGATACGTGTGGCTGTTGCACGTCTGAAAATTGATCAGATTGTCTACACCTACTGGGTTCCATTAACCCTACTAGGTCTTGTCGGGTTGATATGCGTCATGTGGGATGTATGGACGATGAATCAATTTGGCATACAACCGGTGTTTGAAATACTAGGGCTGATATAATAAAATCGGTGATACTATACTGGTTAGCGGTTTTTTTATCTAATTTTAAGTATATCATAACTATCTTAAAGTAGTTCATTATTCAAGAGAAATGGATTGAAACATGGAGAGAGACAGTAATTCAGAAGGTAACATAGCATGGCTATTTCTTATTGTTCCAACGATTTTTGTCATAGTAGGTTTGTTGTTTTTCTCTATTACAGTTTCGGAAGAATTTAGAGTTCCGCTCTCCATTCCTCTATTTGGCAGTTTATTTCTCCTTGGAATTGGTTTTTTTATAAAAGGAGAAAAAATTGCAAGTAAGATAAAAGTAGCAGGATGGATAATTTTTGCTTTTTTCTGGTCTACCAAGATAAATGAGCTATATTTTGGTGTAGATGGAGATATTGTCAATGCTTTTCTCTGTGTCTCTGGGATCTACGTGCTTTTCTATATGGCTTATCATGAATGGCTGTCTCTAAAGAGAAAAGAACAGGTAGAATGTTTGAACTGGTTTGCAGGGGTTGCAAGTCTTGCAGGGTTCATCTATTTCGTAGTAGAATTAACTCCTTTAGCACCATGGATGATTGATACAGTTGCTGCTCACAGCGGATGGCTTCTTAACCTATTTGTTGGCACCGTAGAAGTCTATGGACCAAAGATATGCATCGGTGGCGTATTTGCAGTGAATATCATATTTGCTTGTACCGCTATGCAATCAATGGTTATCTTTGTAGGAATGATCCTTCCATTGAAGAAGGTTAGCTTAAATAAAAAGTTCTATGGTTTATTGGCAACGATTGTTCCAATATATTTTCTCAATATGATTCGGAATGGACTAATAGCCTACCTTTTGGCAGAAGATATCACCTCGTTTTATATAGCACACAACATAATAGGGAAAGGAGGAAGTTTAATTGCTTTAGTGGTTCTGTTATTAGTTGTTATAAAAATCGTGCCAGAAGTTTTTGATGAAATAATTTGTTTAACAGATCTTTATAAAAGAAACGGTCCATTAGAAAGATTTATCGGGAAAAGTTTTGGGAGAAAAAAATAGTATGAAGATTGCACAAGGTTGCATATCTTGGGTTCTTATTCCTTTTTTAGTTGGCATCTTTTTTGTGTTTTTGACAGTAATTTTTAGAGATTTAATTGGTAGTGTTTTTTTGTTTTTTTCAGTGATTTTGTTTTTATTAACCGGTTTTTTCCTTCTTTTCTTTAGAGATCCTGATAGAAAAATTGGGAGAGGAGTTGTTGCCTCTGCTGATGGAAGGATACGAGAAATTAATAAATTAAAAGATGATGATGTTGGAGAGTGCATTAGAATTTCTACTTTTATGAATGTGTATAATGTTCATGTGAATCGTATGCCTTTAGACGGTGTGATAAAAGATATTGTTCATATTCCTGGTTCTTATCTTCCTGCTTTTAAGAAGGAGTCTGAGAGAAATGAACGAGTGGTATTAACAATTGATACAGCTATTGGAATGACAAAAGTTACACTGATAGCAGGAACCCTAGCGCGACGTATCGTCTCCTATGTACTGAGGGGAGATAAAGTAAAAAAGGGGGAAAAGATTGGGATGATACGTTTTGGTTCTCGTGTGGATGTGTATTTGCCATCTAAGAAGATAAAGACACTTGTAAATACAGGAGATAGAGTTAAGGCGGGGGAAGATGCCGTTGCAGAAGTCAATGATTAAATTGTTATCCGTTGCTGATGGTATTACTCTTATCAATGCTATTTTTGGTTTTTTCGCCATAGTTATGGTTTTCTTAGGTGAGATACGTTTTGCTTTTTCGTTTATTCTATTAGCGTTGTTAGCAGATGGTTTAGATGGTATTGTAGCCAGGAAAATTAGTAAGGGTGATCTTGGGGAGTATTTTGAGGCTATGGCTGATATGACCTCGTTAGGTATTGCCCCTGCGGTCTTTGTTTACAGTATATATCATGACATGGTTTCATGGTGTCCATTTTATCATAGCTATCTTGTTATTGCTCTCATCGTGTTTTTGTCATTAAGTATTATTAGACTGGCTTCTTTTCATGTTATGAAAGATGAAAAATTCTTCGTCGGTCTTCCGGCTTCAGCTAGTACAATCATTTTGCTCATACTAGCATATTTCAAGGTTGAGTTCTTGTATATTCTACTGGTTATCATTATTGTTTCGTTTGCAATGGTTTCAAATGTGCGTTTCCCTAAACTGGGATATAAGATCGATGCTGTTGCAACCGTACTAATCATTTTGACATTGATTATGGGGAAAAGTTACTATGGTGTTGCTCCTATGCTTCTTCTTATAGCGATTGTTGTATATGCCTTAGGTGGGCCAGTGTATCTGTGGAAAAGTAAAAAATAAAACGTCGCATAGCTGCTTTTTTGATGATATAATTTTTAACATAAAAACGATAAAAACATTTCTAAACAGAAATTGCATTACATACTGCTGTTATGGATGATATACCTAAGATAGGTATTACTGGTATGCCTAGTGTGGGGAAAACGCAGACGCTGGTGAAAATCATAGAATACCTGGAGGAGAACGGTTACATGGTGGAGGGGATGATAACAGAGCCGATTTTGGAGAAGAAAAAACGTGTTGGATTCTATGTAAAAGACTGGCAGACTAAGGGAAAAGAGGTTTTTGCACACGTTGATATCGATTCGAAGGACAAAGTAGGGAGATACGGTGTAGACATAGGTGCTCTGGAAAAAGTTGGCGTACCTGCTATTGAGAAAGCAATTGCGGATGAGGATATTGATATTATAATTATTGATGAAATAGGTAAGATGGAGATGCTGTCAGAGCGTTTTTGTGAAGTAGTTATTGAGGCTTTGGATTCTGATAAACCTATTATGGTTACTCTTCATAAAAAATCAAGGACTCCTCTTCTGCAGGATGTACGTCGGCGTGATGATATAAGGATTTTAGAGGTTACCCCAGTTAATAGGAATCTGCTTCCTTATAAGATTGAGAAGATAATGGAAGAGAAACTACCGCCATTGTTTTAATTATGAAAGAAAATCAGGGCATTGAATGTGTAACTGAGGGAGAAACAGATATCTTAGTTTTTAAGAAGAAAGTTTCTAAGAAAGGCCCTGGTTCGAAAGGTAAAGTGCCTTTTTATAATCCCGCTATGGAGTTGAATAGGGATTTGTCTGTTCTTGTAGGTCAATGGTTTGTCAATAACAGTATAAAACACTTACGTTTTTTAGATGGTCTTGCGGCATCTGGGATCCGTGGGATGAGATTGGCGAATGAACTACTGGGTGATTTCAATGTTACTATTAATGATTGGAATCAGGATGCATATGTTTTGATTAAAAAGAATTTGGAACATTGTAAAATAGAGAATATATCCGTGACCAATAGGAATCTGAATGTTTTGCTTTCTGAAAACAAGTATGATTATATAGATATTGACCCGTTTGGTTCTCCTGTGTTTTTTATTGATTCGGCGGTGAGAAGTCTCTATAATGATGGAGTTTTAGCGTGTACTGCGACTGATACTGCAACATTGTGTGGTGTTTATCCGAAGGTTTGTCTGCGGCGGTATGGTGCCCGATCATTTCATTCCCCTGTGATGCATGAGATTGGTTTGCGTATACTAGTTGGTTTTATCTGTAGAGAGGCAGGTAGATATGATAAAGGTATTGAGCCGTTGGTTTGTTATTCTACTGATCATTATTGTAGAGTATATGTACGGGTGAGGAATGGTACAGGTTATGCTAATGAATCTGTTGCTAATTTGTCTGTTATAAAGTCAGATGAACTAGTTTTTTCCAATATCCGTAAAATCGATATTGGGCCTTTATGGGCTGGGAGGTTACAGAATAAAAACGTGATAAAGGAGTTGAGGACGATTCTTTTTGAAAAACAGGTTAACACCAAACATATGCTTTGGAAACTGTTGGATTTGTTAGAGGAGGAGGCTGATGCACCCTGTTTTTTTTATACGACAAATGATTTGACTTCTCTGTTAAAAACATCTTCACCTAAGATGAAAACTATCTTTGGAAAACTAAGAAACAAGGGTTATGATGTTTTCAGGACGCATTTTAGTCCTACAGGTTTTAAAACTGATGCTCCAAGAGATGAAATAGAAGCAATTTTCAAAGATGAGAGATAGGGCATGAGACTAGCGTTTATTTCTGATATCCATTCGAATATACATGCGTTCGAGGAAGTGTTAGGGAATATTGAGATGCTTTCTGTTGATGAAATATGGTGCTGTGGAGACATTGTTGGCTATAATGCTTTTCCAAAAGAATGCCTAAAAATTGTAAGAGAGAATCGTATACCTTCTGTTCTGGGTAATCATGATTGGGCGACACTTGGGGGTGATACGTCCTGGTTTAACTCGTATGGTATAGCAGGTGTTGAACACAGTCGGAAGTGTCTCACTGAGGATGATGTAATGTTTTTACAAACGTTACCAGATAATAGAGAGTTTGAACGAGGTGGTATCTCGTTTTATATGGCTCATGGGAGTCCAAGGGATAACGTTTTTGAGTATGTATTTCCGTGGTCGTCTGATAGCTTATTCGAGACTCTTGCAGAAATGGTAGATGCTGAGGTTATTGTAATGGGGCATACGCATGTTCCCATGGAGAAAAAAGCCAGTGGTAAGATTTTTTTAAACCCTGGTTCAGTGGGGCAACCCAGAGATGGGATTCCAAAGGCTTCGTTCATGGTTTTTAATACGAAGGATAGAACCCACAAATGGTATCGTGTAGTTTATGATGTTGATGCTGCTGCGAAGTCTATACGTGAAAAAGGTTTACCTGGTTTTTTAGCAGATCGGTTGTATCTTGGCCAATAATAATTTTGATTTTTTTATGTTTTTAATAAATTTGGTCGTCTTTTGATTAAGATAAATGTAAGTGTTTTTAAGGTGATTATGCAGGTTAATATTATTTGTATAGATATGCATATTATTTCTTGAAGGGCATCTGCCCATGTTGGTCTGTCTTTGAAGGCTCCTGGATATTTTTCTTTTACTATGACGCATCCTAGGGCGGATGACAGTATGTGTTCCCCATGGTGAAATGATGTGTCGTCGAATAGGTGTAGTTCAACTGGTTCTATGTATGGGTCGATCTCTGACATGACCCAGTGTGCTGCTTCGTGTATTGGTGTGGTTGCAATGATGACGGTGCACGAGATTAAAAAGACTAGGAGTATTATTTGTAATCTGATTTTTAGTGGACTATGGATATTATCCGTCTTCATTTAATTTTTTAAATATTATTTTAATATAAATATTTTGTTATAGATATTTTAATAGTGGTGAGGGAAAAAGTCAAAAACGGTTTATAGCATACAGAAATGAGAAAAAATGGGGAGGCAGCATAACTACCAGCCAAAAATAATAGATATATCTATGATAATTGGATTGTGATTATATGGGAGAAAAACTAAGAGTCGGTGTCTTGGCATCTGGAGGAGGAACAGACCTACAAAGCATTATTGATGCTTCAGAGAAAGGTATGATAGATGCAGAGGTTGTAGTGGTAATCAGTGATAATAAGGATGCTTTTGCACTTAAAAGAGCTGAAAAATACAATATAAAATCGTTTTTTGTTGATCCGCAGGGGAAAAACATAGAGGAGCACGAAAAGAAAGTAGATACAATACTAGAGGATAACGATGTGGAGCTTGTTGTTGGCGCGGGTTACATGAGAATACTCACTCATTCGTTTGTCAAGAAATGGTACGGTAGACTCATCAATATTCATCCTGCTTTGCTTCCTTCTTTTAAAGGCACTAATGGTCAAGGCGATGCGTTGGATTATGGTGCCAAGATTTCTGGTTGTACTACTCATTTTATGGATGAAAAGACGGATCATGGTCCTATTATTTTGCAGGCAGCTGTTAGGGTGTTAAATGGTGATGATAGGGATAAGCTTGCTAGTCGTATATTGGAGGTTGAGCATCAGATATTGCCTAGGACTGTTCAGCTTTTTGCAGAGGGCAGGTTGAAGATCGAGGGTAGAAGTGTACGTATTCTACCTGGTGATTCCTGGTTGAAGAAGTATAAAAAAATTCCTGATGTACTTTATCCAGAGGGTTACTAATAGGTATTTTATGAACTACGAGGAATCGTTGGATTGGCTTGATGGTTTTCAACAGTTTGGGATGAAACTTGGACTAGATAGAATCAAATATATTTGTAAAGAGCTTGGTGATCCTCAGAAGAGTTTGAAGGTTATTCATGTCGGTGGTACAAACGGAAAAGGAAGTGTCTGTAGGTTTTTAGAATCAATTCTTCTAGCTAATGGTTACAGTGTCGGTGTTTATATTTCTCCTCATCTGCAGCATTTTTCAGAAAGGATAGTTGTAGATGGTAAAGAGATCCCAGGTGATGATGTTGTTTCACTAGTTAAAAGGGTTAAACCAGTTGTTGAAAAAATGATTCAGAAGGGTAATGGTCCTACTTATTTTGAGATTGTCACTGCATTGGCGTTTCAATATTTTAGTGATAGAAATGTTGATTTTGCTGTTGTGGAGGTGGGTCTTGGTGGTCGTTTTGATGCTACTAATGTTGTGAATCCGGTTGTATCTATTATTACTAATGTTTCATTGGAACATAGTCATGTGCTTGGGAAAAAAGTTGAAGAGATCGCTTTTGAGAAGGCTGGTATTATAAAAAATGATGTTCCTGTAGTTACTGGTGCACAAGGAAAGGTTTTAGAAGTGATTGAAAAAGTTGCTAATGAAAAGAAGGCCCCAATTAATGTGGTAGGTAAAGCTGATTGGGAGAGATACTATGGTAGTTTAGATGGACAGGAATTCTGTGTTAAGGGGTTTTTGAAAGATTACAATGTCAAAACATCTTTGCTTGGTGAGTATCAGGGTGAAAATATAGCATTAACATTAGCGGTGGTGGAAATTCTTCAGATGAATGGTTTCTATATATCTGATGATAGTATTAACAATGGTATTTCAAAAACTTTTCATGTTGGTAGAATGGAAGTTATCGGTCGGGATCCTGTTATTTTGCTTGATGGAGCTCATAATCCTACCGGTATGCAGGTGTTAGTAGATACATTGGAAAACGATTTTGATTTTAGTAGATTAATTCTTGTTTTAGGGGTTCTATCTGATAAAGATATTAAATCAATGTTGCAGGTAATTGTTCCTCTTGCTGATGTTGTTGTTACAACGAAATCTCGCAATACCAGGGCTTTTGATCCATCTAAACTGAAGGAGCTAATAGAGGAGTTGGGGTTTAGAAATGAAGTTGTTATACAAGATGAAATTCCTAATGCAATTAATTATGCTAAATCTATTACAAAAAAAAGTGATCTTATTTGTGTAACTGGGTCTCTTTTTACTGTTGGAGAGGTTAGAGATTGTATTGTCAAAAACCTCCAAAAATGTTAATACACTGAAAACGATTCAACAATAAGGATGGGTATGAAACTGGATAAATTTGAGTGGGCACTAGTTTCTTTTGTAATAGTTTATGCAATAATTTTTTTCTTAGTGATCCCAATATTATATTATGAATACCATTATCAAGGCATTCATTATCCTTTTGGATTAACAGCACCTTGGTTTTATTATTTATTTTTCCTCGTAATCCTTTGTGTAATACTAAGCATACCTTTGTATTACCATCGTAAAGAAAAAACAACAAAAGGATATGAAAAATCCGGTGATGAGAAGAAAAAAGAAAGACTAATTGTAATAGTTCTTGGTATACTTTCTGTGATATGGAGTATTGTATTGATATTTTCTTTTTTAGACCATATGTGTGTGGGTATTCTTTCTGCTGATCCAATAGCTCGACATAAATTCTATTCATGTCATTATAGCATTTTTGCTCGTGACCTAATAATCTGGATCTGGATATTTGGATCATGGAGAATTTTATCGTCTAAATATAAGATAAAGAAAAAAGCGAATCAACTAAATGTTGAATGATCAAATAATCATGTGATTTTTTATTTTGAATATCATCTAAAATTTTCTGCAAATATTTGATATAGAAAAACTGTATTCTGTGTTTTTGTGACAACCTACAATCCTCATATCGTTGATGTAAAAACACTTCAAGATGCAAAGAAGGAGATACAGAAAATAGGTAGTGATCCGAAGAGTATCGACATTATGGCGCCTAAAGCTGTTTCCAAGATTATAAAACTTGAAAACATTGTGCTTCAGGATGCAATTATAATTAAACAAGATATGCTTTCTATAGGTGGAGAAGTTGCAGTTCCAAAGAATACTTTTGAATTACATGATAAGACTGGAGATATATTGATAATCGGTAATATCAAACAATTACATGATCTGGTTGGTAAGTTAAATAGGCATTACCCCCGGTTGAAGAATATAGCTAAAGAACTATCAAAAGTTTTGAAGGATGTTAAATGAAGACTCTGAAGATTGGAGATAAAACTTTTGAACTTGGTAAACGAACCCTTGTTATGGGTGTTTTGAATGTTACACCTGATAGTTTTTCTGATGGAGGATTATATTTCTCAGTAGAAAAAGCGGTAAAACATGCGTTGTTGATGGAGAAACAGGGTGCCGATATAATTGATGTCGGTGGGGAATCCACCAGGCCCGGTGCAAAAGCTGTTTCTAAGGATGAAGAGATTAAACGCGTGATTCCTGTGATTGAAGAACTTATTGATAAGAGTAGTATTCCTGTTTCTATTGATACTTATAAATCTGATATTGCAATGAAAGCGTTAGATCTCGGAGCGGGTATGGTTAATGATGTAACCGCTCTTCAAGGTGACAAGAAACTTGTAAACATTGTAGCAAAATATGATGTTCCTATTTGTCTGATGCATATGAAGGGTACTCCTAGAAGTATGCAGATCAATCCTGTTTATGATGATGTCGTAAAAGAGATCCATGATTTTTTAAAAGAACGAGCGGAATATGCTATGTTACATGATATAAAAAAGGAAAACATCGTTGTTGACCCGGGTATTGGTTTTGGGAAAAGAACAGGTAGAGGAATTGAGGATAATTGTGAGATTTTACGTCGTCTTTCTGAGCTCAAAGGTCTTGGTTTTCCACTGATGGTTGGTGCTTCCAGGAAGACATTTATCGGTAATGTTTGCGGAAGTAGTCAGCCGTTGCCTCTATCTGAGAGGTTGGAGGGCAGTCTCGCGGCAGCATGTCTAGCTGTTGTTAATGGTGCTGATATTGTTCGTGTTCATGATGTGAAGGAAACACGTCGGTGTGTTGATCTGGTTGACTGTGTTTATTAGATAGATCTTAATAAAAGGAAAATATCCTGTTTTTATTGGTAAAAATCTGCTGTTAACACTATGACTATTTGTTTTATAAATAGAGAGATGTTTAAGGGTTTGAGGAATTAGAATGAAGGTTTGTATTGCATATGAATCGAAATATGGTAATGGAAAACAATGTATGGAATATCTGCGAGATGTGTTGAATAAGGATGGTCATGATGTAGATTTGTTTTCAGTTCGAGAAAAAGATCCTAAATCGTTACCAGAAGCAGATCTCTATGTTTTTAGTTCACCTACACAGATTGGTAGTCCTACTCGGAAGATGAAGAAATTTTTGAAAAAACTTGAAGTCCCAGCTGAAGATGCAAAATACACCTTAGTAACAACATATATGAATCCCAAAGCCACTACTTTGGAAAAAATGGAGAGACTTCTTCAACCAAAGGGATTGACAAAAATATCTGAGGGTTTAAGAATACAAGTTACGGATATGAAAGGGCCTTGTGAGAGTAGTTTTAAGGAGAAACTAGAGATTTTTGCGAAGAATATAGCTGGTGGTAAATAAATCTTGTTACAGTTGAGGAAAAAAAGATGGTTTATTGTAACAAATGCGGTAAGAAAAATGAGGATAATGCACGATTCTGCATTAAATGTGGATCCTCTTTAAAATTGGAAAAGAATAAAAAAGAGGAGGAACTCGCCGAAAAGATTAAAAAAATAGGTGAGAAAGTTGGGAAGAAAATTGAAAAAACAGCAGAAGAAGTAGGTAAACAAGTGGAGAAAAGTGTTGAGCAAGCTGGTAAAGGATTTGGGAGTTGGTATTATCGGACATTTGGAGTTTTTGGACCGTTAGTTTCTAGTTTTTTAGGTTTGATTATTCTGCGGTTTATTATTGAGATTTTATCCCTTTCATCTACTGAGGTTACAGTGTTAGGGGTAATAAGTGAGTTTCTCTATGATTATATACTGTTGTTTTTCATTCTAATGTTGCTTTCTTCTTATAACTCTTATTTTTACAGGCATTATAAAAGACAGTTTCGATGGTTTTATCCTGTTTTTTCTGCGATAGGATTTGGTGTATTTCTTTGGCTTGCTGCTAAGATTCTATTAATCCTAGATACCAGCTTAGATATTCCTATTCTTGCATCTATTGCTTCTTTTATCGAGACATATCTTGTTTTGATATCTATATTTGTACTGCTTATCGGTTATATTTATCAGATGTTTACAGTTTCTATGACTAAGGAAAGGAATCGTTGAAGCGAGGGATATAATATGGTTTATTGTAAGAAATGCGGAGCAGAGTTGCCAAAGGATGCTAACTTTTGCTCTAAATGTGGGGCTTCTGTAGAAGATGTTAGAACTGAGGAGTTTAAGGTATCATCAGATGACCTTGTAAAAACGGTGAAGAAGTTAATCCATGAGGGAAACATTAGAAGGATTACTATAAAGGATGAAAAAGGAAAAATGCTACTTGATATTCCTGTTACCATTGGAGTCATAGGCGCGGTTATAGCCCCATGGCTTGCAGCTCTTGGAGTTATTGGTGCCATTGCAACCAATTGTACGATTGTTGTGGAAAGAAAAAAATAGGTGTAATCCGACCTTAAGTTGGCTTTTATCAAAAATTCTTTTTACCTATGATTTTATTCCTCCGCTGTGAAAAAAGATCTAGCTGAGGAAATCAAAGAGTTAAACAAACGTATTAGCGAGCTTGAAAAGATGTTGTCTGTACTAATTCAGCCTCTTCAGAATGTAAGTAAGACGACGCAGAATTATATGAGGATAACTGGGCTTTTACTTGACCATGGCGGTCTCACACCAGATTTGATTCTACCAGAAGTTAAAGATCCGATCTCGAGGGAAATCGTACGCGTACTATTAGATAGAAATGAGCAGAATGTTTCACAGATCACAGAACTAGTAAAGAGCAAAAGAGGAACTGCTTCTCGGAGAATAATCAGGGAAAAAATACAGGATTTAATAGAAAAAGACATCGTTCAAAAACAGCAGAAGGGATCGCGATATGTTTATAGTCTTACTGAGAAAGTGATCAAAAAGTGGTCACAAATGCTCGGTTTCAATATATGAACTGACCACGTTAACATAGTTTAAAAATAAAATTTGGAGGTATGATGAAAAATGAATAAACATGAAGGAATGCCAGACCCAGAAAAAATAAAGGAAATATTGGATGTTGTATCTGAGAAAATCCCTGGACTTCTAAAAGAGCTTAGTAGTTTGCTCTATGGGCCGAAAAGTGCGAAACAATATGCAGAAGCAGCAGCGATTTTCTATAAAGAACTAAAAGAGGCAGGTATGACCGATGAGCAGGCATTTGAACTCACACGCCAGTACATGTCGACCTTAAATCTTGGGAAAATGATGGGCAGCTTCGGAAAGCATGAACACGACTAAAAAAAACCGATATCTGAGACAAGACTATGACCAAAGAAGTAGATGAGAAGAGAAATGCCAATTCTATTCGATTATTTGGCATGATCCTCCCATCTCTCCCGTCTATATTGTTCAGATCTGGAGGGGCGTTCTTACGTTTCAAAAGAGAAGCAAAGAAGGGAGGACGTATATTCCAAAAAGAATTGATAAAGCAAGGGCTTGATAAAGCAACTGCTTCAGAACTCACAGATATCTACCTAGATGGAAGCAATCTGTTCCGTTACATACGTTATTTCCGTTAATATAATTATTTAAAATCTTTCTTTTTCTAAAATACCAAAGATATTTTTGAGGCTTCTATCATTATATTTCAAATACGTCAAAATTGACGCAGACTTGTGGAAAAGAACATTAAGTATTAATGGATTCTTGGATTGGAGATTACTATGGAGAACCCTGTGTGTCCACTTGATTACCGTTACGGTAGAGAAGAGTTGAACGAGATTTTTGGTGAGAAACATCGTCTCCAGTTTTTGCTTGATGTCGAGGCTGCACTTGCTCGTGCTCATGCAAGCGTGGGGAATATTCCGAAGGGTGCTGCTGATGAGATAACGCGGAAGGCATCTGTGGAATTTGTGAAGATTGATCGTGTTAAAGCGATCGAGGTTGAGATTAAACATGATATCATGGCTGTTACCAGGGCGTTAGGCGAAGTATGTAAGAAGGATGCTGGTAAATATATTCATCTTGGGGCTACAAGCTATGATATCGTTGATACTGCAAATGCGCTTCAGTTTGCCGTTGCAACAAGTTATATTCAGAAAGGGTTGAAGGAACTACGGAAGACGCTAGTTGGTCTTGCGAAGAAGTATAAGAAGACGGTTATGCTAGGTAGGACGCATGGTCAGCAGACGATTCCGATTACTTTTGGTTTGAAGATGGCTGGTTTCGCGATGGAGGTCGAGCGGCATCTTGAGCGCATGTTTGAGTGTAAAAGTCGACTTCTAATTGGGAAGCTGTCTGGAGCGGTTGGTACTGGTGCTGCATTAGGTAAGCATGCTTTGAAACTCCAAGAACATATGTTGAAGGATTTGAAACTTGGTGTGGAGGATGTTTCTACGCAGATTGTTGCCAGGGACCGGTACAACGAGCTGCTCAGTGTTATCTGTAATATTGCTACTAGCATGGAGAAGTTTGCAACAGAGATACGTAATCTTCAGCGGGATGAGATAGGTGAGGTCGCTGAAGCATTTGAAACGAGGAAACAGGTTGGTTCGTCAACGATGCCGCATAAACAGAATCCTATAACGTGTGAGCAGATTTGTGGTCTCTCTCGTGTGATACGTGGTTTTATGATGCCTACTTTTGAAAACGCTGTTCAATGGCATGAACGTGACCTGTGTAATTCCTCTGGTGAGCGTTTTATCTTGTCTCATTCACTTATATTGACTGATTGGGTTGTTTTTCAGATGAACGGCGTGTTCAAGAATCTGAAAGTGTTCCCTGAGCGGATGCTTAAGAATATGGAGGTTTCAAAGGGCCTTCCGATGGCTGAATCATTGATGACGAAACTCATCAGTAAAGATATGGGCCGTGGAGAGGCTCATGAGCTAATGAGGAAAACATCGTTGAAGGCAGTTCAACAAAATAAAACTTTGAAACAGGTTTTTTTAGAAGAAAATAAAAAAATGAAGATGCTAACACAAAAAGAAGTAGATGAAGCGTTAAATCCTAAGAACTATCTTGGTGCATCTGAACAGATAGTCGATCGAGTTGTCAAAAAACTAGAGCGATAAAAACAAGTTAGGTATGTTGATAGTATGGACAAAGTAAAGAAGATAACTGCGAATACAGAAGAAATAGTTACACCTGAGGAGCTGGAAACTGTTCTTGGTAAATCCAAACCTAAGGCGTATATTGGTTTTGAGCCATCTGGCAGTGTTCATCTTGGTTGGAAGATTTGTACGAACAAGATTAAGGATTTCCTTGACTGTGGTTTTGATTTTACAGTGTTGCTTGCGGATTGGCATGCGTATATCAACGATAAACTTGATGGGGATATTGGGAAGATTAAGGTTTGTGGACGGTATTTAGAGGATTGTTTCGCTGCGATGGGTATAGACAAAAATAAGGTGCGTTTTGTTTACGCAAGTGATTATGTTAATGATCCGAATTATTGGGAGCTTGTACTACGTACAGCTAAATCTATGTCTCTTGCTCGTGTGAAACGTGCGATGGATATCATGGGACGGGACGAGGAGGATGCTGAGAAGGATTTGTCTAAGTTGTTTTATCCAGCTATGCAGGTTTCTGATATTTTTTATCTTGATTTGGATGTAGCGTATGGTGGGATGGATCAACGTCGTGCCCATATGCTTGCTCGAGAGGTTTCGAAGAAGCTCGGTAAGAAAACACCTGTTGCAGTACATACGCCGTTGTTGACTGGGTTGCAGGCGGGTGGGCGTATGGATCCTGTTGAGGCAAAGATGAGTAAGAGTGATCCTGATTCTATGCTGTCGATTCATGATGAACCTGGGACTGTAAAAAAGAAGATGAATAAGGCGTTTTGTCCTGAGAAACAGGTCGAGGGGAATCCTGTTCTTGAGATTTGCAAGTATGTTGTTTTTCCTGAGCTCCATGGTGAAGTGTTTTTGATTGAACGACCTGAGAAATTTGGTGGGGACCTCGAGTTCAAGAAATATGCGGAGTTGGAGCAAGCTTTTGTTGTTGGTGGTCTTCATCCTCTTGATTTGAAGAATGCTACTGCGAGAGATGTAGATAAGATTCTTAATCCTGTTCGAGCCTATTTTAAAAAACATCCAGATAGTTATAATAAGATGAAGGAATTGGGAATCATTCAATAAAACTTATTTTATGAATGTTTAACATGACAAGTGACCCAAATCACTTTAATTTTTTCTGAATTTTCTGTCAAATATTTACAAAGTTATATCAATATCTAGTTTTCCTGCAAGCTCCTTATATCTGTTTCGAATAGTGACTTCGGTGACACCTGCAACATCAGCTATCTCCCTTTGTGTTCTACGTTCACCACAAAGTATCGATGCCATGTAGATCGCGGCAGCAGCAACACCAGTGGGTCCACGTCCACTGGTTAATTCGTTTTTGATAGCTTCTTTCAAAATCTCAACAGTTTTCTGCTTAACATCTCGACTGAGTTTTAACTCACTACAAAACCGTGGAACATAATTTATTGGTGAAGTAGGGATCATTTTCAGTCCTAACTCTCGAACAATGAATCTGTATGTTCTCCCAATTTCTCTTCGTGAAACCTGAGAAGACATATCACTTAATTCACCGAGGGTTCTTGGCATACCTGACAATCTACACGCCGCATATACGGTTGCGATGACAACAACTTCTACGCTTCGCCCACGAATAAGATTTTTCTTTGCCGCTTTTCTGTAAAGCATGCCTGCTTGTTCTCTAATATTCCTTGGAAGATTCATACGTGATGATATTCTGCTAAGTTCTGCAAATGCAAGGGCAAGACTCCTTTCACTTGCGTTACTAATCATGGTTCTTCTCTGCCATTTTCTAAGTCTATATAGTTGTGCACGGTTTTTTGTTGGAATTGACCTTCCATATGCATCTCTGTTCTTCCAACTAATCGCTGTGCTCAATCCTTTATCATGAAGAGTATATTTCATTGGCGCTCCAGTTCGTGCTCGTTTTTGTCGTTGCTCACTGTCAAACGCTCGCCATTCAGGGCCATGATCGATAAGATTCTCTTGAACAACAAGTCCACACTCCTCACAAACTACCTCTCCACGCTGATAATCTCTGATCAAATTGTTACTGCCACACTCAGGGCATTTCTTGGTATATTCGATTTTCTCTTTTTTTCTTTTTTTGGGCAAAACAAAACCCTCATAAAACCGTGTTCTGATAATTATCCTTTAAAAACGTCAATTTCATCGGGTAATACGTTTCTTCTACTAAGAAATCTTGCTTGGTTCCTCTTATATTTATGTAAAATATCTGCTTTACTGTCCTGAACATCCCAAGGGCTAATAATTAACAGATCTCCGATTTTAATTTTTTTAAACTTTCTTCTTTTACTCCCAGGTATACGTGCTAGTCTGGACTTACCATCTGCACATGAAACATTCATTCTTGAACCACCTAATCTTTGATCTACGATGGCAAACATCTCATTTTCTTGATTTCTAGGCAGCGGCAATCTGATATTTTCATCTTCATATTTTCTTTCCACGATATCACAAACGACTATTGTCTCATTCACCTGATTTTTGTATTTCTATTAACTTAAGAAATGGGCAATCTTCTCCGGGATCACGTTTACCCGGTCTAGCATAGACAGGGCATTCACTGAATATCGGACACTTATCACAATTTGGCAAAATACTCCTCTCCAAATTTGTTTTCTTTCATATTTATCTCACTTCATATGCTCTTCTCATATAACATAAAATGCCTTCCTGGTTTGTAATAATCTTTCACTGCAGTATTTCCCATCACTTCTACAATTTCTCCCCCCTTAGCACTAACATTAAGATACCCCATTTTTTCAAACAATCTTTTAGAAGGAATGTTTTTGGGAGCTATTGTCAACTCAACTCTATTGCATCCAAGTTTTTTCACTTCTTTTTCGACCGTTTCTAAAAGCATTTTTCCTATCCCTTGTTCTCGTATGGATTTGTCTACACCAATTTGCCACATGAAGTATGTTTTATCATGAACCTGTGATACAATCCCCAGGACGAAACCAACGATATTATCATTGTACTCCGCAACAAAACAACTATTGCCAAAATATCGAAGCATTATCTTATAAAAATGCTCATCATAACTTTCCAACAGATTACATCTAGAGACAAATTCATACACATTGAGAAATTCTTCTTCTTTTGCCTTCCGTATAGTTGGTTTCATTTTCTCAACCTGCCAACATGAATTATTTTTGATTCTATCAGTTCCTTTGTTCCTATATCATTTCTATGATAAATTTTACCTTTCACCAACGAAATTGCTTTTTCTACCTTCGTATTAGCATCAAAAATGGTATTGTCTTTTGCGATAAATGCAATACCTCGCTCAGAGCCAATATTTAATCTTCCATGATCATCTATACCACAACTGTAGTAGATGTTAACTCCTTCTGTTTTTATCTCGCCCTCTTTAAAAGAAACATCTAGGGCCTCATACAATTTTTTAGGATAGTTTCTTGGCACAATATACTTGCATACCGTTGCCTTATTTTCAAATTGAAGAGAAACTTCTTCTCCAGATAACAGTCTTGTAATAACGTCGAGAATGTTGTTCTTTAATACATACATAGTATTCATCCATTCTGGATCTCCTGGTCTAAAGTTGTACTCAATCAATTTTATACCATCTTTTGTTATCATAAACTGTCCATACAAAAACCCCTGGCATATGTCCCCCGTTTCTGAATGAAAAGCATCGAGTGTTTTCATAATGATGTCAAGTGCTTTGATGTAATCTTCTTGCTTCATGAAGGGTAGTAACTGGTTAGCTGCAGAGTAAGACCCCATACTTGCAGTATTGGGGCCTTTTTCATCTGGTAGTAATTTTTTAAAGTCCTGCACGGCAGACGTGGGGATTATATGATTGCCGTTTACAAGACATTGGATTGTGAATTCTTCTCCTATAAGTTTTTCCTCTATGAGAACTTTAGAATCTCCTTTTTCATTGAAAATCTGATGGATGTATTTGATTACGTCTTCTTTGGTTTTTAATTGATCTCGAAAAACTTTAACACCTAAGCCTTCTGTAAGTCCAACTGGTTTAACCGCAACATTCCACCCCAATTTCTTTGCATATTGGATAGCAGCATCGGCATTATCAAAAACCTGAAATTGAGGAATCCCATCTATTTTATACTTCCTCATCAACTCTCTCATAAATGCTTTATCTGATTCCAATCGTGCTGCCTGCTTAGTTGGACCGAATGCCTTTATTTTTTCCTTTTTTAAAGCATCTACTAAACCAAGTGAAAGAGGTTCTGCTGTTGTTACAATCACCAAGTCAATACGCTGTTTTCTTGCATACTCTACAATGTCATTGGTTTTATCGAAACGCCCAATTTTATACCCGTCCACTAGCGATATAATAGCTAGATTTTTTACGCTCATATAGGCAAATATGTTGATATTTAAATTCCTGATTCTAAGATTCTCAACCGTTATTTGTCCCTTCGCCCAACTGCCAACGACAAGCACTCTTTTAATCGAATGTTGATAACCTTGCTTATTCTCAGCAACCATCCTATCCTTTGCTCCCGTTATTGTTTCTTCTCTTTATTCTTTCAGTATTTTCAGGAGTGAGAGCAATCGTTTTATCAAAATCTGCCAGAAGTTTTGCAATACCTACAGCTTTAAACTCATCAGCACCTTCAAGATTTAGTTGTAAATCACATTCTTTACAGTTTCTATCACAGAAATATGGTTTGTAGGAGTCAGGCTCTTTATAACTAACAGTAACACCTTCATAGTTTCTTAAAACCACCTTGTTGGTTCCCCATGACACTATGTAATGAGGCATAACCGGAATTTTACCTCCGCCACCTGGAGCATCAACAACATATCGCGGAACTGCAAATCCACTGGTATGACCGATAAGATGTTCCATTATTTCTATTCCTTTACCAACTGGAGTCCGAAAATGGGTTAATCCTTCCGATAGATCACATTGATAGAGGTAATAGGGTCGAATTCTGTTTTGCACAAGCTTATGCAGTAATGTTTTCATGATACGCGGACAGTCATTAACTCCTGCAAGTAAAACAGATTGATTACCGAGTGGAATCCCAGCATCGGCTAGCTTTTTTATGGAATCTTTTGCCGAAGCTGTCAGTTCCCGCGGGTGATTAAATTGAGTGTTAATCCATATTGGGTGATGTTTTTTCAGCATCTCCACCAAATCATTGGTGATACGGTATGGAAGAACTGCAGGAATGCGTGTACCTATTCTTATCACTTCAACATGAGGGATTTTTTGTAGTTCAGTAAGTATCCAATCAAGATATTCATCAGACAGCATAAATGGATCGCCACCTGATAAGAGAACATCTCTCACAGCAGGAGTATCTTTTATGTATCTGATTCCTTTCATAATCTCTGACTTAGAAGGGATGGAATCAACATCGCCGACTTTTCGTTTCCGAGTGCAATGCCGACAATACATTGAGCAGATGTTGCTAATGAGAAACAATAATCTATCAGGATATCGATGGGTTATCCCTGGCACAGGACTATCCTTGTCTTCAGCTAACGGATCTTTTATATCATATTTGGTCACAATGAGCTCCTGTGGATCTGGGAAAGATTGTTTGAATATTGGGTCCATCTGGTATTCATTGGTATCTATTAGAGACAGATAATAAGGGGTTATTGAGAGAGGAAACTTTGCAATAGTTTTTTCAAAGCTTTGACGTTCTTTTTTTTCAAATTTAATGCCAGTTAATGTTTTAAACGTGTTAATATCTTTGATAGCGTGTTTTAGTTGCCACTTGTAGTCTTTCCAATTTGACAGGTTTGTATCTGCATCTATTTTTTCTGCAATTGCTTTTTGCCTTTTATTGTAAATAGTCATTCTTTCACCAACTATTGTTAGTAAAAATTTACCCAACTTCTAACAAAAAAACAGGAGAAAATCCCACATTTTGCTTCAGATAGGGGGCGTATGTTTTTCAACTAAGACGCTAAGTTACACCTTGCTTTGGGTCTTCTGTTGGGAGTGCCTCACGTTGAAACCCGCATGCATTACAAATTAGTTTGTATTTTCCTGGCTCTACTTCTTTTTTTACCAGCGTTCTTTTTCCACATCTTGGACAAATAAAGATATCCATACTATCCCATATATGCAGCTGTTCCTATGAAGCCCATCTTATAATAAAGTTTTGATTTTGATGAATTCAACCAACTTATAAATTCTAATATGGAATAGATGTTACCTTGAGGACAGTACTCTCCTATGAAATTTACTGCCCTGTTTTCATTGAAAAACTCCTTATTTCTATTTTCTGGTACAGGTGGCCTGCCAATTTTAGGAACATTATGAATGCTACCATCAAAAGATTCATTAGCAAGCATCTGCCGGTAAATCAACAAAGGCTTGTAGGTCATTCCCCATTTCATGTAGTTAAAACCTGCGTTTTCGATTATTTTTTTCATAAACCAAGGCGCGATGCAGATGGTTACAGTTCCATCGCTATTTAGCTTAATTTCATCATCACATAGGCAATCAGGTGTAGCAGTCATTCCTAAACCCCCTGTGCAAATAGACCAGTATCTAACATTTTTTCCGCCCTTGAATTCCTCACCAGCATAAGAATACTCAAAGGTCGGAGGCGTAAAAGTAATCACTGCCACCTTGTTAAAGTAGAATTGAGGCAAGATTGAAATAATATATTCATTATGGGCATTAGGAAAAAGACCTTCATCTGACACCCGGTAAAACGCGATCTCATCTTCAGTAAAATCCCTGCCGATTTTCCAGGATTCAATAAGTTCCTTGTTGAAAAGAAACATGGAAATCTTATTAAGAATCCCAGAACGATCCAGACCAACCTTAGGACGTATACCCGGAGTAAGATCCTCTTTTAGAAATTCCACTTTGGGTAGAGATACATTTCCTAGGGGATCGGCTCCTCTATCAGGTCTATATACTCGCATACCAAGGACTAAGATTTCCACATCGGGAGGTATTATCATGGAATTAGCTTCATTAGGTGGTGAAACACCATCCTTAACCAGCCAAAGTGTATAACTACGGTTCTTTGCGTTTCTATCTACTCCAACCTTAAATGGATTGATACTACCTGGATCCGGCTGGATTTCTTGGTCGAGAAATGCAGCTAAGTCGGTTCCTTCGTTAGAATCATAAATAGTGTAACTAAAATATCGGGCATGAGGAAATTCACCATGTAATTTCATCATGTCAAAATCACCTGTTTTAGGTTCAAAAGTTAAAATGTTATAAGATGAACATTTATCTGGAAAAGCAGGTGTTAGTCGAAAACTACCAGGGAGAGGAATCCACGAAACACTGTTTTCTTCTTCTGCAGTTGATACAAATGTTGATATCGATAGAGATATCCATAGTGTGATAGACAAAGCTAGGAGTTTTCTTTTCATCATTTAATATGATTTTATTTTTTATTATATATAAAATTGTTTATTATTTAAGTTCATGCTTTGTTTTTTTCTTTAATAAAACCAATATAAAAACAGAACGGAAAAACAATAAAATCAATGTAAAAACATATTTTTTGAACCTTAAGGGTTGAATAAACTTTTCCTGGCAAAAACTAATTTACGCCGCCTTTTTACTTAATCCTTGTATTTTCTACTCAATGAAAGCCTCGCATAAGGATATAATACCCTTCTATATAATGAAAGATTATATGCCTCATATAATAGATTAATATGCTCCCCTTCATCTAGTTTTTTTCCTAAATTAATAAGAATTTTTTCATAATTATTGAATTTCTCAACATAAAACCTGTTGACTATAGATGCTTTTAATTTATCAGAAAACCTCTTTTTTATTAACCTTTTATAACTTTTCCCTTCGATGATGCTTTTCGCAGCAAGAAAACCAGATGCTAACGCGTATCTCATGCCAAAACCCCAAAGGAAATCCTGCAGACCAGCGGCTTCACCAGCAATGAGTTTACCATCTTCTTGTAGTTTCTTTTTAAAAAGAAATGAGCCAACTCCTCCAACATTCCTCTGGTTTTTTATTTTCAGATCAACTAACTTACTAAAAAGCTCATATGTTTTTTTGAAATACGTTTTCATATTACCAAATTTATATGCGCTAACTGTACACATGCATCCATAACCTTTATCCACTAATAAGTAGGAGTACCCCTTATATGATGTTTTGCTGCTTACAAGCACTATAGCTACATCGTCCATTTCTGTTTCAAAAATAATTCCTGTATCCATAGCAGTTATTTTCTTACTTGATGGACCCGTAGAAATGATATCCACATCTTTTAGACTTTTTTTCGAATTGAAATGTATATTTACCCCAGATTCAACCGCCTGATTCTTTAACCCTTGATCTAAACTTTTTTCAATAACACCCCTTTTCACCAAGTAAAATACTGGTTTTTTAGAAACAATTCTTATTTTTTCTTCACCATCTGACAAATACATAGTTTTAAAGGGGTTACAATCAAAATTTATTCTAATATTCATAGATTTTAATTCATCTAATATATCCACCTTTGATGACCAGTTTTCTAACCCCTCAAGATCACCCCTGAACCTTCCTCCGCAATCATTTCTTTTTTCAAAAACTTCTACGTCGTAACCAGCTCTCGTAAGATTTAGCGCAGCAGTAAGACCTGACAACCCCGCTCCTAATATTTTAATGCTTTTCATTTTACCTATTTATTTGTCTCTCTTTATTTAAAGCTTTTTAAAGGACTTTGTCTAATAATACATTTCTGAATACCTTTTTATCCTCCCCCATCGGCTTTGCTCCTAAACTAACTTTAGATGCAAATGTTAGGTGTAACTTTAGGAGTAAAAAACAGACTTACGGGTAGCCTTCCACAAGAAACTTAGTCAGTTTTTTTCCTGGCAGAAACTACTTTATCTTTTTCGTTTCCAGAAAAAGATCGATGTTATCTTTAGTATTCACTTTCGTCATATAATCATTTTTCTTTAGAGGGATATTCGAATACAAAATTCCTATCCCAAACAAAACCTAATCTACCGCAAAGAGGGCTTAGATAGTCTTCTTTTTCCCTATTTCTTCTACTCTCTGTTATTTCTGAATTTATCTTATAAAAAGACTGTATATAACCGTTAGTATATACCTTATAGATATTGTATCCGGCTGGATATTTATGAACAGCAGCTAACTCAACGTAAGGCATGTTCCCAGTCAGCAATGAATACGTTACTTTGTTTCGGTGTGTATGACCTGAAAATACTCCAACCACATTATACTGAGAAATTATGAATCTAAAATTAAGCCCATCTACAACATTAAGCATTACGAAAGGAAGAATACCTCTTATGCCAGCTGGATGATGCATAAATATCATAATATTTTTATCTGCATTATTCGCCAAATCTTCCTTCAACCATGTAAATTCTTCATCTGAAATCGCTCCAGTTTCCTTTCCCCCTCTGTCCGCAGAATCAAGTATGACAAAATGATAATCCTCAAAATTGAAACTATAATATGTGGAATTCAAGTTATAAACATCCATGAATTCTTCCACGTCTCCAGATGAATCTTGAAAATCGTTATCGCCATATACTGGATAGTATGAGATGTTGAAATCATCTGTGATATTTTTCGATTGGTTGAATGTATATCCCATGTCCCCTTTATCTATAACAAACTTTGCATCTCTACAGTTGATTTCTGCGACTGCTAGCTCGCTGAGAGTAATTGAGTTTGGATCGCGTGAATAAACATGTTTATCAGTTATCGTTGCAAAGCTGAAAAGATATTCACCTGATGGAGGAATTAAAGTAGTGAAAGTACGCATACGGCTTCTAGTTCCTCCACTACAGACTTTATAATAATATGTGGTCCCTGGTTGAACCCCGTCTAATTCCAAATAATGAAAAGTCACTAATGTTTGGTTCTCCTCGTAATAATGGCTGTTTAATAAAAAAGGGCGAACACCATAATCAATATAAGTACTACTGTTTTCATTAGTAGTCCAAGTCACTATCATAGATGTATCTGTTAGCGTTACCAAATCCACGTTACTTATCTCAATTTTAATTGAACTCTGACAGGTTTTATCCGCTGCTAGGGTAAAATCTATGTATGATCCATCTAAAATACCATTTTTGAATGATGTTAAACCTTTCTTTTCCATAATACCTGTGGTCGACGGTAGCAAAGATGTTCCTATGAAAAGCAGGGCTATACCAAAAACCTGTATTATTTTAGTGTCTTTCATGCGTCTCATCTTTCTATACTAAATAATATAATGTATTTGATAACTAAAAATTAATAGTAATTTACTTATTTTTATTTTTCCTGACTTAAATCCCCACAAAATAGCTTGATTTTGAATACTTTTTATCCTCTTCCGCAAACCTAGAACAAAAGCATGGTTGGTTTTTTCCTGAATAGAAACTATTTAATCAACTTTGGATGAAATAGTAATCGTTCTAGGATTTGAAGGAACAACAGTTTTGAAGACTGCTGACTGTTTTGCAAGTTAATGGTTACTGGCCTATCTACAATTAGATAGCCATATTTGCCATCCTTACCATACTCGTCTTGTGCTCTGGCGGTAATGTTGTATGTTCCTTTTTTAGTCCAGGTATGACAAGCTTGTACTGTTTCTCCAGATGCATAGAGCTCTGTCCAATTTGTAGCGCCATCGCCCCATTTGATATAATATTTTACATCGTGACCATTTGGATCAGTTGCAGTAAAGTTATAGCAATATTCTACTCCTACTGACCCATTTATTGGTCCGTCTATTGTTGGTGCATTTGGTGGATAATTTATTCCTGTGGTGAAGTCCCATATTTTACCTGGGGTTGATAACCCCTGGCTATCCCAAGAGACAATCTTCCAATAATATGTCTCATATTCGGTCAGATCATATGGTGTTTCACTAAAATTATCAGTCAGATTATGTTTTTTTATGGTAGGTGGATCATTTGGACCAAAATAAAAGTCATATGTCACTGTGTCACCAGGGTTGGGATCACCACCTTTCCAGCGGAGAGTAACGTTAACGTCTACCTCATTTGCTCCGTCTTCTGGAAAAGGATCACTTGGCTCATCTGGTGGAAGATTTACTTGGGTTGTGAAACTCCAATTTGGCCCAGATGCTGTATAATTATATTCGTCCCACGCGACAATCCTCCAATAATACTTTGTGTTGAATTCAAGGTTATTACCATAAGGAGTAGGATCATAAGTTGTCCCAGTTTGATTCCACTTGACCTTAGGTGGAGGAAAATAATCACCGAAATACACGTCATAGGTTACATCGTCAAAATCAGGATCTCCACCATACCATGATAGATTAGTGTTGATCGGTACCTCTATTGAATTGTTCATTGGATTTGGGTTATATGGAGTGTTTGGTGGATTGTTATCTCTTGTCGTAAAATTCCAAATATCTCCATATGTTGGATCACCCTGGTTGTTCCATATGTCAATCTTCCAATAATACGTTGTGTTCCATTCAAGGTCATCGGGAGGGTCATACTCCCTAATCGAAGTATTACTCAAAATCTTAGGTGGAGGAGTAGTGTTGCCGAAATATAAATCAAACATTTTAGGGCCGGTGTTAACGCCTGCGAGGAAGCCTGCGGTTTCATCCGTATAATCGTTATTATCTTCATCGAAAATCGATGCAATCACCATACAGTTATCCTGATATAATTCATCAAAATATTCCATTCCCCCATAACCACCATTATGATGATCAGCCCCATCCCATTCAGTGGAATCATCCCATGTACCCCCACCACTTATAGTGACATCCTCATTCCAGGCATAGTCTAAAAATGCGAAGGTATATGGATAATCCCAAGTATCATCCCAATAGGTCGAGTTAACTTCTGTTACATACACATGTAGATGCCCGTTATACTGGCTTGCTTTATTATTATCAACTGTGACATCAATGTCCATAGCTGTAACTGTCCATTCCATAATTTGTTCAATAGGTACATTAGTTTCGTTATCTTCAGGGTCAGGGTTAACAGCTCCAAGCCATGTAACATCAAGAGATAGATCTATATCAGCTACATTCCGGTTTCCACATTTAATTATACTTGTATTATATTTAGTCATAGCACTTTGAACATCGCTTGCACCGATATCTCTCCTATAACCGCCATCCCAAACTACAGTTGGAGAAGCATAAACATTCAGCTCGTCATGTCTTTGCTTTGCCCACTTGTTTTTATCATATACCATGCTAATATAATAAAATGGATGCCATCCACCCTTGTAGAGGTTCTTCAACGCCGCATGTGCATATTTACAAGGCTGACAAGTTGTATAAGTGAAGAATTCTCCCAGAATATTATGAGAATACCCCTCTTCGGTAGATGCTTTGTTTAATGATTTTATTTCCGTATTTGCAGAAGATATAGCTCCTGCAACAGTAGGAAACACCAACATGAATACTAAAATACCTACAATTTTCTTTTTCATTCATTTTCACCTCCACCTTAACTATGATTATCTAATACTTTAGAATATTTAAGTGTTTGTCTCAATAGAACGAGAGTATTTTTAATACTCAATTATAGCCCAAGTAATCTTGCGATCATCTGAGAACGAATCGCAGTCTCCCCTAAAATTTTAAGATATAATTGTTTTGAGTATTGCTGACTACTAATTTGGCTTATCTGGTTTTCCGGCATGGTTACTTTTAATGTTGACCAATTGCTCTCTGCATCATAAATGTCTTTTGCTTTGGCTTTAATGTTATACTTTCCTATTTTTTCCCAGGAATGGCTGCGGATTATTTTGTCATCAGATGCATATGGACCAACCCAACCATTTTCTTCTACGGTCCCATCTCCCCAGTCAATCCAGTAGTATACATTATCTCCCTCTGGGTCTGTGGTTACGAAGGCATAGTTATATTCCTCTCCTTTTTCCCCCTTTGTTGGACCAGTTATCGTTGGTGGATCTGGAGGCTCGTTTCCAATTACTACCAAATATGGTTCTGACCAGTTGCCCTCACCCGTGCTGTCTTTGGCTTTGGCTTTTATCTCGTATTTTCCTTTTTCCATCCAAGTATGGTTAACTTTGACTTCTTCACCTGATTCAAAAGGTCCAATCCAATCTTCTACCTCACCATCGTTCCAGTCAATGTAAAGCTTTATTTCATTTCCTTCATAATCTGTTGCATTGAATGTGTATTCTAAAAGTTCTCCTACGTCTCCAAATTGTGGGCCAGTTATATTTGGTGCATATGGAGGCTGGTTTCCAATTATTATCGTATGATATGACCAATAACTATCATCCCAGACGTCTTTGGATTTGGCTTTAATTCTGTATGATCCATTTTCATCCCATGTATGGCTCACGGTGACTTCTTCACCAGACTCATATGGACCAATCCAATCTTCTATCTCGCTGTCGTTCCAATCAATGTAAAGCCATATGTCATCTTCCTCTGGGTCGTTAGTCACAAAAGTAAAGTCATACTCTACCCCCGGTTCTCCACTAGTTGGACCAGATATCTCTGGTGAATTTTGTTTATTTCCACCAGCATATTTGATAATCTTAAATTCATCGATTTTTCCATCAAAAAAATCTGAACTGTTATGACTTCTTCTACCTATTTTAGTTCTTGTAAACTCGTCGTTAGTAAAAGGACACACCCAATGTGTTATATTACCATCGAATTCACCATCAACGTAAATTGTTACAGTTGGTTCTGCTGTAATACCATTATACCAGATTTCAACATAATACCAATCACCATCGTTGTACGTACCATCAGAATATACTGTAAATCCACAGCTTGTAACCTCAAACTTAGCTGCTATAGTACCGTTAGAAGATAAAAAAATTTGAAACTCTGGATTTGTACCCCAATTATAACTTGTACTGTAAATCCTACCTAAATCAGTTGATGTCGTCTTAAAATAAAATGAAAAATTTAAGTCATCAGTTTTATTGAACCCTAGATTTTGTGCATGAGTATCCAAATCAACATAATCATTTACTCCATCAAAATCCAGGGCATAACCAGAACCGGAGGGAGTATCTGTGGTCCATGTAGCCCCATAGATTGTTCCATCATAATCATTTCCAGAAGAATCATATGCAATGTTGCCGTTGCCTTCATCAAACTTCCAATAAGCATGTGTATAATCATTATTCAAGGGAAAATTAGTCGGAGTTTCTCTAGTTGGTTGATTGCTTATTTTTTCAATATATCCACTTATACTAGGTGTAACACTCAGTCCGATAAATAATAAGATTATTCCATAAACCAAGCTTCTTCTAAATAAACTATTATTTTTCAATTTATCTCACCCCGTATTTACTTAGTTTTAATCTTGTAATATTATTTAAATGTTTTTTTGTAGTTGAAAATAAATATTGCAATATCTAACATAAAAGGTTAGTTTACTGGTTTCAAACAGATTAAGGTTGAAATTAAGTGCTTTGTTTTTTGGCACAATGACTGTTAGTGTCGCCCAGTCGCTTTCATTACCGTAGAAGTCTTGGGTTTTTGCTTTGATGGTATAGTTTCCCTTCTCATTCCAGGTGTGTTTTACCGTTACCATTTCACCCGACCCATGATAGTCAGTCCACTCTGTATTGTTATCGCCCCAGTCAATAAAGTACTTGACACCATCTTCATTTGGATCTGTTGCTTTGAATTTGTAATCATATTCTTTTCCTACTTTAACATTTGTTTTCCCTGTTATAGTTGGTTCATTTGGTGGTTCATTACCTCTCATTGGAAAACCTGCTGCCTCCCATGCGGTTGTTCCTCCAAACATGCTGTAGATTGTCCCTGTAAAACCAGCGCCATCAAGGATATTAGCTGCTAACCAACTCCGGCCACCTTTAGCACAGTACATTATAACATCCTCGCCGTCATATTTTTCCAGAAATTCTTGTAATCCAGTTGGGTCCTGCAGTAGAGAAAGGCAATAATGTATTGGACTCTCTGGATATGGTGTGTCTATGAATCCTGCGTCCCATTCTCCATTGGTTCTAACATCTACAGGTATTTGAACGCCGTTAGATGTATCATTTAACAGATCCCATGCTTCGTAAACTGTTATGTTCGTGATACCATCATCTAAATTTAAGGATACGCCGTTATCAGCATCTATATCAAATACTTGTCTATTTCCTATTATTCCTGCGTTTACAGCCGACCCAAATATAAGGCCAACCATTAAGGCTGTGGTACCAAAGACCAAACATTTCCTAATCAAATTATTCTTCATTTTTTACACCTCCCTTTATTTTATTTAACTATTGTTAATATTCTAATGTATTAACAATATTTAAGGCTTACACCTAAACTCGGTTTTGATCCTAAAGTCTATTGTTCTTTTCTTTATAAAACCAACCTAACAAAGTAGTGGTAAGTAGATAAATATAAGTTCTACCAATTGATTCTCTTCTGTTGTAATGGAGATACCATGAAATCAGAAAACATGTCGCCTGAGGAATCTATGACTTCATATACTTCAAGTGGTTTCTTAAGAGGATACAAGGAAAAACCCAAAAGACCAGCAGGAGTAACAATATTATCGATATTAGCGATAATTGGTGGACTACTTAGCATTTTTAGTTTAACTTCTTACATATCTTTTTCAGCATTTCTTGATTTATCCTTCCCGCTGCATTATCTGATGTTTTTGGGAATAATTGGAGCATTTATGGCAGCACTTTTTTTCTTAATTGCTTATGGATTCTGGAAAGGCTTACGTTGGTCTTGGTTTTTAGCAATAATCCTTCTAATAATTGGGTTTATAATGCAAATTGTGACTGTTTCATTAGTGTTTTTTATGTTGTCAATGGCTCCATTCTCCGGCACTTTCGACCTTTTCTATTCTTCCACGATTATTAGAGTAGCTATTTCCTTGGTGATCTATGGTGTTATAATATTTTATCTTACAAGGTCACATGTAAAGACCTATTTTGGTATAGGTCAGCTAGGTGATATAACTTCCACTGTTAAAAGAAGTAAGAGAACAATAGTTCTAATTGTATCAGTTTTTGCCGTAATAGTTGTGATATTAGTATGGGGATTTATACCTACAGGTGAAATCAAAGTGACAGATCTGTCTATATCACCTGAAAATCCCCAGAGTGGAGATGAAATTACATTAACAGCAGAAATAACTGGTGGTTCACCATTTGGTGGTGCAGGTGCTTCGATTTCGTATAGTTCATATTTTGAAGGCGGTAGTGGAAGTGGTTCGAGACCAATGAACTCTGTTGGAGATAATAAATATACGGCGACTTTCTATGGTTCAAATGGTACAGAAATCTGGTGTTTTATAGTTTCAGGTAATAATGTTTTAGCGGAGTATACCATCCAAGTAGGGCATGTTGAAAGA
>Ga0209636_10000120_pt1 | contig 62353 bp, 58 predicted proteins | sample DeeMarSWOR152_54_FD_187464 | JGI IMG/M metagenome (GOLD analysis project Ga0209636, IMG submission 187464) | Marine sediment microbial communities from White Oak River estuary, North Carolina - WOR-1-52-54 (SPAdes) (version 2) | ecosystem: Environmental > Aquatic > Marine > Intertidal zone >...
CAGCGGCGGAACATGACTGAGATGGCTTATCGCCGAGAGTACGAAGCTGAGTTCGTTGAAGCCGCGACAAGCTACTTTACTCAAGACCTGATTCGCAGCTGCCTAGACCCTGCTTTAGAGCTTGAGAGCAAATTGGAGAGTGTGAAGCCTATGCGGGGTGAGTATTATGCGGGTTGTGACCTTGGGAAGCTGCAGGACTATTCGGTTTTGGCTATTGTTAAGAGGGAGGACGATTGCGTGAGGCTGGTTTTTCTTAGGGAGTTTCCGTTGGATACGCCTTATCCGGCGGTTGTGGGTGCGGTTGTCCGTGCTAACCAGAAATATAGGCTTAGGCGGATTTTGGTTGATAAGAGCGGTGTAGGCGAGGCTGTAACTGATGAGATTAAGGGTCAGGGCTTGTCTAACGCGGAGGGAGCCTCGTTTTCGGGTGAGAGGAAAGCTGAGTATTTGGCGAATTTGCGTATTAGGATGGAGCAGGGGCGGTTTAGGATGCCTTATGATAGGCGGTTGTGTCAGCAGCTTAATGAGCAGCAGTATGAGTATGGTAAAACGGGGAAACTGCGGTTTTGGCATCCGCCTAACAGTCACGATGATCAATTGTGGGCTTTAGCCTTAAGCGTATACGCGAGTAAACAGGATGAGACGGAGGCTACTTTAGCTCGTGCTTGGTGAATAGGTGCCTGAAATGGGGTGGCTGTTAAGAATCTGCCATGGGCTTTGTGGGTGAAGCGAACATTGCTTCCTTGAATGGATACACAAAATTTAATAGTATCTTATGATTAACCTTGTCTTCATGGATTATAAGAAAAGACGGGAAATTATTGCTAGTTCGCCTATTTCTTTTAAGTATTTGAGGCGTTTCAATGCGGCAGCGGGTGTTTTGCATTTGATTCAGGGCTTAGTGATGTTGTTTCTGGGTTTTCTTTTAGAGTGGGAGAGGAACATTTACACTTTTTATTTGGACATAGACATAATTGCTGGTCCGCCGCGGGTAATTGAGCTTTTGCCGAATCCTCAGGTTTTGTTTACTTTGGGCTATTTAGGGGTGATTATTGCTTCTTTTCCTTTGATTTCTGCTTTGGCGCATTTTTCGATTGCTTATGTGGTGAACAAGGAATATAATGAGAATTTGAAGAAGGGGATGAATCCTTACAGGTGGTATGAGTATGCTTTTTCGAGTTCGATTATGATTGTGATGATTGCTTTGTTTGTGGGGGTTTGGGATTTTTGGTCTTTGGTGATGATTTTTGTTTTGAATGCAATGATGATTATGTTTGGGTTTTTGATGGAAGTAGTGAACCAGCGAACCGAGAAGACTAGTTGGTCGGCGTTCGTTTTGGGGTGTGTTTCCGGGGGCACTCCGTGGGTTGTGCTTTTCGCGTATTTCGTTGCTGCTGTTAGCTCTGTAGGGGAGAATATTCCAGCCTTCGTTTACCTAATATTTTTCATTTATTTCGCTTTGTTCAATGTTTTCGCTGTTAATATGGTTCTTCAGTACAAGGGGGTTGGGCGTTGGAAGGACTATCTTTACGGCGAAAGAATATACATCATTCTCAGCTTCGTGGCAAAAACACTTCTAGCCTGGCTTGTATTCGTAGGCGTATTCGCACCCTAAGTTGCACCCACATCATTACTAAGGTTCTGACACCCGCCTAACAGCCACGACGACCAACTCTGGGCAACAACCCTAGCAACATACGCAACAAAACAAGAAGAACCCCCAGGCACCCTAGCAAAAGCATGGTAACAAAAGTATCCTTATCCCAAATACAAACAAATTTTGCCACACGTAAAAAATTTAGCAGCAAAGAACGAAAGCGCGAGGGCATTGGCAATGCAGATAAATTTAAAAACCTTTATGCATAGATGTTTGTGATAAAGATGATTAAGATTAAGCGGTGTGTCCTCTGGGGCATGCTGGTCTTCATGCTCTGTTCAATGATAAGCAATATTAGCGCGCGAACAGATGTATATGAGCTGGAACCTTCAAGTGAAGTAACTAGAGACATCACTCTTACCGTTCAAGATAGCGTTGTGGGAAATCTAAGTGTTGGAAACGGAGTTATCGATTTCTACGTTACCAACCCTTCAGAAGGCATTGTATTTTATTACGACAAGACTACGTATGCGAATTTCACATTTAACGCTTCAGAAGATGGGAACTACACTTTCCATTTTATAAACTTAAATTCCTCAGAAGGGGTAACTGTAACAATGATTTATTCGGTTAATTTTAGTGTGTTTGCTAGTGTGGGTTTGAATGTTGGAACATCCGTTGGAACAGCAGTAGTTAGTAGCCCGCCTCCTTTTGATCCTGGTAGTCCAGAAAAACCTGATCTTGAGGACCCTTACAGAAGATATCTCACTTTCTTGGGTGCCGAGCAAATCATAAACATGTTGGAGGAAATCTGGGATTGTATGCCAGTAGGCATTTCCTTGTTTGGGTTGGTTCTTCTGACAGGTGCTTTATTAATACGCAAAAGGCAACGCTTCCGCCCTTTGAAGCCTTTTAAGAAACTATGACGCGCGTGCCTACACGTATTCGAGGTTGAAAATGTTTGACTAGCATAAAATTTTATGGCGGGGTTAATGAGATAGGTGGAAATCGTATTCTCGTAGAGGATAGAGATACAAGGATTTTCCTAGACTTCGGAATGAGCTTTTCAAAATATGCACTGTTTTTCGAGGAGTATCTTAAGCCGAGGTATTCCTCCACAGGAATGAAGGATCTTATGAAACTAAAATTATTACACTATGTAGATGGAATCTATAGGAAAGATTTGTTATGTCTTATTGGGAAAGAGCCTCACGGTGAACCTTGCATAGACGAAGTGTTACTTTCTCATATTCATCAGGATCACTCAGCTTATATCTCCATTTTAGATGAAACCGTTCCAATTTCCTGTTCTGAAATAAGTCGGAGCTATGCCAAAGCAGTACTTGAGGCGGGACACAGAGGCTTAGAGACTGAGATGTACAATTTTAAAAAACGCCCTTTAATTAATTATAGAGATCCTCCAACTCCCAGAACTTTCAATACACGAGAAACGGAGAAACCGTTCAAAATTGGTTCGCTAGAGATAAAACCCTTTGCTGTTGACCATTCCGTGCCTGGCGCAATGGCATTCGTAATTCACACTTCCGACAAAACTCTTGTTTACACAGGGGATTTAAGGCTTCATGGAGTACGGGGCGCCCTTACTCAAAAATTTGCAGACGAGGCAGCGAAAGAGGATGTGGACATCATGTTGTGCGAGGGGACCAGAATCACCGAAAAGGAAAGTCGCCCCGAAAAATATGTTGCAGAAAATGCACACAAAGTTATTTCACAATGCGAACATTTGGTGGTTGCTGATTTTGCTTACAAAGACCTCTATCGATTCATGACTTTCTATAGGGTTGCAAAAGAAAGTGACAGGAAAATCGTGATTTCAAAAAGGCATGCATACTTGCTTGAGGAACTACGGAATGTTTCTGAGCTTAGAGGGGATGTTCCGCGAATCGATGATGAAAATATTCTTATCTATATCGACAGAAGAAATACTGGTCGGTTTGAAGAATCTGATTACGCTTCATGGGAGCGGAAATTCTTAGACATGCCTAACACTGTTAAAGCAGACTGGATACATGGGAATCAGGGAAAAGTTGTTGTCTGCTTGACCTTCTTTGATATGAACGAGCTAATTGATATTGATCCAAACACTGGAAGCATCTATGTACATTCAACTTCTGAACCACATAACGAAGAACAGATTATTGATGAACAAAGATTAAACAGTTGGGTCGATTTCTTTTGCCTTAAAAAGTATCATTTTCACTCCTCAGGGCATGCCAGCGGAACAGATATTCAAAAAATCATTCAAACTATCAATCCAAAAGAGCTAATACCAATTCACACAGAGCAACCTGATTTCTTCCAAAAATTACATAGCAACGTCAAGATGCCTGAATTAGAAGAATTCTAACGACGCGCCGTTACTTACCCCTTGCAATGAATGAAATCACAAATAGTACCGATAGTATTAATTAATTAAACAGTTAATTCATCACCATGAACATGGAACAATTGATTACAAATTTAAAGGCATCAAGTCTTATCGCCCGGTGTCCTAAGTGTAACGAAGAATTCAATCTCTCAGATGCATTACTGTTTGATGGTATGAGAAAATTTCCAAAATCAGCTGAAGAAAAGAGGCTACTACTTCTTCAGGAACTAAATGAAAGAAAAAAAGCACTTGAAAAAAGAAAGATATCTGTTGATGTAAACGCTGAAAAAAAAGCTATAGAGGTTGGTTTCGGCAAAATAATTGAGAAATTCATTCCAGCATATAAAAACCTAAAGCTACAATTTCGCGAATGCAGACCTTTGTATGAACCTATAGACCTTATCGTTTTCGACGGACTGGTTAAAAGAAAAGTTGATTTCATAACATTTCTGGAGATAAAATCTGGTAATTCAAGACTAAACTCTCACCAGAGGATAATAAGAGATGCCATATTGGATGGCAAGGTCAATTTGGAGGTGTGTTAAGATGAACGACTTGTTGGATGTTTTCCAATCATTTAGGAGAACATTATGCATCTGTCCTTGCTGTGGTGGGATGATGAGGCTTAGCGACCTTCACCTAAGATATACCGGGAAAGCACCAAGAACTTGGATTGACAAGCATGAGTTAAACCTCGTATCACTAGAAAAAAAGGAGGAGCTTTTCGAAGAAAAGGAAGACAAAATGAGGGAGAAATCGATAGAGCGGGGGCGAAGAAAAGTTCCAATATTAATAAAAAAATGCCTCTGTCCAGAGTTCAGGGAACTAAAATATAATCCTTATGATATTAAGGCAATAATGCATCCAGTTGATTTCATCGTTTTTGACGGACTTAACGATCAGGCAAAGTTAAAAAACATAACATTTCTATCAAGGAAACCATCGGACCAAGAACAGAATACAATACTAGAGTCTATAAGAAAAACACTAGATAAAAAGAATTATGACTGGAAAGTTAGCAGGATTACTATGGATGGAAAAGTTGAATTCGAATAAGACAGGAAATAGCGCTTAGAACCTCATTTTATGTTGTGTGTTGTTTTTTCTGTTGGTTGTTTATGGCTGCGTCGTAGCTGTCTAGGCTGGCTGCGTCCCGCTTCATAGCCGAATCCACCGCCTTAACCACCACAGGAAGAAGCCCCTCCACCAAAGCATCCTCCTCATAACGGTAGAATAAGAGTAAAAATTATACTCCGGTTAAACATCTTCTTTATTGTTCATCTCTAATTATCTCTCAAACCTATTACGAAGCAGCCGTATGATTCCCAACACGAAATTTATTCTCGGCACCTTTTGCATATAACGTTTGTAGCCATCCCCAAACTTCTCAATATTTCTCTCGTCTCCAGATAGAATAATTAGGTAACAGCAAACAATGGCTACAGTAGTGCCAATGGCGACTATCAAGTTCTGACCTAAGAAAATGTGAGAGAAAAACATAATCATAGCACCTAAATACATGGGATGCCGAATAATGCTGTAGATTCCACTATCCACAATATTGCTAACACCTTTTTTGCGAAGCGTTAATACCGATAGAATATAAAACAATGCCCCGATTCCAAATATTGTATATCCTGCAACAACCAACTCTTCAATCTTTGAGGGAAACAAGTTAATGGCAATAATATTCAGAAAAAAGACCACTCCGATAATAAACATCAGAATATTGTCTTTTGTCTTTCGCCTCATATTTCATCCTCCACTTTGAAACGGCGTCTAACACCCACTGAAACGGAACTGTATATTATCTTCACTCAAGATAAAAACTTGCGCGTGCATAATAGAAAAAAAGGTTTGTTTTTAGGCTAGGAGTTGTTTTTTTGTTGGGGTGTGGATTCTTTGATGCCTTTTTTGGTTGATTGTGGCTGTGTTGTAGCTGTCTAGGCTGGCTGCGTCCCGCTTCATAGCCGAATCCACCGCCTCAAACCACCACAGGAAGAATCGCTTTCACCTTCTCCTCTCTGTTACGATATGTTGGACCATATGCCTTAAAACGAATACTTGAACTACAAAAACTCAGCAATGAATAGAAAAAAGATAAAAAAAAGAAAAAGGATTGTGAACGAAGAATAGAAAGTCAACTTGTGAGTTTAAAATCTACTTCTTCTCGGCGGTCTTCTCTTTGCATAACATTCTCGGCAGTATACCGGTCTGCTTCCATCAGGTTTGAACGGAACTTCACATTCCTCTCCACACTCAGCACAAACTGCCTTATGCATTTCTCTCGGTTCTCTTCTCTCATACGACATCTAGATTGCACCTCCAATTCGCTGAACGAACCAGTCTTCGTTTAGAATACTAATTCTTGAACATTTAATGTCGAAAAGCCACCTTATAAATTATGCGGGTTTGGAGTTAAAATCACATCCCACACAAAAAAACTAAAAAAGAAAACGCAACGCGAAGCAAAGAAGCTTACCTTACAAATTTACTTCGATTCCTTTTGAATTTCTTCTTACAGTCCACGCTACAGAAATAATATTTTTTTCCTTCATGATTGATCTTGAATTTTGCTGTCTTTTCGTTCAAAATCACGCCGCAAACAGGATCCCTAAGCATTGTTTCATCCTTCTTCCTATCTAGTGGTGAATAACATAAGATAGGCTGCCTGCTTATAATCATTAACGGTCCCAGAGCTTTCCGTTCTGTTCAAAAGACCCTCCCCAGCACATAAGTCCCTTCTCTCGATAACATTTAATTATCCGCCTCTGTCGATTCCCATCTGTTATTCGCCTCTAAATGTTACAACAAGCGCCATTTCAATTCGTATGAGGTCTCCCACAGGAAGTTTTAAGGCTATAAACCACAAACAACAATTAACAATAACCTACAAATCCAGACTAGAAGGAGGTGACATTCTATGTCATTGGAAAAGAATAAGGCAATTGTCCGCCGTTATTTTGAAGCCGTGGATAAGCGAAACCTAGCCATAACAGACGAGTTAGTAGCACCCGACTACTTCCATAGAGGATTTCAGGTGCGGAGCCGAGAAGAATGGAAACAATCCATGACCATGGTTATCAAAGCTTTCCCCGATTACCATGAAACTATTGAGGACATGATGGCTGAAGGGGACAAGGTGTGGGTTCGTTATAAAGCTACGGGGACAAACACAGGCGAATATCGCGGATTAGCCCCCACCGGCAAGAAGATTACATACGAGGCTGTTTGCATCTACCGCATACTTAGTGGCAAGATTGTAGAAATGTGGAGCGTCAGTGACATGTTGGATTTCCTTAAACAACTAGGTGTCATCGAATACACAGAAAAAGCAAAGAAACTCTTTCCAGAAGATGTTACATAACTAGCCAGCTATTTGGACTGGTGTAAGACTTGTCAGTTATTGTCCGCATTGTGGAGTTTTTTCATCTCAACAATGAGCGAACGAAAAGTGAGAGCCTACTGGGCCTCGATATATTTCGCTATCTCCTCTAACGGCTGCCCGATGGAGCCTTTGGCCCTAGACCAAAAGAGTCTGCCCAAGATCCTCCCCAGGACCCCTTTGAAGCGAATGTCGGAAGACCAAGTTACCTTCGTCCCTTCAGGGACTTCCTCATACGTTTGGATGCTTTTGCCGAGAATCGGGCCTTCGAAGATCTCTATTTCGATCTTTTCCGGTGGATAGAGCGTCCACTTTTCAGTCATTGTGACTTCTCTGCCTCCCTCAGTCCCCGTGCCCCTAACTGTGATGGTGTTTCGCTCTCGGCTAAGGATGTCAACAGACTTGGAGCCGGGCCACCATTTAAGCATTGATTCAGGGTCGGCCGCGACCTCCCAGACCTTCCCTCTCGGCGCCTTGATAACCCTAGAGACCTCAACTTTTGGCAACTCCCTCTATTACCTCCAGAAGTAGGTTCCTGTGGGGAGACTTATAAGCCTGCTGGACTAGTAACCTGCTGAAATACTTAAATTCCACTTCAAGTCCTTCTTTCCTTTTTATCAACCGAATAGATGAAGACAACAACTGTTAAATTTCAAAAAAAGAGATAGCCAAGATTGAATGTAAAAGGGAGGTGATATTCCATGTCATTAGAGAAGAATAAGGCTATTATTCGCAAGATGTTTGAAGCCTTCAATAAGCAAAACCTAGACGCACTCGACGAGTTAATAGCACCCGACTATGTTGACCAACCGCGTCAGTTTCGGAGTCTAAAAAGCTACAAACAACACTTAACTAAGTTTTACAAGAGCTTCCCAGACTCCCACGAGACCATCGACGACATCATCGCCGAAGGAGACAAGGTATGCATCCATTTGAAAGGCACTGCAACACACAAAGGCGAATACCGCGGATTAGCCCCCACCGGCAAGAAGACAACATGGGAAGCTATCAGCATCTATCGCATCGCTGATGGCAAAGTTGCAGAATTACGGTACGCCGTAGCCGAATTCAAATTCTAAAAACAACTAGATGTTTCGTAACAACCATTAGACGCCAAAAAAAGGGAAAAATTCAGATTAATAATACAAGGGAGGTGATAATTCATGTCAACAGAAAAAAACAAGGCCTTAATCCGACGTTTAGCTCAAGCGTTGAACACACGAAACTGGGCCATGCTGGATGAGCTATTGGCTCCTAACTTCGTTAACCACAACGCCTCCCCTGGTGAGAAGCCAGGCCGAGAAGGCCACAAAGAAGCAGCCATCAGCATCATAAACGCCTTCCCCGACATCAAATTCACCATCGAGGACATGATCGCCGAAGGAGACAAAGTAGTCGTCCGCCTGACATTCAGCGGCACCCACAGAAGCCAATTCATGGGCATCCCCCCAACCAACAAGCGGGCTACAGTGCAGGAGATCGCCATTGTTCGGATAGTTAACGGCAAGATCGCCGAAGAGTGGACTAACAGCGACTCACTAGGCATGTTGCAGCAGCTCGGGTTAATCCCGCCGATGAAGTAGCTTAAGAAGTAAACCTTCTTAAATCGTCACAAACAAAAAAGAGAGAATAAACACAGACTAGGAGGTGACAAGATGGCTGAGAAAAAACCCATCATCAGAATCGTCCTATTAAAAGTTAAGGAACCATGATACAAGCTCCTAGCATCAGAAAAAGAATGGAAACAATTCCTCGAAAAAGACCTTAAGAACGTTGAAGAGGTTGGTGGTAAACACATCGCGGCAGCCGACTGCTTCTGGTCAGACGGACAGTGGGCTGTCTTTTCAATTTCAGAGTGGCCAAACATAGAAGCCCTTCAGAAGCACGCCAAATACGAGGAAGAACACGAATGGTCCAGATATTTCGAAATGAAATTTTACGTGGGCACCCACCGCGAGCTGCAATAAGGCAAGCTAACGGTTCCAAAGAGTCCAGCGCGCGCATGTAGAATAAGCGTATGAGTTATACCCTCAAACCCAAATAATACTCTGATCTTATCTTCTTGCTCTTGTCCTTCTTTGCATACAATAAACTCTCGCTGAACATCTACTACATCTTAATTGCCCAGCCCTTAATTCACACACTCTTACTCCTCCTTCTCTCCCAATACTTTCTTAATCTCATCTTCTAGCGTTGACGCGCGTGATGTAATAAAATCAAATAAAAAAAGCGGATTATGTGGAATGCATATGCATAATTGTCTTATTCAGAAATCGATTTAATTTTGACGGCTCTCGGTCCTCTACCTGTGTCTGTCACTTCGAACTCTACCTTTTCTCCTTCAGTAAGGCTGCTTTTGCCCTGAATCTCCGAATTATGAGCAAAGACTTCTTTACCATCTTCACATTTAATGAAGCCGTAGCCCCTCATGCCGAGCCATCTAGTCACTGTACCATTTGTCACATCTTTCACCTCTCGATCTATTTGTCAGCTAGAATCATTCCCAAAAAAACGTAAAACCGTCTATAACCGTTCTACCTTCTTCGAAAGAACCTAACTGCTTAACCCATGATGCGGCAGTCCCTATTATTAACCTTTGCCCTGTTATGCGCGCGCGAGTAAAACCGAAACCTAATGATTGCTACCGAAATATGAACTTTCTTTCGGGCTATAGAATAAGCTTAGTTTAAGAGTTCCAGAGTAAACGTTTTTAAGGAAGCATCACGGTTTTGCTGTAAAAAGTGGAGGTCATAACTTGGCTAAAAAGAGCAAGAAAGCGAAAGCTGCAGGTCGAGAACAGCACAGACAACTTCAAAGAGCTAAGAAAATGCAGAAGAAACAGAAAAAAAACGTTGCACTTCCAGTAAAACACAGAAAAGGAAAAAAATAGTCGCCCTGTTATTTTTTGCAGCTCAAAAATCCTTTTTCTGCTTGTCTGTTAGCGCCCTATAGCCCTTCTCGCTGATCACAGCCACATCGAAGCTGTCTCCGCTAGCTGAATCGCGTTTCATTTAAATTCTAAACAAGCAATATTGGTAGAGCATGAGGATTCTGCTCCTTCAGCCCCAAGTTTTCTCCCCCGGCATATCCTTCATAACCACCGACCCCCGAAGAGTAAGCATGGGACTCCTCTACATAGCAGCAGTCCTAGACAAAGCAGGACACAACGTAACCGTGAAACTCGCCACAAAAGGCAACATCCAACACCTAATGGAAAAAGCTTCACCTGAGATTGTGGGCTTCTCAGTCATGACGCCTGATTACCCCTACACCAAGGAGCTCATAAAAACCGTCAAACAGGAAAACCCAAAAACCCACACAGTCCTCGGAGGCTACCACCCCACCTTCCGCCCAGAAGAAGTGCTCAAAGAAACCGAAACAGACTACGTAATAAGAGGCGAAGGAGAAAACGCCATGCTCCAGCTCGCAACCGCCCTACAAGGAAAAGAAAACCTGTCAAACGTAACCAACCTCTCCTACAAAAAAGGAAACCAAATAATACACAACAAGATGGGACCCCTCGTCGACGTCAACACACTTCCCTTTCCTGCCAGAGAAAAAGTCAACGTTCCATTCACGCTGATCAACGAAAGCCGAGGATGCCCCTACGCCTGCACCTTCTGCTGCATCAGAAACTTCTACGGCGGAACATGGAGACCCAGAAAAATCGAGAACTTCATCGCGGAACTAGCCTACATGAAAGAAAAGCTGGGCTACAAACGAATCTACATTGAATCAGACAACTTCCTAGTCAACCCCAAACGCGTACAAGCCATATGCAAAGCCATAATAGAACACGGACTAAACGACGTAAGCTACAATTCATCGGGACGCATCGACGTAATGGCCAAAAACCCGAAGCTCTTAGACCTCATGGTTGAAGCCGGATGGAAAAGCATGAACTTCGGACTAGAAAGCGGAATCCAAGAAATCCTAGACAATAGCTACAACAAGCATATGACACTGCAGCAAGCAAGAAAAGTGATTAAGAAACTCCAAGACACAAACATCCACGTGGGATGGACCTTCATAATAGGATCAGGCGACGAATACGACACCGAGGCATACATCCAAAAATCCATTGACTTCCTGCTCTCAATACCTTACGACGCCGTCGGCCTAACCATTCTAACCCCGTTCCCAGGAACCGCCCTCTTCCAGAAGCTGCGGAGAGAAAACAGAATTCTAACATACAACTGGAAACTATACGACCTGCTGCACTGCGTATATAAACCCAAATATCTGTCTCCCCAAAAAATGGAAGAACTCTACTCAAAAGCCCTCTGGGAAATCTACAAAAACGGCGGACCAACCAACATAATCAAACGCGCCATAAAAGCCTTCAGAGCAAATTACATCTCTCCAAGAGACTTCCTAGGACTCTGCCAACTAAGCCTCAGAGTATACGGAAAAAGAAAAAACATAAACGAAGTCTATGAGCTCTACGCCGACAAATACTACAAGAAAATCGAAAAACTATGCAAAAAATAACATATGTGCCCGCTTCAGGCCAGGAGCTTCTTTTTCTCTTGATCGCTTAATTCCCTAAAACCTTTCTGATTAATTATGGCTACGTCGAAGCTGTCTCCGCTGGCTGCGTCCCGCTTCATAGCTGAATCCACCGCCTTAAGCACCACCGGAAGAAGCCCCTCGATCACCGCACCCTCTTTATACTGGTCCTCTAACACGCCGTAGGCAATAGGCGAACCCGAACCCGTGGCAACACACTTCTCCTCAGTTAGACTGCCAAAAGGATCCACAGTGAAAACATGGGAACCCGTGTCGTCAACACCGCCCACGATAACCTGAGTGACCAGAGGCGCCAAACGAGACGAGAACAACACATTTGCGATGAGGCGCGCTGCTGAGGTGATGGGCATACGCCGCCCTAGGTTAAGTTGGTAAAGCCGCGCGTTAACTTTAAGCATTTCCACCGTCCACTGGGCGTCGGCTACGCTGCCAGCTATGGTCATAGCCAAATGATCAGCAATCTTGTAGATTTTCTTCCCCCGTTTGTGGGCTATGAAAGTTCCCATAGTCACACGGGTGTCTGAGGCTAAGATAACGCCGTCTTTGCAAACCACACCTATGGTGGTTGTTCCCTTCAAAGCCAATTTATCGCGAATTTCACTCATTTCCCATTTCTCCCAGAGAGAAACCAAGCGAAATGAATACATGAAAACGTGGTATAAAAGATTACCTCTAGAGACAGCATTAAGAAAGTTTTAAATTGCATACAATTGAGTTGTTAGCAGGTGCAAGAAGATGATAGGTGCAGTAATCTTCCTAATATTCTTCGGCTTGTTCACTCTATTATCCCTGCCTCAGGTAATGCCTCAACTTCCACCAGCAGAAATGATTTTAAATTTGATCACTTCTGAGTCATTCCTCTTCAGGGAGTACATAACCGCCGTTCTCAACGGAGTAATCTACGGAGCTATAATTTGGCTTATTTACGCCATAATCAGGGTCGCCACTAGAAGAGAAAAGGTCGAACGTATAGTCGCTAAGCCAGTTCTCAGACCCGCCGAGCCAGTTGCAAGAGCAAAGGCACCCTCTCCACTAGACCGTGGAATAGAAGAAATTGAAGGAATAGGGCCTTCCCGCGCTGAGAAACTGAAAGGCGCCAACATAACAACCATAGGAGACCTGCTGAAAGCAGGCGGCACGAAAAAAGGAAGAGAAACATTAGCTAAGGCAATTGGCGCATCTGAAAAGACAGTGCTTGGGTGGGTCAACCGCGCCGACCTCTTCCGCATAAAAGGAATAGGGAAAGAATACTCTGAGCTTTTGGATGTGGCGGGCGTTAACACCGTGGTTGAGCTTTCTAGGAGAAATGCAGCCAGCCTACGCGAGAAACTTGAAGAAGTAAACATAGAAAAAAGAATTGTGAAGCAGCTACCGTCCGTTGACACGATCAGAGAATGGATAAAACACGCTAAAAGACTGAAACGCCGAGTGGAACATTAAATTATAAACTCAATTTCCGAAACTTAGACAAAACCTGATTCCTCACTTCTGTTACCGACGCATTTAAAAATCATTAAAAAGCTAAAATACGGTCAGAAACGCGAGCCGTGAAAGCCCTTGAGCAAAAGCCTCCATAGAATGGAGCTTCCAAGAGAAGTCATCGTGGGAGAAGGAACCCTCGATCTTGTGCCTCAAGTGTGCAACAAACTCGGATTCCGCAGATCCGCCTACATGATAACAGGATCGAAAACCTACCGCATTGCAGGTAAAAAAATCATCGACTTGCTTGAAGACGCTGGAATACAAGTCAACCATTACATTATTTCCGCCAACACCCTCTGGAACGTGAGGGCGGTTGAAGAAAAAATCAAAGAACTGAAACCTCAAGTGGTCCTCGGAGTAGGAGGGGGAACCAAAATCGACGTAGCCAAACTCAGCAGCGCCCACCGAAAAATACCCTTCATAAGCATACCAACAACCGCTTCACACGACGGAATCGCCAGCCCCTTCGCCTCACTTAAAGGACTCAACAAACCCTTCTCCTTAGAGGCTCAGGCACCAATGGCAATCATCGCAGACACAGATATCATTAAACAAGCGCCTCACCGATTTGCAGCAAGCGGATGCGGAGACGTTGTTGCCAAGTTAACGGCTGTAAACGACTGGAAAATAGCCCATGAAACGCAAAATGAATATTACGGCGAGTACGCAGCGAGTTTAGCCCTCATGAGCGCCAAACTGGTTATGGAAAACGCCGAGTTAATCAAACCCGGAGAGGAGGAAGGCATACGCGTTCTTTTAGAGGCGTTGATAAGTTGCGGCGTCGCCATGAGCATTGCGGGAAGCAGCAGACCGTGCAGCGGCTCAGAGCACTTGTTCACTCACGCGTTGGATATGATCGCGCCTAAACATGCTATGCACGGGGAAGAATGCGGCGTTGGAACCATAATGATGGCTTACCTCCACAGGAAAAACTGGAAGCGAATTAAATGCACATTGGAGAAGGCGGGAGCTCCGACTACGGCTAAAGAACTCGGGGTCGACCCGGATTGTATAATTAATGCTTTGGTGCAGGCGCGGACTGTTAGACCTGAGAGATACACAATCCTAGAGAAGAGAAAGCTTGATTATGATTCAGCTAAGAAAATCGCGAATGCAACTGGCATAATCTAAGAAGTTTTCTCTTTTTTGGGTTTTTCAGCCTTTTTAGGCGTCTTCGGTTTTGTTTCAGCGGGTTCCGGTTTCTTGAAAACTTCGATGAATTTCACGGTGGTTATCTGGGGGAAGAACTTCTGGATGTCCACGGCGATGCCTCTTTTTGCAAGTTGAAGCCCTTCGACGTAAAGAGCTTCCTCCGGCAGGCTTACAGCAACTTCTTTCTGTCCTGTCTCTAAGCTGAACTTCTTTATGTTCACACTTGGGATTCTGCGATGGATAAGAGCTGAGATCTTTTGCGCCCTTGTGGTAAGCTTTTTCTTGACCGTGACTTCGTAAAGCAGGGTTTTGCCTGCCAATGGAGGATTGAAGTCGAGTTGGATTCTGCCGGATCCCGTGGTTCTCACGGTGGCGGGTTTTCCTTCCCATTCTATACGCAGTCCCGGGCGGGGGGTGATTCCGCGTGCGGTCAGCCTTCTCAGGGAAACCATCCTGACCTTTTCGGGATCTCGGTTTCCGAAGGCTTTTTCTGGCGGTATCTCCACAGACGAAGCTTTTCTTAACTCGAAGGTCGGAAAGCCCTCATCCAATGCCTTAAGCATCCACCCTTCGCCGACCACTATCAGCCTAGGCTCGTAGATTTCTCCGGCTTTGTAGACGCCTTTGCTTTTCGCCACTTCTTCGAGGGTGGTGTCGAAGACTTCCCCTGTTTCTTTGACGCTTCCCGTGTAATCGACAAGTATGAAATCGCCTTTCTTAATGGGCATCTTAAATCCCTGTGCCTTTTTACTTACTTGGATTTAAACCTTTAACCTTTTCAGTATATCGCGCGCGACAAATGATATTATTAAAACCAAAAATACGCTTTACAACAATTCAATCAAAGGATTAAGTTGTCTCACGCACAAAAATAACTACAAGTAGCGCAAAGAAGGTTATTCTCAGATGCTTTTTAAACGTTTTTGACATATCTATTGCATGTAAAGGATGGCTTCCCAAAGTAGTTCACCTGTCATCTCATCAATGTAATGGGTGATCCCAACGCTGTCGACCCCATGCGGTTTTAGATCCACGTGCCAATACACTTCCCATACACCATGGTCGTCTGGAAAATTGCTAAACCTCTCTGGCTTCCCCCCCTTCCAAAGCCTGACCAGCTCTTCGTCTGAATACGTGGCGTTAACCCAATACGTAGTTGCATCCTCCAAAAATTCTTGCACAGATGGCGTGTTTCTACTAAGATATATAGCTCCTTCCCGCGTTACAGGACCTAAAGCACTTATGAAATTTCTCAACTTTGAATTTTGAACCATTAGATAAACGTTAACTGTCAAACTTATCAAAGTTAACGCCAAGAATGCAACTGTTGTTATCTTCCAAATTTTTGGACTAGATGACATCAGAGATAACACTATAACATATACTAAATGTTTATGAATTTAACGTTTTCGATAAAATTTAATTGCTAACAACCGATTACGATCTGAAAACTAGGGCCAAAATGGAACACCTATTCAGCAATAGAATCGAAGGCTTCAAAGATGAGCCTAGAACCTTAGGCACAGCAAGGTGTTATAGGGCAATCATAAACAATAAGTTAGAAGGAGCGTTGGTTTCTGCATTGCGAAGCCACTACAAAAGCTAAGTCTCCTGACCGTAGGCGTCTTCTTGAAGTTTCATGGTTAGCCCACTTTTCCACATCAGTATAAGGACTTCAGTTTCACTTCAATTTTTTCGTCCAAATCCGCTAGGGCGTAGCTTCCGTGTCTTGCCGGTCCCGGGTTCACTATGAGAGTGTCGCCGATGTGGTCGATGCCTGTTGCCTCGTGAACGTGTCCGCAAAACACAACTGAAGGTTTGTTTTTCTCGATGAACTGCCTGACGGCGGAACTGCCGATGTGTTCACCTGAGTAAACCGTGTCCAACTTTGTGTCTTTAGGTGGATGATGGGAAACCAGAACGAGCCAGCGGCGTTCCACAGCCTGTTCAAAACCTCGGTTCAATATCTCCTCGATTTGTTCTTCCGTTATCTCAAAAGGAGTGTAGAATGGGCTGATGAGCGCGCCTCCGACGCCTACAAACGTCATATTTCCGTAAACCTCGCATGAACCGTGGATGCAGTGGGCGCCTTCGATGTCTACTCCGGTTAACGACGGTGGATCGCAATTTCCGGGTACAAACAGAACCGGCAGCCGCAGCTTAACTAAGGGCTCTAACAAAGCCTTCGCTTCTTGAACGGAACCGAAATGGGTGATGTCGCCGCAAACGACCACGATGTCTGCGCGTGAATCTTTCACTTTTGAAGCTACTTCTCGAAAGACTTTCGCGTCTCCGTGAAAATCAGAGGCTGCAAGAACCCTCAACTGCTAATTCACCCAAATTAACAAAAACTGCTTTACATTTAAAGTATAAAGGGTTTCGATATTAATTGGGTAACAGATAGAACGTTTTCAGAATTAAATTAAAGGTTGATGTTTATTTAACTTAGCCGTAGGTTCACTCGATAACTTTGATGGCGCCTTGGGGGCACTGCACTTCGCATGCCATGCAAACAAGACATTCTTCAGGTCTCACCGCCACAGACTTTCCGTTTTTGATCTCGAAGACCTCTACGGGACAAACATCAACACAGGTTCCGCATCCATCACATTTTTCCAAATCAATTTCGATCTTGACCATGCAATAGTCCTCCTTAGAATTTAGTCAAATTGATAATCTTAGATAAAAATGTTTGGATGTTCTAGCGGATTTCGGTTCTTAGGCGCAGGAGCATTCCGTCAATAGTAACTCTTGCTTTTTCCCTTCTGCGGTGATATTCCGCGAGAAGTCGGTGGTAAGCTTCTGAGGAGATTTGTCCACGACGGCGGCGGACTTCAATTCTTCGGATGTCACCCTCTAAACCTTCAAGTTCAGTTTCGGCGACCTCAATCCGCCTCACCATATTTGCATATCCTGGACCAGACCTCTGCATCTTCTCCTTCAGGTTCGTTAAGTCGCGGGATAGGTTGGAGAGACGCCCCTCAAGGGTTCTTCTCCGCACCTTATATCGCCGTCTGGGAATTCTGCCCTTCCGCACTTGACGTTCCATTGCTTCAAGCTCTGCTGATATTCTTTCCCTCTCCTCATATGCGTCCACAAACCCTCTCAGGACCTCTGGGGCGACGGGAATCGTGGGAACTGAGGGTCTTGGAGCACGCCAGAAGAAGGCTACGCCGAACACGGCAACAACCAGTATCCCCATCAAAATCGTTGGACGGAAAGAAGCCCAAAAGACGGCATGCTTGTATGCAACGGAGAAGCTAAGGTCGTTGAACTCTGTGGCGTTATAAATAACGTAGGTCACCGTATCACGGAACACTCCTTTATGCACGGCAGTTGGATCCACGGAGGAAAGTTCAGAGACAAAGTTGGCGCCATCAGGCAACATTATGGTTGCAGTTAACTTTCTTATGACCCCGCTAAAACGCTCAGAGAAGGCAAATGTTAAGTCAAGGTCGCTCCAACCATGCTGGGTGATGTAGATTTCTCTTGGAAGCCTGTAGGTTACAGTGAATTCCTTAGATTCGCCTGCTCCCATGGCGGTTCTGAAGGGCACTGTCACGTTTGAATATGTGGTTGCATTTCCTTCGTCTGCTTCCACTTTGCGTAACAGGCCCATTACATCATGTGCTGCAACATCATAGGCGCCTTTAGGCAGGCCGAGGGCTATGCTTGTAACTTGCCTCGCGGCTCTGTTGGTTATGGAGTAGTAGTCGGAAACGTGAGTTTGTCCGATGGCGTCTATGGTTATCTCTCGTCTCATTTCGTTACTTTCGACTAGGAGGAAAGAGGCTTCCGCATTGAATGATATCCAAGCGGACTCTCTAGTAAAGCTTGCGAGAGAAGAGTTTCCGTAACTTAAAATTTGGTTAGGGCCGACTGTGGTTCTGTTAAAGGTGGGAGAGTCACCGGCATAATTGAGACCCGCCAAGAGAACAACAGTAACGTTGCACCTTGAAGCTTCTCCAGTTATGCTTGGATACAGAGGAAAGGTAAAGTTAAACGCGCTTTGACCAATCGCGGAGATAAGGTTGGAGAACACGGAGACTACTGTGAAGGAGTAGGACTCGCCGTCACTCACGTTAACCGACGGTAAGGAAACCCTCATGCCGTAGAAGCCGATCCTTTCCAATCCGACGTCTAGCGCTAAATCTAACTTCGCGTCTGGGTTTGAAGCGGCATAGGCAAAAGCGTGATGTAGGTTAGGTTTGTATCCGTAGGGAAAGCCCAATGAAAAACTCTGTATCAGCTCCGCGTTTTCTCCGGGGTTTGTGGACAGCGTTATGGTGTCGTTTATAATTATTGTTCCTGTGTTCTTAATTTCGATTATGCGATTGACTTGAATGTTTACGGAATCAGAGGGAAATGTTTGAGCACTGGCGGTTGTGAATGAGCCTAGGGGACTGAAGGACAAGAGTAAGAGGAAGATGAACGTAAACATAAGCGGTGTTAATCGTCCGATTTTCAATGAACACACCAGATTAGCCTTGATCACATCTCAGTTTTAGCCTTTTATTACTTTGGTTCCTTTTATTTATTTTGTGAAAAATCAGTTAACTTTCTGTCCTTCAACTCCACGTACTGGCTTATTCTCCGCGTGAAGCTTGCCCCTAAAATACGTTCTAAGTCAGCGGAATACCGAATCTTAACGTTTTTCCTTGCCCTAATTATTCTCCGCGCGGTTAAGGGCCCCACACGAGGTATCCGAACAATCTCGTAGTAAGTGGCTGTGTTCAGGTCTATTGGGAACAGATCAGGATTCATGTTAGCGAAAACCAGCTTCGGGTCCATGTTGGGCAGAAAGCCCTCATCGTCCACTATTTGAGCGAAGGCGTTGGCTGTGAATCCGTAGTCCCGAAGGAGAAAGGATGATTGGTAGAGTCGGTATTCTCGTGATGGTGTGCAGGCGGATCGTTTCTCAAGCGGAGTTTTAGGCACAGGTTCGAAGCCGCTGTAGTAAACCCGTTTTAAGCCGAGTTTTTTGTAGAGCCTCTCAGTGGTGTGAATGTACTGCCAGTCGTTGTCGGAAACGGCGCCCACAATCATCTGGGTGTCCACACCAGCCTTACCGAAGCCGAACTTCGATTCAGCAGCCTCAGTTTTCGCCCGTCGAACTTCATCAACGATCCAGTCTAGGCGTTTGAGAATCGCTTCCTTGAAGCCTCCTTTGTCGGGGCAGAGGTCACTGAAGATTTCTCGGTTTGGTGCCTCGAGGTTTATTCCCACGCGGTCCGCCAATTCCACGGATTCGGCGACGTAGTTGCGGCTCACGCCCGGCATAACCCTCAGGTGGATATATCCTGTGTATCCTGTTTTTCTGAGGATGCGGAGGACCTCGAGCTGTTTCTCCGTGATATAGTCAGGATCGCCTAGAACTGATGAACTTAGGAAGAGCCCCATTATCTTCCTTTCCCGCCAAAGATGCATAGTAACGTCTGCTAACTCGTCTGGTTCCCAAATCCTCCGCGGGCACTTCCTCCCAGACCTGAAGGCGCAGTAGGCGCAATCATTGCTGCAGTGACTGGTGAGAAGCGTTTTCAGTAAGGGAACGCATTTTCCCCGCGCCGAAGCCTCATAGATAGGTACAACTCCCCGATCCCAGCGGGCGCCGAGCCTCAAAAGACGCCACTTATCCCTCTGCCGCGGCAGTTTGAATCTTCCCTCACAATTATATTCTCTGGAATACAGATTTAAAGAAGCTCTTATACACGTGATGAGATAAGTAGGCTTTAGCATTCTCCGTGTTTCAGGTAGTAGTCGTCTTCTTTTTTTAGGTCCGAACCTTCTCACGCCTTTTTCTTGTGTGCACATTGGGGCGTCTCTGCACCGAAAAGCGTATATCGGACGGTGTACTATCCGCGGGGTTTAGACGTGAAGAGGCTTACTAGGGAAAGGTAATGAAGGCGGGAATATGGTTGAGACATTCGTCCTTTTGCCAATTGTTCTTATAACGGCTTTCTTATTTAACGAGTTGTTTAAGACAGTCGGTTTTCCACCTGTTTTTAGGCAAATTCTGGCGAGGTAGTTATGGAAAATATTTTGCTTCTAATCGTCATCACTTACGGTGTTTCGTTAGGTTTTGGCTTTTTACTCGAAAAACATCTAAAAATGCCATGGATGTTTGCTGCTCTGTTCTTGGGGATTGTTTTTTCTGTATTCGGCTTTTTCAAGTCCTCTGTTGAAAGCGAGTCTTTTGAACTATTGGCGACGCTGGGAATGCTTTTTCTTCTTTTTATTATAGGTTTTGACTTAGATTTGAAAAAAATAAAAAAGCTAGGAAAATATGTCTTTGTAGGCAGTATTTTTCTGGTATCTTTAGAAGGCTTTTTTGGAAGTTTGCTTCTTTACTTTGTGTTTCCAACTCATGTGAGTAATTCTTTTCTTGTTGCTTTGATTACAGCCATGTCCTTCGCAACGGTTGGTGAGGCTATTCTTCTGCCTATTCTCGCTGAGTATAAACTGGTTAACACAACCTTTGGTCAACTTACGCTGGGGATAGGAACTATTGATGATGTCATAGAAGTCTTAATGCTTGCAGTTGTTGTTGCTTTACCTGCTTTGTTGCCAGAAGCTCAAGTTCAGAGTCTTCCAAACCCGTTGTTGATTCTTTTCGCTTTAAGCGGCTTGTTCCTTCTTGCTTTGATAATAACAAAAGTGGGAAGTAAACTTAAAAATAGTTTAAGAAACAACTCAGGTACGCCTTACATACCCTTGCTAGTTTTACTTATATTTTTTTCTTTTATTGCATTGGGCGGGTTTGTTTTCGAAGGTTTAATGGCGGTGGGTGCAATTTTGGGGGGCATAGTTACGAGAGAATTATTGCCTAAGGAAATGCTGAATGACAACGAGAAAGTTATAAATTTTTTGGGTTACGTCTTTCTTTCTCCGCTTTTCTTTTTGAGTATAGGGGCAAAAGTTTCTTTAAGTTCACTTCTCATCGGCTCCTCATTAATTGTACTTATCTACTTATTTGCCACTTTCCCAAAACTTTTAGGGTCTTTTCTACTTTTCCACAAAATGCTTGGAAACAAACGCTCTTTATTAATGGGCTTAGGGCTTTCTGTGAGATTTAGCACAAGCTTGATCGTTCAACTCATTCTGCTTAATTCTGGACTGATTTCCCTCGCTCTCTACTCCGCATTAATAGCTACTGCTATACTCATGACCCCAGTAATAATAGGCATTTACTCATGGGCTCTATCTCAAAGAAAGCCTCCGTAAATCTTTCAATTCCGTGGAGCTGGTGATTTGTATGAGTGAAAAGGAGTGGCATGCTCTTAGCGCTCAAGAAGTTCTGAAGAAGCTTAGCACGGATAAGAATAGAGGATTATCCAGCGTTGAAGTTAACAACCGGCTGGAGAAGTTTGGCCCCAACACGTTACAGGAGGAGAAGAAAAGCAGACTCCTAAAATTGATCACCGATCAGTTCAAAGACGTTTTTGTGATCATGCTTTTGTTCGCCAGCGGCTTATCTTATATGGTGGGAGAACTCACGGACGCGATATTAATCGCGGTTATCGTCGTTCTCTGCGTCGTCACAGGGTTCGTTCAGGAATACCGGTCGGAAAAGGCCTTAGAGGCGATGAAAAGAATGACCGCCCCCACGGCGCGCGTGTTCCGAGACGGAAAGGAGGCGACGGTCCCCGCCAAGGATGTGGTGCCCGGCGACATCCTGCTCCTAGAAACGGGAGATCGAGTTGCCGCCGATGCTCGTTTACTTGAAAACGCCAGCTTGAAAACAGATGAGGCTCCCCTAACCGGTGAGTCCACCCCCGTGGAGAAGTCGCTTGAAGCTCTGAATGCAAAGACGCCGGTAGCGGACAGGAAGAACTTCGTTTTCATGGGAACTCACACGGTCTTCGGTCGAGGTAAGGCTGTGGTTACCTTCACGGGCATGAACACCGAATTCGGAAAAATCGCCGGGGCCGTTCAAGCCATAGAAGAGGAGAAAACCCCGCTGAAGTCTAAGCTGGACGTTTTCGCGAAGAAACTTGGCCGCATCATCGTAGCTATCTGTGTACTGATTTTTGTGCTCAACTTGGTTAGGTGGGGGATCGGGTTTGAAAGCATACGCGTGGGCTCCATGACAGCCATAGCTTTAGCTGTATCGGCGGTTCCAGAAGCCTTGCCAGCCTTAGTGATCGTGACCCTCGCTTTGGGCGCGCGCGAACTCGCAAAACGAAACGCCGTGGTGAGAAAACTTGCGTCGGCGGAGACCTTAGGCTCTACCACGGTTATATGCGCAGACAAAACCGGCACGCTGACAAAGGGCGAAATGACAGTGCGGAAACTCTACACCAACAACCAGATGGTAGAAGTTACTGGAGTCGGCTACGGTTCAAAAGGCGAGTTTCACTTAGGAGGAAACAATGTCAACCCTCAAGAAGATGAGCACCTAAAAATGTTATTGAGAGTCGGAACCCTATGTAACAACGCTCGTTACGATGGACAAAGGATCAGCGGAGACCCTACCGAAGGGGCTCTCATCGTAGCCGCGGCAAAACCGGGAATGCAGAGAGAAAGGTTGGAAGAACAGTACCCCCGTGTGTGGGAAGTGCCGTTTAGCTCCGAAAGGAAGCGCATGACCACCATTCATATCACATCGGATGGGGACAAAGTCGCGTATATGAAGGGCGCTCCCGAGGTGGTCCTGGAACGTTGCACCCACATTTTCGAGGACGGCAGAGTAAAGAAGCTCAGCGAAAACAAAAGAAACGCGATTCTTCGAGTTAATGAAAAGATGGCTTCTGAAGCTTTGCGGGTATTAGGAATGGCCTATGCGAAATTGCCCGACACAATGGAGCACTTTCCTGAGGAAAAGGTGGAAAAAAACCTAGTCTTTGTGGGCTTAGAGGGCATGATCGATCCTCCGAGGGAAGAGGTCTTTGAGGCAGTCAAGTTGTGCAAAAAAGCGGGAATAAAAAACATAATGATCACCGGGGATCACAAGTTGACGGCCGTGGCCATAGCGAGGGAGATCGGCACAATGAAAAAAGGCGATATCGCGTTGACGGGCGTCGAACTGGACAAGTTAAGCGACGAAGAATACAATGAGATTGTTGAGAAGGTGGTGGTTTACGCTAGGGTTTCTCCAATGCATAAACGTAAGATCATTGATGCTCTAAAAAAGAAGGGAGAAATCGTGGCGATGACCGGCGACGGGGTCAATGACGCGCCAGCCTTGAAAATGGCAGACATCGGGGTGGCCATGGGCATAACTGGAACCGACGTAAGCAAGGAAGCCGCCGACATGGTGTTGGCCGACGACAACTATGCCACCCTGGTCAACGCGGTTAAGAGGGGGCGAAGCATATACGATAACATACGAACTTACCTCAGATTCTTGCTCTCCTGCAACTTCGACGAGCTTACGTTGATAACTGTGTGGAGCCTCGCTGGCTTCCCGTTGCCCCTCCTTGCAACCCAGATCCTGTTCATAAATCTGCTAACAGATGGTCCGCCGGCGATAGCGTTAAGTGTGGATCCCCCTGAGCCAGGCATCATGGAGAGGCCTCCCCGCGACCCTAAGGCAGGTGTGTTCCACGGGATGTTGGCTTTTGTGCTTGCTTCCTTCATAGCTCAAACGGTGGGTAGCTCGCTCACTTTTGCTTACGGCATATTCGTAGTGCATGACGTTCAGGTAGCTCGAACCATGACCTTTATGCAAGCATCGTTGCGCGAATTGCTTAAGGTGTGGAATTGCCGTTCGGAGACCCACTCCGTGTGGAGGATGGGGAGGTTCGCATTCCGAAATAGGTTCTTTGTAGTGGCAACGATCGCCTGCACGCTGCTACAGGTCGTCTTACCATATGTGCCCGTTATCAACTCCGCATTCAACTTGGTTGTGCCAACCTTAGATCAGTGGCTTGTCATCCTCTTCGTAGCCAGCTGGGGTCTGGTTATAGTGCTTCCGGAGATTTTCATGGGAAGAAAAGTGCCGCTATTAGGCAAGTGAGAACCTGACTAAAATGCGCACGCATCATCTTTCTCGAGAACTAAACAGCCTAAGCCATCGTGGAAGCTCTGATACACAACCTTCAAAACGCCTTCTACGGCTCCGAGGCACGTTTAAATCTTCCTCACAACTATATTTTTCAAACCGAGATTTAAGGAAGTTCTGATGTATATGACAAAATAATTGGGTTTAGCATTTTCCGTGTTTTAGGTAATAGTCATCTTCTTTTTTAGGTCCGAAGCTTCTCAAGCCTTTTTCTTGGAGTTGTTTCCTAAGCCGCTGAGCGTAACTGCGGCTTATTTCACCCCTATTCTCTAAGTAGCCGATTATTTCTTCGGCTTGTTTTTGGTTGTCGCATCTGCGGATGAAGTCGATCGCGTCGGGCGTGTATCCGGTAAACCCGCGGGTTGAGGCTTTTTCCGCAGTTTCGCGGTCCGACCTAACCGAATTTATGCCTATCTTCTGGTTTTTGCCTTCAAGCTCTTCGGCTAAACGCGGAAACATCTTCTTGAACCGTTTCTTGTCGATCTCCATCTTCGCTGTCGACCTCCGAGCTACGTCGGTTTTGAACTGAAGCTTTGACCATGATGTTCCTGCTTATCCAATTATATTCTAAGGTGAACTGCCTATTAAATTTGCAGCTAGAACAATTCTAGGATGCGTGTTCAGGCACAAACCGCTGGAGAGGATTTTCCTTGAGAACCTTCTGAAGTTGCGCGTAGCTTAAGCCAGTTAAGTTGTCTCCGTATATCTCGCATCTTCTCGGCACGTTCCTTTTTTCAGGGTCCCTGACGACGATCTCCGCTTTGTCGCCCGATGGGAGAGCAAGATAAATGTGGAAGGAGGTTTCCGGTTTGCCTTTTTTGGTTATCGCCACATGTTCGCTTCTTTCAACGTTGAAACCTTTTTTCTCCAGTTGGGTGACGACAACTTGCGGATTTGAAGCAAAAGTTTCTATGTCTATGTCGCTGTTCCGGTGGGCGGTTCCACGCCAGACGCTTCCAACAAGCCTGGGGTGAAAATCCTTTAAAACCGCCATTATTTTTAGAGCGTCCCTCCGCATCTGCAAAAGGCGTCCCTCTCTAGACGCCCTCTCATTTTCGTCAGCGATTCTGTCAAGGGCGTCCGCCACTTCGAAGTTGCTTGGAAGAACTCGGACGCCGAGCGCCTCAGCAGCCCTCCTTTTAGCTTGGCGGTATTCTTTCTCCTGTGATGCGTAGAGAAGCATGGCGGCTTCTCGTGCGACTTTTTCCCTTAACTGCGTTAAACGTTTTTCCTTCAATCTTGTTCCTCTTTTAAGAAACGTAAGGTTACCTAATCTGCTTTGGCTGTTTGAGGCGCCTTTGTAGGCGCTTTTGGAGTTTCTTTAGGCTTTTGAACTTCAACTGAAGGCTGGAGAACAAGTTTTGATTTTCTCACGCCTACATGGCGGAGGGGAGCTACTTTTTTTGCTTCGTTGTAGATGTCGGAGGCGATTTTTCCTAGAACAGCTTCTTGGACGAACTGGTTGAAGGTTAGGACCTTAGCTTTTTCTTCGACTATTCGTTTCATGATGGTGCGGACGGCGTGTTGCTGGGAGGTCTTAATGCGGGTGAGGGAGAAGGCTGAAACGGCTAATCTCAGTTGGTAACCGTCTTTTGTTGTGACATTGTAGAGTCCTTCAACGCGGCTGGTTCTCCTCCGAACCATGCTTCTCAAGTAGTCTCGGGAGTATTCATGACCCTTAAAAACGGTGTGGGCGGTTTTTCCATCCACATCGGTTACTTGAAAGTACATTTTCATGTATTGATGCGAAAAATCGTCCGTTATGTCATAAAGCGTCGCGTCAACAACTCTTCCTATGAGTCCCTTAGGCTCTTCGGTTGGCACAGCGCCCAATGCAACTCCCCCAAAATACGGGGGAGAAACTACCTTATACCAGGACTTGCCGCGCCACTTATCCCGCACACGCCCCTTTCTCTTGGACAAGGTAAACCTCCACGTTAACTGAGAACAGTTACAAACGAATATTAAAAGCTTAACGCTTTGCGCGCGCGGCGTTATCGTGTGGAACTGGTACGCTATGCCCTAAGCCTAAATGCGCGCCCATAACCTAGCAAAAAATGTCATTCTCTCTCAAAAAACGCAGATATTTTAAATACTGTCATTCAAGAATAAATTGGCGAAAACCTTTGAGTGTTACAGATTTTATAGAGGCGCTTGAAAGTAAATCCGAACTAAAGATAACTGTGAAAGGCAGACGGACTAAGAAGGAACATTTGACAACTGTATGGTTTGTCCACAAAGAAAACAGAATATACCTTCTTCCAGTTAGAGGTTCAGATACTGATTGGTACAAAAACGTTCTGAAGGACCCCAATATTACCTTGACTGTTGGTGGAACGTCCATTCCTGTTAAAGCCGAACCTATCAGCGAACCTGACAATGTACAAAAAATCATAAAGCTATTCGCAAATAAATACGGCGGAATGAGTGAAATCAATAAGTGGTATTCAAAATTAGATGTTGCAATCAAAATCCCCATAGCTTAAATGATGCCACGCCAAACAGAGGAGTTCCGCGGGGATATCACCTTTCTAAACGTTTATCGGAGGCTAAGGTCCTATTTTTTCTGTTCCGCCCATGTATGGTCCCAGGGCTTTCGGGACCTTCACGGTTCCGTCTTTCTGCTGGTAGTTCTCCAGTATGGCGACTAATGTTCTCCCTGTGGCTATTGCTGTGGAGTTCATGGTGTGGACGAAGTCTTTTGGTGGTTTTCCTTCTTTCTCTCGGTATTTTATGTTCAGACGCCTCGCCTGATAGTCGGTGCAGTTGCTGCAGCTGACGACTTCTCGGTACCCTTTTTGCGCGGGCATCCAAACCTCCAAGTCGTATTTTTTCGCCGCAACCGTTCCTATGTCGCCTGTGCAGACGTTAACGATGCGGTAGGGCAACTCCAGCTTTTGGAACAGCTCCTCCGCGTTTCTTATCAGCTCCTCGTGGAGCCTCCAGGAGTCATCGGGTTTGCAGAAGATGAACTGCTCGACTTTGTTGAACTGGTGGGTTCTGAATATGCCCTTCGTGTCTTTGCCGTGGGCTCCCGCCTCCCTTCGAAAACACGGGCTGACTCCCACGTATTTCAGGGGCAAGTTCTCGGCGTTTAACACTTCGTTCATGAACATGGCGGCTATGGGATGCTCCGAAGTGGCGATCAGATAGAGGTCTTCGTCCTCCACCTTATACAGCATCTCCTCGAAGTCGCTTAGGGCAGTTACGCCCTCGTAGGGTTTTCTCCGCATCATGAAGGGCGGTTCAACGGCGACAAACCCCTTCTTCTCCAATTCGCTTAACGCAAAGCACATCAGCGCCATGTCCAGCGTGACAGCCTCGTTCTTCAGGTAGTAAAACCGAGAGCCAGAAATTTTCGCCGCTCTTTCAATGTCCATTATGTCTAGGCTTAATCCTAAATTGATGTGGTCTTTGGGTGGAAAGTCGAAACGCGGTTTTTTGCCCCATTCTCTGATGGGAAGGTTGTCGTTTTCGTCCTCGCCTAGGGGCACTGACTCGTGTAGAATGTTGGGAAGCATCATTAAAATGTGGTTAATTTTTTCGCGGTATGCTTCAACCTGATCTTCCAACTTTTTTATTTCCGGTGGTATGCCCTCAGCCTCTTTCAGCTTGGCTGTAACATCCGCGCCCTTCTTCTTCAACTCGGCGATTTCAGCGGTTATCACGTTTCTCCTGCGCCTAAGCTCGTTGACCTGCGCTAGGCACTGCCTCCATTCCTTGTCGTACGCGATTAGGTCGTCAAGCATTCTAAGCTTTTCAACGGCGCCCCTCTTCTCCAGGTCGTTTCTCACGACTTCAGGATGTTCTCGAATGAGCTTTATGTCCAGCACTTTTGCTCCCCACCAGCAACATCGCCTATGTTCTACGCGTAAAAGATAACTTCTTTTTTAAGTATTTAACTTCGCATTTTCAAGAATTTTTCTGCTTTTACCTTTGTTGCATTTCGAGTGTTGTTCAATTGTCTTTTTACAAATGAAATCACGTCGTCTTTATTGTCAATTTGATTGAAATACGTACCGAAAGCTGAAATGGCTTTTCCCAGTAAAATGTTCTTGCATTCTTGGGTGAGGGGTGGTTTTGTAGGAATCTTTTCTATCTTTAAGAGTTCGCTGGTAATTTTTTCGGTTAGATGTGGTTTTGCTTTAGCGACCTTTCCCGAATTATCAATAACGTGGCCAACAGTAATCATGCTCGCGGCTGAAAGAAAACCATAGTATTCTTTGAAGATTTTATCAAACTTGTTTTCTGAATCAACCGAAGCTAGATTTCCGATAACATCTATTGCTGTCCATTTAAGGATTCTATTCTTGCTATCAAGGAGGTTTATAAAAAAATCCATTTTAGAGTACAGCATTTTTTGGTTTCTTTCACTTATGATCCTCAGTGTTTTTGCAGCCTTGAATCTTATTCTTGAGTTTTCCGAAGATATTCCCTTGAAGAGTTCTGGAAGCAAATCTGGGTCTTCTATCACATTTTTTGCTATATCTTCTGCTTTGACTTCTTTTTTCCCAAGTTCTTCCACGGGGACCCCTCAGTACCAGTAGAATCCAAAATTCATTTAAGCATTTTTCTTCCAACTGCGGGGTTTAGAATTGAATATAACGTTCTCGGTGTTTGCGCGCGCATATTGCTTGTGATAGCGTGCACACGACAAATAATTAAAGTCTTTTTCCACAGCTGGTACAGAAATTCGAATGCGGAGGAACTGAAGCAGCACAGCGGGGACAAGTTAAAGTTGTTAAGTCTTTTGGCTCTTCCTTCTTGTCAAGTGTGGTCGCTATTCCCTTTCCAAAGCTCTTCATAACACTCCAAGTCTTCTTAACACCCTTTCCAATAAGCTCTCCAGTGTCTTCAGCAACATTCTCAAGTTTCACAGGTTTCTCTTCCTTCTTATCTTTCGAGCTACTCATTGTTATTCCACCAAACCACGCCGCAGAATATCCCAAAACTCGCAACTAAACATTATGCAGCAGAAATCGGTATTCTAAACACCAAAAACCTACTTGTCGCGCACACCAAGAAATGTTAAATATTCACTCTATGAATAGCAAGATTTGAGGGAAAATCCATGGGTGAAACAATTGAAAAAGGGCTCAAGAAGATCGGTGTAACAGTTTCGAAACCAATCCTTGCATTAATAGCTATCATCTTCGGCATACTTGTGATAGCCTTTCCAGACCTATTGCAATGGATCGTCGGATTATACTTTATAATACAGGGATTACTATTCTTCGCCGACTACTTCGAGCTAAGAAAAAGATAACAGAGAGATTTGAACTCTCTGCCGTGGAGATCTTCCACGCAACTCACTTTTTTCTGTTTTTGCGCGCAGAATAATGAAGTTAGAAAACTGTTTAAAGCGAGGTTTTATTCTAAAGTGTTACAGAAGGTGAGGTTAAGTTGAAAGAATACGAATGTGTGGAAGTTAAGCACCACAAGGATGTCGGTAAAACAATTGAGGACTACCAGAAGAGGGGCTGGCGTCTCCACACCTATCAAACGGCTGGCATGGGTGCGGGGCCAATGTCATACATTGTCAATCATTACTTGCTGTTTGAAAGAGAAGCTGAGTCTTAACTTTCCCTTTTTATGCCGCCTTATGTTCATGCAATATGTGAGGAACAAGGGTTTGGAGGCTGAAATCACTCTATCGTGCAGGAACGCCAGAGAGGCTGAAGCCATCGCTAAGGCGGTTTCGCCTGACAACCTGAAGACCCCTCTGGGTTTAACCGTCAAAACCATGAGAAGAGGCTCTGAGGTGGTCACGTGGGTGAAGTGCGAAAGAAAGCTTGAGAGCTTAATCGCTACCCTTGACGATCTTCTGATGGCTGTTCAAGTAGCAGAGAGAGCGATTAGCTCCACTGAATGAGAAGGTAACACGCATATGCGCTGCGCTGTGGTTTTTCGCCGTGTCCAAGTTGGAAATGATGTTTAAATACTGTTTAGAATATCATGTAAAGTGTCGGGGAAGAGACGGAAAGGAGAGAGGTGCATACTACCCTCCTCTTGATGGGGAAGAAAGCAGACATGGAGAAAGGCTGGCCAAGATAAAACTTGACGCGGCGCGTGTCTGCTTTTTCTTACCCCGCTTTACGTTTTGCTTGTTTGAATTCTAAGCTTTATGAACCACCAAACAGTATTACCAGAGTACTCACACAGAGAGAGACAGAGAGAAAAGAAAAGCGGTTAATGTTCTATATCTGTGGCATAAGATTTTAATTATAAGAGATTAGTATAATAACGTGACTTGAGAATGAATTCACCCAAAGAAAATCGTGTTCAAAAAAGAGGTCCAGTGTTATGGTTAATAGTTTTCCCCATGCAAGTACTTGCGAGTTTTTGTATAAGTTATTTCTTATCTCTTCCTCATTATCCTTACATTCCTGTTGATTTATCTAATCGAGTGTTAAGTTCATTAATTGATGTTTCCATTGCATTGTTTGGTTTTGTAGGATTAATTTTAGTCTTCACTTTTAGGAATCTACTTACAACCAAAGGAAATCTACAAAGAGAAAGATTGGATACTGATCTAAGGATGTCACAGTTTAGAATTCAAAGTTGGGAAGTTATGATGCATGGTGTAAGTAGTAAGATGGTTGGAAAGGACCTTAAGACTGCTATAGCAAAATGTGGTAAGAGAATTAAAGAAATTGATGATGATTTGGCTCATAATAAGGAACAAATAAAGAAAGCCTCATATCATGGTTTAATGTCCGTAGGATTTGCTGTCGTTTGTATTCTAACGAGTGTTTGGTTGTTTGGGGCTGTCACTAATGAAGGGTTGTATTTAATCAATCTTGTTGTTTTACTTTCCTTTTTCTTTGTATGCGTAGATTCTATCCTTAATGTAATAGATACTGTAATTAGATGATTTGAGGAAAAATATCTCTTATCTTAAATCATTATCATGGTTCGGGTATTACTTAGGATCATACAGACAAATGATCGGTTCAGATCAGCACAAACAATAGGCTTAAGAAATGCGATATTTTAATTGTATACTATGTATAGAAAAACATTCCTTCCATTGCTAGTTTGTATACTGTTTTTGGGTTCTTCACTTATTCCAACAAAGGGAAATCAGATTGAAAATGAAGATCAAAATGATGTTGAAATTACGTTGTTGTCCGTTCATATTCTTCACGTAAACGAAAAACAAGGGTATGCTAATGTTATAGTTGAAGTAACTCTTACCAACTATCCATTTGACGCAACGAGTGTAAACGTAACTGTTGGTTTTGAGGATATTAATTGCACCAATGACGATTTCGGAATTTACCAGGGTTCGTCTAAAGTAATTCCATGGACGTTAGAAAGAGTATTAGGGCATTATTACCCCTCTGATCTCTATTCTATGAATTTTACAATAAAACAGATTCCACATAATCTGAACTTCACTATAGAAAGTTTTCAGGCTGAGTTTTCTGGTGTTGAATTTCATGCTCTCAGAAATACTTGGATTATTAACAAAGATAACCATACAAAGGGCTTAATTGTATACCTCAATAGGAATATTGTGCTTCCAGTTTATCAGATGTTGCTCCCCATTATATTATGTTATTTCGTTTTACAAAGTACATTGTTTGTTGACCCAAGAAAGCGATCGACTATAAGGGTAACAATTTACATCTCGTTGATTGTTTTTATACCAGTCTTCTTGTTCACTATACAAGATGCTCTTCCTCTTCGTTTCTTTTTGTCTATTCCAGAGTTTCTTTTAGTGAACTTACTAATTGACGTAACACTATATACCCTCTGTACTGTACTGAGCATTGCCCACACACGTGTAAAATATCCTGAGTTATTTTTTGACGCATGGGCAATAGTATGGTCTATAATTATTTTTTGCTTTTTCAGTGGGCAATTCTACACCTTCACGCCTTTTCAATGGGCTGGACTTTTATCTTTTTTGTTCATTCTTTACGGTCTTGGAATCATTGGCTTAGTTTCTAGATATCTAAACTCAAGAAAAGAAACAAAAAGAAAGGATGTTTCATATATTTATTGAGACAAGCGGAAAAGTTATAGCAGAACCAAAGGAATTAATTAGAATTAAAGGATTAAATATGCGAGAAACGAAGGTTTGAGGAAGTTTAGATGCGAATCTCTTTTAGAGGGGTGATTACCTTCTTAATTTCAATAGTCATATTTGCCTTAATTTACAGCTATGCAAGTCAACAAGAAGTGCCATTATGGATGTTACAGTTTACCTTCTATGCTTTTATGACTGCAATATTTGGCTTCATATTTTTAGGTATTCTTGCTCCGTTAATCCGTGAGCGTCTTAAAGAGACAAAAATGAAGAAAATTGAAGAGGCAGAAGCACTAGACTCATTGAAAAAAGAATATGAGAGATGTGCTTGGTCTATAGGAAACAACATTGAAAAATATGTAGAGAAAAACGAATTAAACTTTAGTTTCCAAGCGAGTTTGATTGAGCCAAGTATTGTCGGGAAAGCGAAAATATCTGAAGAATTAAAACAACAAGTCCAAAAGTATAATGAAAAGTATGAGCCTTACAATGCATTACTCAAAGCTTCCAAAGCTGCTATTAAATTTTTTATCGAAGGAAGTGTTAGAGAGTTATTCCCTAAGACGCTAAATAAACCGTATCCATTAGACGAATCATTACAAGTTGATTATCTTATGGCTAGATACCTTAATGGAGAAAAGGTTACAGAAAGCTGGTTTAAAGAGAATCATCCTAGAGCATTCAAAAACATTCTTAAAGACATTGACATATCCGAAAAGGACGAGCTTGTCATTTTATTCCATAAATTAAACGATGAGTTTAAGAGAGACCCCGTTCTACAAAGGTTCAGAAAGGAAAAAAAAGATTTGAAAAGACATGGTCAAGAAACGATAAAGGCTTTACAGAGAGAAATTAACTCTCTTAATGAACAACTTAACAAATACAGCAATCTCCGTATGTTCAAAGACGAGGAAATCGGTATTCCAGAATGAAGAAGCTTTTTAGTGTTATTCTGAGAAACTCCCCTTCCAGAAAATAGATTAGACCCTTACTTTTACGGTTTAATCGAATAAACCCCAAATATCCCTTTTTCTAACGGTTTTTACTTGTCCTTCCCTATAGATTTATTTGTGGTCAAATAGGCTTCTCACTTTTTGACGATTTTGATGATGAGGTTTCCTTTTTCGTCTTCACCAAAGATTAGAGTGTCTCCGGCTTTTGCGTTCAGCTTTTCTCGAACGGTTTTAATTAGGGTAAAACGGTAGTTTCGTTGAACTTTGCTGACTCCTAGCACCTTTCTCTGGGGCTTCGCCCTTTTCTCAGGCGGGTTAGGGGCTAACCCCAATATTTCAGCCTTTTTCCGTTTTTCAGGCATATTTCACGCCTCTTCTTAGAAGATAGGGCTTCTCCGCTATTTAAGTTTTAGGAGAACCCCGTCTGATGGCGCAACTACCCTCTATAGTTTTATTTGGCTCCTAGATAAACCGCAAATATGCCCGTGTTTGGGCTTAAACTAGGTTTGTCCACCTAACTTTTTTCCGACGAGCTCGTTCACGAGTTTGATGAAGGCTTCTGTTTTCGGGATGGGCACCTGAGCTCCTGAGGCAACATCGTGTCCCCCTCCTTGGCCTTCGAATTTTTCAGCCGCTTTTAGCATAATCTCTCCTAGGTCGATTGTTTTGTCTTTTGGCATGTTTGGGGCTCTTGCTGAGAATTTGGTTACGCCTTCTTTGGGAATGACGGAGTAGGCCAGCAGTGGTTTTTCTGGTTTAGGCATGCTCATGGACAGAATGGTGGATATGGCGCTGACGACCTTGTCATCTATGAACTTTTCGCCGTGCACCACATAGATGTTCTTCAGCTCTTCGATGCGCCCCGGTTTTTCAGTTAACCAGCTCATATACTGCGTTATGGTGCGCCGATACTCCCCCAAAGCCTCGTTAGCTTGCTCAAGCGCAGCTCCCCTGTCGCCCATGCACAAGGCGATGCCGAGACCCGGCTTGTCCATGCGCCCAGTGGCGTTAAGCAGAGAAGCGAACTCGCGGGCGTCCCTAAGCGGCGTCCACGCCTCCTCACGAACCAGCGTGTAAACGTTCCCGATGAGGTTCAAGGCGACTTTGCCTGAGAAGCCTTTCGACGTGAGATAGTCGGCAAGGGCGGAAAAAAGCTCCTTCTTCTCTTTTTCTGAGAGGTCGCGCAAAGCCCGCCACTTCTCCTTCTTTTTAGGCGCAATCTTCAGGCTTGTGAGGAAGGCTAAGCTCTTGTCTTCTTCTCCGCTTATGCCGGGAACGAAAGGATTAGTCGTGTAGGACAGGGCCTTGTGAATTGGGCGCGTTTCCCTCCCGAAGAAAAGGAGGTCAGTTTCAACTTTGAGACAGCCCGCTTTAACCGCATCCTCCGCGATTTCTCCGTTAACCCCGCCCAAACTCCTCTGATCGTACTTGTCTTGGATGTCCCCAAGGGCGCCGACAACCGCGAGATAAGCCAAATCCTCGTTTTTCTCATCTAAAGCCTTAGCGGCGAGGTAGGCCACGCCGGCTCCGCTGAGGTCTCGGGATCCGTCGATTCCGTGGAGATGCGGGTTGACTTGAGTCAAGTTTGAATGGGCTTCGCCTATGGGTTGATGGTGATCAAGGATAACCACGGGAAAATGTGACAGCCCTTCGCCGAGCAGGTCTAAGTAACCGCTTCCCATGTCCGTGAAAACAACCAGAGACGGTTTCTCGGCGGTAATCTCCTTCACCAGTCGATCGTCCATCCACCGCTCAATTCTCAAACGCAAGGTTGCACCTAACCTGAAGAGGGCTTTTCCTATGATGCCAGCTGCGGCTAAGCCGTCTGCATCCAAGTGGGAAATGACTTGAATGGTTCCCTCTTCCGTTACGTGTTCTAAAATTAATTCAGCAGCCTTGGAGGCGCTTTTCAGCAGCTCGTTAAGTTGTTCCTTCTTCACTGGCATGAGGACCACTATGTGAGGGATGCGGCTTTCACGTCGAACTTCCAATCGGGCGGTAACACGCCTTTGCGCTTGTAGTACCTTGCCAGACGGTGGATTTTAGCTTCGATGATTTGGGTGGCCCGCTTATTGTGCAGGTCTCCCTTGTTTTTTTCTAGGTGGACGTAAAGCTGTGTAGCCTTCTTTAGAAGCCTTTCCAAGTCTTCGGGGATGGAAGGCGTTAAACCCGCGTCCTTCAAAACTTGAGATATGGACTTTCCTATGATAGGTTTAGCCAAGGGGATGCCGTGTTGGTCGCGCAGGATGATTCCGATACTACTTGTTGAGTGCCCTTCCTTGCCGAGTTTGACGATTATGGCTTCAACTTCCTCCGGTTTGTATCTGCACCACACTGGAGAGCGTTTAGTGACTGGTCGCATAGACTGAGATTTACCTTTGCTCCCCTTTGGCAATATGTTTCCTCCAGAGACTCTTTATGAGCAACCCACCCGCATATTTAAAACCTTCGTCGAAAGGCTGAGACGTACCATTCGGCGAATTTTTTGAAGGCTTTAGCCCGATGAGCGTGCTCATTCTTCTCTTTGGTTGCCATCTCAGCAAATGTTTTGCCGTTGCCGCTTAGAGGCTCGAATATGGGGTCGAAGCCGAAGCCTGAACTTCCCCGTTCTTTTCTGGTAATCTTCCCTTCAGCTTTTCCTTCAAAGCACTCCAGAGCGCCCTTTGGGTCGCAGTAAGCGACTATTGAACGGAAATAGGCTTTCCGTTGGCTGCTGTCCCTCATGATCTTAAGGATGCCTTTTGTTCCTATGGTTCGGTAAACATAGTTGGAGTAGGGCCCAGGGAAACCGTCTAACGCGGGTATGAACAGTCCGGTGTCTTCCACGATGACAGGTAGACGAGTTTTTTCAGCGGCTTCTCGGGCGCTGGCTTTAGCGATGTTCTCTATGTTGTCGTCCTGAAGCTCCTGGACTGGAACCCGCAGGAGGGCGGCGGCGATCTTGTATTCGGCGAAAACTAGGCGTGCCTCCATGAACTTGTGAACGTTACTCGTCACGAAGAAGGCGACTTTACCCCTTGGAAACGAGCTTTTCGTCAATTTCAGTCGTCTCTCTCTTTTAAAGAGCGTTCTAATAAGATTATTATTACCGTAAAGAGGCTTATTGCTTTTCATTCTTTCCAGATTTCAAAAAGGGGATTTATGGTTTAGTAGCCAGCCGTTTTGCGTCTCCTTAGGAGTAAAATTACCGCTGTGATTGACGCGATCGCGGCGATGGTTGCCAATATGGATCCGATGGATATGCCAAGCGCGGTTGTTTGTGCTGACGGTAGCTTGTCCTTAATGTCTTCTAGGTCTATTTTCACTTCGCCTATGTCGGTTTTGACGATGACGACGTCTCCTCGAATTGAGACTATGGTTCCTTGGATGGTGCCTAGAGCGGTACTGATGGTGGTTGTGTTCCCTTCGATGTGCGTAATTTGGAGTTGGATGTTGCCTATGTCCGTTTCTATCGTGCCCAAGTCGCTTTGAATAGTTGCAACTGTCCCGTTCAAGGCGGCCAACGTGGCGTGGATTTGACCTAAGTTAACTTGTATTGTACCTATGTCACTTTGGATCGTTGCCAGCGTGCCATTGATACTCGTCAGGACAGCGTGGATAGTGCTTATGTCCGTTTGAATGGTGCCCATATCGGTCTCTATGGTGGCTATTTCCCCGTCTATGCTGTCCAGCCTCGCATTAACAGCCTCTAAGGAAACTTTGATTGCGCCAACGTCGGTTTTTATAGTGGCTATGTCTCCCCGAATTTCTGTCAACCAGCCGTTCCAGCCTGTTAATGTTGCGCTCAATAGGAAGCTTTTGAGGGCGGTTCCCCTGAGAGTTAGAATGCTTGCCTTAACGACCAACACGTAGGTGCCGGCTGAAGCGTCCACGGGTATCGTGTATGTCACTCTGTAAAGTCCTGTGGTGATGGACTCTACGGATGAGCTTAAGTCCGTGTGGGAGGCGCCGTTATAATACAATACGGCGCTGATGCCCGTGTTAATGGGCTCGCCCAAGCAGGAAACTAAGATGTAGAATTCAGCCATTTCGCCCCTGAAATGTATTGAACCCACATCCACGTCCACATCCAGTTTGACCACTGCTTCCGTCACCACTATAACTGAGGTCGTGGCGGTGTTAGATAACCCCTCATCGTCGGTGACGGTTAGGGTCACCGTGTATACCCCTGCTCTAGTGTAGGTGTGGTTTACGATACTACCGTTGCCGGTGGTGCCGTCGCCAAAGTCCCACATGTAGTCAACAATTGTTCCGTCAGGATCATAGGAGGCTGAGGCGTCAAAGGTCACTGTTTCATTGACAAACGGAATGCTCGGTGAATGGGTGAAGGAAGGCAGAGGAAGCCCGCCGATCGGAATGTTCGTGGCGATCAGCGTTAGGTTCGAGCGGTAGGAATAATCTTCATATTCGTATTCAAATTTCATGCCAACCAATAGTCCAGATACCTTGTCATACCAATATGTAAATTTGAACGTCTCTTCGTATACCGGACATAATTCCCAGCAGTCTATGGCGTATTCGTCTACCTCAATGATTTGGCTGCCAACCACGGTTGCTGTGCTGTCGAAAAGATTTATTGTTGAGCCAAGGGTGATGTTGGTTTCTATCCAACCGTCGTAATACCATGGACTCCACGGATAGCTTTCCATTCTTCTATTCATGATGTTGACGACCATCCAGTCAGTTGCATTGAATTCCCAGTCGTCCTCTTCGATCTTGAACCACCTTGTGATGTTGATCAGGTAGGGTGAAATATAGTGATCATAGGTAATGTTCTGTTGTCCTTTGACGATTATTACATCATTCTCGAAGCTGTAGGTCGCGTAGGTTGTGTAATTCGCCCACTGCCCCTCCACTGGCTGAATCAATGGATACATGACCACTACAAATCTGGTTGCCATGTTGTTTTTTGTGTAGTTTTCTCCAGCAACTGGCACCGCGTACGCTGTCGCATTATAGACTCCCTCAGCGGCTGAAGTCCAAAGATAGCTGAGCGTGTAGGATGCATCCGCCTGCAGGAAGCTGATGACCACGGAATCAACTAAGTTGCTTTCAACGAGCAGCTGCAATTCAACGTCGGTCTCGTTGCTCCAACCCCGGTTATAAACGGTTGCGTTCAACAGCGAAGAGTCGCCGGGCATAAGGAATTCTGGCGCCTCCAAAGACACAGAGAGGTCGTGTTCGCCGATTGGAGGTATGAAACCTATAACAATAAGCGGGTGAGTCATCATTTTGTGAGCTTGCTCAGTTACGACGTAGTTGCCTTGGTGCAATAGAATTGCCAGTTCTTGGCGGGCTTCTAGGAGGGACCCACTTTGGAAGAGGGCGATTGCGTTTTGGTCGCTTCTAAAACCAGTTAAGGGCGGGTCTGTCCCATTCATCACTATGAAGCTGATTCCGACTGGATTATCCGTTGTATTTACGTTTTCAGTGTCAATCCAAGTGCCATCCCAGTCTAGAAAATCTCCTTGGGAAGGCGATATGCCGAAGGTCTTTAGTGATCCGTCGGTTTTCCTGTAGGTGGCGACGTAAAACGCAGTCTTCGACAGATAGCTTTCAGTTTGTATGTGTCCGTAGTTGGCTCCGGTGAGATTGAAATCAGCGCTAAAAGTGAACCAGGGGATCCTCGCGTAGAAGCGGAAGGTTTTGATGAGGGAGTTAACGCCGGCAATTGTCCAGTCTCCGTAAACTGCCTTAACTTCAATGAAAACGGGGCCCTGTTCCGTGATGGTCACATTGGTGCCGTGTATGGGTTTTCCTTCCGGAAATGGACCGAACCAGTAGGGAGGGATATTCATCACGGTCATGAGAATCAGCGACCAATCCGCCCGCCCGAGGTTTTCCGTTGGGTTGTAGGCGTTATAATAGAGATAGCTTATATAGTCTGGAATGCCGTACCAGCTGGGGTCTTTCTTAACGAAGCTTGCTTTATAGTGGGTGTTACATACGGTTATGTTGACATCAGTTGCCATGTGTGATAGGTCGGTTGGGTAGGTTGGCATGGTCGCGTCTGGGTTTCCGTAGTAGATGTGGTACATAGCCTCTGAGTTGGCGGTGACGTTTGCTTGAAACACTATGTTGCAGGACTTGGTGTATCCTGAGTTGTACTTGGTCACGTTGTAAACTTGGCTCGGAATCTCCACACCGCCTTCGGTTAAAACCCGAATCTGCTTTACGGCATCTAAACACTTTCCGTCATCAAACATCATTTGATAATCTACAGGTTCAAACACCCGGCTGATCCCAACAGTCTCCTTAACTAGGAGTACCTGCGTATATTCCGGGGGCGGAAGAGAAGACTTAACATCTCCATTGGCGTCAAAGTGCACATCTTGAAATGCGCCGATTTGGACAAGTTGTCCAGTGGTTTGGAATTCATTAAGCAAAGCTTCTTGTTTGGCTTGGCTTGCGGTGAACGCCATATCTATAATGTTGGGGTCATTACCCATACCATACACAAAGCCTCCAGGATCCTCACCTTCACCGCCACAGAACCTAAACAATGGTGGCCAACCCATCATCTGAGCCCATTCAGTGCTCCATACCTGCCGCCATCGCCCCTCGTCAAAGCCGCCCACCACCACGTAAAATCTCCATGTTTGCAATGCAGGATCGCCAATTATCGAATAAGGCACCGCCATTTCTATGCAGGCAGGATAGATATCACAGTTCGCTTGGACGTAGGTTGCTTTATAAGGCTGATAGCGATCTGATGAGGGAACCGTCTGGTTTAGGTGAACAACTGTTCCGTTAGCAAACTCGACCCTTGGATATCCTAACGGGTACTGGCTGCTCCAAGTGACGTCGCCGGCAACATCGACAACGAAGTCCCACGGCGAAGAAAGATTAAAGTTGCCGTACATCGTTGCATTTTTGCGACCTGAAGTTGCCTCTGGGTCCTTGCTAACGTACACTTGGATCAATATTTTTCCGAAGCCAGTTGCATTCACATACGGAAAACGAGGATCCGACGGCCAGTGTGTACCCCCAGGCGCATTGTATTCGTTTACGATCGCTTGACTGCCCATGTTCTCTATCCTGAACATCATAAAGAGATGGCTCTCATTTCCCCTCACTCTGAACTCCTTGAGGTCACACATTCCACCATGCTTGTACCAGAAGGGTTCAACACTTGTACCGCCGAACTTGTCCGTGTATGCGAGGGCTACAGTTTTACCGTCTACTGTACTCCATGGTGCTCCCGCCGAATCAAATATGGGGGGGCCAGTATGTGTACCGTTCGGGTATATGTATGAGCCGTTTCCTGTGTCGTCGAAGGCCATGTCCCTCCATATTCCTTCTCCGTTGCTTACGGTGTAAGTGTTGTCACCGCTTGGAATTCCAACCCAATCTGAAGGATCACCATCAACTGTGAGGTTGACAATGCTCGATGGAGAAACAGGGACTGTGGTTGTGTTTTTAACAGCAGCCATACTCAGAGTGATTACAGGAAGACCGAGAACCAAAAGGACTAGAAAGTAAACAAAAACCTCTTTTCTCATAAGCCTTTCTCCTATCTATAATTAGTCATTTAGGATAACATAAGCCTTTCGTAGCTTAGAACTAGCACTCTTTACTAGCCGCCATAGCCAAAAAGAATACTATGTGTCAAAAATAAGGAAAGGACAGTACAGAGGACAAAGACTGTTGTTGAGACAGATTAAGGCTTCTTTGTTGCTTTTAAATATAGATTCCACATCGAGAACTCTTATATTGTTTAACTGTTTAAAGTTTAAAAGCGCTTTAAAGCCGAGTTGCAGGTTCCACGCATGCCAGGTGAAAGCTTCGTCGCCCTGATCGTTTCTGCGCTTCTGTCAGCGTCAGGACTGCCCGTAACAGCGGACGGAAGCATAATTTACGTACCCTCCCTAGACCACACTTTCATCGTCACTCTGTCATGCACCCAGTGGGTTGGAATATTCCTCGAAACATTCACTTACTTATTTGCAGTTTGGATTTTTGCCTCCATCAAGGGCATAACACTCAGAAGGCGCACCTACGTGGCTTTAGGCGTAGCCGGTTTTGTTGGTTTCTTCTTCGCGAACGTCCTGAGAATGTTCCTGGAGATTTATCTTCTAGCCAAGGTCTACAGTCCAGTCTATCACGTTTACCTCCTGAACTGGCAGGCTTTTGAAGAACAAATTGGAATCAGCTTGATGTTCGCCATGTTCCTTACATTACTGTTGTCGTCGTACGCTTTACTTAGAAGGCGGACTGTAAAACTCCCATTTTACTAGTCAGCCGCCCCTCTCTAAGAAGAAGAGGAGATGAGGGAAAGGAGGCTTCCGAATCCCAACTTACAATGTGGGTGTTCTTCGTCTTTTGAGGAGCAGAAATACAGCGGCTATGGCGAAAATCGCGGCTATAGCTGAGAGTATCGATCCGACGGATATGTCAAGCGTGGTTGTTGGTGTCGGCGGCAGCTTGTCTTTAACGTCAGCTACGTCTACTAACACTTTGCCTAAGTCCGTCTTAATGGTAACGATGTCTCCTTGAATATCTTCTATGATCCCCTGAAGGTCGCCTAGGCTTGTGCTAAGTGTAACTGTTTTTCCGTCGATGCTTGTCACGGTTAGGTTGATGCTGGCGATGGTGGTGTTGATGTTGCCCAAGTCAGTTTCAATTTTGACGAAACTGCCCTCAAAGGAGCTAATCGTAGCATTCACGTCAAGTACGCTAACCTCGATGTCGCCTAAGCTCGACTCGATCTTGGCGATTCTGCCGTCAATAGCTGTAACCGTGGCATTTATCAAATCAGCGTTAACCTTTATGGTGCCTATGTCCGTTTCAATGATGACTATCTTTCCTTCTATGCTTTGCAGCTTGGCGTTGATAGCGTCTAAGGATGTCTGAAATGTGGCAATGTCCGTTCTGATTGTGGCTACATCACCTTGAATTTCTATCAGCCACGCGTTCCAGTTTGTTAAGGTCGAACTCAGCAAGAAGGCTTTCATAGATGCCCCGCTGAGGGTGAAGTAGCTTGCTTCAACAACGAGTACGTAAGTGCCAGCTGAAGCATCTGAAGGTATAGTGTAGGGCACTCGATATAGCCCTGCGGCAACATGCTCCACAGACGAACTTAAATCCGCATGCAAGGCACCGTCGTAATAGAGCAGGGCGCTAAGGTTTGCGTCAACAGGCATTCCGAGACAGGAAACTAGGATGTAAAATTCCGCCATCTCACACCTGAAATGGATGGAACCCACATCGACCACGACGTTCACTTCTTCGATACGCTTAACAGTAACTGTGGCTGTGGTAACAGCGGTTAATCCGTCATCGTCACTAACCGTTAAAGTAACATTGTAATCGCCAGCATCCGCGTACCTATGATAAACCACGGGATCTGACACAGTTGTTATGTTTCCGTCGCCGAAATCCCAAGTGTAACTAACGATGTTTCCGTCAGGATCATAGGAGGATGAAGCGTCGAAAGCCGCGGGTTCAGTGACGAAAGGATCCGCAGGCGAATAGGTGAAGGAAGCGATGGGATACACCGCCCTTAAGTGAATGTTCGTGTCAACCAACATTATGTTGAAGTAGGAACCGCCCAGAATTTCCAAGCGGAGCAATAATCCGGAGAACTTGTCGTACCAGTACCTGTCTCCTGTGGGTTCCTGAAGCAGTTTCCAACATTCCACCGGGTAGCCGTTGAAGTTTATAATCTGGCTGCCGACCACGGTTGCTATGCCATTATAAAGGTTTATTGTTGAACCGAGGGTGATGTTGGTCTCTATCCAGTCGATGAACCATGTGCCTGCCCAATAGCCGCTGACGACCTCCCTGTTCGTAATGTCGACAACCATCAAGGCGGTCGGATCAAACTGACCCGCGGGTTGAGCAGGCATGTAGTTATACCAGAATGTAACGTTGATCAGATCAGGTGAAATGTAATGGTCATAGGTGAAGTTCCATCCGCCCACAATGAATACTTGATCAGGCATGTTGTAGTAGTAGTATATTAAATAGTTTGCATACTGCCCCTCAGCTGGATTAATTAATGGACGCTTCGGAGCTGCGATCGTTATCCCTTTTGACGAGGTGTTCCAGAGCCCTTGGCTGTCTGTGACATTCAGGACTACAGTGTAGGCACCGTCCACCGAGTAGACGTGATAAATTATTGGGTCAACGACTGTCGTGATGTTTCCGTCGCCGAAATCCCAAGTGTAACTAACGATGGTTCCCCCTTCAGGCGTTGAATCCGAGGCATTAAAAGTCACAGTGGCATTCACGGATGGGAAAGACGGAGAATAACTAAAGCGAACCATGGGCGGTACAAGCGGGGAGTAAATGGTGATTAGTTGCCATGTGCTGTTCGCTGTTAGTCCCAGCCCAATGAGCACAGGATCGTCTTCGCAAGTGACGGTTAGGTTCACGGTGTAGGTGTCAATCGCCGTGTAAGTGTGGTAAATTATCGGAACCGTAACCGTTGTAGTGTTTCCGTCGCCGAAGTCCCACCTGTAGCTGGCTATAGGCACATCGTGAGTGCCATTCCAACCGGGCAACGAACCTGAAGCGTCAAAAGTCACAGTCTCACCTGCCTTTGGAGCAGACGGCATATGCGTTTTTACAGCCGTAGGACCATAGGGTGGAGAAATAACCACATAAACATAATATGCTCCAGCATTATCCTCCACAGCCACATTGTTAGAAGTGTCATATGCAATGATCTTATACTGTATGTTGGTTCCTGCCGGAAACCCGGGGATGTCTCCTTCATAGGTGTCGCCTACGGTGTTGCTCATCGTCACATTATACCAAGTGGCGCCTGTATCGTTGCTGTAGCTCAATATAACACTTTGAACCGCAACATTGTCTGTTACGTTCACCGAAACAGTAACCGCCACATCAGACATAACCACCGACGGTTCAGGATTCTGCGTAACATCGCCGATGTTTGGAGGTGTTACTTCATAAACTGTTATCTCCTGCCAGATACTGTCCGACATTAGACCTTGGGCTATGAGAACAGGATCGTCTTGGCATGTGACTGTTAGATTTACCGTATAGGTGCCATCCACCGAGTAGACGTGATATATCGTGGGGTTCGTGACAGTTGTGATGTTTCCATCATCGAAATCCCAAGTGTAGCTTGCTATAGGCACATCGTGAGTGCCATTCCAACCGGGCAGCGAACCTGAGGCACCGAAAGTCACGGTCTCACCTGCCTTTGGAGCAGACGGCATATGCGTTTTTACAGCCGTAGGACCGTAGGGTGGAGAAATAACCGTGTAAACATAATATGCTCCAGCGTTATCTTCTACAGCCACGTTGTTAGAAGTGTCGTAGGCAATGATCTTATACTGTATGTGGGTTCCTGCCGGAAACCCTGGAATTTGCCCTTCATAGGTGTCTCCAGTTGTCTTGGTCATCGTAACGTTTGTCCATGTGGCGCCTATGTCGCCGCTGTAGCTCAATATCACCGTTTGAACCCCCACATTGTCGGTTACGTTCACCGAAACAGTAACCGTCTGCTCAGGCATCACCTCAGTCGGATTCTGCGTAGGAGTACCAATGATTGGAGGTGTTACTTCATAAACTGTTATTTCCTGCCAAGCACTGTCCGACATTAGACCTTGGGCTATGAGAACAGGATCGTCTTGGCATGTGACTGTTAAGTTTACCGTATAGGTGCCATCCACCGAATAGGCGTGATATATCGTGGGGTTCGTGACGGTTGTGGTGTTTCCGTCATCGAAGTCCCAAGTGTAGTTGGCTATGGGCACATCGCTAGTGCCGTTGAAGCCCGGTTCTGAGGTTGAAGCGTCGAAAGTTATCAGGGTGTTCACTTGGGGGCTTGGCGGCGAATACGTGAAGCTTGCCTTAGGTGGTGCAGGCGCGGAGTAAACCGTTATGTCTTGTGAAACGCTGTCGGATGTTAAGCCCTGAGCGATAAGCACAGGATCGTCTTCACATGTTACGGTCAGCGCTACAGTGTAGGTGTTCGCTGCTGTGTAAGTGTGGTAAATGATTGGAGTGGCAACTGTTGTGATGTTTCCGTCTCCGAAGTCCCACCTGTAGCTGGCTATAGGCACATCGTGAGTGCCATTCCAACCGGGCAACGAACCTGAAGCGTCAAATGTGACCGGTTCATTTACCTGTGGATTAGAGGGGGTATGCGTTTTTACGGCCGTGGGTCCATATGGCAAGGACAGCTTAAATGTACAGTTAATCATGTTAAATGGAATATGTTTTTCGTCAGGGTAGTCCAAAAGATCCACTGAATCAAGCTCTATTGAAGTTTCTCCGTAGGCCTTCACTAGGAACTCAGCCTGGAAGAGTGTTCCGTTACCGCTGACTCCGTAGTCGGTGATTAAGGAGGCGCTGTAGGGTGGATAGACCTTTCCTGCAACATTATTAATTGTGCCGGAAACCGTTAGGGTGTCTGGAGGCGGCGGAATGAAGGTCCAGTTATACGTGAAACTGCTGCAGCTCAGAATCTCCGGGTTCCATTTTAATCCGACAGAGTAACCGTAAAGATCGAGGACGTTTTCGATGTTTATGTAAATTTTAAAGGTGTCGCCGACATCAGGTGGTGGACCAATTATTTCTGATGGAGATATAAGGACAGTGGCAATACTCTGGTTAACGGGCTTGCCGACAACAGTCACGGGGAGAACGAGAAACATGAATATTACTAAGAAAACAAAAACCTTTTTGCGCTTCAACCTTTCCCTCATCCCTCTAACCTTTTTATGGGCAAACTTATTATAATTCTTTCTGTAACTAAAATCTAGAGCTTTCCTATCGAATCTCTCAAATTTTGACCTTCACACCTATAAAGTACATTGATTCAATACATACTTATATGCTTCAAAACGGGAATCGAATAGCGCAGAAGGTTAAGATCGTGAAGCAAACTAAAGCTTTCCTCGTGCTTTTCATAGTCTTCGAAATGGTTTTTCTGCCCATTTCAACTCTCGGTTACAGCGAAATAAATCGCTTATACGAAGCTGCCGATTCTTCTAACCTTGAAGGTGTAAAGCCCATTTCACCTTTCTCTTCGGTGGGCGGGAACTGGAACTTCAGCAGGGCGGCGGAGTGGGGTAACTTTGCTTATGTTGACGACGATTCGGCTGAGCTTGTGGTGGGCGTTAATAACACGCGGTCAGAAAACTACGCTGAGTTGGTGAACCTCGCCACTGAAAGAGGCGGCGCATTCGTCAACGAGATTAGAATGGGAGAAGAATACGAAGCTGTTGTTGTTGACTTGCCCTTCGACGCGATTTCCTTCTTCGTGGCTGAAGTGAAAAAAGCCAATCTAGCAAGGTACATTGAGCCTAACATGAAGCTTCATGTTAATTTTGTTCCGAACGATCCCAAGTGGACAATGCAGTGGGGTCCCAAAAAAATTGAGGCAGACTATGCGTGGAATACAACAACTGGCAACCGCTCCATTCTAGTAGCAGTCATCGACACAGGGGTTGACTATAATCACTCGGACTTGGATGATAATTACGTTGCGTTGGGCTACGACTGGGTGAACAACGACACAGACCCCATGGACGACCACAGCCACGGCACCCACTGCGCAGGAATCATAGCCGCTGAAACCAACAACACCATAGGCGTAGCGGGAATAGCCCAAGTCACCATCATGGCTGAAAAAGCCTTCAACCAATCTGGAGACGGACTTGAAGACGATATCGCAAACGCCATTATTCACGCTGTAGATCAAGGCGCAAACATCCTAAGCAACAGTTGGGGCGACTACGAGGAAAACCAGCTTATCCACAACGCCATAAACTATGCTTACTCTCACGGCTTGCTGATAATCGCAGCGGCTGGAAACGAAGATACGAGCAGTAAGCTTTATCCTGCGGCGTATGATGAGATTGTCGCCGTCACGGCAACCAACAGTTCTGACAACAAAGCTTCATTCAGTAACTACGGCAACTGGGTGGAAGTTGCAGCGCCGGGAGCAAGCATCCACTCAACTATTCCGGGTGGTTCCTACGGTGATAAGAGCGGAACCTCAATGGCGTGCCCGCATGTTGCCGGTGTTGCCGCGCTGATTTGGAGCCGGTTCCCCAACGTGACGCGGGACTGGGTGCGGGCTCAGTTGCGGTACACCTCAGACGATCTGGGCGCCCCGGGTTTTGATCAGTACTACGGGTATGGAAGGGTCAATGCGCGCAGGGCGGTTGAAGAGGCTCCTCCTAGTCGGGACCTCCTCATTCTGGACTCTAAGGTTCCTTCAGCTGTTGAACTCGGGAAAAACATTACCGCCGACGTTACGGTGGTTAACTTTGGGTTTGAGGATGAAAGCAACGTGACTGCGCAGTTGTTGGTTAACGGCACCACAGTTGGCTCCGTTGATGTTGGTTTTCTAGCTAGCGGCGCGTCGGCAACAGTCAGCTATTCGTGGACTCCGAGGGCGAGGGGAAAGTACAACGTCACGGTGTATGTTTTACCTGTTCTCGGCGAGAATGACACCGCAAATAACGTAGTGAGCAAGATGGTTCGCGTTCGCTATGTTGAAGTGGCTCTGATATCCAATTTGGATGAGCTTTCGGTTCTGACGCCCACACTGGACTTCATGGGGATCGACTATGACACGTACAACTACAACGAGATTTACTTCTACACAGCGAACTCGACCCTGCTGCTTAGTTATCCAGCGGTAATCTTCTACAAGTCCGCGTCCTATTCTAGGCCCTTAGCCCCCCGCGAACATTCAGCCCTCAACACCTACCTAACTCAAGGCGGCAACCTGCTGATCACAGGCCTTGATTCTCTATACGGCGACGCGCTCCTAGCCGACATAGTCCAATCATCCTCCTACGGTGACAACTGGGGAGAACCCGATTTGTTTGTGGTGAACGACTCACATCCGATAATGAACGGTTCATACGGGAGTTTCCCCGCTGGCTACAACATTTCAGGATTATTCAGCGACTGCGACAAGGTTGAAGCAGACGTTACGCGGAACGCTGTGACAGTGGCTGAGTTAGCTGATGGATACGACAGAATCATAGCCGCGGAGCTTTATCCTGGGAAAGTTGTTTTTTGGAACGGTGACGGAACCTCAGATTGGACATTGAACAACGACTGTAAGGCTATGTTCAAAAACATGTTGGCTTGGTTCCTAACCCGTTATGAACATGAACTAGTTGTTTCTCTGGATGTGCCAGACTGCGTTGTACCCGGCGACCCCGTGGTTCTTAACGCGACAGTTTACAACCGAGGGTTAAACAACGAAACCGTGAACCTGTTCCTGCTGATCAACAGCACAGTTGTGAGCTCCACAACACTTCCCAACCTAATGAACGGAACCTCCCACACGCTGAGGTACCTGTGGACGCCGACGAACACGGCAACGTACAACGTGACAGTTTACGCCCCGCCCGTGGCTGGGGAGAACTTTACAACTAATAACGCCCACTCGGTTTTCGTCGCCCGCATGCCCCTTATAAGCCCAAAGCTAGGCGACTACGCGCATTACATTCTTAAAAACTTCACTTCAGCAACCAACGACACAGTGGCGGAAACCTACCTGTGGAACTTCACTTACCTTGAATATGTAGAACGCCACGTGATGAGGATCACGGTAGACGTAACCACTTTAGACGCGGATGAAAACCCCGTTTCCACCAGTTCCTATTGGATGAACGTGGATACTATGACCCGTTGGGTTGAAGACGGGACAACAGGATGGGTGGGTACATACTATATTGGTTGGGTGGAGATCGGCATCGGTTTCGGGTCTGAAATTAACTTGTGGACCGGAACCGGAACAGTCATGGGAACCAGCAACTTCACCGTCGGCGGGAGAAACTTCAACACGCGGCTGATAACGATCTTCGGAGACCCAAGCAACCACAACCACTATGATCAGCCCAGCGGGCTCCTCATAGCCTTAGATAACAAGTCTGTCTCGTCGGATTATCACAGCAACTGGACGCTTTTAGGAACAAACGTTGATGTTACCCCTCCAACTGTTCATGTTACAAGCCCGGTTCAAGGCTCTGCAGTAGCGAGCACTAATGTTACTGTGAATTGGGTGGGCGCGGACAATGAAACAGGAATCGACTATTACTCGGTTTATTTGAACGAAACGTTGGTCGGCAACACTACAGCCGATTCCTACAATGTTTCAAGCCTCAGTGAAGGATGGAACAACATAACGGTGGTAGCCTACGACAAGGCGGGAAACAATGCCAGCGACCGAGTAAGAATATTCGTCGACCTTAATCCGCCCAACGTAGAAATCATCTCTCCCCCGAACGGTTACGCAACAAACATGGGCAACATAACGGTGAAGTGGACCGGAAGCGACAACGAAACGGAAATCGCCTATTATCTGGTTTACCTCGACAACATCCAAGCCACGAACACAACCAACACGGTGCACATCCTCACCGACCTCATCGAAGGCCACCACACCATAAAGATTGAAGCCTACGACCGTGCTGGAAACATGCAAAGCGACGAAATCACAGTAATCGTGGACAAGACGGCTCCCGTGCTGAGCGTAATCAGCCCTGAAAACGGCTCCTTCACTGCTGACCACGTAACCGTACAGTTTTCCGTTTTCGACGCCAACCTTCTGAACGTAACGTATCACATCAACAATGGCACCCCTGGGGATGTTACAGGTGAAACAAACTTCACAGTTTACATCGTATCGTTGTCAGACGGCGCATTCAACCTCACCATAACCGCCATGGACAAAGCCCTGAACATGGTGAACCAAACTCTAACCCTAATTGCGGACAACACTGTGCCAGCGGTTTCCATCTCTTCTCCACAACAGGGCGCTGAACTGCTCGGAACAGCAACCGTGAATTTCTCGGCTTCAGACGCCAACTTGGAAGAAGTTCACTTATACATAGACAACGCCGAAATCAACATAACCGGAACAACGGTTTACAGCTGGGACACGACGACGGTTGGAGACGGCGTCCACACCATTCAGCTTGTAGCCACAGATAAAGCAGGCAACACCGCCGAAGCCACCGTAACAGTAATCACGGTTAACCTGAGACGCACCGTTGAGGATACCCGAAACTTCTTCTTCATACTTGGAACCTTTGCAGGACTGATCATAGGCGCCTTAATAGTCTACTTCGCAAGGCGACATAAACCCTACCGCTCGGAAAGGGTCGCCTAGGCGCTGGTTTATGCCGTTTTTGCATCTAGCGCGCATAACGAGCAAAGTTGGCGGCAAACTCTCTTTAAGCAGGAAACATCTACTCTAAGCAGGTTGGCTTTTAGACGTTTGCCTCACCATGGAATTTAGGCTGTAAGGATGTTAGGTCTACTTTTCTTCTCTTTGTCTTCTACCCATTCTTACTATCTCGGGCATCTTGGCGATAGACTCTTTCACAATGTCCATGAGTGCCTCGTTGATCTCTATTTCCATTGTGATTTTTGCGTGACCTTTCTTCTCTTCAACCATGGCGTCACCTCCTGTTCCTTCCAAACATCTTAACTACCAAGTTACCTAACATATTTCTTGCCTGTTCCAGCGTCAAAGCAACGTTCACATCAATCTTGTAATGAAATTTCCCAATCCTTCTCGTCTCGGTCTTGTAGTCAACGATTAATCCTTTGTCCTTCCATTCCCTTAACTTTCTATTCAAAAAGTAAGAGAAAAAACGAGGCGATATCGGTTCAAAAACAAAAACTAATCTTGTAAGAAACGGGACAAATCGTTCAACGATCCGCTCGCTCATTCTAAGCCCTAGTGATATTATTTGTTCAGCCTATATATATCTTATTTATTTACCGCGCAAGATTTAGAATAGGTCTAGGTTTGTCATGTAGAATTTTCCGCCGTATACCTGATGGAATTTTGCATCCTTTAACGGTTTGACCATGAACACGCCGTGGCTTTTATCTTGAACTTGGTAGCCTCTGGCTCTATAAACTCTTAGAATTTCTTTGTCTAGCACAATTCTGTCGCAGACAATTGCTTTTGCCTTTTTCTCCACCAGTTCAAGGAGTCGTCCAATTGTTTCCGTAGAAGCGGCAATGATTTCTAAAACATTCACGACCCCTCTATCCTCCGTACGCGCAACGGCGTACCCGTTTTTCAATATGATAAAGTCTTTGGAGCGTAGTCTATGACTGCTTTTAAGCATTTTCAAATACTGCTTGTCACGAATAACCAGCCCAGTTCTCCCATTAGAAAATCTGTTGTATATCTCGAGGATTCTGTTCCAGTCAAGCGCTTTTGTTTCGGTTTTTACAGTTTTGGTTTTTCCGGATTTTTCTGTTTGAACTGTCTTGTAACTGTTGGGAAACTGCAACGCCTCGGCATATCGCAGCTTACGATAGAACCCATAGGCTACGAGCCCCCTGCCCGTGCATAAGAAAGAAAACCGGTAACTCTTTTCTTGGAAATACTGATGCGCCTTTTCCATCAAGGCTGTGGAAATTCCTCTTCTAACGTGGCTTGGAAGTGTGGATACGCCCCATATTCCACCAGCGGGTTCGATTTCACCGTATAAGTTCCGCGAAGTTAAATCCATTACACCAACAAAACCAACAACACGGTTGTCCTCAACTGCCGAGTAACCCACTGGGCTGTCTCTTAGCCGCGGGTTTATCTTAACATGTTTCTCAAATTCTCTCAAGTTGAGAGGCCACCTGAAAGCTTGATCCATTAATGGAAGAAGACCATCCTTTACGGACAATTTCCGATAAGATAAGATTTGCACGTGTTTTCTCCAGTAAAATTCATAGTGCAGAAGCATGAAATAAGTTTTGCACTGCGTAGTGCGTGCGCAATTAGCATACACGCTTTCCGCGTTTTCGCTGAATTACCGCTCGGAAACGTAGCGACCTCTACGCGCAATTTCCCGAATTTTCTTTAATACGTTTTTAGCTTCGGTTTCGCCCACAGTTTCGCTGTAGCCTTCGATAACCGCGTTAAAGCATTTCTTGGCGTATCTCCAGTGGGTGCTCTGAAACGCTCTTTTCATAAGTTGCATGTCCACTCCCCTAGCTTCAAGTTCCTTCGATTTTTCGCTTAAGCCGAAATCCATGAAGACCACGTTGCCGTGCGGCGTTAGAATCATGTTTGAGGTTGTTAGGTCGCCGTGGATTATCCCATTGTTGTGAAGACATCCGATGAGTCTACCGATGTGCCTGCAGAGGCGAGTTCTTTCCTCGGCGGAAACTTCGTCTAAGACCTGCTTAACCTGTTTTCCCTCCACGAACTCCATTATTATGGTTGCTTCAGCTACGTCGACCATGAAAATCGTGGGGGTTGGAACACCAGCTTCCTTCGCCATGTGGAGAAACTGCGGTTCACGCACGGTTCGTTGAGACTTAATTGCCTCATCCAATTCAGGTAAGCGATATTTTTTCGGCAGCCGCTTCTTCATTATGACTTTGCGTCCATGCCACTCTTCTAAGTAGAGGCTCGCCTCAGCGCCTTTCTTAATCAGCATCCGCTATCCCTCGATCCAAGGTATGTGAACATCATCCAACCGCCACTTTAACTTCACAAAGCTCTCTTCCAGCGGAACCGTCACGCCGTGCTTGTAGGCAAGGATGCCTGTCCAAGCGATCATGGCGCCATTGTCTAACGCGTAAGCCTTAGGAACAACACAGAACCGGGCGTTGTGCTCCTCAGCGACCACTTGGAGCATTTGCTGTAGCCGCCTGTTGGCTGCAACTCCCCCCGTTAACAAAACCTCAGGCTTCTCAGTGTGCGCCACCGCCCTCTCCGTGACCTCGGTAAGCATAGAAAACGCCACCTCTTGAAGGCTGAAACAAAGGTCTTCGAGGCGGTATTTCCCATTGTGAAGTAACTGCGTGACCGCGGTTAGAAGCCCACTGAAGGAAAGGTCCATTCCCTTCACTGTGTAAGGAAGCGACACGAAAGTTTTACCCTGCTCAGCCAGTCGCTCAACCACCGCGCCGAACGCTGCACCGCCCTCTTGGCTTAAACCAGCTTCCCTGGCAAAAACATCGAGGCAGTTCCCAACAGCTATGTCAAGGGTTTCGCCGAAAACCCGATATGTTCCTGCGTCAAAGGCGGACACAATGGTGTTGCCTCCAGAAACATAAAGCGTAACCGGGTCAACCGCCCCAGTTATGAGTTTCCCTATTTCAATGTGGGCGACGCAGTGGTTAACGCCGACTAAAGGAACGCGTAGATAAGAGGCTAAGGCGCGCGCTGCTGTTGCTCCGGTTCGGAGGCATGGTCCTAAACCGGGTCCTTGAGAGAAAGCAACTAGGCTGATGTCCTTAGGCTTGATTTTCGCCTCTTCGAAAGCTTCAGCTAAGACTTTCCCTGCGACTTCCGCGTGGTGTCTAGCCGCTTCGCGGGGGTGGATTCCGCCTTTCTCGGGCACGTAGGCGCTGATGATGTTGGCGAGAACCTCACCCTCAAAGGAGAGGATGCCAACGCTGAAGTCGTCGGCTGTGGATTCTATGCCTAGACAATGTTTTGTAGTTGAGCTTTTCACGGAAACCCTGCCTCTTTGAATCATTGGAAATACATTGACTGGTGGTTAAAAACGTTTTACGGCAGTCGCCCAGAAAATTGGTTAAGACTTTTTTGGTGTAAATACCAAAATTGTTTATATTCCTCGCCGAGTTCTTTCCTTAAGGTGTCAAGTTATGAAGAGAGACAGAAGTTTATCCCGGGTTCCGCTTGAAAAAGTCGATGACTATGTTTGGCGGATTCCTCAAACTTATAAACCGGGAATGCGAGTGCCGGGAGTAGTTCTCGCCGACGATAACCTTATAGAGAAGATTAAAACCGACAGGACGCTTGAACAATGCTCGAACGTAGCCCACCTTCCAGGCATCTACAAACACGCGTTAACCCTCCCTGACGGGCATGAGGGCTATGGTTTTCCAATCGGCGGCGTGGCAGCCACGGACTACGAAGAGGGCGTCATCAGCCCAGGCGGCGTCGGCTACGACATAAACTGCGGCGTCCGCCTCTTAACCACTAACCTAGCTGAAAAAGACTTACGACCATCCTTAGTTCAACTTGTAAACACTATTTTTAACAATGTGCCCTGCGGCCTTGGAAGCCGCCGGAAAGACTTCCGCGTATCCACTCATGAACTGGATCAGCTTGTAGCCGAAGGCGTTCAATGGGTCATAGAAAAAGGCTTAGGCAGACCCGAAGACATTGAGCACTGCGAGGAAAGAGGGGGAATGAAAAACGCTAACCCCGCCAAGGTTTCAACTACAGCTAAGAGCCGGGGAAGCACCCAGATCGGAACGTTAGGCAGCGGAAACCACTTCCTAGAAATTCAAAAGGTGGACAGAATTTTCAACCGTGAAGTGGCTAAGGCTTTCGGCATCAGCGAGGAGGGGCAGGTCACCACCATGATTCACTGTGGCAGTCGCGGATTTGGGCATCAAGTTTGCTCGGACTACCTGCGCGTCATGGAACGAGCCGTCCACAAATATGGGATCGCCTTGCCTGACCGCGAGTTAGCCTGCGCGCCTGGAACAAGCCCTGAAGCCGAAGACTACTATCAAGCAATGGCGTGCGCCGTCAACTACGCCTTCTCTAACCGTCAGGCAATCACCCACTGGGTGCGAGAGAGCTTCGAAAAGACGTTGAAGAGACCCGCTGACGAAATCGGCTTAGACCTCGTCTACGACGTAGCGCATAACATCGCGAAAATTGAGGAGCATAAGGTAAACGGCGAAAAACGCAAAGTTTGGATTCACCGAAAAGGCGCCACCCGAGCGTTTCCACCGGGACACGCGGGCGTTCCTGAGGACTATCGCGGTGTGGGGCAACCCGTTATAATTCCGGGGTCGATGGGAACAAGTTCGTGGGTTTTGGTTGGTGCACCCAAATCCATGGAGGTTTCTTTCGGTTCAACGGCGCATGGAGCTGGACGTATGATGAGCCGCGCGGCTGCTAAGAGAAAGTTTTGGGGTGGAGACGTCAAGAAGGCTTTGGAGGAGCGTGGGATCGCTGTTAAAGCTGCGAGCGCAGTTGTTTTGGCTGAGGAGGCTGACCCAGCTTACAAGGATGTTGATCGGGTGGCTGAGGTAAGCCACAGATTAGGAATTGCCACAAAGGTTTGCAGGTTAACCCCCCTAGGCGTTGTTAAGGGCTAACTGGAATTTCTATCAAGTATGAATCTGTTAAATAGACCTTCCGTATCATTGAAATAGGGGTAAGCGAATGTCCGGGGCTCCAGTCAGTTTTGTAATAGACACTGAAGTTGCGCCCGCTTATTTAGATAACCTTCTCAACTTCATCGAGCAGCGCTACATTATGCCCCGCAGCCAACTTTTCACTTACGTTCTTAAGAAAACCGTTGATGACACTAAGATTCTGGCCTTCACAATTGTCGGTCCGAGGCAGAAAGGCTCTATCAATGTTGAAATGAGGATGGGGAAGCCCATTCAGGTGACTATGGTTCCCAGCGACGAAACTGTACCTCGAGAGGCTTTAGACAGGCTTAGAGAAGACCTGATTATTTTGGTTCAGCTTTTTGAGGAGGAGGTTAGGAAGACTACTCTCTATTTTGCTTGGGTGTCAGGCGAGGAAGTTATACCTGAGAAGTCTCCGTTAACGCACAGAAGGACACCTCAAAGGATATTTTTCGATAGTATGCTCTTGTTCTTCATAGTTTTCTTCATTGCCAGCATCTTCTTGTTTTTGTTTTTGCCGCTTATTTATGCAGTTATAGGGATAATTGTCATTCAATTATTGTTGGTTCTCAATTCGGATAAACTAATTGCGAGAACGGGAGACTGGAAAGTCACTTCGAAAAGACCCTACGTTCACCTTTTGCAGTACCATCTACCCGTTGAAGAATGGAAACAGTTCGGTGAGAAGTACAAAAAAGATCAACTAGTCAAAATGAAGAAAGAAATTTACGACAGGACATTAGCCGCCGGAAGGGAGATTGACTGCAAAACCGCTGAGGAAGTTCTCTTGAAATACGGTTTCGAGTGCATGCCGGAAAACTTGTCAACGAAAAAGGTGAATGTCTATGAACTTGTAGAGAAAGCTGCTGAAAAATTCAACTTATCTGTTCCAAAAATAGTAATTGCAAACACCATGGTGCCCAACGCCGCAGCCTCCGGACCGAGCCCAAGCCACGGAGTTATCCTCATCACCACAGGCTTACTGGTCCAGCTAGAGGAGGATGAAATATTCAGCGTCGTAGGACATGAATTCAGCCATCTTAGAGGCAGGGACCCGCTTAACCTGTTCGGCTTAACAATGGGCGAGTACATACTCAGATTGTACCTTTTTTTCAGTCTTTCTATCGCTATTCCCTTTTTCCTCTTCTATCTTTACTACCTAGGCATAATGGCCCTGATTTTCTTCGTTGCCAAGTTCTTCGAAGCTAGAGCGGATCTGGAATCTGCTGTTAAGATAGGTCAACCCAAGGTCTTGGCTGAAGCCCTTAGGAAAATCGGGTTTCGAAAACTTCAAATCGAACGTGCACAGGCTGGAAGGACAGGATGGATTGGATGGGACCCGCATCCGCCCATTTCCTTCAGGATCGCTAGATTGGAAAAGTTGGAGACCCCGGTTAAGGTTAAACATCTTCTCATTCAATCGGCTAAGGATGTTGTAAACGGGTTTCTGGCGACAATACGGTAAAGTTGAAAAGGTTCAGCTTGCTATAGAGGTGAGTCAACTGGAGAAAGGTGATTTGAATGCCGGTTGAGGAGATTAAGGTTTTCACTCTGCCGAACTGCCCGAAATGCCCCGCGGCGAAAAAGATCGCTAAGGACGTCGCGGAAGAATTTAAAATAAAGTTCACAGAGGTCGACATTAACTCGGCGGAAGGACAAATAGAAGGTTTAATGCATCAGATTATGAGCACACCGAGCATCGCCATAGACAACGATGTCGTATCCCGCGGGGAAATAGTTCCGAAGAAACAGTTGGAAGAGGAAATAAAGAAGAGGCTCTCTCCGCAATAGGGTATGTGAAAAATGGAGATTAAAGGTTTCATCGACCTCAGCCTCGTGGATTGGGATGGAAAAGTAGCCTCCGTCATGTTTCTTCCGCGCTGTAACATGCGGTGTCCATTCTGCTATAACTCTAGTTTTGTTCTTCATCCGGAGAGCCATCCGACGATTCCTTTAGAAGAGGTTATGGATTATCTAGAGAAGAATAGGGGTTGGGTTGACGGGGTGGCCATAACTGGCGGGGAGCCGACGGTTCACGCGGATTTGCCTGAACTCTGCTCGAAACTGAAGGAGATGGGCTTTCTGGTCAAGTTGGACACTAACGGAACTAACCCTGCGATGGTGAAAGAACTGATTACTGATGGTCTTGTTGACTACATAGCCATGGATGTTAAGGCGCCCCTAACCGAGGAGGACTATTCGAGAGTTTGTGGCGTGAACGCGAAGAACATGCTGGGAAAAATTCGGGAGACCACACAAATCTTGCTTAATTCTAACGTGGATTACGAGTTCAGAACAACCATGGTTCCGACGCTTCACACAAAGGAAGACATCGTGAAGATAAGCCGCGAAATAAGGGGATGCAGGAAGTATGCGTTACAGAACTTCAAAGGCGACATTGACCCGATAAATCCAGAGTTTAAAAAGCTTAAGTCCTTCACCGACGAGGAGATGCGGGTTTTCCTTGAAGCTGCTAAGAAAATGGTTCCGAACGCTGTTTTAAGGTGAGAAGCAAAGATATGGCACCAAAAAAGGCTTTCATGATTTTTCTTGATGAAAACATTTCAAATCAAAACCTAAAGAAGCACATGGTCGCTGTTTCAGCTATAATGCAAGGCCTTGCAAGAAGATTAGGCGAAGACGAAGAAACATGGGAACTCACTGGACTGCTGCACGACATAGACTACGAAAAGGTTGATGGAAACATGGATAGACACGGCTTGGTCTCAGCAGAAATGCTCGAGGGAAAGCTTCCTGAAAACTGTCTACGCGCAATAAAAGCCCACAACGAGAGAACAGGTGTGAACGCCGAAAACATGCTTGACAAAGCCCTGATAGCCGCTGATGCTGTTTCTGGGCTGATTGTAGCCGCTGCCTTGGTTATGCCAAACAGAAGGCTTTCAGAGGTTAAGGTTTCGACCTTGAAGAAGAAGTCCAAGGATAAATCCTTCGCGAGGAACGTTGAGAGAAACAGAATAAATATCTGCGAAGAGATAGGCTTAGATTTTGAGGAGTTTCTGGAAATTGCCTTGGAATCCCTTCAAGGGATAAGCGACCAACTAGGGCTCTGACCAATGAAATATTGACCAACAAAAAAGGGAGGGAAGTTAGCCGTTTAGAGAATTGATGCTTTGAGCAGTTTTCATTTGTATATGGCTACGGCAGCCGTGAGCACAATGAATATAGGCAGTATTGATGCCCAAGACACGCTTTCACAATATTTTCTAACACTTTGTTAAGATGAGATTTTCTGGGCTTCTTCGATTAGTTTCTCTGTTATGTTAAACCTGTTTTTCAGTTCCTTCTTTATCTTAGCGATGGTTTCCACGGGTGTGGGGTCCGTCCCTCGCAGAATTGCCAAGAATATGCTGGTTAAGTCTCCAGTATACATGGCTGAGAGCATTTTCGCAAGTGGATGTTTACCCCTAGCGTGGATTTCCAAGATTTTTTGTGTTTTTTTCAGCGCCAAAAGTTTGGTAGCTTCGATTCTATGTCTGATTTCTGGCGGCTCATCGCGGTCTCGGATGAGCAGTATCGCGAACTGTTTTGTCAGGGTTTCGGGGGCGTCCCATCCCATCACTTCGTTGTGGTTCAGTTCAGGAAAAACATCCTGCTTACATGGAATCTTGGTGTTTTCGTTGAATTGGGCTTTCAGCCTGCGGGCTACGGCACTGTACTGTCGGAAGCCGTAAACCACGGGTATGGCGCCGTTCAGCTCTAAGGCGAGTTTTTTTGAAGGATTGTTTTCTGTGACGACTTGGGGCGTCGTTTCTCGGCTCAGTTTCTCAAGAACCTCTATGGCCTCTTCGAGTTCTTCGTTTATGTTCTGGAGGATGCCCATTTTTTCCATGAGAATCGGAAGTGGGAAGAACAAGTAGGCGATTGCGGCGCGGGGGGGCATTCCGCCCGGTATCGTCACGTGGGGAATATCCATTTTTTCTGTGAATGAAAGCATATGTCCGCCTGAGCTTACGGTTAGGATCATGCAGCCACGTTTTACGGCGTCTAGTAATGCGCTGAGGGTTTCTTCGGTGTTCCCTGAGTAGCTGACTGCGAAAACCAGCGTGTCTTTGTCCGCGTAGGCTGGTAACCTGTATTCTCTGCAGACTTGGATGGGAGTTGGAAGTCGGTTTTGAAGCCAGTCTTTGAGGATTTCTCCTCCTATGGCTGAGCCGCCCATTCCTGAGATTATTATGTTTTTGGGCTTTTTGTATTGGATGATGATGTTTTTGGAGATTTTGATTTCTTTCGGAATTTCTGCGCGCTTGGCTCTTTGAATGGCATCTCTGCAGTGTTCGTGGGTCTTTGTGCAGATTCCAAGCATGTTGCTTTTGTCGATTTTCTTTATATTCTCCAACTGGTCTAAAATTGTTGTTTTCGGCATTGCGCATCACGGTTTATTGAGACTTTTAAGGGTATGCGGGTTAAAAGCCTTATTTCTTATGGATTAGAAAGGGAGCGAGCGAGCGGATGGGGAAAAAGGCAAGTGCCCTCTTTTGCATTTGCTGATTGGGAGTTTTCGCTCGCTCACCTAGAAATAAGTAAAGGATAATGCTATGTAACTTTTGTGTAACTGAATGTGTGAGGCGTTGGTGACAAGGCATTTAGATGTATCTGATTCTTAGCCCTTCTTTATGGGAGATCTTCTCTAGGAGTTCAACGATGTCCTTGGTGGTTTTACATTCTTCAAGTGCGCGTTGGTATTTTTCATTTAGGAGTTTTACGACTTTTCCAGAAACTGCGAAACCTATGGGCGCTCCTTTTGTTTTTCCGGCTTCTGCGGCTCCTGAATCCGCTCTTCCGCGCAAGGCAAATTCCTTCTTTGTAAGCGTCGGCTTCTAAATTATACAGCGGATGATTTTGAAGATAAACTCTATTTCCGTGCCCGATGTATCGAAAAGGGGACGGTTTTTCCGGTTTTCTACTGATTTGTAACCGATTTAGGGCGTTCAACGGTAACAGAACCTCTAAGAGCCACTTCGACATTAATATTTACTCACTGAGGTGAATGGAAGGCACTTCCCAAACCGGCTTCTGAATCCGCTTCTCCCCATCCTTCCCTTCGCCTCTTTTTTATGACTTCAATCCCACAGATGGTTTTAGGTTTTTTAACAAGACTTTTAAGGACTGCAACAAGAAGGCTGAAAGTGAGGCAGAATCTCTTTGAGGTATAGCCGTGAGCTTGTTGTGGCGGTTCCTGCATCATTGGTTTCGGATGTTCCGCATCTGCGAGAGAAAACCCTCAAGATCGGGTTGGTGGGTAGGGCGGCTGCCATCTTCCGCGTAGATGAAATTGTGGTTTTTCCTGATTTTCCTAGCGCGGATCAGAAAAGGGAGACGAGTCTAATCGCCACTGTTCTCACTTACATGGAGACACCTCAGTACCTTCGGAAAAGACTGTTTAAGATTAGACCGGAACTGCGGTATGCGGGTATACTCCCACCTTTGCGGACGCCTCATCATCCCCTAGCGGACCGCTTGAAAGACTTAAAAATCGGCGATTTTCGGGAGGGCGCGGTGGTATCTTCAGCCAAAGAGGGAGTTCTTGTGGACATAGGCGTAGAACAGCCTGTGCTTGTGCCTGAGGTTAGGCTTAGGGTGAACACGCGAGTTACGGTTAAGGTTACGGAGCTTGGGAAAAAGCCAAAGGCAGTTTTGGCTAAACGCGAAGAGATCAAAACATACTGGGGCTACCAAGTGACAGTTTCAAAACAGCCTTTCGGGCGGTTTGTGAAGAGCCGCGATTTCGATTTAGTCATCGCTACTTCTAGGCGGGGAAAACCGCTTAAAGCAATTAGGAATGAGCTTGAGGCGAGATGGAGAAAATCTCGCAAAGTGTTGGTGGCTTTTGGCGCTCCAACCGTGGGGCTTTACGAAATCGCTGAACGAGAAGGCGCTACACTGGAGGAAATTGCCCCATTTGTCGTCAATACCATTCCGAATCAGGCAACAGAAACCGTGAGAACCGAAGAAGCCATGTACGCCTCTTTAGCCGTCTTAAATGTCCTTTTCAACGACACAGATAGGCAACACTGAGCTTAATGCCGCGGACCCTCGTCTACTAAGCGTTGGTAATTATTTGTTGGCGGTCACTTGGGCGGTTTGGGAATCTCGACTGGTTTTTTCCCTCTAACGGCGGATAGGACAGCTCCAAGAACAAAGATTATAATGAATATTGTGGGGATTATGCCGCGCGCGCCAAATTTAAACTCAGGTATTTCGCTTAGCCCTCCGAAAACATCGGGAAAGTATTCCATTAGGAAAATTAGGGCCAAACCAGCCAAGCCAACAATGGCAAGGGTGGCTCCATAAATTTTCGCGTGTTTCATTCAAACCTCTCCTTGAAGGCGTTTATTGCAGTTTTAACCCAATTATACCGCTTGTTTTCTCTTTGACTTAAGTCTTTAAAATTGGCGTCGATCTTTTTGCTGTCTTTCTTGAGTGTTTTGACTTCCTCTGTGGCCGCGTCCACTCCCTTCTTAAGTTCCTCAACCGTCGATGACAGTTTCTTCTGTGCATTTGTTATCTTTTTAGAAAGGTCTGTGTGTGTTTTCTTGAATTCTTTTTCAACAGCGTTTATTCCGCCTTTATTTTTGTTAATGCTGTCTAAAGCACTGGTTAACTCCCCTCGGAGGGTTTCAATGCTCTCAGTGATGTTGCTGAGGCCTTCTTCGAATTTAGTCCTCGCTGCTTCCAGTTCCTCTGGCTTAGCGAACTCGAGCTTCCCGATCCTTTTGGAAA
>Ga0209636_10000123_pt1 | contig 62102 bp, 61 predicted proteins | sample DeeMarSWOR152_54_FD_187464 | JGI IMG/M metagenome (GOLD analysis project Ga0209636, IMG submission 187464) | Marine sediment microbial communities from White Oak River estuary, North Carolina - WOR-1-52-54 (SPAdes) (version 2) | ecosystem: Environmental > Aquatic > Marine > Intertidal zone >...
GCTTTGAGGCTTGCGGATATACCTGTGCTAGTTGCCAGTGGCGGATTGAAGGTGAAACCCCAGATTCCGTTTTTGGATTTGGGCGGAAACCCCGGAAAGGACATAAGAACTGGAAACGCGGTGGACAATGTTGAAGAAGTTATCCAACGAGCCACTATTGCTGGAGAGAACTTGGCTAAAACGGCGGATTACCTTGTAATCGGCGAAAGCATACCTGGCGGCACAACAACAGCGCTGGGCGTCCTGTCAGCCATGGGCGTAAACGCTGAAGGAAAAGTCAGCAGCAGCATGCCAGAAAATCCACACGGGTTAAAGACTGAAACTGTTAGAGCAGGTTTGTCTGCTTCAGGCGAAAGTTTCGGCAGTTTGGCGAAAAACCCCGTTAAAGCCATCTCCTGCCTAGGCGACCCTATGATACCCGCTTTTGCAGGATTGGTCGCTGGCGCCGCTACGCAAGTTCCTGTGTTGATGGCTGGAGGGACTCAGATGAGCGCCGTATTAGCCGTTGTCAACGCGTTGAACCCGGACGTTCTGTGCAACGTGGCTATTGGCACCACGAGATGGGTCATAAGCGACCGTTCATCCGATCTTAAGGGCATAGTTGCTCAGGTTTCTGATGTGCCGATTCTGGCGGCTGACATAAATTTTGCTCCATCTAGATTTGAGGGTCTAAAAGCTTACGAGAAAGGCATTGTAAAGGAAGGCGTCGGGGCTGGAGGCGCTGCCATAGCGGCGATGGCTAAAGTAGGCGGTGCTGTAACTAAGGACATGCTGCTTCATGAGATCGAGAGAAACTATGCTTTGTTAATGGGAACGAAGTGATGAGGCTGGATGCTTAGAGAAATCAAGAACCTCCTTTCGTTTCTCACCATCATCCCATTGAGGATGGACAAAGACTGCTTGACTGACGCTGCGAAAGGTATGTTCCTTTTTCCTTTGGTAGGTGCTTTTATTGGGTTGTTAGCTGGGCTATTCGGTTGGGTAACTTCCCAGTTTCTTCCCAGTTTAGTCGTCGGAGCATTAGTTTTGGGCTTTTTGTTGCTAATCACGGGGTTGCATCACACTGATGGCTTGCTGGATTTCGGCGACGGAGTCATGGCTCAAGGCTCAGCGGAAAAAAAAATCAAAATCATGCACGACCAATTGACAGGTGCGGGCGGCTTATCATTGGGAATAATGACTTTCTTGATCACCGCACTCTCTATAGCTGAACTAAACACGGACATCATCATCCAAGGCTTAATAGTAGTTGAGGTTTCAGCAAAACTCTCCATGGTCATCGGCGCCAGCGCTGGAAAAGCCGCTCACAAGGGAATGAGCTCCTCTTTCCTAGAAGCCATGCACGGCAAGAAAGGCACTGCCCGTTTAATTGCTGCCTTAGTTATCTCTATCGGAATAGCCGTACCTGTGCTGTGGTTAGCAGGCGCCGTAACCGTGTTGGCGGCTATAATGGCGAGCCTTATCATGGTGGGAATCTCCCACAGGCACTTCAAGGGCGTAACAGGTGATGTGCTGGGCGCAACAAACGAGCTCACCCGCATGGTTTCACTAATCACGTTGTTGGTGATGATCAGATGGGCGTAACCGCGCTTGTCATGGCTGGCGGAAAAGGCACTCGCATGGCGCTCTCGGAAGAGAAGCCTCTGCTCCGAATCGGCGGCAAACCCGTCATCGAGCACGTTCTTGCGGCACTGAAAAACGCCAAAAAAGTCAACTCTATCGTGGTTGCGGTTAGCGATTACACGCCCAAAACTGCCAAGCTGATGCTTCAGTTTCCAGTTTCAGTTATCAAAACTCCGGGAAAAGACTATGTTTCTGACATGCGATACGCCGTTAAAAGCCTCAACTTGCAATCTGTGTTGGCTATTGGGGCTGATCTTCCGTTGATCACGGGCGAAGTTGTCGACGCTATTGTGGAGAGTTATGAGCGGTGCAGTAAGCCTGCCTTGAGTGTTGTGGTGCCGATGGAAACGAAGGAGACGCTCGGGTTAGGCGGAGAGTACGCGTTTGAAGTGGATAACATACGTGTGGTTCCTGCGGGAATTAACATGATTGATGGGCGGAGGATTGACGAAGAAGAATTGGATGAAGAAATTTGCCTGCTGAATCGGAAAGAGGTCGCCGTGAACATTAACACCGTACAAGAGCTAAGAATAGCTGAGAATCTTTTAGCTATAGCTCTTAATGAATAGCCGCTCGGGAAGCCTACCCCTCCCTATATACATTGAAATTGCGGGAAGTTTGCGTTCTATTCCTTGGAGGCTTGCTCCGTCATTTTTTTCACGAATTCTTTTATGTCTTCGGCTCTTCCGTGAACAAGTAGGCGCCCGTCCTCTTGAACACGGCTAGAAAGGTTTGATTCTTCGGCAAGCTGTTCAAGTTTTTCAAGAGGTAGGCTGGCTAAGGGCTCTACGCGAATCCACTTTTGGTCGCGAGGAACGCCTGAAATGAACTTTGTCTCTTCTTTTTCTTTTCCTTCCATTGCGCATATTTCGCAGGTGGCTTCTTCAAGACGCTTGAACCACTCGTCGATGCGCGCTGGTTTAAATTTTTTATGTGCCTCAGTGACGACGTAGGATTCCACGTTTCCAAGGTATTGCTCGACTTTCTGGGCTGTTTCGCCACGACTCTCGTCCGCATCCATTATCTTAATCATGACTTTTGCTGATTTCAAATCATTCATAACCCTTTGTGGGATTGCCACGCCTTTTTTCCGAAGTTCAATAATTATTTCTTCCAGAACTTTCCAAACAGCCTCGTAACCCATTCCTTGTCCCATCTCTTCCTAAGTTATCAGTGCATTATAAAGAGTTGTCATACGTTTGAACCTTCCCTCACATCTCTCTGCCATTTCAGAAAGGCATAAATCAATTCATTTTCTTTTAGTTCTGGTTGAGGAAGATAATTTTGGCTGAAGACAAGAAAACTATCCCTACACCCCCAACAGAAACCGTTCAAGCCCAAACGCAAACACCAGCAGGCATCTTGCAGTTCGAGACGGGAAGTCTCACAAAAGAGCAACTTGACGGCTTACTAAGCGCTCTTCCAGTTGACATAACCTTTGTCGACGCAAACGACACTGTGCGGTACTTCAACAAACCTGAAAAAAGAATTTTCGTTCGACCAAAAGCGGTGCTCGGCAGAAAAGTGCAGATGTGCCACCCTCAAAAGAGCTTGCACGTAGTAAACAAGATTGTGGAATCCTTCAAGAGCGGAAAGAAGAGTGTTGCCGAATTCTGGATAAACCTGAACAACCGTTTTGTCCACATCAGGTTCTTTGCTGTGCGAGACGAGAACGGAAAATACTTGGGAACGATGGAAGTGGTGCAAGACCTAACCGACATCAAAAAGATTGAGGGCGAGAAACGTCTCTTAGACTGGAAAGAATAGCCCGTCTGGCTCCCCCCTCTTTTTGGTGCCTTTTATTTGTGGGAAGCTTCTTCCACAGCTTTAATGAATTTGCTTAAGATTTTGTAGGTTGCTCCCCAAACTATGGAGTCTGCAAATATGTACGCAGGCACCTTTCCGAAGCTAAACTCTACTGTGCCTTTGCTCTGAACAATCTCTTCGAATGGAACCCAAATGACCCTTTCCAACTCATTCTTGTTTAGTTTTAGCTTAGGCTCGTCTTCGAGAAGGACCACGAAGGGAAGAATTTTAATTTCAGGCTTTTGCTCCGATCTAATAGCGGTTAAAACCCCGAGAAAGCGGCTCCGATCAAGCTTTACGCCTGTTTCTTCCATTGTTTCCCGCATGACCGTTTCTTTTAAGTTCTTGTCTTTTAGCTCGCGTTTTCCTCCCGGTAGCGCCATCTGCCCTGACCAAGGGTCTGACGGGTTTTCAACTCTTTTCACCAAAAGCGCGTCAAAGTCACCGCGTTTCGATTTTAAAAGCAAAGCTACAGCTGCATTTGCACCTTGTTCATCTGAAATTGGCTTAAGTACTTTTGGTAGTTTTGCGATGGCTTCGGTGCTTACCAATTTAATTCCTCTTCATGCTGAAAGGCGACGCTTCTATTTGAATTACTATTTGCATAATAAAATATTTGCAATATACGTTATTTTTTTAATTGGCTATGTTGAAGTCATTAGTACATGCATAGTTAAGCTTCTATTTTTTGCAGTTTTCTGATTACCTCTCGGGTTTCTTTCTTGGAAGGAAATTTAATGGCGCTGGCAGGGCATTGTTCTTCGCAGCCTGTGCAGAAAACTACACAATGATTAGGATTTTTTACGACAGGTCTCTTTTTTCCTTGGTTCTCTTCAAATTCGTACGCGCCGAGCGTGCAATACTCTACGCATTTTCCGCAGCTTACGCACTTCTCGTAGTCTATTGTTGGATACCAGGGTATTTTGCTTCGAGGAACACCGTGATATGTTTCTTGGTGCATTTTCTGTCTCCGCTTTTTGATGTTTCAGTTCATTTGTATAGATAGCAATATTTAAATATTTATATATATCACTCTTGATTCATGCCTTCAAAATCGAGCAATCTGACGCGCTTCAGAGCCAAAATTTTCAACGCACTTTCAGACCCAATTAGACTCGAGATAATAGAATTTTTGCGCGACGGAGAAAAATGCGTGTGCGAAATCACGCCTCACCTGAAGCTAATTCAGCCCGTTGTCTCACGCCACCTAAAAATTCTCAAAACCGCTGGATTAGTCAAAAGAAGAAAAAAAGGCACATGGCACATGTATTCAATAACTGACCCGGGAGTTTGCGATCTGATTGACAGTTTGACTCCGGAATTGATAGACTCGCTGAAACAAAGAATGATTGAGCAGCTAGCGTAGAAAGGAGAAGACCGCTTGGAAACCAAAGAGGAACACCTGAAGAAAGAGTTGTCATTGGGGCTCTGGGAAAAATATCTGACGCTGTGGATAGCCATATGCATAGTTGTCGGCTTGCTGATTGGAAGGTTTATACCCGCATTCGGGCAATTTATGGATTCCCTCAAATTTGCACAGTTATCGATTCCAATCGGCATTCTTCTGTTCTTTATGATGTACCCCACTGTTGTTGGAATACGATTCAGCGACATAAAGAAGGCTGCGCGAAACCCTAAGCCCCTGTTAGTTACCATAATCGCCAATTGGGTAATAGCCCCGCCCATAATGACACTTTACGCAAACGTATTCCTAGCTGGAAACTCTCAATACATCGCCGGAGTCATATTGTTGGGTTTGTCACCGTGCACCGCCATGGTCATGTGGTGGATGTTTCTCGCCAAAGGCGACATGGCCCAAGGCTTGATCAACACCGCCATCAATGCTTTGCTGATGCTCTTTCTCTACGCTCCGCTTGCGGCTTTGTACTTAGGCGTCAGCAACATTCCAGTGCCGTGGGATTTGATAGCTTTTAGCGTGCTGGTTTTCATTGCGCTTCCCGTGGCGTCGGGCGCGTTGTCTCGTAGGCTTATAATTCAAAAGAAAGGCGAAGAGTGGTTCAAAGACGTGTACAATCCAGCCGTGGGCAAACTCTCCATCGTTGCTCTGCTGACAACGTTGATTGTTCTTTTCTCGTTTGCGGGGCAAACAATTCTCAGCGATCCGCTTCTTGTGGCTTATCTTGCCGCGCCAAACCTGCTACACTATGCCACAATGATTTTGTGGACCTATCCGCTTGGGTATTTTTTGGGTTGGAAATACGAAACAGTTATCGACACCACGCTTATAGGCAGTAGCAGCCACTTCGAAGTCGCCATTGCAGTAGCCACAACGCTTTACGGCATAGGCTCAGGCGCTGCGCTGGCAACGGTGATCGGCCCCCTCATGGAAGTGCCGCTGATGCTTTCGCTTGTCAAACTTGGATTGCGAACTAGAAAGCACTTCCCCAGAAAAAAGCCGCCAAGCTAAGTGATCGGCATTCTTAGATCGTCCAGTATGAGAACACCGTTAGGTCCTCTCTTCCAAGTTCCTTCTTGATAAACTGAATTATGTCTTAACCTTCCAAGCAACGGAATCCATTCTTGTTTTCACGTATTGGAATTGCTGTCTCTCTAAGCGCGTTTCCTTTTGGAAAATCAACGTAAACATAATACGCATTTTGTGCAGGAAGAATCACTCTCAGGCACGTAAGTTCCTTTGTTTTTGACATGCCATTCTGGTCAATGCTGTAAACAACGGAGTCTGACTTGAGTTCAGCAGCCAAACGCTTGAACTCTTCCCACGTTCTAACTCTAACCAGCTTTTCGCCCAACAACATCTCCTCCTGCTTAAATCCCTTATCGTAGCGGTCTTCTGATTCTAGAGAACGAAGTTATCGTGATGAAGTTTCATTTTTCTGGGCACGCTTCTTTCGAGGCACCTTTCATTGTTTTTGCCATTCGCGGGATAATTTTGGAGCTGTTTTTGGGCTCCAGCAACTCTTTAACAAGCTTGTTCTGCCTTTGGTATATGTGGCAGTTCTTCGAATGGAAAACAAGCTTGCCAGTTTCCAACGACAGATTCCCCCGCGTGTTTATCTCGGACACTAGGGCTTCGTTGAAAAGCTGCAGTCCCGCAATGTTGGCTGGCAAACCCGCGTACGCGTCCCAAGACCTGAAATAGCACGTCAAGTGCATTTTTCCGTCAAGTACCTCGGTATCTATTAAGCTTAAGCAGGGTGGTTCATGTCTCTCTGTGCCGAGATGTTTCTTGATGTCTTTGGGTAATCTGACCACGAGAGTCACTTGCCTATCGCGCCGTTCTTCCAAGTACCTTTTTATGGCTTCTTCTACCTGGTCAACAGGCTTCCTCAGTCTTCTTCCGTACGTGTACGTCTCGTCCTGTTTCTCCCCGCACCACAAGTACGTTAACGCGTACCATTGAATGTACTTCATGTCGCAAGGCGCCTTATCGCTGACAAGCGGCCTATTCTCAGGATGCGTAATCTCTATTGTCAAATTGAGCTTTTTGGTCTCTGAAATCTCTGAGCCATAGCCCACCTGAAAAGCGTCACCCTTATGCCAAATCTGGCTTAACGCTTGAAACCAAGCGTCTGGGCAGTCAAAAGCCGTGATTTTAACGTGTTTCATAACGCTGTTCCTCCAGAACCATCCATCAAACAACACATCAAAACTAATTTTGCCCGCTTCCCGCATATAAATCTGCAGTTTTCGGACGCAAACGCGTCTGGACATGTCATTTGGCTAATCTACAAGAGTACACTAAAATTCAATCTATGCTTCAGTCTTTATATAAGGGGGGCTATAGTCAGCAGAGCGCGATAGAGGCGCAATAGCCACAAACAATACTTTCTGAAAAGAACAAAAAATGGAAAAGTGAGGAAGGTTCTTAGTAGGGCATTCCGCCCATACCACCCATTCCACCCATGCCTCCTGGAGGCATTCCTGATGGCATTGGGGGTGCTTTTCCGCCGCCTTTGACGGATATCAAATCGTCGATTTTCAGGATCATATTCGCTGCTTCTGTGGCTGATTTGATGACTTGTTGCTTCACACGTAGTGGTTCGAGAACCTGCAGGTCAAGCATGTTCTTGATTTTTCCTGTGGTGACCTCGATGCCGAAGTGTTCGCTGTCTGGTTTTTCGTGTTCAGCTCTTAGAGCTACCATGATGTCGATGGGGTCTAATCCGGCGTTCTCAGCCAGTGTTAACGGTATAGCCTCAACTGCTTCTGCGTAAGCTTCAACAGCCAGCTGTTCGCGTCCGCCGACTTTGACAGCGTAGTTTCTCAGGTTCTTGGCTACTTCTGCTTCTGGTGCACCGCCGCCCGCAACGATTTTTGCGTCTTCCACTGCGTTTCTAACTACGCATAAGCCGTCATGCAACGAGCGTTCAGCCTCATCGATCACGTGGGACGAGGCGCCTCTGATGACTACTGTTACTGCCTTCGGATTCTTGCATTCCCGCACGTAAATTAGCTTGTCATCGCCGATTTTAACTTCTTCAACCTTCTTAGCCTTTCCAAGAGCGCTAGCAGTCAAATCCTTAACGCTAGCCAATATTTTGCCGCCTGTAGCTCTGGCTAATTTTTCCATGTCGCTGCTGCTCACGCTTTTAACCGCAAGTATGCCGCCTTTCGCCAAAAAGTGCAGTGCCATGTCATCTATGCCTTTCTCGCAGAAAACCACGTTAGCGCCCGCTTTAGCTACTGCGTGAACCATTTCTTTAAGCATGCGTTCCTCTTCATCCAAGAAAAGCTTTATCTGATCTGGGCTTTCAATGTTGATTTTCGCGTCGAACTCGGTTTTTTCAATCTCTAGCTTTTCATTAAGCAACGCGATCTTGGCGCCTTCGATGAATTTGGGCATCTGCGAGCTGGCAACTTCCTTGTCGATGACCATGCCTTTCACGAGTTCTGTTTCGTCTAAGCTTCTGCCGTGCTTCTTAACGATCTTGATTAAGTCAATGTCAGCCTTATACTTACCATCAACTTTCTCAGCCACTTGTTTAACTGCGTCAACAATCAATTTGGCGAAATGGTTTTCAGCCACGTTGATGGCTTTGCTAGCTAAAGATGTTATTGCTACTTCCCGCAGGGTCTTGTCATCGCTGATGCTTACGGGAATAGCGATTTTGTTCAAAACTTCTTGAGCTTTATCGCTGGCTTTCTTAAAGCCCTCAATAATAACTGTTGGATGCACATTTCGATCTAGCAAGCTTTCAGCTTTGGCAAGTAATTCTCCAGCCAAAACCACAGCAGTTGTGGTTCCGTCGCCGACCTCGTTGTCTTGAGCCTTGGCTACTTCCACAAGCATCTTTGCCGCTGGGTGTTGCACATCAAGCTCCTTCATTATAGTTGCGCCGTCATTTGTTATGGCAACGTCGCCGAAGCTAGTGACAAGCATCTTGTCCATGCCGCATGGACCAAGTGTGGTCTTTATGGCTTCAACCACTATTTTAGCAGCCATTATATTGTTTTTTTGCGCTTCACGTCCGGTTGTTCTGCCTGTACCTTCTCTTAATACTAGAACTGGAACAGTTCCTCCACCTGCAGACATTTTTTCTCACCAATCCATTACATATAACTCGTTGAATTCTACACGGAACACTTATCCCTGCGATATAAATTTTTCCCAGCATATTCTGCCTTGACGATATTGTAGCCTGATGCTTTACGGAGTCTGTTCATAACAGCCAAGCCTAACCCCTCAGTTGACACGCCCTCAGCAATTATCACATCCACGCCTTCAACATCGAACTCCCTTAACAGACTAAACAAGTTTTGGGCAACAGCATCCAAGTTGAAGCGACTGCCAAGAGACTTAATCACATCCGCCCTATAGCCAGCTATGGTTTCATCAGTAGCCAGAACACCCACCTTAACGCCTTTCAGCCTATAAGACCCTGCCAACTCTTTGACCTTGGCGATAACCGCTGGAATTGCGCCTTCCACGACAATCACCTCAGCGTTCGGAGCGTAATGCTTATGCTTCATTCCCGGCGACCGCGTCTTTTCGATAGGTACTTCTCTCTCAGCAACCACAAATGGGTGAAGCTTCACGTCGCCAAGAACTTTCCTCAACGCTTCAAGCGGCGTTCCGCCTGGACGAAGAACCTGAGGAGGATCAACGCTCAAGTCTAGAACAGTGGACTCCACGCCGATGCGTGTCGGACCGCCATCCAAAATCGCATCGATTCTTCCATTAAGATCATCAAAAACATGTTTGGCCGATGTGGGACTGGGTCTTCCCGCAAGATTTGCGCTCGGAGCAGCAATGGGGCGATTGCTTTCTTTGATCAACGCCAAAGCAACAGCGTGTTGCGGCATCCTAATCGCAATTGTTTCCAAACCCGCAACCGTCACATAGGGAACCCTCTCCGAACGTTTAAAAACTAAAGTTAAAGGTCCCGGCCAAAACTTCTTCATCAACCTCTCAGCCTTCGGCGGAACTTGCTTGGCTAGTCTATAAACGTCGCTTATGTTTTCCACGTGAACAATGGGCGGATTATCCAGAGGCCGCTTTTTCGCCTCAAAAAGCGCCAAAACAGCCTTGGGATTCAATGCGTCTGCGCCTAAACCGTAAACCGTCTCTGTGGGAAACGCTACTAAGCCGCCTTTTCTGATGATGTCCGCTGCAACTTGCACTTTTTCGATTTTTGGCTTTCGAGGATTTACCTTTAACACAGGAGTCTGCTTCATTCTGGGATGCCTTATCATTAATACGCGAGCGCACTCTTAAATGTAAAACAATTCTTCAGGTCTTTCCGTGAACAAGCAATCTATTAGACAATGTAATAATCCAAAACTTTTTTCATACTCTTCGGAGTGTTCTGCGCAACTGCAAACGCCTTTAACATTTTTATTATCGCCGGCTGACAGCGGGCAATGTCTGTCAGGCTAACCAAGCCTAACAGGCGGTTCTTCTCAGCAACAGGTAGCTTCTTAATTTTCTTCTGAAACATTAACCGCAAAGCCTCTTCCAAACTCGTGCCAGGTGCAACGACTTCCAAAGGACTCGACATGACCTCCCCAACTTTTGTCTTTTTGACGTTCTTATCCTCAACGATTACACGTTTCAAAAGGTCCCTTTCTGTGATTATGCCTATGGCTTTCCCTTTTCTAACCGCAATCAAGCAGCCTATCTCGTATTGGTTCATAATTTCAGCCGCCTCTTTAACTGACGTATTCTCATCTATAGTGATGACATCCATAGTCATCACATCCTCCACTCTCAGCGAAACTTCGCCTTTGCCTGCTTTCTTCTGCGGCACCCAAATCACCAGCTATTAAGCTCTTAGTTCTAATATATAAAAACTAATCGCTTTACGCAAAACGAAAATCATTTTTCTTTTTTGAGTTCAAGCACGACTGAAGTTTCAATTTGTCGTTCAGGGATGTTCCAATATTCTCTGAGAAGCCTGTCCTTTTCTTCTCTTGTCACCAATCTGAAACCGTGTTTCTCGTAGAAACGAATAGCCCAGTAGGCTGCTTCCCAAGTTCCCACAAGAACCTCAGAATTTCGAGCTAAACTTAGAAGGTATTTAAGCAGTTTCTCTCCGATTCCTCTTCTTTGGCGATTTGTAAGCACATATGCATGCCTAATCAAAGTAACATCGTTAACAAGTTGGATTCCCATAACCGCCACTAAAACGTTATCTTCCATCCAACCATAAAATTCCACTCCACTTTCAATTTCTTCTCGAAGCTCTTCGGCTGACATGTATGGTTTCTTCCATCTGTCCTCTGGAATTACACCCCTGTAAGCCTCAGCGGCGTCATTAACAACATGCAAAATTGAATTGAACTCAGTGGGTTGAAGCCTGCTTATCATTTGTTCCATCAACTTTATTAGACCAAATAAAGGACTAGGCGGAACTTATGTTGTTACGGCCTCTTTTTCACTTTCCGCCCGAAGAACCTTATCTAACAAGTGCATGAAAAACGCCTGCGCCTGCATTTCACCCAGCTTATCTAAATAAACGGAAACCATAGCGATTTTTCCCTTCTTAGAGGCAACGTATTCGGCGAACATGCGGGCTGAAACTGCGTGTTTATCGCCTAAAAGCACTGATGACGTGACTGGTCCCAGCAGGTCTTTGGGTTTGGGAACGGCGACCGCTAGGGTTCCAAGCCTATCTTCTTTCTCGCTTAGCATAATTAGGCAAGAGTTTTTTGCTTCAACGTAGACCGCCAGAAAACGCGTATCCTGCTCTATCAATTCTTCCTTAATTACTTTGGCGCGCTCCATTCTCCCCTTCTCCATTGCCTATTTATAGCTTAATGAATTCACTATTTATCATTTTCAACAGAAACGAGGTAACATGATGGAAGAAAAGCGAGCGGTCACCGTCTTGCAGATACTGCGGCGAACCTTTGCAATGCCAAAGTGGACCGAAGCAAAACGCGACCCGTTTAAAACGTTGATTGTGACAATTATTTCACAAAACACCGCGGACAGAAACACCGCAAGAGCCTTCGAACGCCTCTCGAAGCGGTTCGAAATCAAGCCCGAAGCGCTGGCGAAAGCAAAAAACAGCCAAATTGAAGAAACCCTGCGCGTAGCGGGTCTCTACAGGAACAAAGCCAAAACAATAAAGAGGGTTTCAACAATAATTCTCGAACAATTTCACGGCTCCGTACAGCCTATATTGTCGCTGCCTCTTGAGGAGGCAAGAAAAACACTCATGGCGCTTCCAGGGATAGGGCCGAAAACAGCGGATGTGATCTTGCTTTTTTCCGCAAAACAGCCCACGATTCCCGTGGATACTCATGTGAACCGCGTGGCAAAACGGTTAGGTTTTGCGCCTGCAAACGGAGACTACAACGCTGTACGTAATAGTCTCCAATCGCTTTATAATCCACGCGACTATTTGGCAGTGCATGTGCTACTGATTGCGCACGGACGGCGATATTGCAAAGCTAGGCGCCCATTATGCAAGCAATGCCCCGTGAACATGCACTGCCCGTCAAGGGAACTATGGGATAAGAATGACTAAGCTACCGAAAGAAGTCACAGAGTATTTTCCTTACGTAAGCGTAAGACCCTTCCAAGATCAGTTCATCAAAACTGTTTTCGCTGCTGTCGAAGACCGACGCTCCGTTCTCATCGAAGGAAGCAACGGCTTAGGAAAGACCATTTCAGCGCTTTCTGCCTGCCTCCCAGTCGCAGTCGAAAAGGGTTTGAAGATACTGTACGTGGCTCGGACTCACCGGCAGCATGATCGTGTGATAGAAGAATTAAGAGCGGTTTTCAAGAAGCATAAAGTTTCAGGTATTTCCCTTCGTGGACGTAACCAGATGTGCCTTAACAACTTCGCGGCTAGAAACGCTTTGGATGCAAAATCACTCATGGAAGTTTGTGAATTGCTGAAAGCAAAAGGCATGTGCCCTTACTACAGGACCCTAGATGAACAAACATACGAGTATCTTCAGCTTCAGCAACAGATAGCTACTCGCCCTTACAAAGCTTCTGAAATCCAAAGAGTCTGCCGAAAAAAAGGAGTATGCCCTTACGAACTTGTCAAGGCTTCCTTGTCAGATGTCACGGTTATTGCGCTGAGCTACCTCTACGTCTTTAACCCTGTGATTCGCACCGCGTTTCTCAAGAACTTTGATTCTCAACTGCAGAAAACCATATTAATCGTGGATGAAGCCCACAATCTGCCTGAAACAGCCATTGACATTTCAAGCCGCAGCTTATCCCTTTTCGTTTTGAAACAAGCAGAGCTCGAAGCAAAGAAATACGAGAACAAAGAGGTCGAATCTTTCGCTAACTTTTTCAGAAATGAAATCGAAAAACTGACGGAAAACATAAACCGCGAGGAAGTAATCTCTCCCGAATCCATAATAGAAATCATCCAAAAACAAGGCAGCATAGCCAACCCCCGAGACTTCTTCGAGCACCTCCACGAAGTTGGCAGTTCCATCAGACGAAGCCTACTATCCGAGGGAAAAAATCCACGCTCGTACATTCACGGAATGAGCGAATTTCTACTTCGATGGCTGGAAACATTAGGCGACGAATCTTTCGTCAACGTTGCAAGCAGGTACACCACCAGAGAAAACGTGAAAACAGCAAAGCTGGAAATAGTGGCGTTAGACCCCTCAAAAGTCACCGAGCCAGTTTTCTCATCCACCTACTCCAACATCATCATGTCCGGTACCCTTCAGCCCTTAGAGGCGTACGCGAGAATAACAAAACTCCCTGAAAACACCGTGCAGTGCATTGTGCCCTCGCCCTTTCCCAAAGAACACGTACTCTCAGTCGTTTGTCTCGGCGTTACAACCGCCATGGAAAAAAGAACTGCCGCCATGTACCAAACAATCATTAAAAGAGTAAACGAAGTCGTGCAAAACACTCCGGCAAACACTGGAATTTTCGCCGCCTCGTTCGACGTGTTAAACGCACTAGTCGCCGAAGGATTGGAAAACGCTCTGGATAAACCTCTATTCCATGAGCGCAGGGGAATGGCTTCTAAAGCGAATGAAAAAATGGTAGCCGAGTTCAAAGCCTGCGGTGAACGCGACGGCGCAGTGTTTCTCGGTGTTCAAGGCGGACGAACTTCAGAAGGCGTAGACTTTCCAAGCAACCAGATGAACTCTGTAATAATCGTAGGTGTTCCCTATGCGGAACCCACGCCAAGGGTGAAATCCCAAATAAGTTATTACGAAAAATGCTTTCCCAAATTGGGGCGCGAATATGGTTATGTTCTTCCTGCAATGAAAAAAGCTTCCCAAGCCGCTGGGAGAACAGTAAGAACTCTTGAGGACCGAGGCGCCATAGTTTTTCTAGACTACCGCTTCGCCACAAACTACTGCCGCAGGTTTCTACCATCATGGATGAGCAATGGGCTGAAGGTTTTGCCATATAGCGATAAAGTTTTAGCTCGGGAAATTCACGGGTTTTTCAAATATTAGCTTACCACGCTGGGTCATTTTCGCCCAGAAAAGTAGGAACTTCCCTTAGATTTTTGTCTAGCCGCACTTTTCCAAAGGCAATAATTGAGGGTTTCGCCGAAACTGAAGTGAGAACCTTTAAAGTTTTTCTCACGGAATCAACTTCACGCAAAATGCCGATTCCTAAAAATTTTCTCTGAGCATCATACAATCCCAACAGCAATCCTCTTTCTTCGCCTTGTCTGATCGGCAGGGCAGTTTTCTCTTCAATTATAAGCTGATTTAAAGGCAAAGACTTCACTTTCGCGTCTGTCAGATATTTCGCGTAGCTCATTTCTCGCAGGTTTTTGCGCTTTTCTCTGCTCCGTTGCTTGAGAACCGAAGAGGAATCTATTACAATTTTTCTGAACTTTATTAGAGCAGCGACCAGAGGTTTCAGTTCATCTTTCTGCTGAATGCATAAAACCATGTCTGGTTCAAGCATCTTAGCCAGTTGTGATTTATATTTCACAGCTTCTTCCCCCTCAACCCAACCATCAGTATTCACGACCACGAAATCAACCGTTCTGTCCAAAATCTCCGCTTTCATTAACGCTAAACCTTCAATCATTTTACTCACTGCTTCACTTGGCGACGTGACACCCACAAAAAAGCCGTTTTCCGCCTTCAGTTCATACAGTTCCGTGAGAGGCTTAGCTATGAAGGCATAAGCGACCGTGCACGGAGGACCTATGTCGGATTGCCCCACATCGCCATCTAAAATGGCAACTTTCTGTCTTTCGCTGACCAATTTATTTATCAGGTACGTGCAAAAACTCGTTTTTCCAGAGTCAGCTTTCCCCATGACCATAGCGATTACTGGCTTTTTCTGGAAATCCATGAGCACTTCAATGGATTCAACCCATGACGGTGGAATAGTGTTGCCGTCAACTTCTTCAACGCTTGCGTTTTCTCCTAACGAAATGTCAAAGCTAGCTGTTTCTGCAACGAAGAATGGGAGTCGTTTTCCTTCTCGAATCACAATTCTGCGTGTGCCTTTCGCTGGAAAACCCAATACTTCCGCTTTGCCAGAAACAACCAAGACAGAGGCTGGACCATCTACCAAAAGTGTCTTGCCGCGTTCAACCGTTTGATTCACCAGTTTTCCTCCGCGGATACGTATAACCTGCTCTTCCAGCTATGCGTATGGCTGAAGCTATGTCTCTAAGTCCTCGCCTATGCTTGTTTTCGTTAAGAGCGCGGTTTGTTCCTGCCTCACTCACCACTTCCAAAACCACTTCAGGTGGCAAGGCAGCGTCCAAGTTTTCTAAGAGGTCTTTGTACGCTGGAACTCCGCTCCCGATTTTTATGGAAACAGCAGTTGAGGAGAAATCAACGTTTTTTATAATATTTTTAATCTTATTCGCTACTTCTTGGATGCTGAAGCAGTTTCCTGTTTCGTTAACTTTTCCGTCGGCTATAACTGCCAACCCAAACACCTCGCCTGGGTCTACGCCTATGACAATCTTTTCATAGACTTCTTTTCCCTGAAGGACTTTCATTGTCTCATTTACTACGGTGTCTGGTTCCGTTTCGCTGTCGTAAACCAATATTTTTTCATGTTCTATCCTCTGTTTTTCCTTCTCAGTAGTTATGACCGCCTTGACCTCTGTGGGCACGGTTTCACCGGGAACCAAGCTTATGAAGGGAATATTTCTCTCTTTCAACTTGTTTACTATTAAGAAGTAGGCTTTTCCCTGAACTGTCGCAACCGCAACCTTCGCTTTCATATAAGCTTCCTATACGCGTATACGTTTAAGCGCAACACAAATTATTAGTTTCGCAGTTTATAATCCTTGATGTGCGTTAACGTGATAAAAAAGATCTTAACGGGCTGTGGCTGTATTGACAGAAATATGAGCGGTGGCATATCTCCTGAAAGCGTTACGCTAATTTATGGAGAAGCAGAGACTGGAAAAACAACTCTGGCAATGCAGTGCGCTGTGAACTGTGCTATGCAAAACTACAAAACCCTATTTGTAGACTGCGACGGTACGTTCTCCGCAAAAAGGCTCTCTCAGGTAGCCTCGGGAAAATTTGAGGAAATCGCCGACCTCATAATCCTGATAAGACCGAACGACTTCAGAGAGCAAACAGCCGTTATAGATCGCCTGTCAGAGTACACTGCGAAAAACTTTGGTTTAGTGGTGATTGACACTCTCACTTCTTTGTATCGGGTCAAAGTTGCGGAATCTTCTGGAAAAGCGTTTGGACCCAACCGTGAGCTAAACAGGCAAATGGCTATTTTAGCGCAAACCGCAAAGACCCAAAGAATGCCCGTGGTGATAACAAGCCAAGTGAGAAGTGTTTTCAATGAATCTTACGTCAGCGTGGCACCCGTGGCTACCAGAGTTTTAAAATTCTGGGCCGACACAATAATCGCCATGAAACCCACTGAAAACCCCCAGACTATTAAAGCCGTGCTCGAAAAAACACGCGAAAAGACGCAAGAAGCAACCTGCCATTTAAGAATAGACGAAACCGGAATACGTGATTACCCGTTCCGCCAGTGACGGTTGATTGAATGGACATAGCAATCCTAATCGTTGAAGCTTTAAAATTCATATTCCCTGCTTACTGCGCAAACGCTGTGCCAGTAATTGCTGGGGGAGGACGCCCAATGGACTTTGGAAAGAACTTTTTTGATGGAAAACCAGTTTTTGGGAAGAACAAGACTTTCAGAGGTTTCTTTTTCGGCTTGGCTGTCGGCGTAGCGGTTGGATTAGTGGAGTGGGTGGTTTTTGGTTATCCTTTTCTGTTCAGTGTGCTTTCGCCCTTGGGTGCTCTCTTCGGAGATTTGGCCGCCGCGTTTCTGAAAAGGCGATTAGGGATTGCTCCTGGCGGTTTGTTACCCATTGTTGATCAGGTTGACTTCGTGGTCGGCGCAGTCTTATTTTCGTTGCCTTTAGCGATAATATACTGGGAACTAGCAGTTGCGGTTATAATAATCACTCCTCCCATTCACCTGCTTACAAATTTCTTGGCGTATAAGTTGAAATTGAAAGAAAACCCTTGGTAAAGTATCATCTACCAAGCTTAATTAGGATCGCGTCTTCTAGGAATATGTACGCTAAAAGCAAGAGCGTCACGCCTATAACTAGCATCATGTATGCCTGTCTCGGCTTATAGGCGTACTTTGTGCTTTGATAAACAGCCAACAAGCCAACGAAACCGATCGCGTAAAGCATCACTGCGATTACAGTGTCAGATACGAATTGCGACCCAAGCTCAGGATATATGAAAAGGAAGCTTTTGCCGTAGTAAACTGCGGGAAGAGGTTGCGTTATAATAGTGTATAAGCCTCCACCGAAAAGAAACACGGCATACGCGATTACAATTATGGTGATAGCGAAAGATGAAGGTCTCGCAGTTGAAATTTTACGGAACCACCTGCTCAGCGAAAAAGACATCGATGAAGCGCGTCTCTTAACTTTCTTTGACACTTCTTATTCCCTCATTGCTAACTAGGTAACTCGCTACTTCTTTAGCCCATTCTCCTGTTAATGAATTTTTCCCAATCTCGCTTAAATATTCTTTCCAAGAAATCTTTGAAGCCTTTCTCCAGAAATCATACTTCCTAACGATATTCTCATAAGCTTTCAGGTGCACCAGACAGAAATCTCTTTCGCCAGCCTCTCTATAGCACACTTTGCATTTCAACGTTTTTCGCTCCGTTTATCTTTTATTGGACATTTGGGATTAAGGCATAAATTCCAAGGGCGCTTCCCCTTCATCCAAATCCGTACGGTAGGCCAGCCGCAACTTTTGCAAACATTGCCTAATGGTTTCACTAAGCCTCTTTGCGGAAGTGGAAAGGCGGCTTTGCAATTGCCCTCGAAATAATCTGTGCAGCCGACGAAGCGTTTGCCTGTTTTTTTCGAGCGTAAAATTACAAGTTTTCCATTTTGGCAGATTGGACATGTGCCGATTATCCTTTCTTCCAGTCTTGCCTTCTTTATCGCTTGGCTTAAGCGTGCGCCGATTACCCGTTCTTTTTCTTTCAGTTTCTCTGTTACTGGCTTCAGAATTTTAACCGTAGCCTGTAGGACGTTTTCTCTTGTTTCTTTTCCTTGTTGAATCTCATTCATCCTTTCTTCAAGTTTTCGCGTTAGCTCTATTGACACAACGGTTGGACAGTACTTTTTCAGAACGTCAACGACTTCGAAGCCGAGGTCGGTCACCACGATTCTCTCCTCACGAATATACTTCCTGTTGTGTAATGTTTGAATGATTCCTGCTCGAGTTGCCTTGGTTCCTATCTCTTCTTTTTCCATTCTTCTGAGAAGACTACTGGGATTGTACCTTGATGGCGGTTTAGTGAACTTGTCTTCCAATACTACTCGTTTAACGCAGACTTTTTGCCCTTCTTTCATTAGTGGCAAAGGAGCGTCCTCTGACCGGACGTGGGGTTTGTAGAAACGAAGCCAGCCTTCCTCTAAAGTTCGTCTTCCATTCAGTTGGAATCGGTTTCCATTAATACTGATAGTAACTGTTACGCTCTGTCGGATTGCGGGCTCGCCAAAACCCGCCATAAACCTTCTAACAACGAGGTCCCAAATGTTTTTTTCAGCTCTGTCAAGACCCCTTTCCGGCAAGTTTCCAGTGGGATAAATAGCTGGGTGTGCTGGATCTTCCTTCTTTCCTTCGGTTGGCTTTAGCGCTGGTTTTGTGAGAAGTTCGGTAGTGAGGTTCCTATATTTGTGGCTTCCAGCTAATTTCTTCAATATTGCTTGATAACCAATTGCTGGTGGAAGTTTTTGACTACTAGTTCTAGGATACGAGATTAACGCGTCCAAGTATAAGCGTTGAGCGATGCTTGAAGTACGCATCGGTGTGTACTTGAAAAGGCTGTAGGCTTCGCTTTGCAGAGAACCCAAATAGAAAGGCAACGGCGGCATCTGCTGGAACTCTTTTATCTCTATTTTTTCTGTTTCCCCGTCTTTCCCTTTGCAGCTGTCGATTATCGCGTCTGCTTCTGCCTTACTTTCGATGGCTTTCTTTTCATATTCTGCTTCAAAAACTGCGCCGTCAATTTTTACTTCAGCCTTTATGCTCCAGTACGGAGTTGGCACAAAACACTTTATGCTTCTTTCTCGTGTTTCAAGAAATTTTAGCGTTGGTCCTTGCACTCTTCCAGTGCTAAGTGTGGCGTATTTTCCGCTGTAGTTTTTCGCTGCCATAGTCAAAGCTCTTGACAGGTTTATGCCGTACAGCCAATCCACCTCATGCCTTGTTAGTCCAGCCTCAATGAGAGCAAAATCTAAGTGAGGCAGTGGTTCAGTGTAAGATTTTACCAGTTCCTCTTTTGTCAGAGTAGAGTACTTCATGCGTTGCGCGAGGCTTTCCTTGTTGTCACAAGCATACTTTAGGATGGAATAACCGATTATGCTTCCTTCAACATCGTAATCGCATGCATCAATGAACTTATCTGCGTTCTCTGCTAGTTTCGAGATGACCTTAAGCCAAGTGCGAATCCGTGCTGCTCCACGTTCAGCCAAATATCGTGGAACCCACTGAAAACCGAAAACCGGATAGTCTCTTCCTCTTTTTTGGCTTGCAACTGTGTATAAATGCCCTAAAGCTGGAACGACAACTATGTCCTCGCTCCTTTTCGCCACATAATAGGGAACGCCATTCTCCACCATTTTTTCGGCCTTTCCCTCAGCATCTAAAGCCAAAGCTATTCTGCTAGCCGCATCAGGCTTTTCAGTTATAATTAAAGTATACTTTCCCAACAAGCTGCAAACCACACTTGAGAGTTGAAATTCACCCTCAAAAAAGTTGCCGTTTGTCAATTCCCGGTTCTTTCTTCTGAAACAAAATTCCAGCTTAAAAATGTTTAATAATCCATTACAGAGAATTGTTCAAACGGGTTGCTGTGGAACAAGCACAGACAGAGGGTGGAGTAGATGCTCGAGGGTTTAGGTCTACTAGCTAACATAATCATTCTTATTGTAGCATTAGCGGTCTTGGACAAAGCCAGTGACTTAACCATCACTCATTCTATAAACGTGGCAAGCGCAACGGGATTAGGAAAAACAACAGTAGGATTCATTCTAGTTGCCTTTTCCACGTCTTTGCCGGAACTTTTTGTCGCTATTTTTTCAGTATTAGACCCAGCAAACGTAGGTGTGTCGATAGGAAACGTCTTGGGTTCTAACATAGTTAACATTTGCTTGATACTCGGTGTCTGTTTTCTTCTGATATCTTTGAAGTATCCAGAGAAATCACGTATTTTGCCCAAAATGGCAAAAGAGGAGTTAGGAAGCCTTTATTTTGGTCTTTTCATAGCTTCGATTGTTCCGTTGGCTCTGATTTATATTGGATATGCAAGTCGATTCGTCGGGGTCATACTTTTAGTAATCTTCATTTATTATATGTTCCAGCTTTCAAAGACTCGAACTCCAACTGAACAAGCACCTTCAGGAATAGAAAAAAACAAACTTGGCAAATACGTAAGCCTTACCATTTTTGGTGCTGTCGGAGTTGTTATTTGCGCTTATTTTATAGTTGAATCTGCGTCTTACCTAGCTTCGAGTGTAGGTATACCACCCGTCGTCATCGGCGCTACAGTTGTTGCTTTTGGGACAAGTGTGCCAGAACTGTCGACGAGTGTTGATGCAGTCAAAAAAGGACATTTAGAGCTGGCATTAGGCAATATAGTCGGAAGTTGTTTCATGAATATTACTTTAATTCTCGGAATAACTTTGGTAGCATCGCCTCTGACTATTAACATGAGTGCCTTTTCCAACGTGGCTATTTTCTCGTTGATAACAAATCTTCTCTTGTGGTATTTCCTGTCAAACGAGAGAATAGGCCGACGAGAAGGAACAGTTTTGCTTTTCTTGTACGCTTTGTTCCTCGCAATCAGCCTTGGTTGGATACAGATTGCCCAGACTACCTAAGTAGTTGTTTACAGGAAGAAAAACCATCAGAGTTGCCAAGAAACCTGCAATACCTACCTTTGACCTAAATTCGGAGCTAAATACATGTGTTTTTCGTTTTGCTGTTGTCCCGTCAAACTCGTCAATTCGGGTAACAGCTGTTCGCTAATATGCTAATTTAACAGTAAATTTTAACTTCTGATCGTATAGACCATATCAAGAGTGTAAAACTCGGGATGATTTCACTTTGGATCCAGCTGTGATAGCTTTCCTTGTTGCGGCAGTAATTATCATTCTTGGTTTTTTAGGCGAAGAGTTTTTCAAGCGAACAAGCATCCCTGAAGCGATCCTTTTACTCTTGTTCGGAGTGCTTTTGGGTCCTGTTTTTCAATTGTTCGCTCATGAAGAGTTGCTTGCAATCACACCCTACTTTGCTGCCTTAGCGCTTATTATCATTCTATTTGATGGTGGATTAAACATGAACATATACGAAGCCGTCAAGAACAGCCCACGCGCATTGGTGTTGGCGATTTCTGGTTGGATATTAAACGTGTTGGTAACTACGGCTTTCTGCAAATTCGTGCTTGGCTGGCGTCTTCTGAACGGCTTGCTATTAGGCAGCATAATCGGCGGTGGCAGTTCAATAATCGTGATAGCTTTAATTAGGAAACTAAAAGTCACTGAAAAAATTGAGACTGTTCTCAGTCTTGAATCCATTTTGACTGATGTGCTGTGTACTGTGGGTGCATTTACAGCGATTAACATTTTACTCCAAGAAGTGAGCGAGGAAGGTGTCTCAGGTGCTATAGACTTGGGTTCTGCCTTAGGTTCTGTTGGCTTAGCATTTGGAGTGGGCATTCTTGTAGGTTTAGGTTTTGGAGTTGCGTGGCTTGTTATCTTGGAAAAACTTAAAGGAAAGCCCAACGCGTACATGCTAACCTTAGCTGTGTTATTTCTAACTTTTGTAGTAACAACAAATCTAGGTGGAAATGGTGCACTTTCCGCTTTGTTTCTTGGCTTGATGATTGGAAACTCTCGTCCCATCGCAAAATTGTTAAAATTCAGAACTACCGTCTCGATAGACGATAACGTGCGCGACTTTCATTGTCAAATAAGCTTTCTAATTCGCTCTTTCTTTTTCGTTTTCACTGGACTTTTGTTTAGCTTTTCATCGTTAACATCATTGCTTTTAGGCTTATTCTTATCCTTCGCTTTTCTCGGAATCCGTTTTGTGGTGGTTAAAATGGCTGCCGTGAAATCTGAACTACATGACTATGAAACCTTAATGACAATAATGTTGCCGAGGGGGTTGGCTGCAGCAGTATTAGCTTCATTACCCCTCACTATGTTGGGTGCTGATTATCAAGTTTTTCCAGAAATCGCGTTTATAGTGATTCTAACCACAATTATAGTCTGCACCGTTGGAGTAGCCTTTCTCAAGAAACGTAAAAGCCGTTCACCCTTAACATATACTTGATTTAGAAAGAAGCGGCTTTACTGAGATGTTTGATAGGGCTCACTTGAAGGCTAGTAACCAATAAATATGTCGCAGATGTTACCTTTTTGCGAGAAGTGACTTGTAATGCCACAGCGTGTCATCTGTCATAATTGTAGTCACGTATTATACGAAGGCGCGGAGCTTAAGCCTCCTGATGAAATTCTTCAACAGTATGATGGAAAATGCCCTAAATGTGGCAAAAAACTGTCCTTGTTGCCCATTGATGTCGAAGTAAAACCCCTAAAATAAAAGTTTGTAGTGAATAAGTGTGGAGGAGACTTCCGAAGTCAGGATGGAGAAAAACCTCTCTGAAGAGACACATTGGGAAAGAGCCGCCAAAACTCGCATGGGAAAATACCTGACACGGATTGAAACAGACTTCATCTTTAAATCAATTGAACCGTCACAAACTTGCACCGTTATGGATGTAGGCGCGGAAGCGGGGAGGTTTTCATTACTGGCGTCAGACAAAAACGCAACGGTAATAGGTATAGACATCGATTCTTATGGACTGAAAAGGTTAAAACTCAAAACCAAAAACATCAACGTCATTCAAGCTGACGCAAGAAAAATCCCACTGAAAGACGACACATTTGACGCAATCTTTATGATCGAAGTTTTGGATTACATAGCTGAATTAGACGAAGCTTTAACGGAATGTCATCGAACCTTGAAATCAAACGCGCCACTTATTCTCTCTTTTGGCAATAAATCCAGTTTGAAATCACAACTTAGAGAATTGCACGGAAAAGCTTACAGGCATTCTTACAAAAGAGTTATGCGGTCCCTGTCCAAAACAGGGTTCTTAGCGGTGAGGAAAATGGGATATAGCTGGTTGCCTTTTGGTAGAACATCAGAAAGTCGATTGATACCTTTTTTGGCTAGACTCGAAAAACTTCTCGCGTTGAGAAGAATTCCAAGTTTAAGCCCTTGGGTTATTGTGCATACTATAAAATCCGATAAACCTATTTCGACAAAGCTTTGACCTATTCTTGGAAAGCAATAAATAAACGGCAATTGTGATATAAACAATTATTAACCACAAAAACAAATAAAAGGCTTCATTAACGTATGAAGAGATGGCTCAAGTGGGGGAAGGAGACACTGTCGAAGGAACGACTCGTCAACAGCCTTAAAGCTTTTGGAAGACTACGCATCAAAACAACCCACGAGTCAATAATATGCTATTCAGCTTTACTTTTAATACTCTTCATTGCCTTCACAATTCGCGTTCTACCAATACGTTGGGAAATACCAACAGGTACTATGCGCCTTAACGAATTTGACCCCTACTACCAATTCAGCCTGACAGACCATATGGTGAAGAACGGTTTATTTTCACCTTATTGGCCAACACCATGGATAAACACACAACAATGGTATCCTGGCGGACTGGACATGTCTAGTTCGCTGCCTGCCTTACCTATGACCGCGGCCATACTCTATAGTATTATCTCTTGGTTAGGCGTTAACGTTGAATTAATGGCGTTTGCCTCGCTCTTGCCAGTAATCTTTGGCACCTTCGCTTGCTTGATAATCTACTTTGTCGGCAAAGACATGGGAGGAAAAGCGATTGGTCTATTCGCGGCACTTTTTCTGGCGTTGGCGCCATCTTTCCTTCAGAGAACCGCTCTTGGTTTTTTTGACACTGAGGTTTTAGGAATTGTGGGACTTTTATTATTCATTTTCCTGTTTTTGAGGGCAATCGACGAAACTAGGTCTCTACGTTCATCATTAATTTACTCTATAGGAGCTGGTATGGCATTAGCCTATTTTATTGGGGCTTGGGGTGCAGCCTACTTTTTGCTGGATTTAGCTGTATTTTTTGTTTTCGTGTTAATCTTGTTAAAAAGGTATAGCCAACGTCTGTTGCTTTCCTATAGCTTAACTTTTGGTTTGGCGCTTTTCATCGCAACAAAGGTTCCCTACATCTCACTAGGCTATCTAACTTCAGGTCCAGTGATACCGGTTGCAGGCGTGTTTCTTTTGCTTTGCCTTTCAGAAATTTTGCGTCATAAAATATTAGCGAGAACGAGAGTTTTATTCAGTATCGCAGTGCTCGCCACATTAGTTGGAGGTTTCGTTGCTATGTGGCAACTTGGTTACATGCAAAGCATCGCGGGGAAGTTCATCTCGGTGTTGGATCCATTTGTTCGCTCAGCGACTCCTCTAATAGAGTCAGTAGCTGAACATAGGGTATCAGCTTGGGGAAATATTTACTTCGAACTCGGTTTAGGAATAATATTCTTCCTAGCGGGCTTATATTTCACACTAAGGAATCCCACTAATAGAAACGTGTTCCTGTTGCTTTTCGGTGCAACGTCACTTTATTTTGCCGCCTCTATGGTGCGTTTGCTTGTCATCTTCGCGCCAGCCTTTAGCCTTCTGGTGGCCATCGGAATTCTGGGTATACTGAAGCCGTTTTATGCCTTGTTAAGAGAAGCACCACATCTCGCCATAAAATCAAAACGTAGGATAGCGCGCGTAAGCAAAGAATACAGTGGCGTTGCGATTTTTCTGGTATTCATGCTTCTAGTTACGAATCTTGCTTTTTCGCCTCAAAGCGGCGGCATGCCGAGAGTTTATAGTCAAGCCTATGCACCGATTACGGTTAGTGCAGCCAGTCTTCCACTAGTGCCTAGTGAACAAGCGCAGGAATGGCTGGACATGCTAAGCTGGACCCAGAATAATCTTCAGTCAACCACTGTCGTATGCGCTTGGTGGGATTACGGATATTGGCTGAGCATACTAGGCAACGTTACAACTTTAGCTGATAACGCTACCGTGAATGGCACACAGATAGAAAACATAGGTTTCATCTTCATGGCGCCTGAACAGCAGTCACTAAAAATGCTAGAGTGTTATAACGCTAAATACATACTTGTCTTCACCACTCTCGGATTAGGGACATCGACCACTCAGCAGCAATACATTGTAAGTCCAGCGGGTTTTGGTGATGAAGGAAAATGGATGTGGATGGCGAGAATTTCAGGCAAAGCTCGCGATAGATTCATCCAAACTGGTTTCATCGGCGAAGAATTAGCGTGGACTGACGAGAACGATTTCGGCTCCCGAGACAACGAGACCGGCGCATGGCAATGGAACAATGTGGGTAAGAACTCGGCAATATACAAGCTACTTAGTTGGGCGAAGCAACGTTGGGTAACCGTATCTGGAGAAGCATACCAAGTTGTAGCAGACGAGGAGGGTGTGCAGCCTGAATACTTTAAGGAAGCTTATTTCGCCGGTGTGGACTTGAATCCAATTGATGCCTCTGCGAAATATGGCGGTCTCATACCGCTGGTAGCCCTGTACGAGATTGACTGGCAAAAATACTACACTGAAATAGGTTAACCTTAAGGAAGCGATAGCTTGTTTCCAAAAGTTCCCGACCAACATAAGATAGGCAAACCATTAGTTCCCAACGGATTAGGCGTAATCTACGTCCTATTCACAACCATCTATCTTTTCTTAATCTATTTCTCTGGCATCACCAAAGCCTCAAACGGCGTTTCTGCACCATTAACCTTGGCGGTGTGCGTCTTATTCGGAGGCTTCATGGGTTTGCTGGATGACTGGATGGATCTGAAATGGCGATACAAGGCTTTTATGCCCTTAATAGCAGCCCTACCTCTCATATACCTAGCAATCGAGGATGGGTTACGAACGTCAATATCTTTGCCTTTCATAGGCATGATACAGTTCCATGAAGCATATTATTTCATAATTATTCCATTGATAGTCATGATAGTCACTAACACTGTAAACCAGTTAGGTGGGCTGAACGGTTTGGAAACAGTCTGCCCAGCAATAATCATAATCGGGCTGATGGCTCTGTCGCAATTTTCATACATGCTTCTCATGCTTGGACCCTTAATCCTCTGGCTTGCTCTCGCCGCTTTAAACTTCAAAGGCAAGATTTTCGTCGGCAACACTGGCTCATTCGCCATAGGCATGACAATAGCCTCGTTCGCAGTAATCGCGGATCTAAAATCGAGCTTGTTGGTTTCGATTCTTCCCTACATTTTTAACTCTGCTCTGATATTGTTGACTATATTCGTTTTTAGAAAGAGAGCAAGTGTTTCGTTTGACGGAAAGAAACTTGTGTCTGACCAAAGGCGGAGCTTAGTTACGCTCATAACTTACCGTCGACCGTTAACTGAACACCAAGTAGTGGCTCTAATATCCCTGCTCGTGGCGATTTTCGTGTCCATTGCCGTGCTTATCGAGCTACCGTGGCCACTTTTAACTTAACTGTTTCGACGACTGCGGTACTGGCTACACACAAAAAATATTCCTAACGGGGTCTTCGCTGAAATTCAATAAGTTTTAATAGGCAACCTGCATGAGCATAAAACTGATGAGCGGGTAGGTGAGCCTCCACCCGTTCCGCCAAACAAACCCCGGTGTAGGAGGTGAAACGGAGTGAAATTCGATAGTCGAGATTTGACTGGAACTGCTGTCTTTGCGGCACTGTACGTAGTAATAAATATTGTTCAGATGGTTTCTGTGGGTAACCCCACAATTTATGGTCCCATACAGTTGCGTGTCGCTGACTTCATGATCGCTTTAGCAGCATTATTCGGCTGGCCAATAATCGGCGGAGTCACAATAGGCTGCTTCCTGACTAACGCCTACTACTTCATCGGCGCCCCAGATGTAATTCTCGGGCCGATAGCCAACCTGATCGCTGCTTGCGTTGTTCTGTTCCTAAGAAAACGTCGCCTGCTAGCATGCGTTATCGGCGCTTTGCCCATTGGTTTTATCGTGGGCGGTTATCTTTGGTTTTTCTTTCCGCCGCCAGAACTCTTCGGCACTCTGCCAGCATGGGCTGGTATGATCGCCAGTATAACAATCAGCAGCTTAATCGCAGTGGCTGTTATAGGCTACGCTTTGCTCTCAATACTGAGTCGTCCAAGCATTATTGAACCTTTGAAGTCTCGCGGACTAAAAGTTGTTGCCGAAAAATGATTACCCTAAAAACCTCTCAAGTTTTGTTAACCCAATGATTTCGTCGAAGCTCAGCCCCAGCGCATCCAGAACCTGGTCAAAAGTGGACTGCAAATAGGCGACGTACTTGTCAACATCCACCTCGTTTTTTGTCGCCAGTTCAACAGGCTTCACATGAGGTTCTCTTATAGTTTTGACGAAACTAATCAGGTCGCCCGCTCTTATTTCAACTCCGCTTTCTTTCAGTATTTTCGCGGCCTTGACGTGTTGCGGCGTGGTTTTCGTGTAACGGTGAAGCTCTTCTCCCAAGACTACGTGGAAAGCAAGTTCGCTGAGGCTTTCCCATTCTCTTCTTTTCAGACGCGTATAACGTTCGCGGACGATGTCGGCTATGTCTTTCTTCGCCTTTTCGAACTCTGCTGGATTTTTAACTTGTGCAAGTCTCTCTTTCATTTTGTTAAAAGCGTTTTTGATGAAGATAGGTATGTGCCTTTTCTTGCCCGTTAATCCCTTAACATCAACTGTTCCGTCTTCCAGAACACCTAAGTAGTTCTTTTTTCGGGAGCTGAAAACCGCATATCTGTAGACTTTTTCCACGTCTAGGCTCATTTTCAGTTCACGCTCGGTCCAGCGGGCTAACTCTTCAATTTGCTCTTTGGAAGGGTTTTTTAGAAATAGGCTGTCTGTGTCTCCGTAGAGAACTTGTATGCCTAACCCTTCTGCTCTGTTCAGTATTTGGGTTATGGAGTGCCTTCCGATGGCTGCTGTGGCTTCAGCCACTGGTGGACAATATAGGTCAAAGCTGGTAGCGCCGAACACGCCGTAGCTGGCGTTCAAAATCACTTTCAGCGCCCCTTGAGTGATGCTGTACCAGCTTCTTAATTCTGTGGGCAAGCTTTTATCTTTAGATTTCAGTTTGTACCATCGCACACGCAAGTCTCTCAATGAGCCAATGAGAAGGCTTTCCAGAGCACGCTTTCTGGTGCAGACCCAGTGAGGCGTGCCTGGTATCACATTTTCTCGGCATTCTGGGTGCGGGCAGAGTATTGATTGATAGCCGAGGTTCCAAACTTTTATTATCGATGGGTACAGGCTTGGAAAGTCCATTACGGCTACGTTAAAGTGGACTCCTGGGACGGGTTCGACAACTATGGCGCCTTTGTATTTTTTACCTTTTATTATAGCGGTGGTCGCGGTTTTGCCTTTTTTGGCAAGTATGTCTTCAGCGTTGGGGATCAACATGTTTCTTTTTCTGTGCTCGCGGTGCATGAAGTTCCTTATCCACCGTGACACTCCTTGGCGGCTTACGTCCTCCATGGGCATGCTGCTTATTCTCGCTAAAACGAGGATTAGCTTCATGGCTAATTCTTCTTCGAAGCTAGTTAGTTTGAAAGTGATTTCCGAATCTCTAAGACAGTATCGGGCGAGTTCAGTGTAAGATAGTTCTCCGAAGCTTTTTTCCAGCCGAATTTTTTCCAGTCCAATAATGGCGTTGCCAACGTCGTCAAGCGTAACGTCGCGGTAACGATTTTTAAAAGCGTAAATCTGGACCGACCTGTTGAAGAAAAACTTGTACAAATCGATGTGCACGCCGTATTTTAGCAGGCAGACCCGTCTGCCGACTTCTATTGGAACCTCACTTTTTCTAATCCCTAGGTTCAGCGCGCGGTGAGTTAGATAGCGCAGGTCGAAATCGTCCCCGTTAAACGTCAAAACGAAGGGGTAATCCCATAACACTTCAAAGACAGCTCTGAGTAACTTTTCTTCAGTGTCAAAGTATTCGAGAGTTACGCCCGCAGGCAATTTTTCGCTTCCGTCGCGGATGCCTTCACGTTTTAGAAGTAAGACTCTTTTCTGGTCATCCGAGCTGTACATTGACACGCAGATTACAGGGTACGCGGCTTCACGTGGGTCAGGCACTCTCGTGGATACGGGTGCGTAAACCTCTATGTCTATGGCTGCTCTGCGGAACTTGGGTGCAGGATACTCCAGCAGTCTTGCCCAATCCTCGACGTATTGAAGTTCCTCAGATGAAGCTTCTTTGAAAATCGCTTTTATCTGCGCGAGTGTTTTTTCGGTTTCTTCCAGAGTTATAGGAACAAGATTGCCGCTTTTTACTTCATAAATCATTCCTGGTAAAAGTTGCCTGTCGTAAATGTACGACTGGTAATACTTTATTCTTGCTTCCCACACTTTTACGTCTTCAGGCTGGACTGGTGTGTCTGAAACCTTCGGGAAATCTTCTGGGATTATGTCTCTTATGCAGCCTTGTGGGCGACCGCCGATGGCTAACGGGTCATTTGCCACAATTTTTGTCACTTGCACTTTTCTGTCAAGGAGTGCGTCAAACTTTTCTTCAAGTTTGAAGTGGTTGAAGCTCTCATGCTTCATGAGGCGGTCGATTTTTTCCAGCTCGTACGGTGAAAGGTTAGTGAGGCAATAGGGCTTATGCCCCGTGTTGTCATACCAGAAGTAGATTTTGCCGCTTGTCGGCTCATACAGTTTGATTAGCGCTTTTCTTGAGCGTCCGTCATAGGTTGCGGAAACGAAATATGACGGCGGCAGGTTTTCAGGTGCCACTGGGGGAAAGGCGCGGCGTTTCTTTATTTTTTCTTTTTTTTCAGTCTCGGCGATGGCTTCGGTGGTGGAAGGCGCCTCTGCTTTTGCCGTCTCTTCTTTCGAGGGCTTTTTCTGCGCTCGTGAGTATTCGAGTAAACTTTTCTGTGCCATCCCGCTTCTCGCCCTTGACTACTTCTATAGATACTACAGACTAAAATCTTTACTGACTGTTTCAGTCACGTGGTTCTTTGCGGTTGGCGCTAGTGCTCTGCGGTGACTACCCCCTCCCTTATAAATACATTGAAGCTTTAGTTCACTTTGACGCGCGGGATTTTTATTGAGCCGCCGCATGGCTTTAGCTGTGTGAAGACGTTGCTGAAGGACGCTTGGACGGTTGCCATCGAAACACTAAGCTGGATAGAAATGCAAAAACTAAGCGAACGCTTGGCTTTGGCTAAAACCGTTAAGCAATTGGGCATAACTAACCCTCACGCTGTCCGATACGCCTACGGCTTGGTGTGCGAAACCGTCAGACGCAAAAACCTAATAGACAAGTTTGTCAACAGCGTGCTAAAACCCAAAACCATCAGCGAATTCACCATGGGCGTTCAAGCATTTTTGCGGCTTTACGTTTACCAAACCCGAGTCGCCAAAAACTGGGCTGAAATCGACTTGGAAGAAGCTGAAAGCATAGCTAAACTAGGCAGAGCGATTATAGGCTGGAAAGCCCTCAGAGAAGTTGAGCCCATCTTGGGTTTTCTGCTCACACGAGAACTACAACCCCTTCTAAAAGCAGCAAGCGACGAAGAAGGGATAGGTCTCCAAACATTTCATCCCACTTGGTTCGTCAAATACTGCTTTAACCTTCTCGGACGAAGTGAAGCCATAGCGTTTCTAGAAGGAAACTTGAATCCGCCACCCACTTGCATCCGCCTAAATACTCTTAAAGCTTCTGAAAAAGAAATTCAGGAAAAACTCGCGGCGGAAGGTGTTAAACTAGAAAAAATTGAACCTTTGAAACACGCCTACAAAATCTTGGGCGCAAAACAGCCCTTACGGGGGACAACGAGTTTTCAAGAAGGCTTATTCTACATTCAAGACAAGTCAAGCTGCTTCGCCGCAGAGGTTGCGGACCCAAAACCCGAAATGACGGTTTTAGATGTTTGCGCGGCTCCCGGCGCCAAAACCACCTATCTGGCGCAGCTTATGCAGAACCAAGGCAAAATTTGTTCAATTGATTATTCTATGCGAAGGATGCAAGTGTGGAGAAAAGAAATATCACATATGGGCGTGAAAATAGCGGAACCAGTAATCGCGGACGCGCGCGTTTCTCTGCCCTTTATGCTGGAAGCAGACGGTGTAGTTTTAGACCCGCCGTGCACGAGCACTGGCGTCTTTGCCAAACAGCCGTCAGCCAAGTGGCGGCTTACACCACGGTCGATTGAGAAAATGACTGATATTCAGTGGCGCATGATCAACAACTGCGCTGATAAAGTGAAAGCTGGCGGCGCCTTAACCTACTCCACCTGCAGCATTACAGTTGAAGAGAACGAGATGATTATCGAGCGGTTTTTGAAGCGGCATCCAGAATTCGCGCTTGCGGAGATAAATCCAAAGCTAGGCTTGGCCGGCCTGAGAGGGCTGGAAAAATGCAGGAGGCTTTATCCGCATGTTCATGAGAGCAACGGCTTCTTCGTGGCGAAACTGGTGAAAGCGTGAATACCGTTGGTCTATTATAGTTTGCGCGTCTTTTCCAGTTGGCAAAGCATTTCAAATATTACTTTGGCGGCGTTAATTGCTGATGTTCCTTGATCATAATTTGGCGCAATTTCCACAACGTCAAATCCGACAACGCGGCGGTCACATAACGCGCACAAAATGTCCAGCAACGTATGGGTTTCTATGCCTTCTGGCTCTGGGTTTTGCACTGCAGGCGCATAAGCAGGATCGAGGACATCCATGTCTATTGACAGGTAAAGGTTCTTGTATGGGGCAAGTTCTTCTTTGAGTCTTCGCGTGATTTGCGCTGCTCCTTCCTTTCTTATCTGCTGGGATGTGAAAAAGTTTATTCCCGCCTTTTTTGCGTAAGCTAATTCTTCTTTGCATACGGCTCTTGTGCCCACTTCAACTATCTTCGCTGGTTTCACTTCTTCATTTATTAATCGCATGAAAGTGGTGTGGGAAAGCGTTAATCCCAGAAACTCTTTGCGCAAGTCAAGATGAGCGTCGAAGCTTACCAACGCCGTTTCTTGGGCTTTGGCGCCCAAACCTTTCATTGTACCCAGCGTTATCGTGTGTTCTCCGCCTATCGCTACTGGCATCTTTCCCGCGGCTAAAACATCCTCAACTACGAGTTTTAGTATGTCAACTGTTTTCTTCGGGCTGGTGGATGCGTGTAAATCGCCCAAATCGTGTAAGGGCAAGTCTTCAACGTCTATTCCAGTGCGGAGACTGTACGTTTCTATGTTCTGAGAAGCTTGACGGATAGCGTTAGGTCCGAGCCGTGCTCCCGTCCGATAGGTGCTTGTGGCATCGAATGGAACGCCGAAAACTACGTATTTCGCCTTTTCAAAGGGTTTTTGTACCCCGCTGAAAATGTTTGATTGCGAAACGAAAAGTTCACGGTTGCTCATCTTAGGTTCTTTCCTTTTTAACTGCTTATAATTGGGTTGCTCTAAACTTTTTCGCTTTTCAACTCTCAACCAGCCTCTTGCTTTAAGAAGGGCAAGTTGGTGAAAAAATCTTCGAAATGATTGAACATTAAATTTATTAATTCTGCCCTTAATTGCTAAAGTTAAAGGCGGTCAAAAGTGTCATTCGGGTCTAAACTCAAAACTGCGGGCATCAGAACGCTGGTGCCAGTTGCTTTTTACGGCGCAGTTGGAATCATATTTCTTGCATTGCTGCCCTTCGCTAATTTTCCCCCTCACGTTGGCTTGACTGGAATCTTGAGTTTAATAACCGCTTATGGCATTTTCAAGAAAAGCTTCTGGGCAGTATGGCTCGTTGTCGCCTTCTTTGCCGTTGCCACCACAATTTCCCTATACACTCTATATGTCGTCGCATTTAGTAACTGGCTTGTAGGCATAAGCATGGTCGTCTATGCTGTTCTAACATGGGTGTTTACAGCGTACATTATGCTAAAAAGAAAGTCGATAGAAGCATAAGTCTCATTCATATGACGTCTTTTAAGAGTGCTACCGTAATTTCTTCATCTGCATCAATGAACTGCTGGTTTTCTGGAATTTCCACGAACCCATCAGCCTTAGCGAGGGTCGTTATGGCTCCTGAAGCACCGGTTTCAACAGGCTCAGCTACAAGCTGGTTTGACTTGCCGCGTTTTAGCTTGACCATAACAAACGTTCGTCTACCTCTGGCAGAAAACATTCTGGTACCCGCCTTAGCTTTAACGGTCGTGGCTTCCCTTTCAGGTCTGCCAGACAAAAGCTGAATAAGAGGGCGAACCAGCAAATGGAACATCAGCAAAGCAGAAGTCGGATGCCCGGGAAGCGAAAAAACTGGTTTCCTTTCTATAAGCGCTATAGTCGTGGGTTTTCCAGGTTTCACCGCGATTCCACAGACAATCAAGCCTGGTTTGCCGAGAGAATCTACTATTTGCGGAGTTAAGTCTCTTGGACCCACAGAAACTCCACCAGAAGTTATCACCATGTCTGCAGACGCTAACGCCTTCTCCAAAGCCTTTCGCAGTTCTGTTTTATCGTCTGGAACCACGCCTAAATAGACTGGTTTCCCACCGCTTTCCCGCACCGCGGTGCTTAAGCTGTAGGCGTTTATGTCGTAAATCTTTCCAGAAGGCAACTCCTTGCCCGGCTCAGTTACCTCTGCCCCTGTTGAAAGAACCGCAACTACGGGAACCTTGAACACTTTTACTTTGGTTATCCCTAAAGCGGCTAAAACACCTATTTCTGGGGCACCCAAAACTTGACCGGCTTTAAGGATGGCTTCGCCTTTTTTGATGTCCGTTCCTTTTTTCATTACGTTTTCGTCCTTAGTTACGGCTCTGTAAACGCGGAGTTCACCATTTTTCTCTTCGGTGTCTTCAACCATTACAACAGCATCAGCGCCTTCTGGAATAGGAGCACCTGTGACGATTTCCGCAGCTTCACCTTTCGCAACGCTGATTTTTGGCGGTTCTCCCACGTTCACCACGCCGCACACACTCAACTTTGCTGGCTGATTTTCTTCTGCCCCAAAAGTGTCCTCTGCTTTTACGGCGTATCCATCAACAGTTGACCGATTAAAAGGCGGAATGTCCAAAGCAGAAACCACGTTTTCTCTGAGAACGCGATTATATGCCTCCAACAGGGAGATTTCTTCTTCACCTAAGGCTTTAGGCTTCAGCTGTTCACTAATTACCCTTTTCGCCTCGTCAAACGTCATCAACTTCCTAAACATCTTAGCTCACTGCCTCCATGTTTCCAAACAAGCGAACCGTTACGCGTTCGCCTTCTGTCACGCCTTCTCTGTTCTCGGGAACAATGACAAAACCGTTGCCTCGTGTCATTGTTGAGATTGCGCCGGAACCCCTAGCGCTGACAGGTTCAGCGAGAAACTCGCCGTTTTTCTGGAACACTCGAACGCGAACAAAAGTTTTCCTGCCGAGCGCTGTAGCTACTTTCCGTGTCATAACCGCGTTAACCAGTGGTCGCAGTTCTTCCCTGCTCATCCCAAGCATCTTGCAAATTAACGGTCTCGCGAACACTTCGAAGCCGATTACGGCGGCTACTGGATTGCCTGAAAGAATCACAACGGGCTTTCCATCTAGCGTTGCGAGGGCTGTTGGCATAGCTGGTCTCAACGCTACGCCGTGAACGACGACGCCTGGTTTTCCAGAATTGTTGACTGCTTCGGGTACCAAGTCTAATCCACCAACGCTGGTTCCGCCAGAAGTGATTACCGCGTCACAATTCCGCAGTCCTGTTCTAAGCTTTTCAGCGATTTCATCTACGTCGTCTTTGGCTATGCCCAAATCCACTGGCTCTGCGCCAAGCTCATGGCACATGGCTGAAAGCATTATGCGGTTTGACTCGAAAATCTGGTTTTCGGAGAGTTTGCTGCTTGCTTCGGCTAGCTCGTTTCCTGTGGCTAAAATGCCAATTCGCGGTTTTTCCGCAACTTTGGCTTCGCTGTTGCCCATGGCAGCAAGCAACGCTAAATGGTAAGGTGTCAAACGAGTGCCTGTTTGCATGATTTCTTCGCCTTTTTTGACATCTTCGCCTTTCTTGGACACGTTTCCACCTGATGCCAATTGGACCCAAACCTCCAATTTTCCATCGCGCCGTTGGGTGTTCTCTATCATCACCACTGCGTCTGCGCCTTTCGGAAGCGGGTTTCCAGTCCAGATCTGCTTTGCTTGTTTAGCGCTTATTTCTTCAACCTCGGTTATTTGGAAGATTACGGGTTTGAACTGTGATGCGCCAGTGGTGTCTTCAGCCCTAAGAGCGTAACCGTCAACGGCTGACTTGTCAAACCTTGGCAAGTCGTCTTTTGCGATTAGGTCCGTTGCCAAAACGCGGTTCAAAGCCTCATTAAGGGGTACTGTGACTTCGCTGGGTTTTTTTACTTGTAAAACGTTTAGCCAACTCCGCAACGCATCATCTGCGCTTGTTAGTTTTTGGAACCCTTTCAACCTCGCCAATGTGCATCCTCAACTAAAAGCATTGCGGCTTACAGTAAAAAACGTATCGAGAATGACCGTGGTGTTCTCTAGTGCTCGAAAAAGACGATAGCCCCCTTTTAAATAGTTTATATAAGTTGAACGTCGGTTCTGTTAACTTGGTGTGGGATTTAGGGTTCATGTTAACAGTCGTGGGATGGTCTAAAGTTGGTTAAACTACTGCTGGCTTACATGAATAATCTTTAAGAGCCTTTTTTGGCAATCCATGTCAAAACCAATTTTTTCTAATCAGGAAAACTCCCTCTGAATCTTGTGGAATAGTTATTAAAGTGCAAGATAAGTGGAAAACTCTGATACCGAATACAAACAAAACAAAAGCTAAAGATTAGGAAATTCCATCTTTAGCGGTTATTTCTATTTTTACCCCTTCAATTCAATAGCGAGTCTTCTTGCGTACTCTTTTGCCCGCTCGATTTCGCCTTCCACAAGCGGTCCCTTTTGCCCCAACACAAGGGCTTTCAGAACTGGCAACAGTTGGTTCATCTTCTTTTCTTTGAGTTTTGCAGCAATCTTTTCGGCTGCGCTCCATTCTTTATTCTCAATCCGCGCGCGCTCAATGTTCTCAGGATTCTCAGTGTCGAAGGCTACGAAAGGCTTGTTAACCCATTCCTCACTCTTCACTTTGCCCAAAAAACCTTTGACTGCAAAGCTCATTGTACCAAATCGGGTTGGAGAACCAAGAACCAGAAAATCGTAGTCCTTTGCGCTTAGCTTCTTTACATCCTTCACGTAGAAGGCATCAACTTCTATTCCAGACTCTTTCAATGTCTCTGAAATGGCTTCTACGATTGTCTTGGTGTTTCCGTAAGAAGTGTCAAAAACAACTATGCCTTTCATTTTCAAATTACCTCCTATTCACGGCGTGTTTCTTTCTCTTAAGTCTTTCTTCTATCAACCTTACTCTCCAACGAAGCGACCGCTATTTAAAATCAATTAGAAATCAAGCTAACTTAACAGTATCTGGTCGTAGCAAAGTTGTCCCACGACAGTTAACAGAAAAACCCATCCCTCGAGAAGTTACCAGAACCTGAACGTCAGAACAGCCGCTGCTTGGGTGTTTGCTCATCGACAACTTGACAGCATTTTCATTTTTCCGTGACTTTTCTGAGCATGTCGCGCATTTTCACGGCGTCCGCGTCCAAGAGGGGCGTTTCGCATATCAGGACGGGGCGCATGTTAAACTCGGTTATGACTTCCGCCAGCATCTCGAAGTCTGGACCGTACCTGACTTCATCTAAGATGTGGTGGCGTCTTTCACCCTTGTCTGTGTACTCAATCTTGCTGAAGTGGCAGTGCATATTTCTCGCGGCGTCTGTTCCAAGCCTTCTTTCAACTTCTTCAACTACCGCGCGGAAATCGCCGACTTTTCTGAACCGCCCTTGGTGCCTAGCGTGCAGGTGCGCCCAGTCGATGGCGAGCTGGGTCTGCTCGACTTCTTCGCAAATCGTTAAAATCTCGTCCAGACTGCCAACTTGAAAAACTCTGCCCATCGTTTCAGGACCCAACTTCACATTTCGGATTCCCAGACTGCGCATAGTTGCAACTATGTCTTTCAATGCGTTGACACAGTTTCTAAATGCATAGCTTTTCTCCACGCGCCCATAAAATCCCATGTGGAAAACCACCACGTACGCCTCCATCCATTCCGCTGCAGTTGCGCATGCGACTAAGCGTCTTTTGCTTGCTTCCACAACTTCTTTTTTTCCGCTGAGATTTACGTAATAGGAGCCATGGAGACTGAGCAAAACATCGTTTTTTCTCGCTTGAGAACCGAGGTTCTCAGCATCTTCCTGTTTCATCTGAGGTTTTTGGCCCCACCGAACAGCTTGATACTCAAAAGCGTCAAGACCTTCTTCCCGCAAAAGTCCGGGAACATCAGATAACCGCGCTCCAAGTATTCTGAAGAGGGGTGGGATTCCTGCTGGACCAAAACGAGGGTGATCTGCCATTTGACTCCCTTTTTTGCGTTGGTTTACTGTGTGAATACTGGTTCCGCATTAAAAAGTCTGTCTTTATGTTAAATAGTAATTTTCTCTGAATAGTCAAGCCCTAAACCCTTTTTTTGTTGAGGATTCATCTTGGCGGTGCAGGATATGGCGAATGGCTTCATTAAAAAAAGCCTTGACGTTTTGCACCACAAAACCGAATAGAGCAATCTGTGAAACTCGCATAGTGTTCAGCGATGGTTGTGAGCAATGCAACTCTAGAAATGCTTAAAGATACCTGCGCGGAATTAATAGTTGCAAATTTGACATCTATGAAGTGGAGTATTAAATAATTTAACTTGAGCTAAATGAGGAATCTATCTAATAGGAGAACTGGTTCGGAGAAAAATGCAGAAAGCAGGAAAAAAAGAGACGTTTGAACTCTACCGAGAGCGTAATGTACAGGTGTTGCTGAGCAAATTTCTAAGTGGCGAACTCGAAACGCTTGAACCCGTTTACGATCCAAAAACTGGTTATCATTATCCAGTGGTAGAAGCCATCGTTGGCGAGGCATCACAGGTTGAGCCTTTCTTAAGCAAACTTCACGATGCCGGCGTCTTGGAAAAGAAACTCTACGATAAAATCATTTTTTGTCCAAAATGCAGTTCTGCGAACATCTCTATTCGTTATTGTTGTCCTTTCTGCAAATCTTTTAATATTCAAAAAAGCTCGTTGCTTGAACATGTAAAATGTGGATACATGGATATAGAGGAGAATTTCCGCGAAGGAGACAACTACGTCTGCCCGAAATGTCATGAAGCAATGACGAAAATTGATTTTGATTACAGGAAAGCTGGAATCTGGTGCATATGTGACGATTGCAGCAAAAGCTTCGATGTACCTGTGCCTGCGCATTTCTGCAGAAATTGTCATGCAAGTTCCACTTTTGAGGAAGCCCTTATCAAAGACGTTTACTCCTACACTCTGAAAGAGAATGTTAAAGCGGAGTCCGCTTTAAGCTGGTTTTTAGCTGCTGCCATACGGGATTTTCTCATAAAAGGAGGGCTAACTGTTGAAAGCCCAGGTATTCTTAAAGGCAAATCTGGGGCCAATCACTCCTTTGGCATCGTGGCCTACAGAGGCGATGAACCGCAGAAAGCGATAGTGGTTGATTTGGCAATGTCGACAGAAAATGTCGTGTCCGAACAACCAGTTATCGCCCTGTTTGCAAAGATATTTGATGTTTCACCTGAAAGAGCCTATCTGATTGCAATTCCAGAACTCAGCGAAAATGGAAAGAAAATGGCAGAATTATACAACATCCGCGCAATAGAGGCTAAAAACCGGGAAGAGGCAATAACTTCATTAAAAGAGAGCCTCAACACTGCTTAGTCTTCTGAAAAAACGGCTACATTGCCCCTTTCTGTAACGACCTTTGCTAAGAGAATGTCTTGCGGCAATTTTATGTCCGCGCGGATGTACGTTGTCGCCTCTCCTGCGTTCATGAACAAGTCCGCATTATAGCGTTGGTGAGTTGTTGAGTTTGTAATCCATACCGCTACTATGTGAATGCTCAGGGGGCTCGAGTTTTTAAGGTCTAGGCGTGTGCCATCGATTATTGCTCTTACCGCGAGAAAGTCTATTCCCACCACGGTTTGGTTTGTGCTTATTCCCTCATCAGAGAATTCTACGAGTATTGTGCCGTTTTCTGCAATGTAGTCTGTCCAATCGCTTGTTACGTTTATTGCGTATTCGTTCCATTGACCAAGGGTTGGCTGGCTTCCGCCAGTGTTATTAAAGCCAGTGTCACTGAAGCTGAATGCTGTCCAATTGTACGCTTTTAAGAACCATTTCTCATCACTGTTCGAAACATTATATCGGAGTAAAATTTCGATGCCGTGAATGTAATCAATTGGGCAAGTCTCTAAATCTATTCTGTACATGTTGGTTATGTTAAGTCGGTATATACCTGCTACGCTAGTTTTGAACTCAACCCAGTCGAGTTTGAGGTCAAAAGGTGAAGTAGTGTCTTTGACTCCTGTTATTCTGATTTTCCATGCGCCCGTTGAATTTCTATAGTATGTAGGGTTTGCCACTATGGCTTGGCTTCTTGTTTCATCAGTGCTTGGTGTTGAGCTCGAAGTATAGTTGATATAGCCGTCTCCGTTTGTGGGGTACTGGCTTGTGTAGTAATTGTAAAGCTGGAGCGTCGTATTTACGGTGGCACTTGTGAACGCGCTGTTCACAGTCCACGTAAGGCTCTGCCAGTTTTGGGTATTGCTCGAACCAGTCAGCTCGATTTGAACGGTGTATGTGCTTGGAAGTATCACTCCTGCGATTCTTGTTTGGTCTGCGACGGCTAGTGTGTTGTCGTCTATTCTGAGCTGCACATATTCGTTATTCTTCTTCGCGGTAACGTGCATGTAGAAATCTATCTCCAAGTAGTCAGTTTGATCTACCACTGTGTAATTCGTCCAAGAATAAGTTCCTGAAAGTGTTGACCAAGAAGTTGAGAGGTCTGCTGAACCTGCGACATCTGTGGCAATGGTTGATCTTACAGCACCTGCGGAGGTTCTAATCAGTATGTCAATGTCACAGTGGGCTGTAATGAAGGATATGGTTTTTTGAGCTCGGTAATAGACGGCCCAAGTGCTTGCGGGTATTGACTGAACCCCTGTCAGCGGATAAACGAAGCGACCCATATAGAGGCGCCCTTCATTTTGTGCGTCAACTGATAGTGTGGTTCCAGCAGCATCAGCGGAGCTTGGTTTGAGAGAATAGCTTACTATTCCGCCTACTATCGTTTGTTCTTGATGGGCGTAGAGGGTTGTAGCTGAAGTGGCGCTGGAGTAGCTTCTGAAAACCATGTATGCACTGTTATCTGCAGCTAGATCAGAAACTGCGCCTGAAACGTAGGTTGTTGCCCCTTCCAAAACGTATCCAGAGGGGTTAAATGTTTCATTAGTTAATGTGGTCTCTTCTCTGAATGTTTCGTAGCTGGAGCCTATGCTCTTCGTGTCGACGTACGTTCCGCTTAAACGTGTTCCTTCGTTGGTGATGTATTCATTTCTCGCCGTAGACCACAAAGAGGTAGTTACTCTTGTCGCATTCGTAATCGTTAGTGTTTCTTGCATTCTATCCATGTCTAACTGGTTCATCTGATAGCTCCATAGTACCACGTTGCCAACTATGATTACTACTAGAACTAGGCTTAACATTACGACTATAACTGTGCTTATGCCTCGTCTGTTGCGCTTAAACGACTTAAGGCGCTTTGTAATAGCTTGCAACATGAGTCCCCCTGGTTGTTACAATATCTATGTAGTAAGCTTCTCCAGAATTCCAACTGTAGGCGATTCTAAGCCAACCGTGTTTGTTTAGCTCTAAACGGAAAGGCCCGTTGAAAGATTGGCCTTCATGATTCACGTAAACGCCGGAAACTTGGATGTCGGCTTTTCCTACATTACGCATGTAAACGTCCACCGTGCCAGTCGCACTGTTAAACCAAACGTCTTCGACAATAACGCGTTCGCCCATTGTCTCCCTGAGATTGGTCGTTATTACGAACGTGGCTGAAGTGGCAATCGACATAATCGCGACCGCTACCACAGTGAGCAAAAGATGACTAAGAACTGGCGTTATAGCCCGCTTATCACGCCAAAACCGTTTAACAAATTTCTTCACCTTTTTTCGCCTCACAGAAAGAATTTCAGAGCCACGTAGCCTAACAGCATCATAACTAGGCTGTGCTTTAAGCCAGCGCTTACAGAGCCTTCACCCATTTTTCCAGCAACGAGACCGCTGAAGAAGCCTTGAACAAGTGTCAAATGTAAAAAGATTCGCTGCAGGTCAGCGGGCGACGATGTTGGCATTGAAAACAAAGCCATACCTTCCACGTCTGTGAAGAACGTTTTGAAGAGCATCACTATCGTAAACAGGAAAACAAATAGTGCCACGTAGATTATGGCGATGTACGGTCTCGTCTGCGTTTTGCGTTCCTTTTCAAGCAGGATGGTTGTTTGTATGAACTTGCCCATGGGATCGAAGACTTTTTCCACGCGGCCTCCTGAACGGCTAGCTTCAATTATCATGGGCACGGTTCTCTGCGTTAGCACGGTGCCGACGCGTCTTCCAAAGGCTAAAAGCGCCTCTTCGAAGCTGGCTCCCCAAGAAATCTGCACCGTCATCTTTTTCAGTTCAGGAGTCAGTGGACCATAGTCTCTTTTCGCTGCTTCTTCTACGGCTTTGGGCAGCGTCATACCTATCTCTTGAGCTTGCACTATGCTTCTGAAAAGGTCTGGTAAGTGTTCGTCTACGGCTTTTCTCCATCTGTAATCAATGTAATTCAAGAGCGCTATTGGCGAAATTATTGCGAGAAGACTGAAGAATACAAAGTCGTCTAATGCTGCGCTGATGCCTACGGTGAAATAGCCGAAGAGCACTATGGCAATACCTATCAGAACTGAAACGGTGATTACGCTTTTTTTGGTTCTGTCCTCTATCTTCGGCATTTTTCTCTACCATTTTGGCGAAGTTGAATCCAAGATTATTAGGAATATTACGGCGCAGACTGGAATCAATAGATAAGTGAGGAGACTCAACAGGAAGTCAGGGCTGAGTATGCCTAACCCACCGCCGCCCATCACGGACATAACCGACACCATTATGACCAGAAGTAGCGGCCCGGTCAAAAGCAACGCTACATAAATCTCAGACAAAACTGAAAGGCTGTCAGAGTATTTTTTGAGGCTTAGCCTTTTCAGTTTCATGGCTGTTTTAAATTTCCCACGCAGAAAAGCTCCCAGATTGCCGCCTGCGTGAATTGTGGATATTATCCCCTCTATGGTGTCTCGAAGTTTTTCGGAAGGGGTTCGACTTGAAGATTTTTCTAAGGCTGAGATTACGTCCAAACCGAACAAGTTAATGTTTTTGACGACTTCCTTGGCTTCGGTAGAAGCGGCCAAAGGCACATTCAAGTTTGAAATGGAATAGAAAATTTTTTCGGGGGAAACCCCGGCGCTCGCTAGAATAGCCATATAACCAGTCGTAAAGGGCAGTTCGTCATCCAATTCTCGCTTATGCTTATCCGCGCGATAAACGGGGTACAGGTAAAAACCAATAATCGAGAGTGCCCACGTGAACAAGGCACCGCCGAAACTGAACAAGAGTACTGGTCCTAGAGGTATCTTGAAAACAAAGAACAGCAACACAGGCAATACCGCCGCTACTGGTAAAGTAATCAAGAGCGACGCTAGGATTGTTAAGCTCACATAGGCTTTGAAATTAGCTTTTAAGCCTGATTTTTGCAGAGCCTGATCTAAATCTTTGAATAGAGGCATAAAACGTGCAGTTTTGTCGCCTATTAGCTGGTACGCCATGGACAATGGTTTTTCAAGACCCATTTTAGGCTCTTTCGTAGGCGGTTTTGACTTTTGCTTTGAAAAGTTTGCAGACAACTTCTGAAGCTTTGTTTCCAAACGTTTCTTGGAGGCCTTGAGTTTTTCAATGAGCTGTTTTCTCATTTCAACCCCACTCTGGCCTTTTGGAAGACACGGTTCGGGTTAGCATAGTATTCTCTGATGACTTTGGCTACGTCACTGTAGTGGCGAATACCCTGCTTCACCATCCACTCCAGAACCGTCTTCCTAGCCTTAAATTCACGTTTTACGTCCTCTTCCGTTAGACTCATTTTCTTCATATGCTTCTCCAAGAGAACACTGTCGCCCGAAGAAGTGAACTTGTCAAATTTAGGGTTCCAGCGAAAAACCTCTTCGGTCAGAATTTCATTTGTTTTCGTTTCAAGTCCCTTCACTTCAGATGCGAGGCTCACGCGCCTTGCGGGTTTCCCTTTAACTTCGGTTCGCTCCATAACCAAAATGACGCTAGTCATGGCGATAAGCGATTTCGGAATGTTCATGGGCTCAGATTCTAGCCTCTTTATTACGGCTTCGACGGATTCGGCGTGGATGGTAGACATGCCTAGGTGGCCTGTGGCCATGGCTTGGAACAGTGTGTAGGCTTCTTCGCCTCTGACTTCGCCCACGATGATGTAGTCAGGTCTCTGTCTTACCGCGGCTTTCAGTAGCTCAAAGAGGGTTATGGTGCCGCTTTGTTTATCATCGCCTTTGAAGCCTGCCCTTACGACCGAAGGTATCCAGTTTTCGTGTGGAAGATTGATTTCTTGTGTGTCTTCAACGCTTACAATTTTCATTTCGGGTTTTATGAACATGGACAGGCTGTTCAGCAGGGTTGTTTTTCCGGATGCTATGCCTCCTGCCACCATTACTGACGCTCGGTTCTCTATGATAAACCACAGGTAGGCGGCCATTTCTGAGGAGATCGTGTTGAAGGCTATTAGGTCTGAGATTGTCAAGGGGTCAGCTTTGAAACGCCTGATGGTGAAGGTTGATCCCCTTCTGGTGACTTCACGCCCGTAGGTTATTTGTATGCGGCTTCCCTCTGGAAGCGAGGCGTCGAGAATTGGCGCGGCTATAGAGATGTTTTTTCCAGCAAGATATGCAAGACGGACTACGAAGGAGTCTAGCTCAGCCGCGTCTGTGAACATGATGTTTGTTGGTAAGGACTCGTAGAATCGATGCCAGACGTAGATTGGAATGTTCACGCCATCTGTGGATATGTCTTCAATTAGCGGGTCTCTCATTAGCGGGTCTATTTTCCCGTAGCCTATGAAATCTCTTATTGTGTAATAGGTGAGTTTGTCAACTGCTTCTGCGGGGATTTTTATGCGATACTTCTTTATCAGTTCCTTGATTTTTTGTCTCAGGTAGTTTTCTGCTTTTTCTTTGTTTTCTATTTCTTTCAGGTTTACGTCTAGTTCTTCCATTAAAAAGTTCTTTATTTCATGAAGATATTTCTCTTCGTCTGGTTGGAGGGTAGGTTCTATGACTTCGTAGCGTATCTTTTGGGTTTCTTTCTCTCTAACTATCGCTGCGTATACATATGGTTCTTGCAGGGCATAGACTTCTTGGAAAACAGCCGGTTTTGCAGTTGCACTGCTAATCACTGCTACGGCTTGTGGCTTTTCGAGAGTGCCTAGTGTTTTTTTGTCTCGCTTTTTCTTCGTTGAACCTGTTCCTCCCTGGGTTAGCGTATCAATAGGGTCTTTCAGAAAATATAGTGTGTCGCAAGTCTTAATAAGCTATATGTATAGCTAATATTTACTAAACTTCACCCACAAACCAACAAAACCTCTTGACACCTAAGCGCCAACTATTGCCAAACCTCGCTTTCACACCCCCAACTTCCTTAAAAAAGCGGACTTAAAGTCGGCACAGGTACATAAAGGCGAACATAAATCGCCACCGCCAAAACTGCAACATTTATCGCCAACAGAGCAAAATCACCTCTGTGAAGTTTCAACGCGTACAGGTTGGTGCGTTTTTTGGTGGCGCCCCAAGCGCGGGATTCCATGGCTTCAGCCAGTTCGAGGCTTCGCCGAATAGCGCTCACTATCAACGGTATAAGAACTGGAACGTAGTTCCTAATCCTCTTTAGAAAGCTACCTTTCTCAAGCTCTAATCCTCTAGCTTTTTGAGCGTCCATTATTGTCTGAGCTTCTTCTGCCAAAACGGGAACAAAACGCACGGCAGTTGTAAAGGCAAAAGCAAACTCGTAAGGCACGCGAGTCTGCTCCAACGCCAAACCCAGATGGTCTGGAGATGTCGTCAAAAAGAAAACCGAGAAAGACTCCACAAGCACTACAAAGCGCAAGGTCATTGCAGCCGCGTTTTCCACGTTAGCCGCTGTCAATACGTAACCTGAAGTAAAAAAGCTGGATGCTACATTGACTAGAAATATGAATGTTGCCAAAAAGGCGGCGCCACGGAGCGAACGAAGCCACTCTTTTTGAACGCCCGCCAATAAAACAAAGGGAATAGACATCAAGAAAAGGACAATCAACGGAAGGATCTCGCCGAAAAGAATCGCCGCCACAAACACTGCACAGACATAGATGAATTTAACTCTGGGATCTAAATTGTGAATTGGCGAGTAGACTTTCCTAAATTTTAGTCCGTCAAAAACGCTCATTTTCGCCTTTTCTCCAGCATTTTAAGCACTATTTCCTTCGCTTCGTAAACGTCGATGACGTTTTTCGGGAGCCCCAGCGGCGTCAGTTTCATGAAGATTTGAGCTATTTGCGGCAGAACAATGGATGACTGAGCCAAAACTTCTGGGGTGGTGAGGATTTCTCTTCCTTCGCCATCAGCGACAATTCTTCCTTCCTTCATCAACACGACTCTGGGGCTGCACTCAGCCACAAATTCTACATCATGAGTGACGATAACAACTGTTTTTCCCTGAGTCTGCATTTGGACAATGAACTGGCGCAGTTTTTCTTTTTGCTGGTAGTCTTGACCTATAGTGGGTTCATCCAATACTAGTGTTTGAGGGTTCCAAGCTAGGACAGAGGCTAAGGCGACACGTTTTCGCTCGCCTCCGCTGAGCAGGAAAGGCGAGGTTTTCCTGTACTGCGCTAATCCTAGAAGGTTCAAGGCCCAGCTGACGCGCTGCTCTATGACTTCCTCTTCAAACCCGAAGTTTTTCAGTGCAAACGCTATTTCCTCTTCAACTGTTTCGCTGAAAAGCTGATGGTCGGGGTTTTGAAAAACGAAGCCCGCGTTTCTCGCCAAGGCTGCAACGCTGGTTTTTGTGGTTTCCACTCCGTCTACGCGTACAATTCCTTTTGAAGGTTTCAGCAGTCCATTGAAGTGTTTTACCAGTGTTGTTTTTCCCGCGCCGTTTTGTCCCATTATAGCTACGAATTCGCCGTCTTTGATGGCTAATGAGACGCCTTTCAGGGCTTCCACGTTGTTGGGGTAGGTGAAGTGAACTTCTTCAACTTCAATCATGCAGTTTTCAAAGCCTCCAGCAGCAGTGTTGCCAGTTCTTCCGAGGACAGCGGGGGAACGTTGCTGAGGTTCATTCCTTCTTTTCTGAGAATCTGGTAAAGAAGCGTGGCTTTTGGTATTCCAACGCCGATTAGGCGGGTTTCTTCGGTGCTTAGGATTTCGCGGGGGTTACCGTCGAAGCAGACTTTTCCTTCATCCATAATTATTATATGGTCGGCGTATTTTGCGGTTAAATCCAGCCTGTGCTCTACTAGCACGACAGTTATTCCAAGTTTCTTGTTAAGTTCACGGATTACTTCGAATATTTTCTCTGCGCTTAACGGGTCAAGGAAGGATGTCGGCTCATCCAGAACTATTATTTCTGGCTGCATGGCGAGGACAGCTGCGATTGCAACGCGTTGCTGCTGGCCTCCTGAAACTTCGTGGGGTGATCTTTCTCGTAAGTCGTAAATGTCCGTTTGCTTCAGCGCCCAATCCACTCTTTTACGTATCTCTTCTCTGGGGGCGCCTAAATTTTCCAGTCCGAAGGCCACGTCCTTTTCTATGGATAGGGCAAAAAGCTGATTTTCTGGGTTTTGAAAAACTAGGCCGACGTGTTTTGCCATTTCGTGGGTTTGGTGTTTGGTTGTGTTCATCTCTGCTACGGATATTTCGCCTTTTAATTCGCCTTGGTAAAAGTGGGGGATCAGCCCGTTGAAGCATCGGCACAGGGTTGTTTTTCCGCATCCGCTTGGGCCCGTGATTAGAACGAATTCTCCCTTTTCTATTTTTATGGAGATGTTGATGATTGACGGTTTTGTTCCGCCTGGGTAAGTGTATGTGAGGTTTTTCGTTTCTATTATGGCCATGTTTGCTGTGCCTGCCTATGTTACGCTTTGTTTTCCCATTTAAGAGTAGCTACTCATTTATGATTAGATAGTTTTTCTTTTATCAGTCGCAGGCAACGTTTAAGTCCTTTTTCTATGTATCCTGTGCCGTTAACTCCCGCGGCTGTGGCGTGTCCCCCGCCCATTCCTTGGAGGTAGTCGCCTAAGGGTTTGGCGATGTCCTTTCCTAAGTGAATGCCAGTTACTTGATTGAATTCGCGGGTGCAGCGTAGACTGACTTCAATTTTCTCGTTTTTTTGCCCTGCCACCGCCGCCAAGTGTGCGCCTACGTCAACTAGCGCTCTTGCTGCGGAGGCTTGGTATGCGCTAACGTGTGAAAGGGCAATTATCCAGTTCTCGATCTTAATCAGTTTGGCTCTTCGACATGCTTTCATTCTCGCGACGCGTTCAGAAAAGTCCATGGGCAAGGCAAGCGAGGATAATTCTTCTTGGGGGTTCACGCCTATGTCGCTAAGCTCAGATATGGTTTTGAATGTTGAGGTTTTGGCCAAAATGAAGTGGCGTGTATCAAAAGTTATGCCCAGAAACAGGGCTTTAGCCTCATTTAAGCTTGGTTTTATGTTGAGCTGCTTGTAGAAGTTGTAAACTATTTCGCAGGTGGATGAGGCTTCCTCATTTGTTATGCAGAGTTTTGCTATGCGCTCCGTTGCCGGGTGGGTTGCGTGGTGGTCGATCACTATTATGGGCGCCTTGGTTTTTGTCACTCTTTCAGACAGCTGACCCAGTTGTTGGGTTGTGTTGGTGTCCAGTAGTACTATGGCGTCGGCTTTTTCCACGTTGGGTTGCAGGTTCACAGTTATGGGAATGTGTTTCAAAATGTGCTTTGCTAGTCTACTGATTCCCTGCCCTGCGCCGATTTCAGCAGTCACGTTTGGCTTGAACTTTGCTAGTAAGCCTTGAAAAGCGTAGGCTGAGCATATGGCGTCGGGGTCTGCGTTGTGGTGGCATAACAAAAGAACGAAGCTGGCGTGTGCTTCGTCTAGAATCTTGGTTATGTCTGTGAATGTCATGTTAGTTTTCTCAGGTAATTTTCACTTGTTTTATGCGCCTCTTCAACTGCTTCGTTTGCCAGCTTGTCAGCGTCAAAGTCTTTCATTTTTGGTGATAGCTCCAAGTCTATTTCAACAGTTATGTTCACGGGTTTTGTTCCTTCGGCTTCCACGCTTATGTTCAGTTTCTCCACCATTTTGGAAGGCACTTTCGAGAGAATATACTTTCTGGCGGCGTTCTCCGCCGTGGCGCATAACATTTCAATTTGTTCGGGGGTTAAGTCGGGTATCCCCAGCTCTTCCACGCGTTTCACCTGACAGGCTATTGTGAGGATGGTGAAACTTGGCTGAGGTCCTCTTGAAGTTTTGTCTGTGCCTCTTTCACTTGGCTGCGTAACCTTTCTTCTTGGCGGGCGAGAACGGTGCTTCGCGTGTTCAGCAGTTCTTTCCGTTCAACAAGTTCTTCGGTTATCTTGGCTTTTTCCGCTTTTATCAGAAGAGAACCAGCTGCCTTGTAAATCACAGCGTCGTCAGCTGTCTTTTGCAGCTCGGCTACGGTTTGTTCCACCTCAGTTTTCTCCATCTCTACCTGCTGCTTCTGCGCTAAGACAGTCTGCAATGTTTGCTGCAGCTGCTGAAATCTCAGCAAGCGTTCTTGAACTTGAGGCGGTAACTTTGAAATTTCATCGCTCATCTTGTATCCTTCCGTCTGCACAGCAATAAGCACAGCCCGTAATTAAGCATTTTCCAACCTAAAAGCCAAACGTGTACTGTGGTGCCGGGGGCGGGATTCGAGCCCGCGACCTCTGGACATCGGGCGTTTGGCCACCGTTCGTGTTCTCCAGATTATGAGTCTGGCGCCCAAACCAGGCTAGGCTACCCCGGCGCAGTTTATTTTTCAGTTCAGAGCTGTCTGCTTGGAGTTTTAGGTCTATGTTGCTATGTTGACCACGTTGGTCATTGCCATCTTTAAAGCTAACAGCTACTACCTGAGTTTCTGTTCTGCTTGATAAAGATTTAGAAAAAAAGGAACACCCATGAAGACATGCAAGACTATTCTTGTCCAGACTGTTCTTGGAATAAGATGGACATAAACGAGCTGTTTATTTTTCTTTTTATAGGCTCCCTTGGAATGTTTGTAAAGTAAAAAAAGATTATTAGCTGGCACAAAAGAAATAATCAATAGTAAAAGACTGAAACAAAGTGATGAGAATGGTGGAATATGTTAAGGGAAGCAAAATGGACAAGTGGCATTGGTGTAAGAACTGCACACAGTATCCCATGTACGTCTACCAAAAGACCTCTGTGGAACCGTCTTCTGACCTATGTGAACAGTGCAAAACATTGGAAGACAACAGAAAATGCGTAATGTAAAGAGCTAAACAGAATAATGTAAGAATCTCAGCTATAGCTTTGAGTACGGAAAATGTTTCATTGTTTTAAATTGGCATCGCCCTCAGTGTTTCCAGCTTTTAGAAGCTGTTCCAATTCTCTGAACTTCATAAGGAATTCCAAGCCTTTGCTCGTGGTGTAGTACAATGGACTCCTCTTTTCTATCATTCCTCGTTCCAGAAGAAAATTGATGGCTCTAGCTGTTGCAGGGTAGCTTAGATTGCATTGGTACATGATGTTTGTTTTTCTTTTTCCCTTCTCAGTTAGCTCCAATATTTTTGCCAAGACTTCAAGTTTGTTTCTTCTCAAGAAGAGTACACACCGACTGCCTCCATTTGTGTTGCCATTAATAAAGTATTTCGATCTAGTCATGTGTTTTAATGTCTGATTCTTCAGAATTCTGAGTTATTTTCTGCTAGCTTTTGCAAAGTTATCGAAGACGCCCTTGGCTATTTGCTGGTTAAAAGCCTATGGAATGTTAGTGAAGTGAAAAAACTGAGAATAACTCAATAGAAGTATCTTACATAAATCATAAAAGCAGATAAAAACAATGCTAACTTGTTCCTTAATTCATTTTAGAGGGGGAAAGAAGAGAGGAATCAAGAGGAGGTGATAGCTTAACGACCCCTCTCTTCTTTCCATTACAAACATTAATTCAGTTGTAAAATAAAAATATTATTTCTAATTGTGCTTTTCAGGTAAGCAGAGCGTAAAACCACCATCTCTTTTTCTATTTCATTTTTACCAAAGTTTTCTTAGACTACTGAATCAATAGAAGTATCTTCCATAAATCATAAAAGCTGATAACGTACAAACTTACTCTCTAATTCATTTTAATGGGGGTGATAGAAGTAAATAAGAAAGTCTTAGGGATTGCTGTAGCCTTGGTGGCTATTGCTATGCTGGCAACTCCAATGGTTGGAACTGCACAAGCAAGTAGAATCAAAGAACCTTACTATGCAGAGTATGGAGTAATGCCTGTATCACCACCTACAGTTCATAAAGTGGTAGGCGTTGTTGAAATTACAAGTGGAAGCGTTTTGCAAGGGGCTTATGATGGTCCTTTAGGAATTGGAACAATGACTGCCGAACTAATAATTACAGTGGATAACACAAAAGCTGAAAAAGCAGTGACTGTTTTTAAAAACACATTAGAAATTTCTTCTGGACCTTATGGAGCATTTACTCTTGAAGGTTTAACCCACTTCAAGTTTGACAAAGATGGGTTGGTAAGTGGGAAGACAGTACTGCAAGGCATGTCAGAACTTGGACCCGTAACCATAATTGCCGACAAAGGTTTCAAATCTCCGCCTAAACCCATTTGGGAAGAAGGCTGGATAATTCATCCATAGACAAAGCCTGCTTGAGAGTAGCAAATGAAGTCTAATGAATAAATCAGCAAGGAACTGCAATCTCCTCTTTTCTTTTTCATTTTTTGTTATTACTATGTAGACTATTATGGCATTAGTGGATTTGAGAAACTTGGAAAATAAAATGGAGAAATATAGGTTTAAGATACTTGAGAAGCTTCAAGTCTTGGCAATAAAGATAGTATCTTATCGCTCAGTGCTTTTGGATTCTGTTTGAAGTAGTGTTGAAGAAACACGCTCTTTTCAAGTCTGCCTTGGCACAAATCAACTTGCTCTTGTAACAGTCCCAACTCTCTCATTCTTGTGGCGTAGAAGCTTCTTAATTGCTTTAGCCTCATTTTTAATCCAGCTTTAGTAAGTTATTTACGGCGGCTTTCTTCAGCCTCAATTATCTAATTAACAAGTCCATATCCACCTTTCTTTTCAGAGTCAACCTCTAACCGCTGTGATTAGTTCAATCTACGTTTCATGCTTTATATAAGGGAGGGGGGTAGTCTTTTCCGAGCACTAGAGTACACGCTCGTTATAACAAAAAACTTGAGCCTTCAACCAGAGCGCTATTTTCTTTTTCTTTCAATCTTTTCTACGACAGAAGCCGTTCCAACATACGCGGTGTCTGCTAAATTGACGAAAAGTCCAGTTTCAACCACGCCTGGAATCATCTTCAGCTTCTTTTCAAGCTCCGCAGCGTTGCTTATAACTCCGAAACTAGCGTCTATGACTGCGTTTCCATTATCCGTTATCACAGGTCCAACCTTGCCCTTTCCTTCTCTAAGAACAGGCTTTCCGCCGAGTGCTTCTATCTTGTGTTTCACAATGGAAATTGCAAAAGGCAGAACTTCAACTGGCACAGGATGACCGCTTTCGCCTAAAACTCGCACTTTTTTGCTTTCGTCAGCTATGATAATATTTTGTTTTGACGCTGAAGCCACGATTTTCTCTCGGGTTAATGCTCCACCCATACCCTTGATCAAGTTTAGCTTAGCGTCTATTTGGTCAGCTCCGTCAATGGTTACGTTGATTTCTGAGTGTTCTTCAAGCGTGGTTACTGCAATTCCATGTTTGACCGCTAACAAAAACGCTTGGTAGGACGTTGGTACGCCCAGTATGCTCAGGCGCTCGCGTTTTATTCTTTCGCCCAGCGCTTCTATGGCGTAAGCGGCTGTGCTTCCGCTTCCCAAGCCCACGATAAAGCCGTCTTTAACGTGCTTGACCGCTTCTAAAGCCGCTTTTCTCTTTGCCGCTTCAACCCATTCCTGTCTAGGTTTCAATTTCCATCTGCCCCAGCTTGTCTAAGACTTTTTCCACTTCACTTCTGATCTTCTCTATTCGTTTCTCAGCTTCGGTCTTCGGGCTTGGTTTTTCTGACGGTTTTCTCCTCCTCTTCTTTTCTTCTTCCTCTTCTTCGCCAGCTTCTTCCAGCTCCTCCACAGTCGGCGGTTTCGGCATTTGCACCGGTATCTCTTTCAGGGCTTTCACGTCAATTTTTGACCGCAACTCTTCCACTTTTGAGCTTAGCTCTCCAAAGCGTTCGCTGAAAAGCTTCATCAAGTCTTCCTGCATGCCTTCAAGCTCATGCAACGCCACAACCGTTTCGTCTTGTGCTATCAATTCTTTGACGGTCATCATTCGTGATTTGTATGTTCCAGCAAGCCGCTCGCGTTCCTGCTCTGAGATCCTACCTGCCGCATGAGCCTCATAAAGCCGTCTTATGGCGTCGCTTAAAATTTCCCTTTCCAAATCAAGAATGCGCAGTTCATCCTTAGCATTAGACGCGTCGGTTGGCTTCACGCTCTTAGTGACCTTAAACGGTAAACCCCTAAGCTCCAGCTCCATTTCAGGGTGTGTGGGCGTTTTTCCCGGTTTTTTTCTGCGCTTTCTCATGGCGTAAATGACGATTGCGCAGGCGATGACCACCACTAACACTATCGCTGTGATGGTTGCAGGATCACCTAAAGCCATGTTATCCTCTCTATTTCATAGTTTATGGTATATATATAAATTAATATAACCTATTCCGACGTGCTTTTCGCATGGAAAGAACAAAGGTAGAAAACATAAGGTTTACGAACGGCTCTAAAATTTACACTTCACCAGAATGAGGCAACCAACTTAACTTATTGAAGTGATATTCCAGCCCGTTTCACGTAGTGGATTATGATGTCGGCTAGTATGGCGCAGATTATAGCTTGCAATGTTAAATTTATCATTATGGGTATAACTATTGCCCAAGCAATCGCTGAGGAATTTCCAACGAAAAGTGTGAACCAAACGTAGTCAGTTACTAAAACGTATGGCGCTTGAACTAGCCAAGCCAGCAAACCCGCAAAAACGGGTCTAACTTTTTTGGCGAATAATCCAACGCTGACGCCTAATATCGCGATTCCGCCCACAATAAACGGAATCTTGGTCACGCTCATATACAGGCCGCCAACAGCGCCGCCTACCAAGCCAGCCCAGGGACCAGCTAAGATTCCGCATAGAAAAATGGCTAGCTGAAAGAAGTGCACGGCTGACGTGAATTCTCCTATCTGGAGTGGGACAGCGAGTGGCGGAAGAGACATAACGTTGGCTAAAGCGGCCATGAGCGCAGCGAATGCTACGGTTTTTGCTTTTTTCATTTTTTCAGCCTTGACTTGTTAGTGTTATGATTTATAGATTTCGTAACACTACAGTTATAAGCTTTTTGCCCGTTTACATTTCAGCGGTGATTTAGAATGGCTTCGTTGAAGGGTGTAACCCGATTCAGCGTTTCTCTTCCCCCATCGCTAGTTAGAAAATTCGATGATTCTTGGAAGAGTATGGGCTATGAAAGCCGGTCAAAGGCTGCGCACGACGCTTTTAGCAGCTTCATAAGCGAGTACAAGTGGACTCGTACAGAGGCTGGAGAAATTGCAGGCACCATCGCTCTGGTTTATTACTTAGACAAGCCTGGTTTACTGAATCAAATTGTTGAAGCTCAGCACAAGTTTGAAAACGTTGTAACTTGCAGCATGCACGTTCACCTGACTAAAGACAAATGCTTAGAGATAATCGCGGTTAAAGGCAAAGCCAGCGACATCAGAAGCTTAAGCCAAGAACTCACGACGAAGAAAGGTGTGAAGCAGCTGAAATTCACAGCCATAGCCCTATAAGCGAACGCATAAAAACTGTTGTGCTCTCGGAGACTATAGCCCCCCTTATATAAAGCATGAAACGTAGATTGAACTTCAGCTTGAGCGTTTGCTTCTCTTTAGTGGAGCCTCGGGCGGGCTTTGATCCCGCGACCGCCGCCTTACCAAGGCGGTGCCCCACCAGGCTAGGCTACCGAGGCACGGAGTTTCTCTCTGAAGACAACTTGCGCTATGAAATAAAGAGCTTACGGTTCCGCTGCTTCGGCTCTGCGCCGCAAAAACGCGCGAAATGATTTGAATCTGGTTTAGCTGCGTTGCTCTGGAGGGTTAAATAAATATTACTCAAGTTTTAGAACTGAAATAACAATTTATTATTGATTTACATGTTGTTTTTAGACTCTACAGATTAACATTACCAAACTAATGGGATTTGGCTTGCTGAAATTTACTACAGCATAATGGCGAAGTAAGGAATTCCTCAGCCTTCGTGAAAGACTGTCTATTGGTATTAAGTCCTGCAAACGGCAGAAGATAGTAACTTAGTGAGAAAAACAGGCATTTTTTAGACTTTTTAACATTTTTTTCAGTTGGAAATGAAAGGGTTTGCTGGGGCTCTGCAACCAGAATAAAGGAGAAAAAAGAAAACTGCAACTCTCAAGCTACTGCTGTTACGTTGAGTTTTTGCAGAGCCCTTTCAGCCCCTGATATTTCTCCTTTTTGATGACCATTTTTATGCGTGACCCCAAAAAAATGGGGGGAAGATTGTTTGGTTTTTCGCTGCGATGTTTACCGTTTTCTGAGCATCAGCACTATTACTATTGTAGCTATGGCGATGGTGATGATTATGCCGATTATTCCAGGTACTAAGTACATGTCAGCTATCGATGCCGGCGTTGGCGTCGGCGCAGGAGTAGGCTCCGGCGCTGCTGCCACGCCCATGTAGGTTATTGCCTGTGAGGGTCCGTAGGATCCGGATCCTGCGAACGTAGCGATGATCTGGTATTCGCCTGGAACCGGCGGTTCCCACATTAAGCCGTAGGCGCCTGTTATGTCGCTGGTGGTTCTGCCGATCTCGTAGAAGTTGCCGTTCGGATCCAAAGTCTCCAACACAACTTCAACGCCTTTCGCATCTGCAGGCATTGGCCGTTGGTGGAACATGTATTCCATCCACGCATCCATATCTTCGTCGGATATTGCTGGGGTTCCCTTGAGTGCGAAGTCTAATTCGCCATTGGTATTGTGCCTGCCAGAGGGAGTGTCATCAGTGACTGTGCCGGTAATCACTACGCTGGATCCCACTGTTGGAACAAGCTGTGGTGCAGAAACTGTGGTGGCGCTTGGTCCAGGACCAAAGCAGTATATCGAGCAATCTTGGATATCCGCTACCAGCAAACGGCCGTCTGCAATGATTGGCGAACTGCTTATCGGATCATTGCTAGGCCAACATGTAATTGACCATAACATCGTTCCGTTGGTTAGGTCTACACACCATATTTTTGCATCGCGTCGTATAGGCGAATTCACTGAGTGCTCGCTTGAATACAGGTACATCTTTCCGTCAGCAATGGAACCAACATAGAGCGGCGTATTAGTATATGGAGTCTCACCATACCCCACGGATGGAGCTGACCAGTTCCAATCGATGTGTCCCGTCGTTGCGTTGAAGGCAATTAGTATTCCAGTGTAGCCATTTGTGTTGTACAGCATGCCGTTGTAAACAGTGGTGCCCAAGCCGTAGAAGGCCCATTGCGAGAGGGGGTCACTTGTCCACAGCAATGTTCCTTGCGGTTTTCCCGTTATGGTTTCATCTAGACTGTAGACATAGTATTGCCTCAGCATGCTGTTGGTGTACCAGAAGATGCCATCTTCTGCAGATAAACCTCCAAACGCGGTGTTGTGCCAACCTGTAAACCCCCCTCCCCCATAAATGGTGTCGGGCAGTCCCGCTGGCGGTGTGAAGGTGAAGTTCCACAACAGCGAACCCAATTGTCCCTTAGCAGGGTCCAGATTCAAAGCCCAGAAGTTGCCCGGTGTTCTAAAGTTCGGGTTGTCAGTTATGTTTCCCGTAGTTCCACCGATTATGTACTGATCCGTAACGACCTGGCGGATGCTGCCCTGCACAGCCGGTATTGACGCATTCAATGAGAACCCGTGGTTCCCGTCAAACGTGAAATTGAGATACGGCCTCCATTCCCAATAGACATTGCTCCCCGATGCGTTATTATACCACCAGATAGTTTGGCTTGTGTTCCATATTTGCAGATACATGTCGGGGTTCGCAGTGGTTCCAAGATCAACAAGGTTGTAATAGCATATGCTTCCAGTGTTGTCGTTTTTGGATGTACCCCTCGCTCCAGTGCGTACAGTAGTTCCACCAGCACTTTGAGTTGTTTGCGTCACGTTGGCTATGCTACAGATGTAGTTTAAAGTGTGCCCGTCGAGCATGTCCCATTGGCCAGAGACACCAGTATCAGTGACCCACAAGTATGGAAAGCCTCCATGCTGGTTGGGCGACTCATAGTCATATACTTGACCAAATGCCGGCGCCCCGTATGGAATACTTCCTGAGCGACCGCCACTCGCTCCAGTTACGGGACCAGTGGTGTTGCGGAAGTATAACGTCTCTCCCGTGTATAGGCTTATGCAGTACCAGCCCTCCCTCGGCGGTGTATTAACTTTGTAGTAAACTTTTCCATCGAGAACGATATATGGTCCACCATAGTTTTCGTATTGTTGACCCGAGTAATATTGTGTACTGCCAAAGTTGACGCTAGCCCCGCCTCCCATTGTTCCTCCGGACCAAAACGGAACTGCCCAATTTATGTGAGAAGTAGTTGGCCCTGTTGAGTAGTAGTTGATTGGGTTGTATGGACCTGAGGATGGACGGTCGCCCCCACCAAGCCATTGTCCCGCGATCGAGCCCCAGAGGCGGTTAGCACCGTATATTGGACGAGTCCAATAAGCGGTTGGAAGTGGGGTCTCCTGATAAGTCGGTATTTGTTCCTCCTGTACGAAGAATGTCGTCGATTCGCTCATGCTGGGTAAAAAAATGTCCCCGAGCCACTCTTGGCCTCGAGAGAACGCAGGATTAAAACCACCCGGCTGGTTATCTATTACCTTCCCAGGAAATATAGCCTGAATAGTATAGTTGCCGATAGTAGCGGGCGTGTATATGCAGTATCCGCTTCCCACTGGGTCGGACGTGAACGGCCCCAGAGTGTCGTTGTTTCCGTCAGGCTTCACGACGTTCACGGTGAAGCTCCACCTGTCTCCAAAAGCGCCACTTGCTGTTGGCGGATTAAAGTTAATCCAAAAGGCAATAACCACATCTTGACCGACGCCTGCAACGTCTGGTCCAGGAGCCACATAGCACCAAGTGAGAACTTCCCGGGGTGGGGTGTGCGCATTAGTGAGCGGCAAAGCAACGATTGTAGCAGCAATAGCTGCCATCAGAAACAAAGCAATCGCAATAGCAGTTTTATCTCTAGCATTCTTCATGTATTTTTCTTATCCTTTCATTTTATTGCGCATAATTGCGCAAGCAACATCTATCAAAAAAGTGTTTATAGAAATTTCTTTGTAGGACCCCTATCAAAAAAATGCAAAGAATTATAACCAAAAAAACGCATAATTCTTTGCAGAGGATCCTTCAGAAGGCGCTTTCTTGGAACCACAGTTTTCAAAACTGCAAGTTCTAATGGATCTGGGACTTACGTTAGTACAGGCTAAAGTGTACATGGCTCTCGTTAGATCTGGACCATCAAGAACATCGGCAATTTCAAAGATCTCCAAGGTTGCTCAACCAGACATATATAAAACTCTCTCAAAACTCCAAGAGATAGGCTTAGTTGAAAAAATAATCAAAACGCCACTCGAGTACAGAGCAACTCCAATGAATGAAGGAATCTCGCTTTTGTTAAAAACAAAAACAAAGCGGTATGAAAAAGTGAGAGCAGAAGCCAAGATATTGCTTAGTACAGCCAAAATAGAGAAGCCAGACGTAGAGAAGCAAATGGAAACCCCTCAATTTGTTTTGATTCCCAGAAGGACGGTTATTGAGAAAATAAACACTGCCATTGCTCAGGCTCAGATAAGCATGGATCTTCTTCTCTCCTGGAAGAGGTTCTCGCGTGGAATAATTAGTACGTTTGCTGAAAGCATGGAAAGCGCTTGGGCAAAAAATGTCAAAATTCGGTTCATAATAGAAAGCCCTTCGAAAAGTAAAACGGCGAAACAATTGATACAGTTCTGCGGAGAAAAGCCTTTTAGCCAAATAAAAATTATCCGCCATTGCCCTACGATAGTTTTGGGAATATACGATAAGAAAGAGGTTTTTTTAATAGTGAAGCCGAAAACAGATTTGTCAGGTTCTCCTGCTCTCTGGTCAAACAATCCTAGTCTAATTGCTCTAGCAAAGGACCATTTTGAAATATTATGGTTTACAGCAATGGAAAGCAGCCTTCGAGATACCCCGCAACCTAAGAAATAGCGAAGCAGTTTTCCGCAAATCAACCATCACGGCTCATTTAACTCGAAAAGAAGTTGAATTTCAATAAATGTAACATTGGCGCGCTAACGTAGATTGTTTAAGGCATGAAAAAGTTCTTATTTGTTTGCTATACTTAACAACAACAACCATAAGCGAAAGGGAAGGAGTTGAGAATCCAAGTCAACGCCCCATTAGCCTTGTAGAAGTTGAAAACTCTAAATTTCCATTAAATTTGGAAAACAGGGTAAAATAAACTTTAATTGCAAGCCATGTAAAACTTAGGTAATAAATATTAAAGAAGGACGACGTATTTTCAACTCTTAACAGGGTTGGCGGCGGGGGTCTCCAAGTCTGGTCAAAGGAGCAGGGCTTAGGACCCTGTCGCGTAGGCGTTCGTGGGTTCAAATCCCACCCCCCGCACTTATCTAATCACAATTCTTGTAATTCGCTTAGTAATCAAAACTTGACTGGTAACGTTTGCGTGCTAGGAACCGCTTAACCTGCTTACTTCCTCCACCGCCTTCACTGCAACCTCAATCATGTCCTCACTTGGCTCCCTAGTTGTCAACCGTTGAAATGCTAATCCAGGCAAAGTAAAGATTCTCATAACAATGGAATCTCTATATCTACCGCTGAGCCTCAAAAGCTCATAAGATATGCCGCCGATAACTGGAATCAGGAGCAATCTATAGGCGAGTCTTACAGCAAAGCCCCAGTCTGGCATAATCGAAAACAATACGATGCTCACAATAACGGTTATGAAGAGGAAAGAGGTTCCGCACCGAGGATGCAGTCGCGAATAATTCTTCACTTTCGCAACATCCAAAGGAACCCCCGCTTCGTAAGCGTTAACCGCCTTATGCTCCGCGCCATGATACTGCAGTACTCTTTTGAATTCGCCCCACATACCCACTAATATTAAGTAAAGGATAAACATAGCAAGGCGGATTATAGCTTCAACAATATTGAAAAGCACTCCCGTTAAATTGAACAATGAGGTTAAAAGAAAAGGCACCACAAAGAAGAAAGAAATCAGTCCCAAAGCCAACGCGCCTACTACCGCAAACTCCTTGTAAGTGAACTCCACCCCCTCTTCTTCAGCAACGACGTTTGCAGAGAAGAAGAGACCCTTGAAACCAAGATAGAGAGTTTCAAACAACGCGACGATACCCCTCAAAAACGGCAGTCCCAAGACTCTGTGTCTTTCACATAGGGAGTTTATCCCTTCTACGTTTGTTAAAATCTCGTTGTTTGTTTTTCTAACACACATCACCATGTGCGTGCGAGAGCGTATCATCACACCTTCTATAAGCGCTTGTCCCCCAAACGCCAGCGATGGTTCTTCTCTTTTTTTAGCGAACAGTTTCCCCACCCTGTAATTAAGCGCAACAGTTGCGTTTCAGCGGTCACCGTACAAAGAAGACCCCAACCATATAAATGCCTTTTCAGGTAAACACGAGCAGGTGTTCGTGGGTTCAAATCCCACCCCCGCACTTGATACATCGTTTTGGATGAACCCCCGCAGTTTTGGTTGTATGTTGCTGACTTCAGAAAATGCATAAAAACGCGGACAATGCGAAGTTGACGAGGCTTGTGCAGATTGTAGGAATGCTGCTGCAGAAGAAAATTTACTTGTTTTGGAGCAAACGAAAACGCGAGATTTACTAACTATCAATAAAAAAGAAAACCCGCGTAGAAGCGCGCAAAAGTTAAAGCGTAATCGAAGAATACAAATTGGGAAGACGCTCGTCGCGCGGTCTAGCTGGTTAAAACAATGAAGATGCCTGACGCTGAACATAACGCAACTTTGCTATTTAATCCGCTTTGGAAAGCTCTTGCTCGCCATTTGGCAAGTAAATGCGACGAATGTGGACAGGAAAGGCTGCTTTCCGTCTTTGACTATTATTCGGAAGGTTATGGTTCTAACTGCAAAAGATGTTTGTTGACATCAAAGGCTATGTGGCCCTTGATCCGACTGCTGTTCTTTGGTTTCAGAGTTAATAACAGCGCTGTGAAACGGCTACTAAATGACTCTCTCATCCGCAAATGTATGCTGAGCGTGATAAAGGGCATAGCCAGCTTCGGAATAATGTACCCACAACCCGCTGGTGCACCCATAACCATAGTGTGGAATTTCACTAACAAATGCAACCTCAATTGCTTGCATTGCCATCAAGACTCCTCGCCCACATCTTCTTATCCAGAACTGACAACTTCTCAAGCCTTCAAAGTAATAGACAACATGAGCAATGCCGGAGTAGCAGTCCTGACTTTTTCAGGAGGCGAACCGCTACTGCGCAAAGACATTTACGACGCAATCGAAAGAGCCAACGACAGCGGCATGCTCTGCACAATCGCTTCTAACGGAACCCTCATGACTTCTGAGGTAGCCAAGAAACTGGCTAAAGTGGGCGTTAAACGAGTCGAAATAGGCTTGGACGGCGCAGTTGCTGAAACACATGATTTCCTGAGAAACAAACCTGGAAGTTTCGAAGCAACAATTCAGGGAATAAAGAACTGTGCTGCTGTAGGCTTTGACGAGTTGGCTACCACGATGACTTTGCACTCAAAGAACGTTAATGAACTGGAAGAAACCATGGCACTGGCAGAGAAGCTTGGAGCGACAAGATTCTATTTGAACCGTCTCATACCGGCTGGTCGGGGAGCAGAAGCTGGCTACCTTGATGTGACGCCAGCGGAGAAAATTAAGGCCTTGGACATATTGTATGGTCAGTTCTTCAAGGCTGCAACGAAGGGAGTTGGCATGCAATGTTATGCACGAGGAATGACCTATTATTCTCGCTTAGGATATGAACGTTCAAATGGCAGAGTTTTTACTGTAAGCGAAGCCCTGTCCGGCTACGAAAATATGTTTCAGGAAAAATTCGGGCTTGAAGTCTCCAAGTTTGTAAGAGAACTTGCAGAGGGTTTTAGCGGATGTTCGGTTGGCTTAACCTACGCTGGACTCACCGCTTTCGGAGAATTGCTTCCTTGCGTTCCGGCTCCAATAAGGCTTGGGAATCTTCTTGATCAAGACTTGGAGGAAATCTGGGTTAATAGTAAATTGCTGAATTATGTTAGAAACCGAAAAGGGTTGAAAGGTTCATGCAAAATATGCGGTTACAGAAAGTTATGCGGCGGTTGCAGATATACAGC